>Ga0209161_10000795_pt1 | contig 25808 bp, 29 predicted proteins | sample GraSoiAngelo_155_FD_186169 | JGI IMG/M metagenome (GOLD analysis project Ga0209161, IMG submission 186169) | Grasslands soil microbial communities from the Angelo Coastal Reserve, California, USA - 14_1009_13_30cm (SPAdes) (version 2) | ecosystem: Environmental > Terrestrial > Soil > Grasslands... | reverse complement strand
CCTTCGCACACCTATCAGCGACACATCTGACGCCCTATGTCGGCATCCATGCTGTTCCTCCGTCCTCGTCGGTGCTTATCCGTCCCAGGCAACATAAGGTCGAGAAGTATTGGGACTTTGATCCCGGCAAGAGCATCCGTTACCGCACCGACGCCGAATATGAAGAGCACTTTCGCACAGTCTTCGCTACAGCTGTACGACGCCGGCTTCGATCCGACCGCCCCGTACTCGCTGAGTTGAGCGGCGGTATGGACTCGTCCTCCATCGTTTGTATGGCCGACATTGTCATCGCCCGAGGCGAAGCCGAAACCCCGCGTCTGGACACAATTTCCTACTATGATGACTCCAACGCTGTGTTGGACGAGCGCCCCTATTTCACGATGGTCGAACTAAAGCGCGGACGCGTCGGGTATCACATTGATCTGGGCGCGAGAAGACAAATTAAGAAGGATGAAGCCCATTCAAAAGCGCTCGAAAAGCTCGGGCCATAAAGTGATCAATTAGCGGCAACTCCTGACTCCAACCGTACTTTATGGCCCGAGCTTTTCGAGCGCTATGCGCCATACATGAGGACAGAGGGGTATAGAGTCACGCTCTCCGGAATCGCAGGGGAGGCCGCCACAGGCGGCTTCGTGCCGGCGCCCACACTCGAACTCCAAAATCTTCTTGTGCGCGCACGCTTGTTCCGACTCGCTCATCAATTACGCGCATGGGCGAGGAAGATGGGAAAACCTGCTCTCCCCTTACTTTGGGAAGCCTTGCGAGGATTCTTTAGGTACTCTGCCACGTATCCGTGGGCGCCCGACGCTCTGTGTCCGCCTCCTTGGTTCCAGCCAGGCTTTGTCGAACGGAATAAAGCTGCTCTCCTTTGGTATCCATCAAGACTGGCACTGTTTGGCGGCTTGCCGAGTTTTCAAAACCAGATACAGTTGTTAAATCACACCCGAAAGTTTCTGGCGTACCGCAACCTATGGGCAGAGCTGCTTAGAGAAATAAGGTATCCCTACCTAGACCGTGATCTCCTGGAATTTGCGTGCGCCATCCCTCGAGAACAGATGGTCGGCGTGGGAAGGCGACGCTTCCTGATGAAGCGCGCCCTCGCCGGAATAGTCCCGGATGAACTCCTCAACCGCAAGCGAAGGGAGGTCACACCGAAGCCGGAGGAAGATATTTCGTGGCCGAGTGTAACTGAACTCGGAAGTCACATCATCAGCGACTCGCTAGGAATAATACAGTCAGGTCTGTTTTTGGAGGCAGTGCAAAAAGCTCGCGGCAAGGGAGACATTGCGTTGGACAGCTTGAAGCGCTCAATCGTTCTTGAGTACTGGCTGCGTCACCTCGCATCCGAAGGAGTTCTGAGGACTGGCTTGATACCGGCTCACGGAGCGGATTGCTCCTCTCTTGACGCGGAACGTAAAGTGCACATTCGATTTGGAAGGCAGAGTAGCGGAGCCGAGTCATGAGTGTTCAGTTCGGAAGATGGAATTTCGAAGGGCAGCAGCCTCATCAGGACTACATCACGAAAGTACGTTCGATTCTAGCCCGGTACGGACCTGACAGCGACGAGTCGTATTCCAAGGGCGGAGTAAAGATTCTCTATCGCGCTTTTCACATAACGAAGGAGTCGCATCGCGAAAGCCAGCCACACATTTCCAGTTCCGGAGCTGTCATCACGTGGGACGGCCGCCTGGACAATCGTGCCGAACTTATCAGCGAATTGCAGCATTCATTGACCATCAACTCCACCGATGTTGCCTTTGTTTCCGCGGCGTATGAAAAATGGGGCGCGAATTGCTTTGGCAAGCTCATTGGAGACTGGACACTCTCCATTTGGAACCCCGCGGAGCGCTCGTTGGTACTCGCCATAGACCCCATCGGCCCGCGCCATCTCTACTATACATTCGACAACAATCAGATTACCTGGTCCAGCATCCTCGACCCTCTAGTCTTGCTAGCGAATAAAACCCTCACAATCTGCGAAGAGTACATTGCAGGCTGGCTCTCTACGTTTCCAGCTGTGCATCTAACACCATACATCGGAATCCATGCCGTCCCTCCTTCCTCATGCGTGTTTTTGAGACCCGGAAAGCGTACCGTCGGAAAGTACTGGGATTTTGATCCTGGCAAGAGAATCCGCTATCGCACCGATGCCGAATACGAAGAACACTTCCGTACGGTGTTCGCTAGAGCTGTGCAATGTAGGCTCCGTTCTGATACACCAGTCCTCGCCGAACTCAGTGGCGGCAGAGACTCTTCATCCATTGTCTGCATGGCCGACACTGTCATCGCCCGCGGTGTCGCCGATACTCCACGCCTCGATACGATCTCCTTCTACGACGACTCTGAACCCAACTGGAACGAACGGCCCTATTTCACAAAAGTTGAAGAAAAACGCGGCCGCACCGGTTGGCACATAAATGTCGGTTTTGAAGATTCGGAAAAAACGCCCGTCGTCAAATCCTATCAATCTGAGAATTACCATCTTGTACCGGCAATAGGTCACGATGCCCGCACGTCTGCCCAACTCGAGATGTGCCTAATGTCGCAAGCGAACCGCGTGATACTTTCCGGAATTGGAGGCGATGAAGTCATGGGTGGAGTGCCATTACCAACGCCGGAACTCCAAGATTTGCTCGCAAGGGCACGATTTAGGCTGCTAGCTCACCAACTGAAAGCTTGGGCACTGCAGAAAAGAAGGCCCTGGTTCTACGTCTTTTTCGACGCTGCCTTGGGATTTGCTCCTCCAACTTTCATTAGTGTTCCCAAACGGAGGCGTCCGGCCCCGTGGCTTCGGCCGACTTTTGTAAATCGTCATTGGAAGGCGATAACCGGCTATCCAGTGCGAGTGAAACTGTTCGGTCCGCTTCCAAGCTTCCAGGACAATCTAGACACGCTAGACGGATTGCGAAGGCAACTGGCGGCCAAGCCGTTGCCGTTCGGGATTGTTTATGACAAGAGTTATCCTTACCTGGACCGTAGCCTACTGGAATTCATGTTTGCGATTCCGCGGGAACAGTCGGTCCGGCCAACACAACGGCGCTCCCTCATGCGCCGCGCGCTTGCCGGTATCGTTCCAAACGAGATCCTGAACAGGAAAAGAAAGGCCTTTGTTGCGCGGGAGCCCTTGTTACGCATAGCGAGGGATTGGGCCAATCTGGTTGAGATGACTCAGCACATGATTAGCGAATCCCTCGGAATTGTGGACATCGAACCCTTCTTTTCTGCATTACAGAACGCGCGCCATGTCGAAGAACACTCGTTCCGCCTAAGGCGCACGATCCATATCGAGAGTTGGCTCAGAAATCTTCTGAGGTTAAAGAATATCGATTTCGGCAGCATTACGAATGCCGAATTGGCTGCCGTTCGAGGCGAGGAGACCTCCACAGCCGTTCAGGCCAGAGTTCAGTTAGCTAGCTGTGCACGTAAATCTATATCGGAAAGGAGGTGACACTCATGAAATATGAAAAGCCGCAAGTCGTGGAATTGAACCATGCGATTGCTGCCATTCAGGGCCCCGGCAAACCGGATACCGCGAATGACGCCAACCAAGACACCGCCGCGGCATATGAGGACTGGGAGGAGTAACCGCGCTCATCTGACGGAGCGTCCAAGCTAGCGGGCGCTCCGGATGAACTTTATCAACCCGCCGGAGCGCTCCCAAGCATCGGGCGCTCCGGCGATTTTATCGTTCTGGTTGCAACTTGCCTCGCATCGCAGAACTTGAAGTAGGCCAAGTTGCTATCCTAAACTCCCGACCGGAAGCGGTCTACGCAGACATCGTGCAATCACGAAACCGAGCTCATTATCGTGTCTTCGAGGCCTCTGCCGTCTCCGGACGTGTGGCCCCTTTCAGGTATCGATCAAACCAGGCAATCGTGCGGTTGAGGTAGTCTACTGAGTTAGCATAGCCTTTGATCGTGTGTCCTTCACGTTCATATTTGGCATATTCCACTTCCTTTCCCAAGCGTCTTAACCCGACAAACACTTCCTCGGACTGTCCCGGTGGAGCATTCCTATCTTGGGCGCCCTGTATAATCAAGAGCGGCGTCTGTACTCTGTCTAAGTAAAAGATAGGCGAGTTCTCAATGTACCTGTCGCGCCCTTCCCAGATTGTTCCTCCCAATAGAGATTCGTTTGCAAACACGCTGATACTGGAGCCGTTAGTCCACATATTGCCATACTGGGAAACGCGGTCAATGAACGCTCCGTCTCTATCGACTGCGGCTTTGAACCGCCGAGTTTGCACAAGAAGACTCAACACACCGTAACCGCCGTAGCTCATTCCCATCACTCCGAGCCGATCGGGATCGGCTATGCCGAGCTCAACTAATTTGTTAACACCCGGTAAGATAGACTCAGCAATGTCCGCCATTGGCCTGCTCGGGCCAATAAGGGAGTCCGGCAGAAACACGACGTAGCCTCGGGTTGATAAGAGCGGCTCAATATTGTCGCCACCGGGCGGTGATGAGCCATAGTTATTTAGAAACTTCGACCGGCTTTGCCCCGGGTATTGAGAAACGATAACAGGGTAGCGTTTTCCCTTCTCGTAGTTCGGTGGCAAGAGTACAGCGCCTTGCATTGGCTCCCCTTCAAGGCTACGCCATTCAATCAGAGAGCTACTGCCGCAGCTGACGCGATCGAGTTGCGGATTTATGCGTGTTATTTCGAATGGAGGCCGCTCATTACTGGTGATCGCCCAGACATTCGGGCTTTTGCTTGTTTCTTCTGCGACGAATACGACGGTTTGCCCATTGGTGGAGGTATCATTAAAGGATTCAACTGGCTCGCTATAGAACTTATCAGATTCGAACATCGACCTGTAAGCGCCGTTCATAACATTGACCTTGAAGCATCCGGCTTTCTTCGTTTGCTCATCGAACGTCAAGACCAATAAACTGCCAAGCCCATTAACTGAGGATATTCGCCCGTTAATTCTTGGCGCGACAATCGTCAACACTCGCCGCCCCGGAATGGTCGTTACTTGCACAACCTCGTTTGTCGCCACTGTGACCATCCACACCGAATCACTCGAGCTCGCAACCCGATTGCTTCTACCGACGCCGTTATAGTACGGAACGAGATATATTGCCGTTCCATCGCCGTTCCACAAAGGGGGGCTGTATAAAGTCGCGAAACTTGCGTGAGGCTGCGGCGTAATATTTTGCAGGTGCTCGCCACTTACAGAAATAACTACACAGTCTCCTTTAATATCTGGCCATCTCGCAGCGTCAAAAGTCGTCAATGCCAGCGTTGTGCTGTCCGGAGACCAACTGACTGAGGAGCCCCATGTCTTGATACCCGCCGCTATAGTTATTACTCGCCTGGAAGTCAGATCCAGAACCAACAAGTCACAGATGGGTTGGTACGAGTTGGCAGATTCATTTCGGATAGTATAAGCAATGTATCTTCCACTGGGCGACAAGCTGTACCACACGGGGTCTTGCGCTTGCGAAAGCGTTTCCAGGTCGCCTGTTTTAATATCCACGAGAGCGAGTGTCGACGCCGCCGTCGGCCAACTGGATGCTGCCGTCGGGACAGTACCTGCTGTTTGCGACGGGTCGTCCACTCCAGGGGAACTTCGGTATACTGTCACGGTCGGCCTGTCCTCATTCGGACCTAGTAGTGGCGACTGTGATCCGGCAGCATCAGAGTTAGAGACATTTTTGCCGACGGACACCACTCTCGCAAGGAGTTTATCGCCGCCCACCGTCCACTGGGGAGTCTGTGCATAACCCCAGAGGGTGACACCGGTCTCGATGTTGCCAACACACCGGGAGATTCCGGTAATCCTCTCCCAAACACATAACTGCTGACTACCAGAGTGATTAGAGTAGTAGGCGAGACGAAGACCATCGAGAGACCATACAGGTCCCCAACTGGAGCTTTGCTCGTCCGTCATGCGTTTTGTGTCGCCTGTCTTGATTCTAGTAACCAAAACATAGCTGCCAGAAAAGCCGACAATTTCGTTTGGCGCGCCCGACGCGCGCTTCTTTCGGCCATCATCGATGGTATAGGCGACCCATTCACCGTCCGCTGAGAGATTCAGGGTCGAGCCATTCAAAAACCTTTGCATGGAAACCACGTCTTCGACAGAGAGAGCGCTATCTGCTGCCAGACAAGGGCTCGGTTGCAATAGAACACTGCAAACTTGAAGCACAAGGAGAGGAGTCCGTCGCAGTCTCACGAAACCATTCCTTTAAACATACAGTTCCCGGCGCGAAGAATCTTGTTGACGCGGTTTCCCATATCAGAAAATGATTTTCAGGGCTAACTGCTGGGAGCGCGGCCCTCCGATCTGGTAGAGGGCGCTAATACCACCCAACTGAGCGTTCAGCATGTTGGTTGCCTGGCCAAAGTTCGCTGCCGTTAAGTTTGTCTGAATTCTTCCGAAGTTGGGGTGGTTATAGATGTTGAATGCCTCCGCGCGAAATTGCAGCTTAAGACGTTCATAGAGTGCGAACTCGCGGCGCAAGGCAAAGTCCTGTTGCCAAGCGCCCAAGCCACGCACTTGGTTGCGCCCAAGGTTCCCTGATTGACCACTCGCCGGAGGCTGGAATGCCGCCCTGTTGATTTCTCTTCCTCCAGGACATGCGCAACTCACGTAAACAGGCACGCCAGAATTCACGTTCGGCCGGACGTTGACCTGAGAGCCATCCGCCGGATTTGTGTCTATTCGCGCAACTAGGTCCGCTGGCAGCGCTGATTGCGCGTGGAGGCTGCTATCGATGAACCAATGACCCAAAATGGCGCGAGTCCAAAAATTGTTATTCGCCGCCGGGATTTCGTAAGTCGCGGCCGCGGTAAAGACGTGCCGAATATCAAACACCGCATTTCCGCGTTGTGCGGCAAATGTACTAAGGCTAATCGAATCGTCGTCAAGCGCATGCGACCAGGTATACGAAATCAGACCCTGCAAGCCTCGCGACAGTCGGCGCTGAAACTGAGCCTGCAGAGCATCGTAATCTGAGGTTGCGTTGCCCCGGGTAAGAAAGATCGTCGTAAAACTCGGATTGATCGCGTTCAACGTCAGTTGCGTTGCCTGCTGCAGCCTTCGACCGCCCGCGCCGACGTAAGAGACCGTAAGGGCCTGGTTCTTGCCCAGCGATTGCTCCACAGCACCGTTCCATTGCAAGGTGTAAGGCAGCTTTAAAGCAGGATCGAATATCGCCGGGAAGTTACCCAGAGGAAGCTGTAGGGTGACGGGCGGAGGTGAGAGCTGAGCGGGGTCAAGCGGATAGCTGACACTGGACAGCGTGCGCGTTGCGGTGTACGGCGGCCTTTGGTTGAAATTTAGAGCGGCAATGTCGTTACCGGTATCATAGAAGACGCCGAAACCACCGCGCACCACGGTTTCGCGTCCGGCAGCGTGCGACAATTGATAAGCGACACCAAGGCGGGGTGCGACATTGTTATAAGTCGTCTTGTACTCCTTTGTCCCCGCCGGGGCTAACTGCATCGTGGCCAGATCAGTTATTTGGTTCACCGCTATCGGCAAATTGCCATTCGCTTCCGAGGGCGCAGGATTCACATCCCAGCGCACTCCAAGCTGGAGCGTCAGGCGATGAGAAAGTCTCCAGGTATCCTGACCATAAGCCGAGAAGTTGAGAAACACAGGCTCCATTGGAATGGTGGACCTAACGAAACCGCTGCTCGCGGTGCCGTCCAGCACCTGCTGCTGAGACGAGAACGTAGCGGATACAACGTAACTGTTAACCGAAAAAGTCGGAGTTAACCGGCGGTAATCAATACCAAACTTGAACTGGTGCGAGCGGACGCTATAGGAAACATTGTCCACGATATTGACTTGACGCTGGCTCGTCGAACCGTTCCGGAGAATGTTAAGTTGCGGGACACTAGCGGTTAGGCCAGAAAACTGAAGATTGAAAGATCCCGCAGCCGAATTTGAGTCGTATTGAGTCGGGATCAAGGCGCTTTGAGGAGGGGGTACGGCCCCCCCGAAATTGTCCAATCCGAATGTCAAGTAAGCGCCGTTGCTGCTGTAGTTCGCTCTGAATTCGTTGCTCATCCTTGGCGTTAACGACGCCGTCGCGCCAAGAGTGATGGTCTGAGTGTCCAAGCGACTAGACTGGAAGCGGCTAAGAACGGACCCCCTGGTAGTAATCTCGGAAGGCGCTTTGTTGTACCTGGCAAAGGCCACGAGCTTGCTATTAAGACTGTGATCTACTCGAACGCTCGTTGCATCCAGGTTCGAAGGATTCGAGTACCCGGCATTGAGCTCGGCGAGGCCGTTCCCCAAGTCCTTACCGTTTGGCAATGGAAATGCGTTCAGGAGAGGTTGTATACCTGCAACTGCCTGCTGCCTCAGGGCCAGTGTCGGAACGTTCGTCAGGCTAAATTGCGGTTGACGAAGCCGCAGACCTTCGTAAGAGAAAAAGAAAAACGTTCGGTTGTGGCCGTCATATAACGCCGGAATTACTACAGGCCCGCCCAGGGTCCCGCCAAAGTCGTTCTGCCGCTCCGCAGGTTTTGGCCGGCCGGCACGGTCAGCGAACCAGTCATTGGCATCAAGAACGTCGTTGCGAAAGTACTCAAAGACGGAGCCGTGAAATTGGTTTGTGCCTGAGCGGGTAACGATGGACACTTGACCACCGGGCTGTCGACCGTATTCAGAGGAATACGTCGAAGTCTGAACCTTGAATTCCTGGAGCCCATCAATCGACACCAGGCTCTGAGTAGTACCAAACACCGTAAAGCCGGGTGTATTACCGCTGTTGGCCGGCAAGCCAAAGGTGCCGGGCACTGCGCCGAAATTCGCGCTAACGCCATCGACCGTAAAATTATTAGCACTCGCCCGTTGCCCATTAACACTGAACTGCCCGGAGCTGTTGCTCCCACCGGGCACTGTGACCACTCCCGGCGCTAACGTAAGCAGCGATTGGAAGCTCCGGCCGTTAAGCGGTATGTTCTCGACAAATTGGCGATCTACAACCGTGCTTACCGACGCATCCGTTGTATTGATCATCGACGCGCCTGCCTCGACCGTGACCGTGTCAGAAATCGGGCCCACTGGAACCGTAAAGCCGATTGCCTTGGCATCCTGAACATTGAGAGTGATGTCGGGATGGACGATCGTCTTAAATCCTTGCTTTGAGACACGAATGTGATACGTGCCAGGGGGAACATTAGGCACGGAGTAGATCCCCTCGTCATTTGTTTCCGTCACGTAGCGGAGATTCGTCGCATCGTTAATGACTTCAACGCTTGCATTTGGGATTGCTGAACCTGAAGTGTCGCGCACTTGGCCATTCACGACGGCCGTGGGCGTCTGCGCTAGAGAGATAAGTGACGAACACAAAAAAATGAAAACAAGCACACCATTACGCTGTTTCACTCTTACCTCTCTTCCAATTTTGTCTGATGCGGGGATTCACTCAATATACGGAGCTAGGGGAACAAAGGAACCAACATGCGACTGCGCTTTCGAGAGAAATAAATGCGTGCTTCGAGATCTGCAAAAGAGAAAGGTTAAAGAAGCCTGGTTAAGGGTGATTCGGCTCTTCACCTAGATAGGCAAACAGCACTTGCTTCCCTCGTGGCGCTGAGCTCCCGCCGTTCGGCTCAACAGTCACAAATACTGCGTTGATCCTTTGAAGGGCCTCAGGATCATCGAATCGCAATACCCAACGCTTGTTGCTGGCGTTGTCTATGTACATCACGCCCAAATTAAGTGCAGCGTTTCGATCTGGACCGTGTAAACCCCACGCCTGAAAAGTGCTCGTCTCCTTGACGCCCGGTTGTTGGTCAAGGTCGTAGGCGTAGAAAATCAACGACTTTCTCTTTGTGTAAAACACCCTACCATATGGCTTCTTTCTCTTCCCGTTCCCCCCAACGTCGTACACTTCTGCCATGTACAGGTCCCGCGCACCCATTAGGTCGCGGATATCTCTGTCAGAGGCCAGGAAACGCTTTTGTTCATCAATGGTTGCGTCTTTGTCTTTAAGCAACTGCGACATGAAGTGAATTTGGTTCTCAAGACTTGTCACCCGGAGTGCGTCATTTGCCTTTGCTTCGTCGAGCGCGTCAAGCCTTTTCTGTGTTGACGCGAGGAGCGCTTGCTCCTCTTCGACCTCGTTAGCGAGGGTGTTTCTTTCCGCAGAAACCTTCTCTGTTTGCTCTCGCGCCTCCTGGCCTACAGACCGCAATGTAGTCTGTAATTCTTCGTTCTGTTTTCGCTGTTCGTTGAGTTGGGATCTCAGTCCTGAGATAACAATCTCTCGATCTCTCAGGCTTGCTTCCAATTGGTCTCTTTGATGGCCAAGGGTCTCAAGCTGCACTCGCCAAGATGCGCTATCACTCTTTGATTGTTCGACTACCTGAGGTTGCTGTGGAGCTCGCTTCAAGCCGATCCTGTAAATGGAGATTCCAAGAGCGAGTGCGAGAATCAAAGAGGCAGCGGCCGCCAATTGGACGCGTAGATTCGACCGAAGGAGGAAGTTCGCTAAACGTGCCCCCGAAGTCTTTGGTGGAAAGGGCCTCGTCCCGTCCTTCAGGTGCTCGAATGGAACCCTAGTTCCAGTCTCTGTTTCGATCGCAACGTAAAGCCTTTTCTCGCCCTCTTCAAAATCCCACAGCACAGGACCAAGTGTCGGGTCATCGACAGCCTCGTCGGCTACGAGCCGCACTCCACTTCTCAAAATTGTTCGGTACTCTTTTACGCTTTGTCGGCACAGGGAGCACTCGCCGAGGTGGTGCTCGAAAGATTGTCTCTTATCAACCGGCAATTCGCCGGTCAGATAGTCCAGGCAAAGGTCATCACTCATGTGCTGTGGACTCATTGGAACGTGCTCTTCGCTTGGAGTTTAGTTCCCCGCTGGACCGCGTGATTCGGCCCCGGCTTGTTCCCGTCGAATACGATCCGTCTCAGACGCTGAATGCCTCGATAGGCGTGGTGCTTTGCGTTTCCGGGTGAGCAACCTAACTTCTCAGCGATTTCGTGGAAAGTGTAACCCGCAACGCGCAGCCGGAATGTCAGCTGCTGCTCTCTCGGAAGCCTCGCCAATAAAACCCTAATCTCGTCAACGGAGATTGTCTGCTCCATAGGACCTTGCTCTTCAACTAACTCAGGTGGAGTGGCAGGGCTTTTTCTTTCCCCATTTCCCTGGTGAAATCCATGCCGAGCTTTCAAATAGTCGCGCCAATCAAAGCACTTGTGATAGGTCAACTGCAGCAGCCACGAGCGGGCGGTACCCTTTTTCGCATCAAACGAAGCACACCTTTTGTAGAGCGCCAAGAAGACCTCATGTACGAGATCCTCTGCCTCGGCGGAATCTCTTATTATCCGGGCACAGACCGAATAAACTGCCCTGGCATAACGTCGGTAGAGAAATCCAAGCGCGGATATGTCTTTTCCCTGTAGCCGAAGTATCAGAGCTTCATCGCTGATCTCGGCTTCCGCAATTCCGACATCTTCGCTGTGCGATTCAAACTCGTCACACGAGGCAGATGAAATCTGTTCATGCGCGCCGTTGCCGTTCCGTCTCGCAAAGATTCCGGGAAAGTAGCGGGCAGCGGGGGAACTCATGCTACCCCCGCCGAGTCACGCCTCAGCCCGTAAGATGACCATGAGCTTTTCGAGAGTATTCTGGGTGCGGGGCTAGAATAAGTAGGCACCCCAACACACTTCGGATTTGGTTGGTCGGAAAACCGATCATCCCGAGCGACTGACGGCGCGCTTTGTTGACCTTCGCTGGTAGAGGTCAACCCCTGTCCTCTCAAGCTTCTCGATAGGCCCTGGGGACGAGGTTCCAGGAACTTGGTCGAGTTCGTGTGTCTCGACCTTATTCCAGCTGACCATTTACACCCAGGGGTGGCTCCTGTCAATTCCCTCACGCTTGAGGCAATTGATAACTCATTTACTACGAATGGCTTATACCTGACCTTTGCTGTCCGCTCTGACGAGGCAACTTTATGGTCTCCAGAATGGAACTCGATCCGATTAAGCCTCGCCATGCCCTGCAAGCAATGGACTCGAATTGAGGGGAGCAGCGCGTGGGCCGACTCGACGGAAACTGGTGCTCTTCGCCTCGCCTGGCGTTCGGACGGAGTGGACGGTTTCCCGACCAAGGTCAGCTTCTGATTGCCCTGCGAAAAACAATCGCACAGGCTCCTCCTCACGAAGTTCCTCGGCAAACGGCGTCGCGATACGTCGTTCATACGGCTCTCGGCAGCCTGGGACGGTGCTGGCGACTTGTATCCAAAGCCTCGCGAAGTTTTCTCGCCTCGGCGTCGGCCACCCGGCTGACCCATTCTGAGGTACTCATGGATTGCGGATCGTAGCTCCATGCGCGCGAAACTACCGCAACGAGCAGATTGAGGACCGCTTTCCTTCCAAGTTGGTTTTTTCCGAAATAGCGGACTGCAACCTCTTGAAGTTCTCGATCACACGCTTCATAGAGCCCCATTACGGCAACGGCATCCGTCGAATTTGCTCTCAAGCGTCCCAGCGCATCCTTCGCCCTGGCGATCTTTTTGTTTTGCTCCAAAGAGAACTGTCGCTCATAAATCATTTGTGGAGCTTCCGTCCTGTCGCAGCAGTGTCAGGCAAGCGAATCTTGTATTTCAGCAAGCGGTCGGTGGACCCAGCAGTTTTGAGCTGCTCGAAGGCCCATTCCAGGATAAGTTCTGTGATATTCCCGAGCTTCCGTCTCTCGCGGACAGCAAATTCTTCCAGCTCGGCTCGCAGAGCTTGCCGGACCCGCAGGCTGATTTGGGCTTTCCATTCCCCCATCCGCGCTCTCTTGCTTACGCTGCAGTAAATCCACACGCAACCAAAAGCGTGTGAGTAAACGATTTTTCCTATGGGTCCACTGAAACCACAGGAGGTCTACAACCGAATAGCGTTTGTTTCGGTCAGACGGTCGCGTGTTCAGTGAGGCAAATCTTTTTGGTTGCTGTCCGGAGCCTTGCGTTCCCACGCGGTTCGCTGTCGCTTCAAACGACTTTGGTCGGCTCGCTCAGAGATGGCCATTCTGCCGGCCAATTCGGCGTTGAGTCCGGCGCGAACCTCTTCGAGCTGGGCCTCGTAGACTTTCATCTCGTGCTTGGAAAGAATTCCGCTCGACTCCATGCGCTGGAGGACGCGAATCAGGCGGTCCACTTCGCGATTCCATAAAAAGATCTCGCCGAACGAGTCTGCCTTCATAGTTCCTAAGTCCTTCCTTCTTTGCATGGGTTGCCGAATTCTCAAAAACAACGATTGGGCACAAGAAGCGGTCACAAAGGGGACCGCTCTCGGCAAACATGTGTCCTGCTTTCAGCTAGGGAGGAGGTTCAGCCACCGGCTCATGTGGGAAAAACAGCCGGGTGATTAGGCGGAGGGAAAGTTGCGCCTTGGAGTGGAAATGGATAACTTCTCTTGCAGCCATCGTGGCACCTCATACGTGCGACTGTGGTCAGGGGCGCGTCAAGTGTTCAAGCACTTGCGCGTCCCGCTTGTTAGTTTTTCTGAGATCTGGCCTTCTTGTTACCCTTTCTTTTCTTACCCTGACCCCAATAATTCTCCCGTTTATACTTCTTGACTTTCGCAAAATCAGCCTTTGTCCAATAACGTAGCCTGGCACCAGCAATATTCTCGGCCACAGGCTCGGGAACAACTCCTTCTTCAATCCACCTATGCAGTGTCGTTCGATGAATTCCCAATTGCCTTGCAGCTTCGGAAATCGAGATTTTTTCCATGATCAGGATGCTACATGATGTAGTATTTGTCAAGCACAAAATCAGAGCCGTGAGCACAGACAACGAATGCCCATGCGCCGCCAAAAAGAGTATCTCAATTCTGATTCAAATCGATAAGGGACCCGTAGGACTCTCACGCATGTCCGTAAGGAAGAGTGTCTACACGGATGGGAAGTCACTGATCTCTAGCTCGTTGCCAGAATATGCCCCAGCGGGGCGGCCTGTGTTAGGGGTTTGGCTGGACTGAGTCCGGATAAGGGTCAGGAGAAAAGATAATATCTCACTTCTGCTTCATTGGGTTGCCTTTGGCTTCAGGACTTCGGGTTGACCAATCAGATGGAGGAAAGGAGATGCGCCAAAATCGCGGGCAAGGGTTCATAAAGTCGACGCCTACTTGTCTCTTCTCCGATTCATGAGGGCTTGCGATCTCTTCTCCTGTTTTCGAATTGCGAAGAGTGAGGGATTGTCCGATCGAGACCTTCATTCCTAGCAGGATCATGGCGCCGTGCGCATTTACGGTGACTGTCCGCGTTTCTTCCGAGACGGGCGTGTTGTCGGTTCCCTCCGCTAGAAACATTACAGGCACTTTTACTATCACACGCTGACTGCGGCGTTGAGCGTTCTGATCGCCACTGTTTGACGGAGGGAAACTACCCATACGCCCAAGCTAGCACCGTTGCCTGCGGATTCTCGTACTACATTTGGTGTCGTCGCCTTTGCATCAATACGGCTGTGACCCATCGCGTTCTCGACGCGGGGAAAAAGGAAATTTTCTCTGTCCGTAGAGTCAAGGACCGGCGTTTGCCGAGAACGTCATGGTGAGGGGAGACCATCCGTGGTATGTAAAAAATGCCGGTTCGGCTACGAAAATTTGCGAAGTTTACCTCTAACGTTTTCAACTAGAGTCGAAATACGAATCCTCGTAAGTGTTTGAAAAGTAAGCAAAATAAGCAAAAGTTGGGTCGCTGGCTACAAGAATGCTCGCTTAACGCCCAATAGCGGCGCGGTCCCCATCGCTAAACTTGGTCACCTAGAGGGAGCTTTGATGAAAACCACTGCATATGACATATTCAGGAAAGACCTTCTCGGCACCCCGGTTTGGATGGAAGCGGTGCAAGACCTCGACACGGCGAGCCTTCAGTAAGGGAATTGGCGGCCCGCTCACCGGGCGAATACTTTGTTTTTTCCCAGCAATCGCAGGAAATTGTAAGCAGCACGCCGCCACGCGTGTTTGCGTTAGCTGTCTAGGTCCGTCTTTTCTCGAAGCGAAAAACCTGATCTCATTTCTTCTGTTTTGAATTTGTCCGTGTGCTGGGCCGGCCGCTTGTCCGCTGACAAAAACCTCTGCGTGCGGCACCCTTTGGGAAATGTCAAAAAGGTGTTGCCCCATTCACACTTCGCACCAAGCAAGCTATTCTCCCACAAAGAAATCTCCGTCAGACTAAAGAAGTTGAGAGACTCCTTTTGTGTGGAAGGTTACTCCGTGAGGCAACCCCGAGTTTGCTGAGTGAGGTGATAGCTGCATGGAATCTGATGGCGGCAAACGCGCCAAGGAATCTGGTGTGCGTAACCGGCGGTATTCGATCCGCCATCCTTTCGCAGCAAGCGCGGAGATGCTGGAGTTGCAATCCGGGAGTCGCGTTACCGGCGTGACCTCAGATCTTTCTCTTGGAGGATGTTTTCTGTGTGCGCGCCGCACCCTGGAGGTCGGCGCCCGGGTCCGCGGAACGCTCACCCTCGAAGGCCAGCAAGCAAGGATTCTTGCAGTCGTCCGTGTGGTGAGACCGCAGGTGGGAATGGGCCTCGAATTTCTGGACATTGCTCCGGACTCCAATGCAACACTGTTGGCTTGGATCGAAAATCTTCGCAAATCACGTTGAAGCTTCCGTCATATCCGAAGGTGGACACCGCATGACAGAGGAGGTCGTTAGTCAGAAGCGCCAATATCCGCGCATCTTTTTGCCCAAGGGTATGCGCGTGGCTTGGCATGGCGGCGACCTGCAACTTTTTTCGCGCGTCAGGATGCTAAGCATGGGGGACTGTTCATTTCCGTTTCCGATCCACCTCCAGTGGGCACGAAGCTGAGACTTTCGTTTGAAGTGCCGGGTGGGAACGTGCAGGCAGAGGCCATCGTCCGAAATATTGTTCCCGGCGAGGGGATGGGTGTCGAGTTCAAGAAGTTACGGTTGAAAGACCGAATTTTGCTGGAAAACTTGTTGAAGCGATTGCTACGTTGACACAAGACGTGTCGATCTCGAAACAGTCTTGCTTTTGCGCTATTCTAATTAGCGTCAGAGGGGAATCTATGATTGTTTGTGATCTATGCGGCGAAGTGAAAGATTGTCTGCAGAAGGAAATTGAGGGCAAGGAATACGATATCTGCGCCCAATGCTGGGAGCCACTTGCACAAAAGCTAAGAGGCAAAGGCAGAACGGTGAATCGGGAAATCGTGTTGCTACCGCCGCCCAGGGCGGCGAAAGAAGGGCAAGATGAACCCCCAGAACCGCTACCTGGGGAAACCCCGAAAATCTGGGGAGCGGCAAATAGGCTAACCAACTCGCTTCTGTCGACCTCCCGGTTGAGCTCACCGGAAAGGCAAATGTTATTATGCGCCGCTCGCCCGCTGTAATTCGTCAGGTCCTGACACTTGGAGATCACACTTTAGACTCGGCGTTGCTGTGCCGTCATCCTGAGGGCGCGAATGAATTGAAGCAACTGTCTTTGCTTCCTCCCAGTCTGGGTGACAAACAATCACCTCAACAGTGAGGGACCCATCCGGCTGCTCTTTGCATAGGATTTGAACGGAATCCCACATCTCTTCTTCTTTTCCTGCTCGCATCCGTTGCCCGACACGCACGGATAGCGTGTCCGTGCCGGCCTCAAATCGACCTGAACTCCCTGCATCGCAACGCACTTGGAACTTCCGTCTATCCGGCGGCGCCATTAGGTCCACACGTGTCTCCTTCACACCTCACAATATGGGCCTTCATCTCGCTGTTTGATATGGTACGAAGCGAAAAATCAGGCGGTACGCAGGTACCCTTACCCCACGACTTGGCTTCGCAACACAACTTCAACAATTGTAAGTAGATAGTCTCTGACTCTGTTTCGCCTCTATCTGTCTCCTGATTGGCGCAGGCCTTCTCCACGATGGGGTTTCCAACTCGGATGTGACCCAAACCGCAGGATCATCGCTGGGGCAGCGTTTCTTTCACTTGGTCTGATGGCATTGTGGGTTGCCATGAAAAGCTGGGTGGAATGGAGGAAAAAATACAAGAACGGTGACAGAGTAAAGTGGTGACTGATGAGAATTCTTCTGGTCGAGGATAACAAGCAAGCGGAGAAGTTCATCGGGCGGCTCTGAAGCGCCATTGGTGGGATAGCCTGAGTCTTGAATGCAAACCGAGCCTGTCACAGGCTCTTGACCAACTGAAAGACGAATCCTTCGACGCGATGGTGATGGATATTGGCGTACCCGATTTGCACGGGCCCGGACGGGCTGATACGCGTCGGGGCGGTAGCGCGGAAGCTCCCAGTCATTGCGCTCGTTGATGGCGAGGAAAGAGATCGGCTGATAGCTGCCCGAGACATGGGTATCCGCAATTGGGTCGCAAAGGAAACATTGACGCCCTCTCGCCTCGCAGCTGAGGTGAAGAGTGCGTTAGAGGCATATGGCATCTGGGAAGAAGTTTGAATGTTAGGAGGTGTGAACGCGAGACCGTTACCGTGTCTGTGCCAACTTGAAGCTGTCCGGAATCTCCCGCATCACGACGCACATGGAAATTCCTCCTGTCTGGCGCCGCCATTAATTCCATACGTGTACTGCTTCACGCACCATCGCAGTGCCGCCGAAGGTACCGGCCGTGAGTTGCACGGCGACGTGAAACCGCAAGTCAAATCCACTGTTGCCAACTGTTGCCACATTCGGGCATTATCTGCGTGTCCCAAGGGCCTTCGAAGGTCACCGAGGGACGATGCAAGAATCAGCAAGTGGCAATGGTTTCTGATATTTAGCGGTTTTCTTGGGTTTTCTTCACGGAGCCGGAAACAATCCCATCGGCTCCACCAATTTACTTGTCAAACCGCGCATCTATTCTCGCAAAACGAATCCTGGTCAAGTGTCGTGCTAGCTCTCGGGCTTATCTACGGCAGTGACTATCTGTATGTCCGTATTCGCATGCTGCATCCAAAACCGACTGAACCTTTTGAGTCCATTAAGAGCCTGCGCGTCCTCGCTATCCCGGGAAAAAATGGAAAGACGGAATATGAAGTGGACGCACAGAATCCCGAACAGGTAGTCACTTGCGTTCACGCCCTCTTTCCGCATGACGGTCATTCGCCCTGTTGGTACGTCAAGCCGAGGCTCGATCGGCCGATCCCGATGTGATTCTTTCTGGTCCAGGACTTTCTACCGAGTGATCGCGAGAATCGGAACCGTTCACTTTGCTGGGGGAAATTTTGGCGGGATTTCCGCGTATCCCGGCGCCGCTTCTTTGAGGTTCACATTCACTTGCGCGCTGGCGTCTCCGATGGACCAGCGGATTCCACCGGCAAGCAGATTCAGAAAAAACTCGTTCTTCCAGTTCTCCGGCCGGTCGCCCATCGCGGTATAGAAAACGCGGCCCTTCCAATGCATGCGCGCCCACGTCGCCGGATACGGCGGCCGCTGGTAGCACTCTCCCTTCATGCCCTGCGTGTCCAAAGTAAGGATGACGTGCAGGTCGGGCGTAAAATCCTTCAGTGAATACCACTCTTCATTGAAGCTCACTGGCGACGTCACGCCTTCGAGCCCTGGAAATTTCGGGTCGTTCACGATCAGGTTGGCGTCCTGTAGCCGCGGTTCCCGCCCGTGAATAATGAACTCGCCGCCCAGCATCTTCAGGTACGGGTCTTGCTGCTCTCCGTGGGCAACGTAGCGGTTCGAAAGATCGGGAGGGTCAGGCTGGGTGTGAAAGGTATCGGCCGCGGCATGCACGCCCACAAATCCCATTCCATTCTTCACCGCATCCAGCAGCGCTTGCTTGCCTTTCGGCGACATTGCCGGCTTGCCGTCAGTGCCCAGTGTTGTGAGATCGCCGGTAGTAAAGAATACGAGAGCGCCGTAAGCGTGGAACTCTTTCGAATCGAATATGCGCCCGTCCTTGGTTACGCCGACTTTGAATCCGTGCTTGTTCCCGAGTTCGGTCACCGTGTCATCCATGATGCTCGGCTTCCCGTCCACTCGTTTCACGACGGGGTGCTCGAATCCCGACGATTTTGTGAACACCAGCACCGACTTTTTGGATGCCGCCGCTAGGCGGTTTGAAAATGCCAGCCCGGCGCCAGTCAGCGTCGCGGCGCGGAGAAATTCCCTGCGATTGGAAATTGCGTTCATCCCATGCCTCTCAGTGAAGTCCTTCCGGGTGCTCGCAACCGGGGAAACTTGCAAACACGCGGTCCGCCGTCCATCCCAGTTCTTTCATTCCTATTTCCGACGAGTAATACGCCCCGCTGACCCAGCTCTTCAAGTTTTCAAAGTGCTTGTGCAACCCAGCCGAACTTTCTCCCGCGACCTCGCCGTCGGAATTCTGTTTCGTCGCTGTTGCCGACGCATCCGTCAGCAGCTGGCTTTTCTGGCTCACTTCCAGGGCAGGGAAGTCTTTCGCGAACCGCTTCTGCGACTCCCCTTCGAACGCCGCAAGGGCATCCAGGAAACCCTTCTTCTGCTCAGAAGCATCCACGCTCAGCAGCAAGTCAATGAACCGGTTCACCTGCGCCTCGGTTGAACCCGGCACGATACTCTCCGCGATCGCGATCAAACTCTCGTTCTGCCGTGCGCTCAGGACGAGAGGCTTCCAATCCGCAGCCGCAAGTTTCTCCACCTCGTCAAGAACTGCGTCATTCCTCAGAAGTTCGCGGATTGGATGCGAAGCCGCCACTAGCGGCCATGCTGCTCCTGCCGCCAGCCGCCGTACCATTTCCCGTCTCGAAAGCTGAACGCCCGCCGCCCGATCGTTGATCACCGTCAATGCGCTCTTTGTCCCCATCGAAATGTCTCCAACCTTCTAATTTCGCGCCGATGTTACCACCCACCAACAATCGTTCACAAGAACAACACAAATTCTTTTCTTTTCCTCGATTGACCCGCCATCGCGCAGTTGTTAGCATCCGCTTCAGATTTTTATTCTATGCCCCAAGACCAGAATCATTCTTTTGACGTCATCGTTGTTGGTTCTGGCGCGTCCGGCGGCTGGGCCTGCAAGCGCCTCGCGGAGGCTGGCTTGAAGGTCGCGCTCCTCGAAGCCGGCCGCCCGCAGTCCGACAAAAATTTTACCGAGCATAAGCCGGCGTTCGAACTGAAGTACCGGAACCGCGCCCCTGAAATCATTCGCAAGACGCGGCCTGTTCAAATCAAATTCGGCGTTTGCAACGAATATACCTACAAATGGTTTGCCAACGATCTCGAAGAACCCTACACGACGCCTGCCGACAAGCCCTTTGACTGGATGGGGCGCGTTCGAATGACCGGCGGCCGTACCAACGTCTGGGGCCGTGTAAGCCTGCGATTTAGCGATTGGGATTTCAAGTCGGCTTCCCTTGACGGCTACGGCGAGAATTGGCCTCTCGCTTACAAGGACGTCGAGCCTTACTACGATCTCGTCGAAAAATACGTCGGCATCACCGGCTCCGCCGAAGGCCTCGAGCATCTTCCCGACGGCCAGTTTCAGTCGCCGATTCCGCTCACTTGCCAGGAAACTCTGTTCCGCGATCGCGTGAAGGAAAAGCTCGGCCGCGTCGTCATGCCCTCGCGCAATGCCAATCTCACCAGGCCTCTTAACGGCCGCGGCCCTTGCCACTTCTGCGGGCCCTGCGAGCGTGGCTGCATGACGCATTCTTATTTTAATTCCGCGTTCACCACGGTGGCTGACGCGCTGGCCACCGGCAATTGCATGCTCATTTCGAACGCTATGGCTTATAAAGTTTTGATGGATCCCGGGCGCAACCGCGCTCGCGGCGTTCTCTACATCGACCGCAACACTCGCCAGGCCCGCGAGATTTCTGCCCGCGTGGTGATCCTTTGCGCGCAATCGCAGGAATCCGTCCGCATCCTGCTCAATTCCGCGACACCGCAGTACGCGAACGGTCTCGCCAATTCGAGCGGCGTACTCGGCCATTACCTCACTGCCCATATCCGCAGCGGCGGTGGCAGCGGCGAATTTCCCGCGTTCGGCGCAAAGCCTTCACTGGGTGGGCCGAAAAAGCCCGTGGGCATTTACATCGCGCGCTTCCGCAATCTTCCGAACGCTCCACCCTACAAGAAATTCCTCCGTGGTTTCGGCTACGAAGGTGGATCGTCCACGGGATTCAACTGGGGAGCGCCCGGCTTTGGCGAAGCCTATAAAAAGGCACTTCTCGAGCCGCGCACCAGCATGGAGATTACCGGTTTTGGCGAAGTCCTTCCGCGCTGGGACAATTTCGTCGAGCTCGATCCCAGCGTCAAAGACATCTACGGGATTCCCGTGGTCAAAATCCACATGTCCGACGGTGAAAACGAACGCGCCATGATCCAAGACATGGGCGATTCCGCCGGCGAAATGCTCGAAGCTGCCGGCGCAAAAAATATTCGCACCTATGCCCATCCATCGGCTCCGCGCTGGGCGCTCCACGAAGCGGGTATCGCCCGCATGGGCGCTGACCCGAAAAAATCCGTCCTCAACCAATTCCAGCAGACTCACGACATCAAGAATCTCTTCGTGATGGACGCTTCCGGCTTCACTTCGAATCCCTGCCAGAATCCAACGCTGACCATCATGAGCCTCTGCGTCCGCTCGTGCGACTACCTCATGTCCGAACTGAAACGCAACGCCATCTGAAATTCTGGGTTGCGCGCAATTCTGGGAAGCAGACACAATTCCATTTCGCCCATCCTTTCCGGCGAGCGACTTTTCTGCGTTGATTCAGATTGTCGATGATGGTTCGCCGCGGTTACGGCGCTGTTCGGAGGGCGTTCAACCGACGCGCACGACTCTCCACGCGCGGCCGGAATTATCTTGACTGCTTCTGCTTCTCCTTCTCTGCCTCGTCAAGCCAGCGCTCCAGCGCCGCTTGAGATTCCGGTCCCACTTCAAGAAAGCCTACGCCCGCACCCATATTCGGCTGCTCATAGATAACCTTCGCCTTGGCCTCGAAGAATGCATCTCCAGCGGCGATCTTCACCAGCACCAGCGTCCCCTTGGGAAAGGGGTTCATCATGTCCAAATAGCATCCGTGCAGGCTCAATTCGCTCACCCGCGACGCGATGCGCACGTCGGCCTTCTGTTCGATTAGCTCGGCACTTGCTATGAACGAGTACCTTGGCGAACGGCGTTTCTCTTGATAGGCGATGGCTGCCTCCGAATGGAGCTCTTGTAATCATGATACGACGCTTGGTCCGGCCAATCCCAAAAGTTCCCAAATCGGATTTATCCAACTAACCAACTGTCCCCCTAGCTTAAATTGGCTAGCGGCTTGTCCTTGGCAGCGCAGCTCGCAACGACTGAAGCCTTGCAGGCTCCCAAGATTGTGAAATAGACGTTTTCTATGGCCGATGGTCGACTCCACAAGCTAAAAACCTCTGCAATGAGAGATCGCGCGAGGGCCCGGGAATTAGCCGCGGAATTCAATCGTAAGGGTGACGCCATCGGCTGGTTCGAGCAGCTTTATCAGGAGGGCGAAGCAGGGAAGAGCACTATTCCGTGGGCCAATCTTTGCCCCAATCCTCACTTGCTCGATTTTTGGAAGTCCCATCCTCAGACGACCACGGGAAAAACTGCGCTGACAATCGGCTGTGGCCTGGGCGACGATGCCGAACAACTTTCTGCCTGGGGCTTTCGTACCACGGCCTTCGACATTTCCGAAACTGCGATTCGCACTTCCCGCAAACGTTTTCCCACAACCAAAGTGGAATACCTCGCTGCCAACCTCCTCGACCCGCCTTCCACTTGGCGTCACGCTTTCGATTTTGTATTTGAGGCCAACACGCTCCAGGTTCTGCCTGCCGACTTGCGGTCTCAGGCGATCGAAAAAATTGCCGGATTCCTTTGCCCCGGTGGTCTTCTGCTCGTCATCGCGCGAGGCCGTGAGCCATCCGATTCTGAAGGCCAGATGCCCTGGCCCCTGACCCGCGCCGAGCTCTCAGGCTTTGCCGCCGTGGGCCTCGATGAACTTTCTTTCGAAGACTTTTTCGATCTCGAAGATCCTGGGGAACCGGCCGTCCACCGTTTCCGCGCTCTCTACCGTTTCACAACTTGAGTTTTCTTTTCTGGCATGCCGTGCACATCTTCTTTGGCGGCTATTCCGCTACTGCGCAGCATTCTTTCTACCGATAGTCCACGAGGAGCAAAGTAATGCTATTCTCTGGCAGCCAGTTGCCTATCCCTCAAATTTCAAAGAGAAGGAGACGGCCATGTTTCAAAAGCTCATGAACACTACTGACGATTTCGTGATGACCCTTCTTCGGCTCGCGCTTGGAATTGTATTCTTTGCGCACGGCGCGCAAAAGGCTCTAGGCTGGTTTGGCGGATTCGGCTTCCGGGCCACGCTGGGCTTCTTCACCCAGCAGATGCACATTCCCGCAGTGCTCGCTGTTCTCGCCATCGCCGCCGAATTTCTCGGCGGCATCGGCTTGTTGATCGGATTCCTCGGCCGTGTGGCTGCTTTCGGTATCGCAACAAACATGGTAGTCGCTGTCATTATGGTCCACCGGCACTTCGGTCTCTTTGCCAACTGGTTTGGCAACCAGAAGGGGGAAGGCTATGAATACCACATCCTGGCCATTATCATTTGCGTGGCCATCATGATCCGAGGATCGGGAGCCCTGTCCATCGATCGCTCCGCATCCAGGGATTTGGCCTGAGCCGTCGTCAGTTCTTTTTTGACCTCTGGCTCGGATGCACAAATTCTATGCCGATGCGCGTCACCGGAGAATCCATGGGGCGGAAATCTATTTCGATCTTTGCAATAACTCTCGCGCTCGTGGGTGCCGCAGGCTGCCGCTCGGGATCCAATTCTCCCGCGACCGCACAGGAATCTGCCACGCCGGCCAACGTGGACACCTCGCGGCTCGTCCACGCTGACAATGATCCCGGCAACTGGATGAGCTACGGCCGCACTTACAGCGAGCAGCGCTTCAGCCCGCTGAAGCAGATCAATGACCAAAATGTCGGCCAGCTCGCTCTCGCTTGGTATGTGGATCTCGACAGCCACCGCGGTGATGAGGCGACACCCATCGTTGTGGATGGCGTTATGTACTTCACCACCGCGTGGAGCAAAGTTTTCGCCGTCAAAGCCGCCACTGGCGAAAAACTCTGGTCCTACGATCCAAAGGTTCCTCCAGAATGGGCCATCAACGCCTGTTGCGACGTCGTCAATCGCGGCGTTGCCGTTTGGCGTGGCAAAGTTTTTCTTGCCACGCTCGATGGCCGTCTCGTCGCTCTCGAGGCCGCTACTGGGAAGCCCGCGTGGGAAACGCTCACCGTTGATCGCAACTACCGCTACTCCATCACGGGCGCGCCTCGTGTCGTGACGGGCAAGGTTTTAATCGGCAATGGTGGATCCGAATACGGCGTGCGCGGTTACATCTCCGCCTACGATGCCGACACTGGAAAAATGGCTTGGCGGTTCTACACTGTACCCGGCGATCCTGCAAAGCCCTTCGAAGCTCCCATTCTCGAAAAAGCCGCAAAAACCTGGACCGGCCGGTGGTGGAACGTCGGCGGAGGCGGCACCGTCTGGGACTCCATCTCCTACGACCCCGAGCTCGATCTCGTCTACTTCGGTGTCGGCAATGGCACTCCTTGGGACCGGCCCGCTCGCAGCCCGCGAGGCGGCGACAATCTCTTCATCTGCTCGATCGTCGCGCTCAAAGCCGACACCGGCGAATACGTCTGGCATTATCAGGAGACTCCCGGCGACGCATGGGATTACGATTCCAACCAGTCCATCGTCCTTGCCGACCTCACGATCAACAACTCCCCGCGAAAAGTTCTGCTTCACGCTCCCAAGAACGGTTTCTTCTACGTCCTCGACCGCGCCACCGGCGAGTTGCTTTCCGCAAAGCCGTACACCGCCGTCACCTGGGCCCGTTCCATTGATCTGAAAACAGGCCGCCCCATCCTCAATCCCGCCGCCCTTTACGAAAATCAAAAGTCCGGTTCGCCTCTCGTCCCCGGACCGGACGGCGGTCACACTTGGCACTCTATGTCCTTCAGCCCGCTCACCGGCTTGGCCTATATCCCTGTCTCGGATAGCGGCTTCCTTTACAAATCCGGGCAACATCCCCGTCAAAGCGCTCTCGCTTTTAATGTCGGCATCGATTTCGTGGCCGCAGGCATGCCGCAAAAGCCGGAGATCAAGAAAGCAATCCTCGCCACCATCAAAGGACACCTTTCCGCCTGGGATCCCCTGCAACAAAAAGAAATCTGGCGCGTGGATCGCAAGACCCCAACGAACGGCGGACTCCTCTCCACTGCGGGCAATCTGGTCTTTGAAGGCACCGCGCAAGGGAACCTTGAAGCCTATCGTGCTGACAACGGTCAAAAGCTCTGGTCCGCCGACGCGCAAAGCGGCATCGTCGCTGCTCCCATCACCTACACTGTTAACGGCGAACAATACGTCGCCGTCCTCGCCGGCTGGGGCGGCGTCTTCACTCTCGCTTCGGGCGAAGTCGCCCTCTCTGCCGGCCGCACGCAAAACATCCACCGCCTGCTCGCCTTCAAATTGGGCAGCAAGGCCAGCCTGCCGCCGCTTCCGCCGTTTACGCCGCCGCAACTCAAACCGCCCAAACCTCCCGCTACCGCCGCGACTGTGCACAAAGGCGAAGCCCTCTTCCAACGATACTGCTTCACGTGTCACGGCGACGTCGCCGTCAGCGGTGGCGTCCTGCCTGACCTCCGCTATTCCGGCACACTCGATAACGATCAATGGTTTGATATCGTGCTGAAGGGCCAGTTGAAACAGGCCGGCATGGTTTCTTTTGACAAGGAACTCTCGCACGATGACGCTGCTGCCATCCGCGCCTACGTCATCTTTCGCGCCAATCAATCTCTGGCGGAAACAAAGCCAGCGTCGAGGTAAGTTCGCGTCTCATGAATCAG
>Ga0209161_10000791_pt1 | contig 25916 bp, 38 predicted proteins | sample GraSoiAngelo_155_FD_186169 | JGI IMG/M metagenome (GOLD analysis project Ga0209161, IMG submission 186169) | Grasslands soil microbial communities from the Angelo Coastal Reserve, California, USA - 14_1009_13_30cm (SPAdes) (version 2) | ecosystem: Environmental > Terrestrial > Soil > Grasslands... | reverse complement strand
CGCATCGAATCCGGGACGGAACCTCGTAAACCCTCCGAACGGACCCTTAGCGGTATCGCCCCAGGCGACGTAGCTCGCGACACCCGGCATCATCGGCGAGTATTTGACGGTCCGTGAGCTTGCAAAAATGACACCGGTACGTTGCTCCTGGTCTGCAAAGACGACCGCCGTCGTCAACGCCACAGCGACGGCGACTGCAGCGAGCGTCCACGCGCGCTTCATTTGACCCCCCGGTTCGTGGGTGGATGCAGTGATCATTCGCGGGCGAGCAATTAATTCTGCTGCATATGTGTCATCCCGTCGAGGTCGAGGACGACACCAGTTCTTCAAGGGGCCGCCTAACGGATCGCGCTTAAGCTGCGGGCGACTCGCCCGCCGGCGCAAGGCCGTTGGACGACAGTCCGTGCCCGCCAGGGCACAACCCATTCCTGCAGAGCGAGAGCGCCGCCAGCTTCAAGCGTCGCCATTATGAACTCCTTCGACGCCGACCGCCTCATGGGGGTCGTGTGTAGAGGGGCTGCCCACCCGTAGCAGCCGAGTACACTCAAAACGTGATGTACGTGGGCCCGTTCAGTCCCGTGTTGCCGCCCGCGATCGTAACCGCAGGGGTGGCGTCCCCGGTCGCGCCCGCCGCGTACACGGTGATGCTGTAGAGATGGTTGGTGCTGGCGGCATTGGCGACATAGATCTGGCCCACCGCATCCAGGGCTATGCCGGACGGGTAATTCAATCCCGTGCTGCTGCCGGCAATCGTGGCGGTGGGGGTGGTGTTCCCGGTCGCGCCCGCGGCGTAGACGGTGATACTGGGAGTGCTCGCGCCGTAGTTGGTGACATAGAGCCGGCCGGCGCCATCCAGGGCGATGCCCAGGGGTTGGTTCAGCCCCGTATTGCCGCCCGCGATCGTGGCCGTGGGGGTGGCGTTCCCCGTCGCGCCCGCGGCGTAGACCGTGATCGTGCTATTGCCGTTGTTGGCGACGTACAGATGGCCCGCCGCATCGAGGGCGATGCCCTCCGGGCCGCTCAACCCCGTGTTGTTCCCGGCGATCGTGGCCGTGGGGGTGGCGTTCCCCGTCGTGCCCGCGGCGTAGACTGTGATGCTGTTGTTCGACACGTTGGCGACGTAGAGATCGCCCGCCGCATCAAACGCGATGCCCTCCGGTTGGCTCAGCCCGGTGTTGCTCCCTGTGATCGTGGCCGTGGGGACGGCGTTCCCGGTCGCCCCCGTCGCGTAGATCGTGACGCTGTCGATAAAGGTGGCGACGTAGACCCGGCCCGCGGCATCCAGGGCGACGCCAGATGGCTGGTTCAGCCCGGTATTACTGCCGGCGATCGTGACCGTGGGGGTGGCGTTCCCCGTCGCGCCCGCCGCGTACGCCGTGACACTGCTGCCGTTGTAGTTGGCGACGTAGAGCGGTCCTGGCGGGACCGGTGAGGGCGGCGCGTTACTGGATGAGCAGGCAGCTACGACCGCAGCCAGCGCGAGACGCGCGGCGAGACACCAGGTCGCGGAGGTACGCATCCTTTCTCCTTCCTCGCGGCGTGAAGTATCCTTCCTCGGCGAAACCGGGGCAAGACGGCGGCAAGCCTGAAAACGACAAGCCCCCAGGATCTCTCCCGAGCGCCGTCGTCACTAGCCGCCTATCCGTCTAACCGTCTAGTCAGCCTCCACTTCCTCCGGGAACGGACTCGGCACCGGCCCCGGGCGCCGGCTCCACGGAAGCCTGCGACGACACGGCGCACAAGAACGGTCATGAGCCAACGCGGTGGCGCCGCCTAACGGATCGCGCTTAAGCTGCGGGCGCAGAGCACGCGGGCGCGCCGCTGCCTTCTTTGGTGACCGATACTCAACTGGTGCACAAATGGAATTCTACCCTACTTCGTCGCGCCCGCCAGCTTCAAGCGCTTGTTAGGCCGCGCCGCTGTGTCAGCAGCGAGGACCGTGTGCAAGAATGCGAGGACCTCGGCTTCATAAAGCGGGGCGTTCACGCGATATGTGTTGTTATGCTCAGCACCGGGAATGATAAGCAACCTCTTCAAGGGACTCGGCGCCGCGCCATACATACGGCGCGCGTTCTCTGGAGGCACGACGGAGTCGCGCTCACCCGCGATGAAGAGCACAGGCCGCGCTCCCAAACCCAAGATCGCCGATTGCGCCGACGCTCTTTCGAGCTGGAGACGGTGTCCGGTGCGCAGGGCGTACATCGGCAGAACCACCGCCACCTGAAGGGTACGGGAGGCAGCCAAGCGGACGCCAAGCTTCCTCCAGATCGAAGCGTTGGGATCGTTCGCGACAACGTTCGCGACACCCCTCATCATTGCCTCGGGGCTGATGAAGGCGCCGTCGGCGATGACCGCAGCGACGTCTGCAGACTGGACGGCGGCGTGTAAAGAGGCGACTGCACCGGAGGAGTGCCCCAACAAGATGATCGGCCCGCGCTCCCCTCGGTCCCGCGTATAGGTGGCCGCACCAAGGAGATCCTGCGCTTCGTAGTAACCAGGCGACATCCACTCCCCGCCGCTCTCGCCGTGCATCCGCAGGTCCACGGCCAGGACATTCCAAGCGTTACGGACAAGGAACGCCGCACGCGACAACATGTGGGAGCGGTTACCCGCGCCACCGTGGGCGAGAATCACAGTCCCGTGGACCTCCTCGGGTTCGGCGCGAGCGGGCAGCCACCAAGCGACCAGCGGTATTCCGTCCGTTGCAGCGAACGCTACCCGCTGAGCTTGCAGGCCGTAGTCTTGCGGCTCCGCAACCATAATGCGGAGTTCCTGATGATTGCCGACGACGGGGTTCGTGGCCAGCCAACCAAGGGTGATCCAGAGCGGCGCTGCTAGGCCAAGGATGAGGAGGACGCGGGTGTTACGCACCCGTTTTGTAACGCGCCGCCATCCCGCCCGCTGAAGGGCGTCCCCAGAGGAAGGTGAAGCCGAGCACGCGAACATTGTAGCCGCCTGCAAGCAGGAGGTTCGCAATGAGAAGCCCGGTTCCTCGAGTTCCACCAACTACCAGTGCGCGCTCGGTCTTTTGCATAGCATTCGTCCTGCGCCGCGGTCTAACGGATCGCGCTTAAGCTGCGGCGCGCCGGCAAAAGATTCATTCCTTAATCTACGCGCGACGACAGCTTCAAGCGCTTGTTAGGCAGCCGCTTACCTTGCCTGCGACAAGACCGTATCGGGCCCAAAGCCAAGGCGCCGAGTTTGTATGACGCCGTCGGTCCAGCGGAGGAATTCGAGGTACGCAGCGTCGTCGTCACCGAGACGCAGGAAGGCCTGGGCTCTGGTCCGACGATCCAAGATCCGCACGTAGGCGCCGCCCCGTTCATCGGCAACCAGCGTGATGCGCTCGCGATTGCGATCATCACCGGTACGGGGCGGCGCATCAAAACCCATCGTGAACCGCCCATTCGACTGGAGCCCGAGCCCAAAGCGTTCGTTGCCGGCCGAGTCGTTGACGGTGAGTCCGACGGACGGCGAGATCCGCTTCCCTTCCCGCGGGTCGGGCACTGGCGCCCCCAGAAGAATCCGGTCACGCCCTGCCGAATCCACAACAATGAGACCTCGGACGCGGAGCACGGAGGGTGCCTGGCCCGTTACGGCGGCGAGGCTCGCGAGGATCAGACCGCCAACGGCCAGAGCCGCCGCTAGGCGTCGCCACCATCGTACCTGGACCTCGAGTCTTTCGACTCGATGCTCAAGTAAGCGAGTTGTCATGAGGAGGCCTCCAGAACATAAAATGCGGCCGCCTAAAGGCCGCAGCGCACATCCTATTTGAACCTCTTGCGCAGTTTGTCCATGTCGGCGGACTGATGGAACAACCATGTCGTGTGCTCTCGAGCAACGGGTTGCAGCTCCGGTCCGATTTGGGCCTTCACCACGCGATTGTTGTCGAGAATAAGCGTGGAAAGCCAGTTGTTTGCCAGGTTTACCCACGTCGAATCGAAGGCGCGACCGACCTTGCCATCCAGGCTGCTGCGCGCCTGCTCGAGGAGAACGGTCGAGGTATCGTGCTCAGGCGGCGCAAGCGTAAGGTGCCGCTCAGTCGCGATCCGTTCCAGCTTCTGCCGTGCATCACCATGGGCGCGGACTAGATTCTCGGCAGCCTTCCGCACCTCACTGTCCGCAGCCCGTGTCACGGCGAGATTCGCGAACGCGATCGTCGCAGCGTGTCGCCTCGCATAGAGGGAGTAGAGCGCCGTCTCGTTCAGCGAGCCACCGCTGGGTGCCTGGGCTGGTAAGTTGGGCGTGACGCTCATGACGGAGATGAACAGACACAATCCGACGGCAACCTTCACGTGGCCTCCAGTGCGCAGGACGTTGAGTTGCTGCGGCCTAACGGATCGCGCTTAAGCTGCGGGCGACTCGCCCGCCGAGCGCCGTGTCGTTGAACGATAGTTCGTGCGCGCCAGCGCACAACACTCCGCTTCCCTTAAAGCGATCACCGCCCAGCAGCTTCAAGCGCTTGTTAGGCCGCAGCCCCATGAGGCGCAAGGTATCACTGGGAAGGCGCACGGTTGATGAGCCAGTTGAGGAGGCGAACCATGCGGCCGCGCCAGCCGCCGGTGGCATCTGCGCATTGGGCGCAGAGATGTTGGATCCGCTCTTCGGCGTTCGTGGTGACGGAGATTCGCACCGTGGCTTCGCGGTGGCGACAACGCTCACAAAGGGTAGGACTGTTCACGGCTTTGAGGCTGCCGGCCTAACGGATCGCGCTTAAGCTGCGGCGCGCTAAAGAAAAAGGTGTCATTCCATATCCTACGCGCGCCACCAGCTTCAAGCGCTCGTTAGGCGGCGCGCTACCGCCCCGCCCGAGGGCAGCGACGTGCCCGGACTTCGTTGGGATCACTCCACACCCAGACCGACGTGACTCGTACCGAATCGGCGAAGCGTGTGCCGTTGATCTCGAAAGTCATGCTGAGCGCCGGAACGACAACCGAGTGCCCTTCTTCCCGATTGAGGCGGACGTCGTACGCACGCCGCAGCTCCCCGATGGTCGAGCCAACCCCGACTCCTTCGCGCGTGCGAAAGCGCGGATCGTACACCGACATCCCATACAGGGCGAACTCGCCGCACGGAACTTCCCTGATGGGAGCTACCAGTGCCGGGGTGGCGCGTGAGTCAACCAGAACAAGCTCAATCGCGGGAGTGAAGTGCCCTTCAAGTTGCAGATCCACGAGCCGCACACGATCCCGGCCGAATACACGCAGAACCGAATCAACGGGCAAGCCAATCTCAAGGGCGCCAGCGCGCCCAGGGGCGAGAAGAAAGGACGTGCTCTGCGCGGCTGCTGGCCTGCCGACCGAGAGCAGGGCGAGGAGGCCAGCACAGCACGCTAGCTCGATCTCACGTGAAACGTTGGGTACAGGACGCTTCATCGGGATGCGCCGCCTAACGGATGGCGCTCAAGCTGCGGGCGACTCGCCCGCAGGGCGCAGCGTCGTTGAACGATAGTCCGTGCCCGCCAGGGCACAACGCTCCGGTTCCCTTGGAGCGAGCACCGCCCGGCAGCTTCAAGCGCTTGTTAGGCGGCAGCCTCCATGGTACGACGGAACTCATCAGTGGCAGCCCGGGTCGCACGCCACGACGCCGATCAGAAACGCCCCGAACGCGAGGGCGGCCACGCCCACGCCGAGCCCTATTGTACGGCCTGCGCTAAAGCCGCGAGTGGCCACCTGTCGTACGTGGGTGAGCGGAACGCGCACCTCATCTTGTCCAGTCCAGCGCGGCCTGGTGCCTAAGAGTGTATCTCCCCGCAGGACGGGATGCTCCAGGACGATCTGCGTGCCGTCGGTGTGGATGACCCGGAGCTTTGTGGGGTGGCGAGTGAGAAGCGACTCTGGCGCAATGCGCTCTGTGCGCCAAGCCTGACAGGCCGAGCCGCAGAGCATCGTCATAAGCAGGACGACGGCGACACGGTGCCGTACGCCATGGCTGGCAGGACACATAATGCCCTCGATCAGCGCGGCTGTGCTGCCGCCTAACGGATCGCGCTTAAGCTGCGGGCGAGTCGCCCGCCGGCGCAACCGTTGTTGAACGATCGGGGGTGCGCGCCAGCGCACAACACTCCGCTTCCTCTAGAGCGATCACCGCCCGCCTTCAAGCGCTTGTTAGGCAGCGACAAAGTGCGGATTCTCAATGAGTCCCATGAGATTCCCAAAGGGATCCGCAACCGTAGCGACCCGAATGCCCTCTCCCACGTCTCGCACCGGCGATTTGAGACTCGCACCGGCCTGAACAAAGTGTTCAACAGCTTTGTCGGCGTTCGCCACCCCCCAGTATGCCACCGTACCGCCCGGCCCGGGCTTGACGCCCTCGATATCGGGGTCCAATCCGAGTTCAAAGCCACCAATGTTGAAGCCGACGTAAAATGGCTCATCAAAATACGGCTTGACGCCGAAGGCGGCGCTGTACCACTGCTTGGCGCGTGGGAGGTCGGGGACATGATAGATCACGGTGCGTAGGCCAAGAACCATCGTCTGCTCCAAGCGATGTGTGAGGAGGCGTTTGTGTCGCTGCCTAACGGATCGCGCTTAAGCTGCGGCGCACTGGTGAAAGATCAAATACCCCTACGTGCGCTGTCAGCTTCAAGCGCATGTTAGACAGCCGCCTGTGCGAATGCCTTCTTTCGGATCGCATCCACGGACCAGCCGCCTGCGCCAAAGGCGATCAGGGCGATGCAGCCGGCAAGGATGAGGAGATTATAGTCCAACCCCGTGCCCTGCGGTCTCGTAAAGAGACCGGCGTGCAGCGCGAGCCTCGCGAAGAAGATCGCCCCCACCATGATGATGCCGAGTCCCCCAGCAGCCCAACGCGTCAAGACTCCCAGAACAAGCGCCAGGCCGCCCAACGGCTCGACGATGGAGAGAAACTTCAAGACATTTAGTAGGACGACAGACATGCCCTCGGGCGGTGCGGACCAGAAAGGCCATTTTGCGGAACCCGCGTACAGGAAGATCGCCGCGACGACCAAGCGCAACACGAGCAGCGCGGTGTCCTGGACCTTGGTGTACGGCTGCATACCTCCCACGCCGGCCCCTGGCCCGACACTGTCCACCCTAGATACGCTCATCCTCGAGTTTCCCCTGAGTTGATCATCGAAGCGGCTGTCTAACGGCCTCGAGATGAGCCGCCCGGCCAGCTCTTAGATGGCATCTGGAATTCGTTTTCCCGCAGCTGGCCGGGTCGACTCCATCGAGTTGTTAGGCGCCGCTTTGACTATCCATTGAATGGCTCGTAGCGAAGAATCACGCAGCCCGACTTCAAAGGTCTTGCTTCCAGCAGCTTCATTCTTGAGCTCTTCGGGGCGACTTTGAACAGGGGATTGCCAGCGCCAAGGACTACGGGTGTGAGTCCAAGCCGGTATTCATCAATCAAGCCGTGCGCCATGAGGCTTGATGAGAGGGCGGCGCTCCCGAAGATGAAGAGATCCTTGCCGGACTGCTGCTTCAGAGCCGCAACCTCCGCCTGGGCGTTGGCCTTCACCAGGCGGGTGTTGCTCCATTCTGCTTGGTGGAGAGTCGTTGAGAAGACAACCTTGGGGATGCTGTTCATGAAATTGGCAACTTCGCCGGTAGCGGTAGGCCAGTAGCTGGCCATTACCTGATACGTCACTCGGCCGAACAGGAGCATCCCGGCGGATTTCAGTGTCTCTGTGGAAAACCGCTTCAATTCCTCGCCCCAGACATAGTCGTGCCAGGCAATGTCTCCAGCCTTTGGGCCCTCGAAGAAGCCGTCAATGGTAACCATGTTCCACATGATGAGCTTTCGCATCTCTACCTCTCGATCTGTCGGTAACCCAGGTCGGGTGATCGCGGTCAACTGAAGCGGCGCGTAACGGATCGCGCTTAAGCTGCGGGCATCTCGGCCCGCGGGCGCAGTGGTAGCTGAACGAAAGCTGATCCCACGTGCGCACAACACAACGATTCCTTTGAAACGATACGCCCGTCAGCTTCACGCGCTTGTTAGGCGGCATCTGTTTCATCGGGGCGCGGTCAAGGGTGCCGCGGAACCATCACGCGTCCGAAGTTCGACCTGCCCCTCGCTTGTAACCGCGAGTCCTGTGACGAGAGGCGGACGATTCTGGATCCAGACCCGCTTATCGAGCGTCCCGTTCGGGCGGATGCCGTGGAAGCGATAAATTGTAATGTCGGTGGCCGTTAGCGCCACCAAGTACTGAACGCCGGCGGTTCCTGAGAGCGTCCCCGCAGCCAACCCTTCAACGAGGCTAAACTCGAACTCCTCACAGGTCTTGGTCTGTGGGCGCGGAAGGGCGCGATCGGACAGGTCCACGAACGTTACGAACCCGTTCCGCCCGTCTGTATGTAAGAAGGTCTTATATCTCACCAGCGACAGCTCGTTCTTCACGGCAGACGTGATCAGACCATCGTCAAAGCGGTCCACGCTCAGGTCGACGCCGAAGCCCATAGTGTGGTCGTCTACGAAGCGGCCAGACACTGGGCGGAGCTGTCCGGCGACAAGCCCTTCCAGGATGCGATGCGGCCCAGTGCGAGGGTCGTAGGTATAGACAAGGATCGTGGGGGTCTGTCGAACCGAGGGATCGATCCACACGAAAGCCTCAGGCGACCCGTCGCCATCCACGTCGAGAAGGCGGACGTCGCGGATGCGCACCGACCCTTTGGCATTGCCGAACACCTCGATAGGCTCATGCTCGGCAGCGGCGTGGACGGCCGCGATCATGGCGTCCTGCTGGAGCGTGACTGCCACCGTGGCAAGCACCACCGTATGAAGCACTGGGATCTCACCCCAACAGTGTGCAGATGCCGTCTAACGGATCGCGCTCAAGCTGCGGGCGAGTCGCCCGCCGGCGCAAGAGTAGTGGACGAAGTCCCGTGCCCGCCAGGGCACGACACAACGGCTTCCTTTCGAACGAGAGCGCCCGTCAGCTTCACGCGCTTGTTAGGCGGCGGCCCCCATCTCGACTCAAGCGAGCCCCGTTTCACGCTCCAGACCTCGGTGACATGCTCGAGCGCCCAGCGACGACGAAGAGCACCGTGAAGAGACCGTAGAGCCCCGCCTGGGCCCACGCCAGCGCATTGAACACACCCGACAGTGCCGCCATGACTGCAACGACGGCCGAGAAGCCGTTCAATACCGTGAGCCCCAGCACCATGGCGTTCCGCGCCTTACCGGCTTCCGCAGCGCGCGCCATCCACGCCATCACAGCGAGGCCGGCGAACAAGCCTCCGATAAAGCGCGAGAGTATTGTAGCGAGCGTGTCGAGTGACGCCCCATAGACGCCCATCAATTGACTGGGAAAGCCAAGAAGGGCGAGACCGAAGAACGCGGTGATGACGGCGTAGAGCGAGAGAAGAGAGGTCAGTTGCATGGTGGAATCCCCCCGTGAGGGTCAGGTGTCCGACCGCGGCGCCAGACCGCAGACGGCCACGCGGTCCACCCGCGTCGACGATACTGGAGCTATGGCTGAGGCATCGCATTGTCAACGACCGACCTGCCAACGGCCGCCGCCTAACGGATCGCGCTTAAGCTGCGGCGCCTGACTGGAATGATCACAAATGGAATTCTACCTCGGATGACGGGCGCCGTCAGCTTCAGGCGCTTGTTAGGCGCCAGTTGGTAGACTACGTGAGGAACATCCAGCGCCACTGCGCTCGCCATTCTTGGATCCCGAAGTCACGCCCGAGCATCCTCAGTCGGGCGCGTGCCAATAGAACGACTCGCGCGCAGAGAACAGAGTCTCACCGCGCGTATTGGTGATCGTGATCAAGGCACTCAGGACCGGCGTGTCGAGGCTGCTCGTGACAAAGCGTGACGTGAACCGGCCATCGATCGTGACCACGCCAACGCGCTCAAGCTCGCAGCGCAGGTGCACCGCATCCTGGCCAATCCGTGCATCTTCACACCCCACTTCCTGCCGTGTCCCGATACGCGAGAACGTGACAAAGGGTTCGGGACGCAGCGTCAGGCGAGTGAAGCGCCGATCGGAGACCGTGACCTGGTAGCTCGGCTCGTAGTACCCCTCGGCCTCTGACTGGAGGGGCCGAGGCGGGGGGCGCTGTGGGGGCGGTGCCGCGTTCGGTTGCTCGATGACCACAGGCGCTGGCGCCGGGAGGCGCAGAATCACGAACGCCCCGGCGCCCACAAGCGCCAGGAGGATGCCGCCAACGACGATCGTGCGGCGACGTCCAAGTATGATCGCCCACAGGCGTTGTGACATTCTTCGGAGACGTCCCAGGATCGCCTGGAGGTGTTGAACGACCTGTCGGCGTGCAGAGACATCCTCGCTGTGCGCAGTCTCTTGCGTCCGAGCGACGTCCGCCGGCGGGGTAACAGGGCTCGGGCCCGGTGAAGAGTCAGGCGGCGGTGGAACGACTCCCCGCGGCGGCGGGGGCGGAACGACACCGCGAGGAGGAACGAAAGCCCGAGACGGCGGGGCAGCCGGGTGAGGAGCGGCCGCTGGACGAGGTCTGACGAGTCTGACGTACGCAGGTTTCCGCCGGAGCCGGGACCAGATTGCGAGCAGCAGCGCCGCGCCCACGGCCCCTGCGGCGTCCGGTACGAGATCCCGCACGCGGCAATGTACCTGTCCACGCCCTCCGCCCGTCATGCCCTCGGCGATCTCGACGAGGGCTGCCACGAGCAGCGTCGCGACGAGCGCCCAGACGCCGCGCGCGTCTGACCTTCCGAACTGTACCCACGACATCCAGTAGAAGCCGGCGAACAGCGCGATGTACGCGTAGTTGTGCAGCAAGGGGACGAGCAGGTGCAGCGTGGGAAGGAGCTGCTCGCACTTCGGGGCGTGCACGCGGAAGTGGGTCTGCGCGGGAAAATAGAGGAGCCCGAGCAGCACGAATGTCAGGTAGGCCCAGCGCTTGCCGCGCAGGGCGATAAGGGCGAGGAGGGCGAGGACGCCCGCACCGATGCGAACGGCTAGAGGTGACATGTGCCGAGACGCGCGCAGCCTGGCCGCGTTGGCCCTAAGCTAAGAGGTCACGGCTGGCAAGCCAACGGTTCGGGCGTCCCTGGGCGCCACGACGGTCAAACCAATGGTTTGGACCAGGTCTCGAGCTCGGACCGCCACCCTTGATGTTCGTACACCTGCTTGGCGCGCTCGTTATCCTTGAAGACCGCGAGCGTCAACTTCGAGTACCGGTTGGCTCGTGCCCAATCCTCACCCGCCTCCAGTAAGGCCCGGCCGATACCTTGCCCTTCTGCCTCTCGGGCGACTGCCAGAATTGCCACATGGCCGTGCGCTCATTCGTGAAATAATCACGGCGCGACTCCAACAGGATGACGCCGACAACGCCGCGCGATGGTTGTTCGGCGACCAGGATTGCGGAGCCACCAACAGGCTGCGACAGCGCGGTCGCGAGCACGGCAGGCCGTTAGTCGAGCCCAGGTCGTGGAGCAGCCGCTTCGTGTTCATCTAAGCTGGTTACCTCAAGGGTGGCGCCGCCTAACGGATCGCGCTCAAGCTGCGGGCGACTCGCCCGCCGGCGCAAGGTCGTTCGGCGTTAGCCAGTGCGCGCCAGTGCACAACACTCCGGCTCCCTTAAAGCGATCACCGCCCGCCAGCTTCAAGCGCTTGTTAGGCGGCGCACTCTGGCTCCGTCGCGCCTCGTTGCCAGAGGATCCTCCGTCATTTCGCGGCCCCAAGTTCGCTCGCAGTGAACTCAACAATCTGCGGCGGCGTCCGATTGAAGTCGCTATACCGAATCCAGGTAGGGCGCGCGCGCACATACGTGATACCCGGCCAACGCTGACGGGCGGGACCATCCGGGAAGGCTCTGAAGTACACCTCTTTGAGGCGCGCGAGCTCGGCCCCGCTGGGTTCATCGGCAAGACCTTCATACTGCACTGTGCGCTCGTCGCCACCGGTCAGGCCGCCGATTACGAAAGCGATCTTGGGATTCCGACGCAGGTTCTGCACCTTGCGCGTCGTGTCGACGGTGTCAAAGAAGAGCTCGAACCGATCCGTCACAACAAACCCCACGACCGCGCCTTGCGGTGCAGCGGCCGCCGACACGGACGCCTGAACGGCGAGCGAATGGTGCCGCATGAAGTCGAGTAGCTCGGCCGGGTTCATCGGAGCATCGGGGTGGTAGGGGACGTGCGCCGCCTAACGGATCGCGCTTAAGCTGCTGGCTGCGGCGGCCGCAATCAAGAAGATCCCTTCCCTACTCTGGCGGCCGCCGCGGCCCGTCAGCTTCAAGCGCTTGTTAGGCGGCGCGTGGGCCGCCCCGCGGTCTTCAGCGGCGGGGTTCCTCGTAAAGACCGAACTCATTCCCCGCCGGATCGGCGAATACCGCAAATGCGCCCATGCCTGCGCCGATATCCGTACGAGGCGTCAGAACGCGCCCCCCTGCAGCCTCGATCCGCTTGAGCGTATCGGGGATAGCATCCACCATGATATAGGTCCGTGTCCGTTCGTCAGCAGTCCGATCGCTCTCCTTGACCCATGTGCCGCTCACTCCGCCGGCGTCATCGAAGGCGAGCTCACCGTCCCCACGTCTCCTGACCTTCCAGCCGAAAATGCTGCTGTAGAAGTCCGCAGACGCTTCGGCCGTCTTCGCCGGTATCTCGAGATAACAGATCTTGCCGTGGGGCATCTCGTCTCCAACATCAGGAAGGCAGTGGAGCGCCGCCTAACGGATCGCGCTTAAGCTGCGGGCGAGTCGCCCGCCGGCACAAGAGTAGTGGACGAACGTCCCGTGCCCACCAGGGCACGACACAACGGCTTCCTTTCGAACGAGAGCGCCCGGCAGCTTCAAGCGCTTGTTAGGCAGTGCGCCACTTCCTAACGCTTAGTCCGAGTCTTGAGGATCGTGCGCAGGGCATCGTTGACGGACTGGGAATCCTTGAACTCCGCAGCCACATCGGGATCGAGCACGACGATGTTGGTCCCCTGGCGGAACCGCTCGACGTACTTGCCGCGTACGCCGCCGCGAAAGTCGTACTCGGGACGGAGGTCGTCGCCGGAATCGGAGGGTTTACTGGTCTTCTTCATAGTTCTGGCGCTCGCGGCGCGTGGCCGGTCGTGCACCAATGATCCGAATCTCATCACGGTGTTCTGTATGCGCAACTACCAGAAGACGTCCTGTCGCGCTCTGACCCAGCAGGAGCCATCGCTCCTCACCGACCGAGTGTTCTGGATCAGTGATGGCGATCGACAGCGGATCGCCGAACGCCAGGGCGCAAACACTCCGCTTCCCTTAGAGCAATCACCGCCCGTCAGCTTCAAGCGCTTGTTAGGCGGACGCTCAACGGGCTCGCAGAGCAATCGCGATCGCACCGATAGCCATCACAACCGCCACGGTCGTGGCCAACAGGACCCAGAACATTCCGATCCTGCCCATGAATGCCATCAAAGCAATGAAGAGGAAGAAGCCCGCGCCATAGACGAGGGGATGCCGCGGTCTAAGGGGAGTTGGCTTGAGCTCAGGCAAGCGTTGCATCGTTGGTTGTGTCCCGCCTAACGGATCGCGCTTAAGCGGCGGGCGACCCGCCCGCCGGCGCATCCGTCGTTGAACGATAGTTCGTGCGTGCCAGGGCACAACACTCGCTTTCCTTTAGGGCGATCACCGCCCGCCAGCTTCAAGCGCCTGTTAGGCGGCGCGCACTCATATACTAAGTGCCACACCCTCCGACGATTTGGAACGGCACTCGGAAGCGGCCACTCGGTGATGGTCGCGTGAGACTTGATCCGCTTCTCCGTTCAGCGCGCCCCGTAATCGGTGAAGACGTAGTCTCTCGCCTTCACGATCGTGTGGCACGCGAACCCACACTTGGCGTTGTTCTCCTGGGGCGGCTTGTCGGCTGTGGTGCCGGGCCTGAAGGTACGGGAGGCGGCCTCATACTCGAACACGGCCCATCCCCACCCGCCGCTGTCCGCGAACCTCTTGCTGTCCTTCACCATGAAGTCGACGTCATGCAGCGCGCCCGGCACTGTCGCTGCCGGAAACGTCTCCATCTTTTTCGGACTCCAATGGATCTTCGCCATCTTGGAGCCGTCGGGGAAAGGCTTGCCGTTGCCGGGAATTCCGGCCCTGTAAGCGTCAATCATGACGGGGTTCGCGAGGATCGCAGCAAACAGGTCTCCGTCCTGACTGATGGAGACCACCTGCCAGGCCTCGTACCCCCTGAACTCGGAGAACGCGAGCCCACCCGGCACCTTCACGGTGTACTTATCCTGGGCAGACATGGCGCTGCCGCCCAAGGCACTGAGGAGTGCCGTCGCGATAGCGATCGTCCGCACGCCCTTGCTCTTCATCACCAGTTCCTCCTTTGCTCGAGCCAGCGACCGCGGAGTGAAAGAGGCCGTTGGGAGTGGTCAATGAATGCCGCCTAACGGACCGCGCTTAAGCTGCGGCGCGCTGAAGAAGAATTCATTCCCTAATCTACGCGCGCCGCGAGCTTCAAGCGCTTGTTAGGCAGCCCCGGGCGAGTCTGGTCGTGGGAGGAGCTACAGTCTGAACAGGCGGCCATCAGTCTCTAGCAAGCGCTTGCCTTCTGCGATGAGCGTTAGACGAATGTGCTTCTTGAAAGCCGCAATCTCCTCGACTTGGCGTCTGCGAACGCGGTTTGAGGAGCCGGCCGTCGCGAGATCACTACCGCTGACTTTCCATTCCCAATGGTATTTTCCAGACCCGGTTCCCGAAGCACCGTGTTCTGAATAGTCGCAATAGAGGTGAAAGCGATCGAAGTCGCCGGTGGTCTTGTCATCACGGACGAGTCTGAAATGCTCCTCCAGGTCGTCGGGAATGATGCTGATGGCTGTATAGTCCGTGAATCGGTAGCGAGATTTGCCGCCGTTGCAGTCGCGACAGAGCGTTGCGAGGTTGGCCAACTCGTCGGTTCCGCCATCCGCTAGAGCGACAATGTGATCGACTTCGAGTGGGACCTCGTCCTTGGTCCGACCGCACATGCGGCACTTATAGCCATCCCGGGCCAGTATCTGCACGCGAAGGTGTTTGTTAATCTTGACGCGCTTGGCCAAGGAGGTAGTCCGGGCTGCCTAACGGATCGCGCTTAAGCTGCGGGGCGAGCGCCGGCGGGCGCAAGCGCCCCGCCACGCGGTACCGGCTGGCTGGGGCGCAAACCTACGCTTCCTCTAGAAGCAGGCCCCGTCGGCTTCAAGCGCTTGTTAGGCATCACGGCTCCGGGATGGACAGGTCGCGGCAGATCTTACGGGCGAGGAACTCATTGATGTCACGATGACGCGGCACCGTGGATGTCTTGCGCGCCGATCGATTCACGTACACAGAGTGGTGGGCGCCTTCCCGCAACAACTCGCAGCCATGGGCTTCGATATGGCGAACGAGGTCACGCCGCTTCAAACGGGCGTGATCTTAAAGCGTTCGCGTATTACAGAACGCGTGCCGAGGGTTTCCTGCGCGAGTGCACGATTGGCCTCGAGGACCAGGCGTACGGCTTCGTCGAGGTTGGCTCGGGCTTCCTCGAGCGTCGCCCCCTGGGTGTTGGCGCCCGGAAGTTCCTCCACGAAGGCGATGTAGCCTTCCGGCACCTTCTCGAACACGGCGGTCAGTTGGAGGGTCACGGGACTCAATCTAACAAAGGTGCCCGGGTGATGCCTAACGGATCGCGCTTAAGCTGCGGGCGACTCACTCATCGGCGCAAGGATATTGGACGATCGTCGGTGCGCGCCAGGGCACAACACCCCCCTTCCCTTAAGGCGATCACCGCCCGTCAGCTTCAAGCGCTTGTTAGGCAGCATCCGCCAGGGTCTCATGGTGCTCTGACGGAGGCAGTCGTGCCATCTATGTTAGTCATGCCGACAGTTCCATCGTGCAAGAGTGTGAGTGCAGCAGTGGTGCTGGGTCGCGGGACCATCCAAGATTGCACGTTGAAAGTCCCGCGAGGGCCCAATCCACGGAAGCGATAGATGGTAATGTCACTGTCCGTCAGTGCAACTAGATATCGGCTGACTGTGTCGCCGGCCAGCCTGCCAGCGAGCATCCCATCAATGTGACTAAACTCGAAGTTGTTGCACGTGGCGGTGTCGGCTGTAGGGAAGGCTCGATCGAAGAGGTTCACGAAGGTCACAAATCCATCGCGCATGTCGGCATGAAAGAACCCTCTGTAGCCGACCAGGGACATCCCTCTCTCGACCGCGACACCGATGAACTTGACCGTATCAAACGGCTCGCCGTGCCCTACCGTCATATCGACCGCGCGCCCTAAAGTGTGACTGTCCTGCAAGCGGCCAGATAGCCGGCGCAGGCGGCCGGGAACCAGAGCCTGTACAAAGGGGCGGGCACCGGCCGTTGTGTAGGCGTACACAAGGATGGTCGGCGTCTGCCGAAAGGAGGGCTCAATCCATACGAAGACTTCCGGAACACCGTCTCCATCGACGTCAAGCTGCTCGAGCTCACGGACTCGTACTTTGCCACTGTACTTCCCGAAGACCTCGATGGGAGCGTGCTCAACTGCAGTTCGTACAGCGGCAACTGCGGCAGTGTCAGGGGACTGCAACGTCAGCCGCAAGACTAGGAGTGGCAAGTGAGTCACAGATCCTGCTCCTGAGAGGCGGATGCTGCCTAACGGATCGCGCTTAAGCTGCGGGCGACTCGCCCGCCGGCGCAAGGTCGTTGGACGAAGTCCATGCCCCGCCAGAGGCACAAACACTCCGATCCCCTTAAAACGATCAGCGCCCGCCAGCTTCAAGCGCTGTTAGGCGGCCGCTCGCCACAACACCAGCGAGCTCCCCACCGAGACGTTGAAACCACGACCCGAATTCCCAGGCTGCAAGGGCATAGGACGCTGCCCCGAGCGCAAGCCCGAGAAGAGCACCAATCAGGAAGCGACCAGTGAGGCTGGTGAACGGAACGAACGCGCCACCTAGGAGGAGGACGATCGCAGACCACAGGAGCAGAAATCGACTCGTGTGGACTTCGGCGGTTACGATGAGATGATCATCCTTGGGCGTAACGGTGAGCGAGCCGGAACCGACGAACGACAGAGGTGTCCATGGTCGCGGTGTCAGTAGAGGCCTTACTTCCCGCACGAAGCGGGAGGCGGAGGATACGCGGAAGTCGAAAAAACGCTCGCCTCGAGTCGTGATGTCGGCGTCGTAGGACGCGAATGCGCGCTCAAGATAGTCGAGGACCGCTTCGAGCCCCGCTGCGGAATTGGGAACTTGGACTTGGAAGCGTGAGACCAAGCTGCTAGGAAAAGCCATGAAGTCGTGGCCGCCTAACGGATCGCGCTTAAGTTGCGGGCGACTCGCCCGCCGGCGCAAGAGTGGTGGACGACCGTCCGCGCCCGCCAGGGCGCAAACACTCCGCTTCCCTTAGAGCGATCATCGCCCGTCAGCTTCAAGCGCTTGTTAGGCGGCGGGAATTGAAAGCCCTACATTGCTCCCTTTTGGGTTATCGTCGAAATGAGTACGTAAAGGACGAGGGCAAGGGCCATGAAGCCTCCAACCGCCATAGCGACGTTACTCCGGGTGCGCAGCTCCGGGTGCCGGTAGAACTGCCGAACGGCCAAGACCACGCCAGTCGCGAGTACAACCACCAGCGTGCCTAGAGCCAGCATCACGAGGACGAGAAACGGGGACCCCAGGGGCAAACCTTGACCTCTGGCAAAGACGGCGATCAACCCCAGGGCGACACAAAGGGGGGTGCCAAAGCAAGCGCTGAGAATGAGCTTGTTCGAAGTCAGCATGGGCTCGGGGTGGGCGTCGAGCGTAGGAGACTGAGAAGTGGGACGCCGCCGCTTAACGGATCGCGTTTAAGCTGCGGGCGACTGGCCCGCGCACGCATGTGTAGGTGAACGATAGTTCGTGCGCGCCAGGGCACAACACTCCGCTTCCTTTAGAGCGATCACCGCCCGCCAGCTTCAAGCGCTTGTTAGGCGGCACCTTCCCCTGCGACGTGACGGTCACCGGTGTCGAAAGAACTCTATAGTAGCCCCACCTGTGAGCGGCATGATGAGCGCCTCCAAGTCAACGCGGGAGGGCGACGGGCCCTGGGCACTATAGTGCTGATTCGCCGGCGGAAATTGGGAACGATGTTGCGCGAGCGCTTGCAGCTTCCGCTCGTAGACTGATGAGATGTCAAGCTTGAGGTTTGGCTCAGCGGTATAGAAATAGAAAACGTCTGGAACCCTAAAAGCGGGGATCCCTTGCTCGGGAAACTCTAGGGGCCACATCGCTGCTCCAATCGCATCCGCCACTGCCAGAGCAGCAGTGCGATGGTCGCGATAGTGATAACGGTAATACGTAAGCCCTGGATCCAAGGCGAAAACGGCATCAGGCCGATCTCTTCGAATCAGATGAGTGAGCCTGATCCGGAGCTCCCGGGGGGCCGCGAAATCCAGTTCGCCGTCGTGATAGCCGAGCCAGATCAGGCGTGCATCCGCAAACCCGAGACTTCGGTAACCAGCTGCCGCCTCCTGTCTGCGTATCTTTGCTAGGGATAGGGGATTCATGGACGGATCGAATGTCCCTTTTTCCCCATTCGTGAGGTAGACAACTATCAGACGATTGCCACGACCGCTGAGAAACGCCAGCGCCCCGCCACAGCCGATGATATCGTCATCCGGATGGGGCGAGACAATCATGATGGTCTTGTTGTTCCACTCCTGAAAAGGGTTGCCCTCGAGAGGGACTTTACCCTGCCCGAGCAAATCGGAAGCAGAGACGAGCACTGCGCCGAGGGGGAGGACAGCGGCGGCAAGGGGCTTGAGCTTCATGCGGTCACTCTCACAAACACCCCGAACCGGTCCTTGATTCCCAGGTGTGCCGCCGCGGTGCCGCCTAACGGATCGCGCTTAAGCTGCGGGCGACCCGCCCGCCAGCGCAAGAGAGTTGAACGACCGCCGGTGCCCGCCAGGGCACGACACAATGGCCTCCTTTAGAACGAGAGCGCCCGCCAGCTTCAAGCGCTTGTTAGGCGGCGCCGTGCTCACTCGGCGTCGCATGTCTGTCCTGCCTTAATCAGGCGCAGGGCCTCAGAGGGAAGGGCTCCAGAACCCCTGATGAACCTAGGATACGGCTCGAGCCCGGTACGTGGCAGCTGCTTCGAGAACGTCTCGATGATCGGAACCATTCGCTTGCCACGACGAGCTGCTTCGCACACAAGCTCCTCACCAGGATGCTCGCCGACGTATATGAAGAGCAGGTAGGCGACTGCTCGGTCTCCCACGGGGGGAGGCGTGGCCAGAACTCGGTCAAAGAGCGAATCGGCTCGCTCTCGGTGGGGCGAGGTTCCCAGGAAGACGCCATTCGTATCGAACTCGGACTTCGTCGCAGCAATAAGCTCCGAGAGATAGGGACGGAGGAGAGCTACGAAATCTGATTGCTGATGACGAGGACCAGCGACCAGGAGCGTGGCCAGAAGTAGGGCTTTCATTTCCACCTTCTTGAAGCGCCGCCTAACGGATCGCGCTTAAGCTGCGCGGCGTCAGAAAAGATGACGTCATTCCCTAATCTATCGCCGCGTCAGCTTCAAGCGCTGGTTAGGCGGCCACTTCACGTCGAAGGTGCCGGTCGAGGCGGCCTCATAGCCGGAATGCTGTCTACTCGAACCACGACTTCTGTGAAATCGTGGGATGCCTCCTGGTAGTCCACAGTCCCGAAAACGCTTACGGTGGCGCCGACCCTGATCTGGGCAGGATCCATGTTGCCGTTCAGCTGCATCGCCTTGATCCGGTGTACGGCGTTCGAGACTCGGCCGCGGTCGTCCAGGGCACAGACCATCAAGGGTTCGCTCAAGTGAAGGAGATAGATCGTGACGTGCTCGTCCTTGTCCGGGCTCTCTCCGTAACCTGGCGGACCGAGTCGCTGCTCTTGCACGATGGTGCCGCTCAGGCGCAGTGGCGCTGGCGGCAACGGGATGCAATGGCCACCGGATGGAACCTGGACGGATGGGATGGTCTCAGGCGGTGGCGCAGGACTTTGCGGGAGGAGCGTAAGATTACGATCGTGTTGCGCGGGTGCTCGATCTGAGCAGGCCAACAGCACGATGGCTAGCGCTGGAAGGGGGGCGAGGGTGGTGATGCGATGTGGGCTCATGCGCATCGTGCGTGGCCGCCTAACGGATCGCGCTTAAGCTGCGGCGCACCGAGCGCAGCAGCCGCGTTGACAATGGAGCTTGCTCAAGAGTCCGTCGGCGCACAAGCGCAACTCTTCCTTACTTGTGAGGCGCCGCCAGCTTCAAGCGCTTGTTAGGCGGCCGACGTTGCGCTAGTCGAGTACGTCGGATCCCCAAGGGTTGTCGACAGCGATCAGCCAGGTGCCGTCCGATCGCCGGCGTAATACGTCGGATGATCGCCCGTGCATTTCGAGCCGCTTGCCCGTCGGATCCGTTCCCGTGAGCGTCCAGTCCGATGTGTATAGGGCAACCCCATCTACCTCGATGAACTGCTCCCGCCGTGACACTAGTGCGGGCTTCAGCGCGATGAAGGCGCTGAGTGCCTCCCGTAACGCCGTGGTGCCCCGCGCGACTTTCCCTGGCTGGGCGACGAGGACTGCGCTTGGCTCGTACAGGGACACGGCGGCGTCCAGGTTGCCGCTGTTAAGGGCGTTGATGAGTTGACCTACTGCGTCGTTGGGGCTCTTGGGACCCATAGCCTGCCTTCAGATTTCGCGAGTGTGCAGTGTCGATCCGTGGCCGCCTAACGGATCGCGCTTAAGCTGCGGGCGACTCGCCCGCCGGCGCAACTGGTGCTGGACGAAGTCCCGTGCCCGCTAGGGCACAACACTCCGCTTCCTTTAGGGCGATCACCGCCCGTCAGCTTCAAGCGCTTGTTAGGCCGTGCCATGCAGGATGCTCTTCAGCGCCCCGTGTCTGTCGCGGCCGCGAACCCCGCAGGAAAGGTGCACTCGCAGAGGTTCAAGGGGATGGTGTCGGTGCCCTGTACCAGGGCGCACCCAGCCACGTCCCGTGGCCCGACGTCCGCCTCGGCCAAAGGCGCCAGCCCCGATGGAATTGAGGAGCCGCAGGCGGAAAGAAATGCCATTGTCACGAGCAGTGCGAAGGCCCGGCTCATAAACACCTCACGGATGGGAGCCGGATTCAGCCTAACGTGGGTCGTTTAGCAGGCCATGCCGACGAGATTACGCTACCGTGACAAGCTGGTTAGGAATCGAAGGCCTGTGCATCGGCCTAACGGATCGCGCTTAAGCTGCGGGCGCCCCCACGCCGGCGCAACCGACGTGGAACGTGAGCAGAAGAAGGCTGGCGATTCAACACTCCGATTCCCTTAGGGCGTTCAACGCCCGCCAGCTTCAAGCGCTTGTTAGGCTGCCCCGTCGAGGAACTCGGGAACACCGGGGAGACGGGGTGCGTCACCTTCGGACACTCCCCAGTCTGGCGCGCCCGAATCTCGACTACCTGGTGGACCAGGAAGTACCTAGGACCGCCGTAGATGCTCCCCGCGTGGCCGCTGACACCCCGGAGGTGGACGAACACCGGCTGATGGAGCTCGGTCACCATCAGTCGGTACGTCGCCGCAAGCGCCGAATCGGGCACCCGCACGATGATTGTCGGATCGTCGCAGGGGAAGAGCGTGCCCTCTCCATCGTCGCCGACGTAGATACCGTGCACGTCGGTCGTGGGATGGCAACCGAGCAGAAGAGTAGCGATGACTACGAGCTCGAATCGGCGCATATACCAATTGGGGCAGCCTAACGGATCGCGCTTAAGCTGCGGGCGATCCGCTCGCCGGCGGAAGGATGGTAGACGCAGTCCGTGCCCCGCCGGGGGCACAACACTCCGCTTCCTCTAGAACGATCACCGCCCGCCAGCTTCAAGCGCATGTTAGGCGGCTTGGGCTTGGCAAGCGCAGCTCACGGCGATCAAGGAGCAAGCACGCGCGCATCGGGCACCGGCTTAAAACGAATCACCTGAATCGGCGTCTTACGGTGCGCGATGTCCTCATAGATGAGGAGGTACTGCTCACCCGTTTGTCGGTGGACTGCGTAGACCTTCAGAAAAGCGCGGCCGCCGATCTGGGTCGAGGTTACGTTGCCAGCCCCCGATACGTCTGAAAAAGCCGTCGCATCAAAGGAGACCGCCTTGATCTCGAGCGCATCCGGGATCTCGAGGTCGTAGTGCTTAACGGGATCGCTTGGTGATGGCGGCGGCGGCATCGTGTTGACAGGGTGGCACGCCACGCTCCCGCTAAGCACGAGCAGCACCGAAAGCAGGAACGCAGCTCTATGGTTCGTCATGACACACGCCGACCGAGGATCCAAGCCGCCTAACGGATCGCGCTTAAGCTGCGGGCGCAATGGCCGCTGGCGCAAGGCGGCTGAGCGGCAGATAAAAAGGCTAGCCGGCGAGGCAACGCAATTCCTCCCTACTTGTGAGCGCCCGACAGCTTCAAGCGCTTGTTAGGCGGCTACGCTTTACAGATGCGTGAGTTCGGGAGAGAGTCCAGAATCCGCAACGCATGCCCGGTCCACTCTAGGAAGATCGCATACGGTGCGGCCCAGGACGTATCTGAACATTGGACGCGGTCGATCACCAAGAGCCGGCTGTCGAGATGATGCTGCACACCGTAGCCGGCCCCAATGGGGGATGCGGTCACTTGTCCGGTGCGTGCGTCCACCAGTGCCACCTCAATGCACGACGTGCCGCAACCCCACGTGACCACCGTGAGGTGTCCGGCAAAGTTCGGCCCTTTCTGCGCTCCCCGCTTAAGGACGGTGCGGAACCGTCTCGCTTTGTGACTCCTCGCTAGGTCAACGGGCGCAAGGGGACCGTGGTAGACGGAATCGACTGCATAGTTGGAGAAGGCGGGCACTGACGGGACTTGGCGCGGGCCCGACCCGATCCCGAGAACGGCGCCCAGGAGCCCGAACGCAGCCAACAGAGGGCTGGGACGAAAGAATGCAGGATCTGGAACTCTCACGTGATGCCCCGCGTAGCCGCCTAACGGATCGCGCTTAAGCTGCGGCGCACTGGTGAAAGATTCATTACCCCTACGTGCGCCGCCAGCTTCAAGCGCTTGTTAGGCAGCATCACCGCGGGAGTGGCCCAAGGTATGTAAGGCTAACTGTGACGTCGTTGGGTAGGCGGCCGTGTTCGATATCGCCCATGAGCTGGTCCTCGGCGCTGTCGTCGGAGTAGCGGCGCAGGACGTCCACGGAGAAGGAAAGCAGTGGGTGCGAAGCAAACGCCGCAAAAATCCGCCCTTCATCATTTGAGAAGGTCGGCTTGCCCCAAGTGCGGACCAGATCCGCAAGGGCTGAACCTGGCCCAAACCCATCGCGCGTGCGAGCGCCAGGGCTCCTAGTGCCGATCTGATAGACGGAACTCGATGGAAGGGTGTCGAGAAGGTCGATCTGAACGACAATCCCTCCCAGGCGGGCTCGGAGGAATGGCTTGTCGCCCAGGCTCCAACCCCACCCATACTCCAGGCGAGCACAGGCACGCTCGATGTCTTGGAGCGTTTGGTGGAGGTTGAATGGGCCGATCGAATCCGTCGTGATGCGAGGGGTTCGAGCTCGACACAAGGGGACGTTGGTGTCTGGGGTTTGTAGAGCAGCGGGTTCGGTCGGCCACCGGGATTGCGCCCGGACCAATTGAGGAAGGGCAGCGAAGATGAAGGCTGCTGACGCGGTAATCGCTCGGGTCATGTCTGTTCGGTGATGCTGCCTAACGCATCGCGCTTAAGCTGCGGGCAACTCGCCCGCCAGCGCAAGAGTAGTGAACGTACGTTCGGTGCCCGCCAGGGCACGACACAAGGGCTTCCGTTAGAGCGAGAGCGCCCGACAGCTTCAAGCGCTTGTTAGGCAGCGCTCTCACCGGTATCACCGCTGCCCCATGAGGCGCGTCAGAAGGAGGACGAATGCGGCGAGGCTCAATCCGCTCCGCACCGCATGCAGCCAGCCCCACCGCGTCAGGAGTTCGGCCGCCGAGGCGGACCGAGAGTCCAGGCTGGGATCGAGAAGCTGCTTGTTGGTCGGTAGGAGGACAATGAGAGTGAACGGAACAACGGCGCCGAGGAGCACCGCGGCAATCAGCACAGCGCGATCGGTGTTGCGAGCCCACGCCGCTACGCCGAGAGCACACCCAGCGAGCGCCAGAGATGCTTGCATCACGGTGCCCCGACGGTAGCTCGGCCCGAACTCTTTGACCGCAAGCTCTGTTCCGCAGCTGAGTCGAGCGGGATGCTCAACGAGATTGACGTAGATGGCGGCGCCACTGAAGAGGCCGGCGCACACGGTGGCAAGGAGAGAGAGCATTGGACGGTCGTCGAGGGAGAGGAGGTGAGCGCTGCCTAACGAATCGCGCTTAAGCTGCGGCGCGCTGAAGAAAGATTCATTCCATAATCTACGCGCGCCGCCAGCTTCAAGCGCTTGTTAGGCCGCATCACTACGGCGCCGAATCGGCTGGCGCCAGGTCATAGCGCCGCGAGGCGGCGCAATCGCCACCTCCTTCACACAAACCGTGTTTCAGCTCGGCGATCCGTGCCTCGGTCAGCGCCGCGCGACAATCGGCGATCCACATCGGCTGCATCGAGCCGCCCTCGACAGCGCCGCTGTCCCATCGACAATGGGCGTCGCGATAGCGAACCCAAAGAACCTGAACGCGACTTAGAGCGCGCGCTCGAGAAGAGTCAACGGTTCTCGTGACTTCCAAGATGAGCCTTCCTAGCCGCCGTTCGGACGAGTCGGCGCGTTTCTTCGCACAGATATTCATGTCTGTCTGCGTAACGGCCGTGTCGCAGGCCGTCTGAGCGCGGAGACGGCTCCGCGAAGCCACCGTAATCGCGGCGAGAACAATCAGCGTCCGAACGGGAGACATGTGTCGTGGATGCGGCCTAACGGATCGCGCTTAAGCTGCGGGCGACTCGCCCGCCGGCGCATCTGTAGTTGAACGATAGTTCGTGTGCGCCAGCGCACAACACTCGGCTTCCTTAGAGCGATCACCGCCCGCCAGCTTCAAGCGCTTGTTAGGCGGCGTGCCCTTCACTATAGCTGCTGCCATATCACTGCGTAAGGGAATTCCACAACCATTACCGGACACCGCAAGTCGATTACTAACGCAACCCACGCCTACCGCCCGCTACCCTCGGGTCCCGCGGGCTGCGCGACACCATCGCCCTTCGATGCGCCCGGGCACGGTGCATAGGGACGCGGCTTGAGCTCCATACCCGACTTTGCCGGCGCGCTGCGTATCTCAGTGCCCTTGGCCCACGGTCGTGTACTGCTCGGCGTGGACGAAGCGCCGCAGCTCCGGGAATCCCACAGTCGCATCGTTCCAGGACCGGTGCAACGTCGCTTGCGACGCTGCCTCCAGTTGCTGCTGAAAAATGCCCTCAGCAGCAGATGGCTTTGCCACCTCCACAATCACGAGATGGGTGTAGTCGCCAGAGCCGGCGACCTTTTTCAGCAAGAGGTATGACACGGCGGCTTTGCGCTTCACCATTTCGTCGAACACCGGGGAGACGACGTGCGCGAGGGCGGAATCGTATGCCTTCTCCTGGCCTTGTTGCACCTGATAGTAATTGACGTGATAGAAGTGGCCTGGCGTCCCTTGTCCGATAAGCGGCGTGACCAGCGCGAAGAGGATGCCGACCAGAATGGGACTGGCCTGGGAAGGAACCGAACCTCCGTGAGATGACATGTTTCCCTCTTGTGAAGAGTGCTCAGAATCGGACGGGTCACCCTCAAGCTAACCGTCATACGCCGGTGCTGCTCACCTGCGAGACGAGGCCGCACGGTGGCGATACCACCTGATGACTGTCGCGTAGTTGAAGATGATTATTCAAGCGGCGAACAGCGCAAGTACGCTCGAAACGATCCAACCGACCCAATGTGGCTTCATGGTCGGCGCACGCCGCCTAACGGATCGCGCTTAAGCTGCGGGCGACCCGCTCGGCGGCGCGAGAGTGGTGGACGAATGTCCCGTGCCCGCCAGGGCATGACACAACGGCTTCCTTTAGAACGAGAGCGCCCGGCAGCTTCA
>Ga0209161_10000790_pt1 | contig 25931 bp, 19 predicted proteins | sample GraSoiAngelo_155_FD_186169 | JGI IMG/M metagenome (GOLD analysis project Ga0209161, IMG submission 186169) | Grasslands soil microbial communities from the Angelo Coastal Reserve, California, USA - 14_1009_13_30cm (SPAdes) (version 2) | ecosystem: Environmental > Terrestrial > Soil > Grasslands... | reverse complement strand
GTGCGCCGGATGTCTTTGGACCTGGCGGCGCTCGCACGGCGCCGCCGCGAGCTCGCCGTCGGCATTGCCATGGTCGCGGTGGCGTGCGTGGTGCTCGTGCCGGATCTCGCGGCCAGCGGCCCGCTCTCGAGAGGGGCGGCGATGGTCGCCCTCGGGGCGCCTCGCTTCGTCGAAGAGACGGCGAGCGCGGGCATCGACCACGTCTACAAGGGCGGCATCGAGTACGCGGTCGGCGGGGGCATCGCGGCATTCGATTGCAACGGTGACCGGAAGCCCGATCTGTATCTTGCAGGTGGAAGCGACTCCGCAGGGCTGTATCGCAACGACAGCCCTATCGGCGGGACGCTTCGCTTCACGCGGCTCCCCGATCCGGCGACGGACCTCACGGGCGTCAACGGCGCTTACCCCATCGACATCGATGGCGACGGGGTCGTGGACCTTGTCGTGCTCCGGAATGGTGAAAACGTCCTCCTGCGGGGCCTCGGCGGCTGCCACTTCGAGCGCGCGAACGAGACGTGGGGATTCAGCGGCGGCAACTCCGCGACTACGGCGTTCAGCGCGACGTGGGAGGCCGGAGCGACGCTGCCGACGCTTGCCTTCGGCAGGTACGTCAACCCCGCAAGCAGCGATCCCCACCACCTCTGCTTCGACAACGAGCTCGTCCGGCCGTCGCCCACCGGCGCGACATTCGGACCGCCCAGCCCGCTCACGCCGAGCTGGTGTGCGCTCTCGATGCTCTTCAGCGACTGGAACCGCTCCGGGCGAATGGATCTCCGCGTGAGCAACGATGAGCACTATTACTTGCCGACCGAGGGCGAGGAGCAGCTCTGGCGCATCCCCCCGCACCAGCCGCCGTCGCTCTATACGGCGGACGACGGGTGGGTCGCCGTCCAAGTGCAGGGGATGGGCATCGCGAGCTACGACCTCACCGGTGACGGTTATCCGGAGGTCTTTCTTACGAGCCAGGCCGACAATCGACTGCAGACCCTCGCCCTCGGGCCGTCGCACCCAACCTACCGCGACATCGGACAGAAACGCGGGGTGAACGCGGCCCAGCCGTTCACGGGAGGCGATGTCCTGCCGTCCACCGCGTGGCACGACGAGTTCGCGGACGTGAACAACGACAGTTTCATCGACCTCTTCATCTCGAAGGGCAACGTCGCCGATCAGACGGACTACGCGCGGAAGGACCCGAGTGACCTCCTGCTCGGGCAACCTGACGGGATGTTCCGTGAGGCCGCGGATTCAGCCGGCATCGTCAGCTTCGACCGAGGACGAGGGGCAGTGCTGGCCGACTTCAACCTCGATGGGATGCTCGACCTCGTTGTGGTCAACTACGGCGCGCCGGTTCGGCTATGGCGAAACGTCGGTAGCGGCGGCGCGTCCGACCCTCACGCCATGGGTAACTGGCTGGCGCTCCGCGTCGTGCAAGGGCCACCGAACGTGGACGCGATCGGGGCATGGGTGGAAGTACGCGTGGGCGACCGCATCATTCGACGTGAGCTCACGGTCGGTGGGGGGCACGCTGGCGGCCAGCTCGGTTGGGTCCACTTTGGGCTCGGAAATGCGGTCGGCGCCGACGTCCGCGTCGCGTGGCCCGGCGGCGAGACCGGGCAGTGGATTCACGTGAGAGCGAACGAGTTCGCGGTCGTGACCCGTGGAGTCACCGACGCGCGTCGATGGTCGCCGGGCGGAGGCTGACCTAGATTGCCCGAGCAGTTGAACGCCACGCCACCGCTCGCAACGCGTGCGCGGATCCGTATCGGCGTGGCGGCGCTCGTCGCGGTCATCGTGGTGAGCGGTGCGGTACTCACCGCGACGCGTCCGTGGGAGCTAGCGGCCGCGTGCCCGCCGATAGCGGACCATCCCTCGTGGTCGGTCGCCCGGCGCTGGGATGAGGCCCTGCTCGATGCGATCCGGCGCTCCCTGCCGAATCCTCCGGTCCACGCGCGCAACCTGTTCCACCTCTCAGTCGCGACGTGGGACGCGTGGGCTGCGTACGACGCGACCGCTACCGGTTATCTCTTCAAAGAGAAGGTCCACGCCGCGGACGTGCCCGCCGCACGCAACGAGGCGGCCAGCTACGCGGCGTACCGCGTCCTGACGGCCCGCTTCATCAAGGCCGTCGGCGCCGACACGTCGCTTTCCGAGTTCGATGATCTGATGGACGGGCTCTGCTTTCCGATCTCGGTCACCGGTACCGATGGCGATTCACCGGCTGCGGTCGGCAACCGGATCGCGAAGGCGGTGCTCGATTACGGGAAGACGGACGGCTCGAACGAGCTGAACGGGTACATCGATCCCAGCTATGCGTCGGTCAATCCGCCGCTTGTCGTAGCGAAACCGGGGATCACGCTGGTCGACCCGAACCGATGGCAGCCGCTCCAGATCGCGCGCATGCTCAGCCAGAACGGCATCGTGCTGGCGAACGGGGTTCAGCAGGCCGTCGCGCCGCACTGGGGCCATGTGGCTCCCTTCGCCATTCCCGCAGGCGGCACATCTGGCACGCCCATCGATCCCGGGCCGCCGCCGCGTCTGGGTGACCCGGCCACCGACGCGCTCTACAGGACGCAGGCCGTCGAGGTGCTCCGTGACAGCGGCCTCCTCGATGCATCGCGCGACGCGGTGATGGACATTTCGCCGCGTGCGATCGGCGCCAACGATCTGGGGTCGAACGATGGTCACGGTCATTCGCCGAATCCCGTCACGGGTCGCCCGTACGCCCCGGACATCGTGCGGCAAGGCGATTACTACCGCGCTGTCGTCGAGTTCTGGGCGGACGGTCCCAACTCCGAGACGCCACCCGGCCACTGGAACGTGATCGCGAACGCGGTCTCGGACCAGCTGGCCCCGAACCTGCGCATCGGCGGGAGCGGTCCCGCTGTCGACCGCCTGCAGTGGGACGTGAAGCTCTACCTCGCGTTGAACGGCGCCGTCCACGACGCGGCGATCGCGGCGTGGGGCTTGAAGGGTCGCTATGACGGCATTCGACCGATCTCGATGATCCGGTACATGGCGAGTCTTGGGCAGTCGAGCGATCCCGCGCGTCCGGCCTATAAGAAGGAGGGGCTGCCGCTTGTGCCCGGGCTCATCGAGCTCATCACTAAGGAGCAAACGGGAAACGGCGGGCCCATGGCGGCGCTCGCCGGCCACGAGGGCGAGATCGCGGTGCGCGCATGGCAAGGGAACCCCGCTGATCCAAAGACGCAGGCCTCGCGGGTGACGTGGATCCTCGGCACCGCGTGGGTGCCCTATCAACTGCCAACCTTCGTGACGCCTTCATTCCAGGGTTACATCTCGGGACACAGCACCTTCAGCCGCGCCGCCGCGGAGGTCCTCGCGGGGATCACCGGGAGCGAGTACTTCCCGGGCGGTCTTAATTACTGGACCGTCAAACAGGGTTCGTTCAGGATCGAAGCGGGCCCGAGCGCCGACATCGTCCTTCAATGGGCGACGTACTACGACGCCGCCGACCAAGCCGGGCAGTCGCGCCTCTACGGCGGGATCCACGTGCAAGCGGACGATTTCAGCGGTCGCATCGTCGGCTCGACCTGCGGCAGGGATGCGTGGGTCGTCGCGCAGCGTTACTACGCTGGGCGTTAGCCGAAATGCAACGGGCCTTTCTCGGCGTGGATTGCGGCACCCAGTCGACCAAAGTCGTGCTCCGCGATCCGGCGACCGCCGCGGTCATCGCCGTCGGTCGGGCGCCGCATGAGCTCATCGAACGCGACGACGGCACGCGCGAGCAGGACCCCGCGTGGTGGATCGACGCGCTCCGCGGCGCCGTGCGCGACGCGGTGCGCGGCGAGCGGTTCGACATCGGCGGCATCGGCGTGGCCGGGCAGCAGCACGGGCTCGTGTGCCTCGATCGGGGCGATCGACCCGTACGAGCGGCCAAGCTCTGGAACGACACGACGACCGCGCGCGAATGCGCCGATCTCACGCGGAAGCTCGGGGGAGACCGCCGGGTCCTGGAGCTCACGGGCAACCTGCTCCTTCCCGGATACACCGCGCCGAAGATCGCGTGGCTCGCCTCACACGAGCCCGAGGCGTATGCCCGCACCGTGCGGATGTGCCTGCCGCACGACTACCTGAACCTCTGGTTGACCGGCGAGTTCCTCACGGAAGCCGGGGACGCGTCGGGCACGGCGTACTTCGACGTCCGCGCGCGCCGCTGGTGCGAGGCCGTGCTCGCCGCGATCGACGCCACGCGCGACTGGACGCGCGCGCTGCCCAGGCTCGCGCCGCCGCTCAGCGTCGTCGGCATGCTGCGCCGCGAGGCCGCCGAGTCGCTCGGGCTCGAGGCCGGTATTCCGGTGAGCGCGGGCGGCGGCGACAACATGTGCGCCGCGATCGGCTGCGACCTCGTCGTCGAGGGCCCGGCCGCGGTGAGCCTTGGCACGTCCGGTACGGTCTTTGCGTATCGAGCCGAGCCCGCGGTGGACCCGCTCGGCGAGGCCGCGGCGTTCTGCGATTCGACCGGCGGCTGGCTACCGCTCGCCGCCACCCTCAATTGCACGAGCGCGACGGAGTGGGTGCGTGAGCTGTTCGCGATGGACCACGCGGAGGTCGACGCGGCCATGGCCAGCGGCGGCGCGGCCGGTTTGGCCTTCCTCCCCTACCTCTCCGGCGAGCGCACGCCGAACCGACCCGAGGCGGCGGGGGTGTTCGTAGGCGTGCGTCCGAGTCACGGGCGCGACGCGATCGTCCGTGCCGTGGTCGAAGGCGTGACGTTCGGGCTCGCGTATGCGCTGGACGCGTTGCGCCGCGCGGGTGTCGCGCCCACCGAAGTGACGCTCATTGGAGGCGGGTCGGCGTCGGACGCATGGGCGCAGCTGTGTGCCGATGTCTTCGATCTGCCCGTCGCGCGTCCGGCGATCGTTGAAGCCGCGGCATCCGGCGCCGCGCGCCAGGCGCAGTGGGCCGTGGAGCAGACGCGTCCCAGCCTCGCGCCGGTAACGTCTCGACGCTTCGAGCCGCGGCCGCGACGGGACCTGCGCGAGGCTGCGGACCGCATGGCCGCGCTCCGCGAGATGGCCGGAGCGAATCGGCTGTGACGCGCCTCTTTTCTGCGCCACCATCGACTCACACATTCCAGACCCATCTTTCGATCGCGCTCAAGCTTTCTCCCGGCTGGAGCGTCCGGAGCCCCGTATCGCGGACGCCGGCCGCCGCAAGAAGCGGCGCATTTGGCCACATCGTCTGAGGTTCTACGCAGATCCCTTCGGGAGGCGTATGCACGACGACCGTCTGCAAGCTCATGTCGTATTCGACGCGCAGCTCCAGATCCGGCCACCGCACGCGGGCCGGGCCCTTGCTCCGGACGTATACGTGGTCGAGCCGGCGTTCGCCTAGCGGCGGTCCGGAACGCAGGTCCTCGATCGGGGTGACCCGCCGGACCTCACCGGTCGGTATGAGATCCGCGTCGAGCACGAGAACCTCCGATGCATCCACGCGAAGCTCCAGGTCAGCCCCAGACGGTCGAGTGAACCACGGATGCCAGCCAAGGCCCGCGGGCCCCGCCTTTGTGTACCCGCCGACCTCCAGTTCGAGCTCGAGACCCCTGACGCCGAGTCTCAGCGTTTGCAGAGCGCGGCCGCCGAACGGCCACCCAAGACCGCGCAGCTCACACGCCATCGTGACCGCGGTCTCGCTTCGTTCGACGATCACCCACGACTTGTCGAAGCCAAGACCGTGTATGGCGGACGGCGGAAGGTTCGGCTCGAGCCGCACTTCGCCGTGGTTCGTCGGGATACGGCCATGCGCGAGCCGCCCCGCCCACGGCACCATCGGATAGCAGCCCCAATAGAGAGCAGGTTCGCGTGCCCTGGCACGCGCTTTCGGCAAGATCCGCTCGACGCCCGCGATGACCAGCGAGACGATCCTGCCGCCGCCGGCCGGATCGATCAGCGTGACGACCCCGCTGCGCCTTAGCTCGACCACCTCAGCCAGCTGACGCAAGCCGCTTCACTCGCAGACAAACGAACACGCGCGATGATCCGAAGGGCTAGCGTCGGAGGACGGCGGTCGCGCGGTTATCTGCGTGATCGGGTCGCCGTGGCGGTGGATCAGTTTCCACTCGCCGCCCTCGCGGCGGAGGATATGCGTGGCGCGCACCACGAGTGAACCAGGATCATCCCGCCGTTCCACCCGCACCTCGGCTCGCTCGATCCACACGGCATAGGCGAGGTCGCCGCTCGACCCGACGGCCATCTCCTCGACCCTCCCCAGCGTGCCTCCGAGGAAACGCGATGCGGCGAACTCGGTATTTTGCCGAACCCGGTCCCAGCCCTTCTCATAGGAGCCGAACCCACCCCATCACGGTCACGTCATCGGCGTGCGACCAAAGCTCCAAGAGCGGACCGGCCTCGCCGTGGAGCAGGCGACCGAGAGCTGCTTTTGTCTGGTCGAGCGTCGTGCGAAGGTCATCTTCCGGGGACATGGGCCCTCCTTATTGCTCCATCCGCCGACGAGGGCGGCAGCTGCGAGGCGCTCAGCTCCCGCAGCTCGCGGCGAGGCGATCCAGATCTCCCTTCAGGAGATCGGCGATGGCATCGCTCACCCGCGACTTCGAGTCACCGATCGGCTCCCATGCCACGCGCACCTCGATTCGCGAACCCGTCGGCGTCTCGGAGAGGATCTCCGTCAGATAGAAGGCGTCGCGACCGCCGAAGATATGAAAAGTCGCGCGGCTCTGACCTGGCTCTCGATCGCTCCGGACCACTCGCATGAGCTCAACGTCGCCCTCGTGATGGCAGTGGATCTCCTGCCCGAGATCTGAGCCGCGTGCGCCCGGCCGAGCGACGGTGTGCGCGAGCTCGGCGCCTGAAGCGGGCGGGGTTTGCCAGGCCCTGGTCTCCCGCGCTTCCGGGGGTCCTTCGAGCAGCTGGAAGTGCTCACCCCGCCAGCCGCCGAGGACGTCCTGCCGTACGACGTCGCGTGCCCGTGCGATCGATACAGGGAGCTCGCGCTCGTCGAGCCACTGCGCCTCGCGGCGGTCGAGGTGGTCCGTGCGCTCCGTCAGAGCGCGAGCGCGAAGATCGGACAGGTCGATGTATGCGCATCGCACCGTGCCGTGATGATCGACATGCTCTTCATGCGGCACGGCGCCCTCCGTTGCGACCGCCCGGAGCGCGGCGTCGGTAAGGAGGATGTATTCGTGCGAGGGCACGCTGTTCTTCAGCAGGCGGTGCGCGAGCACGAGGTCGTCGCCAACAAAGTGGTCGTTCCCGGCAACGCGCTGGCGGACCCATGATCCGCGATGCACGACGAACTTGAGCGTCAGCGCGCCAACGGACGCGCACGCTCGGCAGGGACACGTCGTCGCGATCGTCATGAACCGCAGACGCCGGTGATACTCGACGAACTTCTCTTTGAGGAGATCCACGAGATCGGGGGCGTCGTCCCCGCATAGCCAGAAGACCGCATCGCCTTCTAGCTGCGCGATGCTCAGCTTCCCCGGAGCACATTCACAGAGTGTGTTGAGGAGCTCCGCCAAGATCTCACGCGAGTGCTCGAGCTCGGTGGTCGCGATGAACTCGCCGTAGCCGGAGACGTCGCCCAGAACGATGAATCCATGCTCGACCGCCATGCCGCGGGATTATGCGCGGGGGATGGCGGCGCGAGTGAGTGTCGGAGCGGAAGACAGGCTCAGCGTCCGTGATGTTGAAACAGCCCGGCCTGGTCAGGGATGACCGTGGCTGGTTTCGGCCGTCTCTACCTTGACCTGCGAGTCGTGGCCCTCTTGGCGACCTTCAGTCTTGTGAAGGCTGCACGCGACTTCTTGCCGACCGCGAGCCGACGACCGCGCGCAGCGGCCCAGTCGACGACATCGACCCAGCGCCACACGCGGTCGCGGCCGATGGTCGCGAGCGGCGGGGGGAAGCGCGCGGGATTCTCGCTCAGCTGGCGCACGCGCTCGCGCGAGATCTTGAGCCGGCGCGCGACCTCGCCGCCCGAGACGAGCTCGTGGCGGTCCACGCCGTCCACGCGGTCCAGTTCAACGTCGAGGATCACGATCATGGGCTTGCCGAGGCCGGCGATCTTAGCCGCCTCAAGGAACGATTCCTGCGTGGTCATGAACGCGTGGTCAGGCGACTTCGCGTCGATCGAAGTTGTGAGTCCGACGGTGTTGATTGCCAAGTTGGCGCTCGGCGCCGGGCCCGCAATCCGGCGATCCGCGAAGAGTGCGGACGCGTACGCGTCAAGCGCATCAGGCGTGACCTTCTCGGCCAGCGGCGCGCTTTCGATGTTGACCGTGTAGCTCTCCGTCATGTCGTCATCCCCTCGGCACGAAGCCGTGCCGCTTCATTTGCGCGACCGTGTTTCTCTTCCAGCGATGGTCGCTTGGCGTTCCTGCGATCCACACGATTCCGACTCCGTCCGGCGCTAGGCACTTCCAGTGACCGCTCGCGAGTCGTTCGCAGCGCCACCCTTGACGCTGGGCCTCCTCGACCAGATCGCGGACCTCTTTGTTGCTCATCCTACCCGCGGTTCCTTGCGCCATGTCAAGGGTAGCTGCACGGATTGTGTTATGTCAATGGCCAGGCAAAATGGCCAACTCGCGACAAGATACCGCCCACAGCCCATGACTCACGCCGCCACTGCACCCGCCCGTTCCCAGGTTCGGTCGGCTCGGCGAGCGGCGCGGTCATGACAACTCGAGTCGGGCGCGAGGCGGCTCACATCCGAGCGGACGACAACTCACGTCGGTGATGTTGAACAGCCCGAAGTGGTTTCGACGGCGAGCACTTGCGGCGGCGGCGCCGGCGCAAATCAGGTCCGCGGCAAGCCGGTCCCTAGCGCCAGAGGGTGACAATCCCTGCCACCACGACTTCGACCGTCAAGTCGTGAATAGCCTGTATGACCCAAATTCCCCATGGTCGCTGTTCGAAGGCCACCTGCGCCGCCTTGAATGTCGCGCCAAACCCCAGCCACACGAGCGCGCCGAGCAGGATCGCATCGACGACTGACGAGGCACCGAGACTCAGGGAAAGAACTGCGATGACCCAGCCATTGACTAGGCCAACCACGAGGCCGGTCGCCCCCTGCACCGGCCCGGGCCGCGCCGGGGTCGCGCCAAGCATCCGACTCTGACGGTCGCCAACGCCGAGGATCCCGTAATAGAGGATCCCGATGGCCACAGCCGCGATCGCGGCGACGATGATCGCCAGGTAATTGACGCCGAAATTGAGCGTCACCCAATCCGACCGGAGCTTTAGTTCGGCGGGATGTTTTGGTTGATTCGAAAGAAGTTGTCGGGATCGTACTTGCGCTTCAGAGCCTTCAGCCGGTCGTACTTGTGCGCTCCGTACGCCTGCCGGATACGGTCTTCGCCCTCGTTCATCAGGAAGTTGACGTAGACGCCCGTGTGGTACGGGCCCAAGGCCGTCCAGAAGCTCCGCGACCACTCGCGCTCTTCATCGAATCCAGCGGCACTCGCGGTCGTTGCGTTGATGTTGATCGTGTGGCCCGCCCTGCGACCGGTAAAGGCGGTGTCATCCTCGCCAATCCGTCTGATCGCTCCCCCGAGCTGGAAGATCGGGAACGCTGTGAGTCGGGAGGTCATCTGCGGCGCCCTCGTCGCGATGATGTCGATGACATCGTCGGTGAGTTCGGCGAGGTCCGCGGACCGGAAGTAGTACCACCACCCCTGAGGGAACGACGAGTCGAACATTGATTGATGGGCGAGGAACGGCGTCGGCACGCACAGGTCCAGGAAGGGTGCCCTGAACTGCTTGATCGGGCGGATGACCTTCTCGCCCTCCTCGACCGAGCCTGCGTAGCAGCCGATGACCGCCACGACCGGCTTGCCGTGGAACTCGACGGGGATGGCGGGAAGAGGAGGGACCCTGCGGTGCACCACGATCGTGGTCAGCTCGTCCGGCACGTCGGCGATCCAGTCCCGGTAAAAGCGCAGTACCTTCGCGGACTCCTCCATGGGCCAGAAGATCGGGCCGGCCAGCACGATCGGCCCGACCGGGTTCAAGCGGAACTCGAACTCCGTGATGATTCCGAAGTTGCCGCCGGCGCCGCGAATCCCCCAGAAGAGGTCCGGGTTCTCCGACTCGCTTGCCTTCACGAACTCGCCGTCCGCGGTGACCATGTCGACCGCGAGCAGCTGGTCCACCGTGAGACCGTACTTCCGCATCAGCCACCCGATCCCGCCACCCAGCGTGAGACCGGCGAGTCCGGTGTGGGTGACGATGCCCGCCGGAACGGCCAGCCCGAACGCCTGCGTCTCTCGGTCGAGCTCCCCAAGCAGCACACCGGCCTGAACCCTGGCCGTCCGCGCCTTCGGGTCGACGCGGACCCCCTTCATCAAGGACAAGTCGATGACGATGCCGTCGTCGCATGTGGAGAGGCCTGGAAAGCTGTGCCCCCCGCTACGCACGGCGACCGGCAGGTCCGTCCCACGAGCGAACTTCACCGCCGCAATGACGTCGGCCACGCCGGCGCATCGTGCGAGGAGAGCCGGGTAGCGGTCGATCGAGCCGTTCCAGATCTTGCGGCGCTCGTCGTAGGTCGGGTCTCCCCGACGTACGAGCTCCCCGCGGAAAGCCACCCGCAGCGCGCTCAGCGCCGCTTCGTCGAGCTTGATTTCCGTCGCGATGGCACCCACGGCTTCCCTCCCTCGATCGAACGTGACAAGTCTGACACGACACCCGGACCCGCCGACCAGACCGCGGGGACGCCGTAGGCACGAGCGTGTGACGCTCGCTGCTGGCCGAACGCGCGCCATCGGTGCACGCACGATGTCGGACTGCCGATCAACGGTCGCTGCGCCGATCAAGAAATCCCGAGGTCGCGGTTGTCGCGCTCCCACGGCATCGCGTTCGCACCGCGGTAACGAACGAAACTCAACTCGGGCTCGCTCTCCCGCCAACAGATCGACCCCGCGGTGTAATATCCCCGCGGCTGCTTGTTAAGCGGCCGTGGGCGCGGTATTGAAGGGCGAGATGCGCAGGTGGGGGGATAAACACCGGAGCCTAGCGACCACTCAAGTGATCGCCTAGGACTCCTCAATGGCGAGCCGTTCGAATGAAGCCTCGCGACCGCGACGCGCGGAAGAGGTGTGTTACGGCCGATCTTTCACAGGGTGGGATGCGCGTCGACGATTCAGCGGAGGTTGAATCAGCCGAAGCGGCCCTAGACGATCGCGACGGTCATCGCTTAGATGGTGCGCTGACGCGCGTAACCACGCCCGAACCCGTCAGCCAAACGCGTGGCCACGCGGACGGCACTCCTGCATTGGGCATGCGGCTCGGGATCTTCGGCACAGGCTACGCGGGGCTTGTCACGTCGGTATGCCTGGCTCAGCTGGGCCACGTGGTGACTGCGGTCGACAAAGATGCGGAGACCGTCGCCGCCCTCTCACAGGGCATGCCGACCATACGCGAGCCGGGTCTGCCGGAACTGTTGGCCGCGAACCTCGACGCCGGCAGGCTCCATTTCACGACACGGCCCGAGGAGGCGATCTGCGCCTCCGACATCATCTTCGTCTGCGTGGGCACGCCGCCACGAAACGACGGGCGTGCCGACCTTGCTCAGGTCGAGGAGGTCGCCCGCACGATCGCGCCGCTGCTTGACGGCTACAAGCTCATCGTCGAGAAGAGCACCGTTCCCGCCCGCACCGCCCGGTGGATCGACTGGACCATTCGACGCCTGGCCCGGCCAGAGCACGAGTTCGAGGTCGCGAGCAATCCGGAATTCCTCCGCGAGGGCACGGCGGTCAGCGACTTTCTTCAGCCCGACCGCATCGTCATCGGCGCGGACAGTGCCCGCGCGCGGTCGCTCTTGCTCGACCTCTACAAGCCGTACTTCGACTGCCCGATCGTGCTCACGAGCGTGACGACGGCGGAATTCATCAAGCAGACGGCGAACGCCTTCCTCGCCGCCAAGGTCTCGTTCATCAATGTTGTGTCCGATCTGTGCGAGGCGCTCGGCGTCGACGTCACGGCGGTAGCGAGGGGCGTCGGCCTGGATCACCGGATCGGCGGCGATTTCGTGAACGCGGGCCTCGGCTTCGGTGGCTCCTGCCTGCCGAAAGATTTGAGCTCCCTCATCACCGTGGCCGAGGACCATGGCGTCGACATCGACCTCCTCAAGGAGGTGGAGCGCATCAATAACGCTCGCGTCGAGCGCCTGCTCGCGAAGATCGAGCGCGCGTTGTGGGTGCTGCGGCACAAGGTCATCGCCGTGCTCGGCGCGTCCTTCAAGCCGGATACCGATGACATCCGCGGCGCGCCGAGCCTGACCGTCATCCCTTGGCTCCACGCCGCCGGAGCGAACCTCCGCGTGTACGATCCGGCGGCGCTCCCCAAGCTGAAAAAACTCTTTCGGCCTGATGACCGGCTCACCTACGCGGCGACGGCGCTCGAGGCGGCCCGCGACGCGAACGCGCTGGTCATTCTCACCGACTGGGATGAATTTCGGATGCTCGACCTCAAGCTCGTCCGGTCGCTCATGCGGACGCCGATCATCGTCGACGGACGCAATATGTTCGCGCCCGCGGAGATGCGGGCCGCCGGCTTCGAGTACTACAGCCTCGGGCGCGGAGACGTGACCCTGGGCGCCGAGCGACACCGGGCGTGGACTTGAGCGCGAAATCGTCCCCGGCGGTTCTGATCACCGGAGCGGCCGGATTCCTCGGATCTCACCTCTGCGAACATTTCCTCGCGCGCGACTGGCACGTTCTCGGGATCGACAACCTCCTCACCGGGGTCGCTGGGAATCTCGCCCACCTCCAGGGGGACGCGCGCTTCCGGCTCATGCAGCAGGACGTGACCAAGCCATTCGCCGTCGACGATCGCGTAGATCTCGTCCTGCACTTCGCTTCACCCGCCAGCCCGCGCGACTATCTGAAATACCCACTACACACGCTCGAGGTCGACAGCGTGGGCACGCTCCGCACGCTTGCGCTGGCCAAAGCCCATGGCGCGCGTTTCGTACTCGCGTCCACGAGTGAGGTCTACGGCAGTCCGCATGTCCACCCGCAACATGAATCGTATTGGGGGAACGTCAACCCGATCGGACCACGGAGCGTGTACGACGAGGGCAAGCGCTTCGCCGAGGCCGTGACGATGGCGTACTACCGCTTGCACGGTCTCGATGCGCGCATCATCAGGATCTTTAACACGTACGGCCCGCGCATGCGCATCGATGACGGTCGTGTCGTCCCGGAGTTCATCAGCTGTGCGCTGTCGGGTGTTCCTCTGCCGGTGCACGGCGACGGCCGGCAGACCAGGAGCTTCTGCTTCGTGGACGATCTCGTCGAGGGCATCTATCGGTGTGCCAGCCATGAAGGACTTGCGGGAAACGTGTTCAACCTCGGCAACCCGGAAGAGGTCACGGTTCTTGAGCTCATCGACAGCATCGCGGCGCTTCTCGGTCACAGGCCGCTCACCGTTCACTTGCCGTTGCCCGAAGACGATCCGGCACGCCGACGGCCGGATATCGGCAAGGCCGAGGCTGTGCTGGGATGGACACCGACGGTCCCGCTTCGCGAAGGACTGCGCCGAACGATCGAGTGGTTCGCGCGCGTGATGCCGGCGCACGATCCGCGCATCTCGGCGTAGGCGGCCCGTATGTCGATCGGCGGAGGGAGCTCGAGGGCCGCTCCGGTCCGACCGGTTCTCTCGCAGGCGATCGCTGCGTCCAGCCCGCTTGGGCTCGGTCGGCCGGAAGCGCGAGGCAAGTTCATCTTCGCCGGCGACGAGAAGGTGTACGTCCGCGGAGTCGTCTACGGCGCGTTCCGCCCGGACGCGAACGGTCGCGAGTACCAGGACACCGGCGCGATCGAGCGGGACTTCGCCCTCATGCGGGCGAACGGCCTCAACGCGGTCCGCATACCGCACACGATGCCGCCTCGCTCCCTGCTCGACGCGGCGCGGCGGCACGGCTTGTGGGTGATGGCCGGACTGTCCGCCGAGCAGTATCTCGGCTTTCTCATCGACCGAAAGAAGACGCTCTCCGAGATCGAGACGCTCGTCCGCGCGAAGGTCCGCGCGTGTGCGGGACATCCCGCGCTCTTGTGCTACGCACTCGGCAACGAGATCCCGGCCTCGGTCGCGCGCTGGCTCGGGCGCCGAACCATCGAACAGTATCTGGAACGGCTGTACCGGGCGGTCAAAGCGGAGGACCCCGACGGACTCGTCACCTACGTGAACTACCCCACGACCGAATACCTGCAGCTGCCCTTTCTCGACCTCCTCTGCTTCAACGTCTACCTCGAGTCACGGCCGCGGTTCGATGCGTACCTCGACCGCCTGCAGAACCTCGCCGAGAACCGCCCGCTCCTCATGAGCGAGCTCGGGCTCGACAGCCTTCGCAATGGCGAGGCCGAGCAGGCAACTTCGCTCGATTGGCAGGTCCGGACGGCATTCGCCGCAGGATGCGCTGGTGCTTTCGTCTTCTCGTGGACCGACGAGTGGTACCGGAACTCGCACGACGTCGAGGACTGGGCCTTCGGCCTCACGCGCGCTGACCGCTCGCCGAAGCCCGCGCTCGCCACCGTAAGACACGCTTTCGGCGAAGTACCCTTCGCGCCGGATCTCCCCTGGCCGCGGATCTCCGTGATCGTCTGCACGTACAACGGCGCGCGCACCATCCGCGATTGCCTCGAGGCCTTGGAGCGGCTGACCTACGCCGACTACGAGGTCATCGTTGTGGATGACGGCTCGACGGATACCACCGCCGCCATCGCGCGCCGATACAACTGCAGGCTGATCCAGACCGAGAACCGCGGCCTCGCCAGCGCGCGGAACACCGGCCTCCGGGCAGCCAGGGGCGAGATCGTCGCGTACATCGACGATGACGCCTACCCCGATCCGGACTGGCTCACATATCTCGCGAACAGATTTCTGAGCGCGGCACATGTTGGCGTGGGTGGACCGAACATCGCGCCCGCGGGTGACGGGCGTACGGCGGAATGCGTCGCGCGCGCCCCGGGCGGACCTGTTCATGTCCTGCTCAGCGATCGTGAGGCTGAACACATCCCCGGCTGCAACATGGCGTTCCGCAAGGAGTCCCTCGAGGCGATCGGGGGGTTCGATCCGCAGTTTCGCGCGGCCGGCGACGACGTGGACGTTTGTTGGCGGCTGCAGGAGCGGAAATGGACGCTCGGGTTCAGCGCGGCGGCTGTCGTCTGGCATCACCCGCGGCGCTCGGTGCGCGCGTTCTGGAAGCAGCAGAGCGGGTACGGCCGGGCGGAGGCGATGCTGGAGCGGAAGTGGCCGGAGAAGTACAACGCGACCGGGCATCTGACGTGGTCGGGCCGCCTCTATGGCCAGGGTCTGCCCCAGCTCCTCGGTCGCGGCCGGATCTATCACGGGCCATGGGGCAGCGCTCCATTTCAGTCGCTCTACCAACCGGCGCCGAGCAGCTTCTGGTCTCTGGCCGGGACCCCGGAATGGATTCTCGTGATCATTGCGCTCGGCGGCCTGTCACTCCTTGGCGTCGTCTGGCACCCACTGCTCCTCACGCTCGTGCCATTCGCGATCGCGGCGCTCCTGCCTCTGGTCCACGCCGGACTCGGCGCAACGCGCGCCACGTTTCCGCCGTCGTACACACCAGGCGCGAGGGCGCAGCTCCGCCTTCTCACAGCGTTTCTCTATCTCACTCAGCCGCTGGCACGCCTTCGCGGACGGCTCCAATCGGGCCTCACCCCTTGGCGGCGGCGGGGAACCGCGGGGCTCGCGGTGCCGCTGCCGCGGACGGCGGCGCTTTGGAGCGAACGGTGGCTGGATCTCGACACGCGGCTGCACGCTATCGAGGCGACGCTCAAGATGGCCGGCGCCGCAACCCGTCGGGGGGGCGCCTTCGAGAGTTTTGACCTGGAAGTTCGTGGCGGCCTTCTCGGCGCGGTTCGCCTGCTGGTTGCTGCCGAGGACCACGGCGGTGGCGCCCAGTTGATCCGGTCTCGCTGGTGGCCGCGGTGCTCATACGCCGGGGTCGCTGTGGCGGCCGTGTTCGCGGCACTTGCCGGCGGCGCGACGCTCGCCCACGCCTGGACCGCCGCGGCCGTGCTCGGGGTCGTGAGCGCGCTACTCATGTTGCGCATAGCGCTCGAGTGCGCCGGCGCTTCGGCCGCCGTTGCGCGCGCGCTCGAGTCGGACGGTCAGGGAGCCACGTAGACGATGGCGGCCTACACCGACGTCCTCGTCTTCAGGCGGGTGCTCCGCGAGGCGCGACCGTGCTGGCCATTCATCGGCGGCTTGTTCCTGCTGAGCCTGCTAGCGAGCCCGCTGGCGCTGCTCGCGCCGCTTCCATTGAAGATCGCGGTCGACAGCGTGATCGGCGCGCGCCCGCTGCCCGGTGTCGTCGCGCCGTTCGTGCCCGACGGGATCGCGCATTCCCCCGACCTCTTGTTGGCGTTGGTAGTCGGCCTCCTCCTGACCGTCGTGCTGCTCAGTCAGATTCAGGCGCTCGCCGTCGCGGTGCTGGGCGCCTTCATCAACGAGAGGCTCGTGCTGGCTTTCCGGAGTCGGCTGTTCCGTCACGTTCAACGTATCTCGCTCGCCTACCACGACACGCGAGGCACCGCCGACACCACGTACCGGATTCACCACGACGCCCCCGCGATCCAGAACATCGTGACCGACGGCGTGATCCCGTTCATCGCGGCGGCGGCGACGTTCGTCGGCATGGTCTACGTGATGGCGCGGATCGACTGGCCCATCGCCGTGATCGCCCTCGGCATCTCACCTGGACTGATCATCGCGGCACGGGTCTTCCGCCCACGCCTGCGCCGCCAATCTCGAGCGCTGAAGAAGCTCGACAGCCACGCGCTCGGGATCGTGCAGGAGATCTTGGGTGCGCTGCGCGTCGTCAAGGCGTTCGGACAAGAAGGGCGCGAAGAGCAGCGCTTCGTCCGGCGCTCTCGAGAGGCGATGCGCGCCAAGTTGCGCCTCGCCGGCCTCGAAGGGACGCACCAGCTCGTCGTGGGCATGACCGCGGCGGTCGGCACCGCGGCGGTGCTGCTCATCGGCATCGGCCACGTTCTGTCCGGCGTGCTCACCCTCGGCGAGCTGCTGCTCGTGATGGGGTACCTCACGCAGCTCTACGAGCCGCTCCGGACGATCAGCAGGAAGGCAGCCTCGCTGCAGCTGCACATCGCCAGCGCCGAGCGAGCGTTCGCGCTGCTCGACGAACCGTTGGACGTCGAAGAGCGGCCGCAGGCACGGCCGGTGTCGCGTGCCAGCGGCGCGGTCGCCTTCCATCACGTCTCGTTCGCGTACGGTCCGGGACGTCCCGTCCTGCACGACATCTCCTTCGCCATCGAACCCGGCACTCGGCTAGGTATCGTGGGCGCGTCCGGCGCGGGCAAGACCACGCTGATCAGCCTGCTCACGCGGTTTTACGACCCGACCGCCGGCCAGATCGAGCTCGACGGGGCCGACCTGCGCGAGCTCCGCGTCGCCGACCTCCGCCGGCAGTTCGCCGTCGTCCAACAGGACCCCGTCCTCTTCTCTACCACGATCGCCGAGAACATCGCCTACGCCAGGCCCGAGGCCGGCGAGGCGGACGTCATCGCGGCGGCGCAGGCGGCGAACGCTCACGAGTTCATCCTTCGGCTCCCCCGCGGTTACGACACGCAGGCCGGCGAGCGTGGGATCCAGCTCTCGGGAGGCCAGCGTCAACGGATCGCCATCGCCCGCGCGTTCCTCGCGAATAGTCCGGTGCTGATCCTCGACGAGCCAACGAGCGCCGTCGACGCCGAGGCGGAAGCCGCGATCGTCGATGCGATCCAGCGGCTGATGCGCGGCCGCACGGTCGTCTTGATCACCCATCGCTCGAGCCTGCTCAACAGCTGCACGTCGCTCGTTACGCTCGAGAACGGCCGCGTCGTATCCAAAACGACCTCGGCCGCCCCGATCGTCGTCTCACGCCGAGGGCCATCTCCGGTTCGCACGGGGCAGGCGAACTTAATGAGTCACCCGGCCGTTCAGGCCTGGCGTCAGCTGTCTCCCCACTCGGAGCCCGATCGCATCGCCCCGCTGCGGATCTCGGTGCGACATCCGACGGTGTACCGGCTGGAGGGGGCAGGACCGGCCGGCGTCTCCGTCATCGCCAAGCGTTCCCGCACGGCCGACGCACGGATCGAGCGCACCGTCTACGAGGAGATCCTTCCGAGCGTGAAAGTCCCTTCGCTCCGCTACTACGGCTTCCTCGAGGAGGCGGACGGGACGTTCTGTTGGTCGTTCCTCGAGGAGGCGCGTGGCGCTCGGTACTCGACGCTTCTCGGCGCAAACCGCGAGCAGGCTGCCCGCTGGCTCGGGATGTTGCACACGTCGGCGGCGGAGTCCGCGGCCGCGACACGGCTTCCTGACGCCGGCCCGAACCGCTACCGGGAATTCGGACGCGCCGCACGCGAAGCGATCCCACGGCAGTTCGGCAATCCCGTGCTGACCGCGGACGACGTCGAATTCCTCGAGAACGTCCTCACAGGTGTCGCTGAGGTGGAGGCGCGCTGGAGTGACATCGAGGCGCTGTGCGCGGGCGCGCCGGCGACGCTGGTGCACGGAGATTTCAACGGAAAGAACATGCGCCTCGGCTCGACGGGCGCTGGCACCACCTGCCTGGTCTTCGACTGGGAAGATGCCGGATGGGGTGTCCCGGCCGTCGACCTGGCCCAACAGGCGGTGCCCGCAAGCAATCTGTCGGCGAGCCCCGACCTCCCCACCTATCTCTCGACCGTGCACGAGCGGTGGCCTCACATGAGCGGCGAAGACTGGCTGCGGCTCGCCTATTGCGGAAGCGTCTTCCGCACGCTGGCGGCGCTCTACTGGGAAGCCCCGGGTCTAGGGACCGAATGGGCTTCGACGAACGTTGCAAATATCCGGCTCTACGAGGCCGAACTGGCCAACGCGCTTTCGCGGATCGGGTGGGATGGACACTCGGCGCCCCGATCCGTCGCCGATCTGATCACGACGGGAGGACCGTCGTGAGCACCGCGGTCTGCCTCGCACCCGCCCGAACGATCGCGTATCCGCAGGGTGGTGGGCACCTGTGGGTGTATCTCCAGTGGGCCCTCGGTTTGCGGGCGCTGGGCTGTCGGGTGATCTGGCTGGAAGGGATCGACCCGAGCGATTCCGAGCTCGACTCCCGGGAGAAAGTGGCGGCGCTGAAGCTCCGCCTACGGCCCTACGGCTTGGCCGAATCCCTCGCGCTCTTCTCGCTGAACGGCGGACCCCTCTCGCGCGGAGTTGCCGATGGCACGCTGGACCTCGAAGCGGCCGCCGAGGCCGACCTCCTCCTCAACCTGTGGCATTCGCTCCCGGCATCCGTGGTCAGCCGGTTCCGACGATCGGCGTTCGTCGACACCGACCCGGGGCTGCTGCAGGTCTGGATGACGCGGGGCGACGTTCAACTGGCGCCGCATCACATCTCCTTCACCATCGGCGAGACCGTCGGGACTCCGGAGGCGCTCTTTCCGGACTGCGGCGTGCGCTGGCACTACACGCGGCCGCCGGTCTTCCTGCCCCAGTGGCCGCCCACACCGGTGGGCTCGAGCGCGCCGTACACCACCGTCACCCATTGGTGGGGCAGCACGTTCGAGTTCCAGGGACGGACCATCAACGAGGAGAAGAACGTCTCGTTCCTCGAATACCACGACCTCCCCTCCCGGACGAGCGCACGGCTCGAGCTGGCCATCTGCCTCGCGGAGCACTACGAAGAGTGGCGCGCGCGCATGGAACCGCTCGGCTGGAAGATCCGCGAGGCCTGGGAGGTGAGCGCGACACCCGACCGGTACCGCGCGTACATCCAGCAGTCGCGAGGCGAGTTCAGCTGCGCGAAGTTGTCCTGCGTGACCCTCGCGAACGCCTGGATCAGCGACCGCACGCTCTGCTACCTCGCGAGCGGCAAGCCAGCCGTCGTCCAGCACACGGGGAAGAGCCGCCTGCTGCCAGATGCCGAGGGCCTCTTCCGTTTCCGGAACATGGACGAAGCCGTCCGGGCGCTCTCCGCAGCGGAATCGGACTACGCCCGCCATTCGCGGGTCGCGCGCGAGCTCGCCGCGGAGTTCGACGCCCGACGCGTCGTCGCGCGGGTCCTGGAGCGGGCGCTGGCCACGACGCGCGCCGACCGCGCGCGGGCGGACGCAGCTGCGACACGCTCATGAAGTGGCTCATCGTGACCGGAGACGACTTCGGCATGACTCCCGGCGTGAACCTCGGGATCGTCGAGGCGCACCGTCGCGGGATCCTCACGAGCGCGAGCCTCATGGTGGACAGACCGGCGAGCGAGGCGGGGGCCGCCCTGGCTCGTGAGTGCCCAGTCCTGAGCCTGGGGTTACATCTAGAGCTTTCCACGGACGACCACGAGCGCGTCCACACCCAGATCGAGCGGCAGGTCGCGCGGTTTCTGGAGCTCGTCGGCGCCCTCCCCACCCACCTGGATGCGCACCACAACGTGCACCATGACCCGCGGCTGCTGCCTGGCGTGCTCGCGTGGGCCCGGCGCAGCGCGGTGCCGGTGCGGGGTCATTCCGAGATCCGCCATGTCTCGAAGTTCTACGGGCAATGGGGCGGCGAAACCCATCCCGAGCAGATCGGAGTCGAATCATTCGTTCGCCTGCTCGACGAGGAGGTCGGCGATGGGGTCACCGAGTTCGGCTGCCATCCCGGTCACGTCGAGCCCGGATTTCCCTCCAGCTACGCCGCGGAGCGCGAGGTTGAGCTCCGGACGCTGTGCGACGAGCGGGTGCGCCAGGCCATCCTCGAGCGGCAGATCGAGCTCATCGGGTCCGGGGATCTTCCCGCACGGCTGAGCAGGGTCCGCGGACGCCGCTCTGGAATCCGCGTGCCGCGGCGGCGGGTGCCCACAACATGAGGAAACTGCGAATCGGATTTCTGACGCGCTCGTTCAGTCCCGAGACCCGGAGCTCCGTGCCGCTCGTCATGCAGGCGCTGGTGGAGCTGGGCGCGGTTGTCGACGTCGTGCACCCACCGGCACAGGCGATGGACCTATCCCGCCTGCGCGTTGAGCACGATTTGTACGTCCTGAAGCAGATGAGTGGGCTCGCCGTCAGCATCGCCGGTGCGCTGCATGCTCAAGGCGCAGCGATCGTGAATCCCTATCCGGTGACCCTGGTGTTGTCCGACAAGGTCGTCACGTTTCGAATTCTGCAGCGGGCCGGAGTGCCCACGCCGGACACCTATCTAATGCCGCACCCGACTGGGTTGGCTCCGCTGCTGGAGACGGGACCCTTGGTCGTGAAGCCGATACGTGGCTGGGATGGCCATGGCGTCCGGATGATCTCGGGAGCCAGCGAGCTTGCGGACCTTCCAGCCGGCAAGGAGCCGGTCCTCGCCCAGCGCTACATCGCACCAGATGGGCCCGAGCTGAAAATGTTCGCGATCGGCGGTCGCGTCTTCGGTGTGAAGAGAGAGATGCGGCTCTTCGTCAAAGACGGGGGACCCGGCGAGCCGTTCACGCCCACGCCGGAGCTCAGCCGGGTGGTGCTGCGCTGCGGCGAGGCCTTCGGCATCCATCTCTACGGCGTGGACGTCATCGAACGCGACGGGACCCCGTACGTGGTCGATATGAACAGCATCCCCGGTTTCAAGGGCGTCCCCGACGCGCCACTCCGCGTGGCGAGATACCTGTATGCGGCCGCGGAGCGTGTCGCTCGCGGCGAGCCGTTGTTCGACTCGGCCCTCGCAGGCGAACTGGCTTCGACGGCGGGACCCCCGTGAGCGTCACGGTCTGCCTCGCTCCGGCGCAGACGATCGAGTACCCAGAGGGCGGCGGGCATCTGTGGGTCTATCTCCAATGGGCCCTGGGTCTGCGCGCGCTCGGCTGTCGCGTGATCTGGCTGGAAGGGATCGACCTTAGCGACAGGGCGACCGCGAAGCGGCGGAGACACCGCACCGATGCGCAGACATGCCTTGTGACGCTGAAGAGCCGACTCGAGGCTTACGGCTTCGCTGACGCGATCGCACTCTTTTCGTTGAACGAGGAGCCCCTTCCACGCGACCTGACCGAGGGCTGCCTGGACCTGGAGGCCGCCGCGGAGGCTGACCTGCTGTTGAACCTGTGGCACTCCTTACCGGCGAGCGTCGTTCGCCGCTTCCGGCGGTCCGCCCTCGTCGACACCGATCCGGGACTGCTGCAGATCGGGATGACCATGGGCGAGCTGCAGGTGGCGCCGCATGACGTCTATTTCAGCATCGGAGAAACGGTCGGCACACCGGCGGCCGAGTTCCCCGACTGCGGCCTCGAGTGGCAGCACACGCCGCCGCCCGTATTCCTGACCGAGTGGCCGCAGGCACGGGCGGAATCCGGCGCGCCATACACGACCGTTACTCATTGGTGGGGCGGGACGGTCCGCTTCGGCGACAAGCTGTTCAGCAACGACAAGCTGATCGGGTTCCTCGAGTACTCGCAGCTGCCCGCTCACACCCCAGTCCCCCTCGAGCAGGCGATTTCCCTCGGGCGTTTCTATGAGGAGTGGCGCGCGCTCTTAGCGCCGCTCGGCTGGAGGCTGCGCGAGGCCCGAGACGTCAGCGCAACGCCCGAGCAGTACCGCGCGTACATCCAACGATCGCGAGGCGAGTTCAGCTGCGCGAAGCCGGTGTACGTCGAGCTCGTGACCGGTTGGATCAGTGACCGCACCGCCTGCTATCTGGCCAGCGGGAAGCCCGCGGTCGTCCAGTACACGGGTCCGAGCCGCTATCTGCCGGAAGCGGAAGGTCTCTTTCGCTTCAAGTCCATGGACGAGGCGCTCCGCGGGCTCGCGCAGGCGGAGTCGGATTACGAGCGACAGTGCCGCCAGGCCCGTGCGCTCGCTGAGGAGCATTTCGACGCGCGCCGCGTCGTCGGGCGGGTCCTCGACCGCGCACTCGCGGAACCGATCAGTCGGCGTACGCGAACGGCCGGAATCGCATGAGCGCGGCGGTCAGCGTCGACGAGCTTCGCGCAAGCCTCGAGGAGCGTGAGGAACCAGGCGTGGCCGAGCTGCTCGAGGCCGTGCGCACTATCTTGCCCGACGCAGGCGCGGCGGAATGGGCGTCCGAGCTCACGCCGCTCAAGCGCCGGGTGTACCGGCTACGACTAGAGGGGCGGCACGGAGCGCGCTCGGTCGTCCTCAAACGCAGTGAACCCCCGATAGCTCATGTCAACCGGTTAGTCGCCGAGCGGTGGCTTCCCGCGTTGCGACTCGGCGAGCAGTGTGCCGCTCTGATCGCCAGTGCGGCGGATCGGCAAGGCCGCTGGGTTTGGCAGATCTACGAGGATCTCGGCGACGACACGCTGGAACGGCGGTCCGACCGTCCGCGCGTCGCCGCGACGACCGACGTGATCGCCGAGCTGCACGCGCGCGGCGCCGGACACGCACTGCTGCCCGAGGTCCGCCAATACGGCAAGGACCTTGGCCTCGCCTTCTTCGCGGCGAACGTCGGCGATGCCATTCGCGGCCTCGAACGACTCGGCGGCGAGCATGCGCCAAGCGAGCTTCGCTCTCTTCGCGATCGTCTGCTCCGGCGGATGTATCCACTGTCGGTCGGCATGCCCAGCAGGGCGCAACTCCTGAAGGACGCGGGCGGACCGGACACGCTCCTGCATGGTGATCTCTGGCGAAACAACGCATTCGCGACGGTTTCCGCGGGAGTCGTACGTGTCCAACTGATCGACTGGGATCACGTCGGCATAGGACCGCTCGCCTACGATCTCTCGACCTTCCTGATGAGGTTTCCATCGGCCGAGCGGCCGTGGATCCTCGACCGCTACAGAGACACATTGTCCCTGGCCGGCTTGCGGCTCCCTTCGGAACGCGAGCTCAACATGCTGTTCGAGACCGCGGAGTACGCACGCTTCGCCAATCGCGTGTCCTGGGCCGCCATGGCCTGGCTGCACGACGGTGCCGAGTGGGTCCTCATCGAGCTTGCCGAGATCGAGCGCTGGTTTGATGCATTACGTCCCATCCTCGGCGAGTGATGCGTCAGGCGCGGGACGCGGTTCGGGTCCTTCCGCCCGACGTCAGGCGAAGAGTCCGCGCCGCAGTCGACGAGCTGAAGGCTGACCCAACCGGTGGTGAACCGCTCGGCGGAGAGCTGACCGGCCTACATCGGGCGCGGGTCGGACGCTACCGTGTCGTCTACCGGGCCACGGCCAACGCCGTTGAGATCGTGGCAGTGGGCCCTCGCCGCATGAAGGATCGCCCGCACCGGCGCTGACTTAGTTAGTCCTCGCCTCCGACCAGGGCGCCGCCGCTACGACCTTGAGGGCGACTCGTCGCGTGTTAACGAAGTCGCTGGCTACTCGCTCAATAGCCGGGACCCAATGCTGAACGCGGGACGGTGGCGAGCACCTGCTGCTGGTAATAGACCGGCCCGCCCTCGTCCGCCGTCACGCTCGAGGCGTAGTGCGTCGACACGAACAACGCGTAGATATTCTTGGCCGAGATCGCCAGTCCGAAGTAGTCGCCGATAAAGCCGCGCCCGCTCGGGCACGGATCGCGCGCGCCAGCGCACGGGTATTGCGAGAGGCCCCCGAGGTGCTGCCCGGGCTGCTCGGGGTCCCAGCTGAACTGCGTGATGCGCCGGTTCGCGCCGAGGCTGACGGCGCCGCCGCCACTGTCTTTGTACGCCTGGACCGAGACGTCGATGCAGAAGTTCGCCCGACCCACGTCGGCCCCGAGGACGCTCGGGTCGTTCGGGCAGGCCGACCGGCGATCGTAGAAGGCGATCGCGACCGCGCCCCCGGCGCCGACCGCGACCGTGGGCTGGAACTGGTCCGTCGGCACGCCCGCCGCGTCGACGTTGTCGTTGACGATCGTCGGCGCCGACCAGGTGAGGCCGCCGTCCGTCGACTGCGTGAGCTTCACGTCCATCTGGCCCCGCGCGGCGTCCCAGTCCTCGAACGTGAGGTAGAGGTGGCCGCGGAAGGTCGGGCTCGCCGCGAAGCTCTCGGTGATCCCGTCGCGGAATCTGGTGTTCGGCAGTCCCGCGGTCGGGATGCTGCTCACGGTCGTGACCGGCACGAACGGGGAAAACGTCCGCGCGTCGTCGCTCGAGCGAGCGACGTAGATCGTTGAGGCGTTGCCATTCGGTGGGAACGACACGACCGCGACGTAGACGTCGCCCGCGGCGTCGATCTGCGGAATGACGAATGTCGCCGCCGCGCCAACTTCGGACGGCGGAGTGATCGTGACCGCGCTGTCGAAGGTCTGGCCGCGATCGCGGGAGACCGCCATCTTCACCTTCACGCCCTGGCCATTCGAGGAGCCGTTGAAGACGGCCCACGCCGCGTAGACGTGGTCCTGGAACGCGTTCCCGACAATGTGATTCACCGCGACCCACTGCTTGTCCTCGACGTGGCCGGCCTGCTTCGCCGAAGCGTTGTTCGAGGGCTCGAGCGGCCTGCCACCGTTGCCCTTCACCCACGTCCGGCCCATGTCGTCGCTGAAGGAGATGTCGATCTCGCCGTCCGGGTGCAGCTTGGTCGCGTCGAAAAAGGAGTTGAACGGCAGCATCGTCTGATAGACCCGGCCCTGCGTGTCGAAGTCGAGGTTGGGATCGGTCGTGTCGGTCCAGCTCGGCGGCATCGCCTGCGTCCCGGTGCTGAGGCACTCGTACCCCTGGATCTGGTTGTTTCCCGAGGGCGTGCCGTGCGGCATCTGGTGCGCGCCGAGGTAGAACATGTAGAAGGTGCTGTATTTGTCAAAGAAGAACTTCGACGAGCCGACCAGGTCTTCGGTGCCCGGTTTCACCGCGATCCATGACTCGGAATGGTTCGCGTTGAAGGGTCCGGTTCGGCAGGTACCCGCGTCGGGGACCCTCTGTCCCGGCGGGACGGGATAGCCACCACCGCTCGTCGGCGAGCTCGCGACCACGTTCGTCAGGCCCGCGGGGAATTGCCACCCCGTCGCGGCGCTCGCGTCGGTGCTCGTGGCGCCCGCGATGTACAACGACAGCACGAGAACAGGAACG
>Ga0209161_10000789_pt1 | contig 25939 bp, 24 predicted proteins | sample GraSoiAngelo_155_FD_186169 | JGI IMG/M metagenome (GOLD analysis project Ga0209161, IMG submission 186169) | Grasslands soil microbial communities from the Angelo Coastal Reserve, California, USA - 14_1009_13_30cm (SPAdes) (version 2) | ecosystem: Environmental > Terrestrial > Soil > Grasslands... | reverse complement strand
CCGAGGTCCGGAAGGTCGCGGAGGCGGTCCGCACCTCCACCGGGTCCGCGACGTTTGGGGCCCAGGTCGGCCAAGCCCGTCGGACGACCTACGGCCGGGCCGCGGCGCTCGCGCAGGCCTTCGGCGATGTCGTCCTGATCGTCGCTTCGTTCGCGCCGCAGCCGACGGACGACATCGACAGCGCGACCGGCTATGCCGCCGTCCAGGAGGCGCGGCTTCAAGGGGCCCGAGACGCCGTCTTCGTGGATGCCCACAACTGCCTGGAACCCGGCGTCGGCCTCACCTTGTTCGGCAGCCATCGGAGCCACGAGATCATCGAGGCAGCGAAGTCCGCCACGCAGGCCGCGCTCGCGGCGCCGAAGGCCCCGTTCCGCGTGGGATATGCGAACCGGAAAGGCTTCTCCACCCCGGACCAGGGGATTGGAGCCCGCGGCATCGAGGCGATCGTGGTCGAAACCGGCGGGCAGAGGACCGCCTACGTCCTCTTCGACGGCAACAACATGGTGCCCGGTGTCCGCGATGAGATCCGAGCGAAACTCGCGTCGCTGGTCCAGGAATCCGAGGCGATGACGACGGACAACCATTCGGTGAACCTGACGATGGACGGATTCAACGCGGTCGGGGCGGTGCTCGGCCGCGACGTGATCCTCGCGCAGGCGGAGGGGGCCGTTCGGGAGGCGATCGACGGCCTCGAGGAGGCCGAGGCCGCCGCCTTCGTCGCAGACATCCCCGACTTCCGGATCTTCGGGCCGCAGTCCGCGGCCCGCTTGACCACGACGATCAACTCGACCCTCGCGGTCCTTCGTCCGGCCTTGTACGTCACCCTGAGCGGCGCGGTCGCGGTCGGGGCCCTCGTGATGGTCCTCTTCTAAACCAGGTCGAGGAAGCGGCGGTGGATCCGCAGGTCTCCGCTCAGTTCCGGATGGAAGGCCGCCCCGATGAGGTGTCCCTGACGGGCGAGGACGATTCGATCCCTGTACCGAGACAGCGGCGTGCAATCGCCCCAGGTCCGCAGGATCGCGGGTGCCCGGATGAAGACGCAATGGAACGGCTTCTCCATCCCCTCGATCTCGAGGTCCGCCTCGAACGACTCTCGCTGTCGACCGAACGCGTTCCGGTCCACGGCCATGTCCATGAGGCCGAGCAGCCTCGTCTTCGTCTTGTCGGCTTGGACCCCTGCGTCCTTCGCGAGGAGGATGCAGCCCGCGCAGGTTCCCATGATCGGCATGGCCTCGTCCGTCGCGCGCCGGACGATCTCGTCGAAGAGGCCGAGTTGGACGAGGAGCTTGGAGATCGTCGTGCTCTCGCCGCCGGGGATCGTCAACGCATCGACGCGGTCCAGGTCCTCGCGGCGTCGCACGCTGATTGCGTCTCCGGGCTTCCCAGCCTCATGCATCGCCCGAGCGACCGCATCCACGTGTTCGCTCACGTCGCCTTGGACACCGATCACGCCGATTCGCATCGGTCGACTTAGGGCGGCAGCCGATTAAAACGATTTGGGGACGCCCGGTCGTTCAGCTGTTCTCGCGGTCCAGTTCGCGCCGGGTCCGGAACAATTCTTGCACGACACCGGCGAAGGTCTCGGAATCCGCGAGGAGGCCCAAGCGTTGGCTCGCGGCGCTGCTCAGGATCACCTCGTCCCCGGGATGCGGTGCGTCGCGGGGTCGGAGCACCTGGTCACCTTCCGGGAACACGGCCTCGCCCATCGGCGAGCACTTCAGCGCGTCCGGATGGCGTTCGTCGAGCGGGACAACTTCGAAGAAGCGGTCGAACAGGATCGGGCGGCGCATGCGCCCGAGGACGGTGACCCGCACGCGGTCGCTCGACGGGTCCAGGGATGTGTTCCGTTCCAACGCCTCGCGGTTGATCCCGACCTGAAACAGGCCGAGTTCCGTGGACATCCCGCCGAACGGGGTCACGTACCAGTGCCGCAAGGTCTCGACGGGGAACGCCGGCGCAGGATCGCCCGGCGCACCGGGCTTACGAAGCACGATGGAATCGACGTGTTCCTACGTATTAGTAGTGTAAGTCCTGAAAATCCGCATTGAGATTCGGTTGCGACCAGGGAGAACACATGTTCCGGAACCTGCGCGATATCCTTATCTACGACTCAAATGTAAGCGACTTTGAGGGGTGCCCTCACGGCGATCGGTTTTGTCCTGATTGACATCGAGCCGACCCACGAGAAGGAGGTCTACGCGATGTTGATGAAGATCGGACAGATCGTTGAATTGTATCCGCTGTTCGGGGAATATGACCTCATCGCGAAGGTCGAGGCAGAATCCTACGAGGCGATCGGAGCGGTCGTGATGTCGAAGATCCGGTCGATCGAGGGCGTGAAGGCGACGAAGACCCTCGCCCGCGTCGCGTTCTAGTTTGCTCCAGAGCCGAAACGGGACGCGACCTTCGGCGGGGGCACAATCGCACCGAGAGAAAACATCGCGAATGGTTGGTTGCCCTACGACTCTCATTCCTCACTCGCATCGATGGTCTTGCGGTGTCGAGGTGGCCAGAGTCGCCGATACAGACGGATCTCTCCGTATACTAAGACGAGCACCGCTGCGGTAGCGGATGGAACCAGCACCATGTCCTGCCCGGGGAACGACAGGTGAATCTGCGCCGGCAAGAATAAGTCCAAGGCCAAGCACGCGACCACGTACAGCCCCTTGACGGTGTCCCCGAACACGTACGATAGGAGGGGATGCCGCCCCCCGAATCCTTTGAGCGGCGGCGCCTCCTCCCGCTCGGAAATGAGTACCCGGTTCATCGTTCGGTGCCTCCGCGTTGCACTTCCGTCCTCAGGAATCGATTTCGGCGCGTGAGTTGGGCAATCTATTCGCCGTAATAAAACGGCCCTCGGGGCTCCGTTCTCTCGCGGCAGGTGTTGTTCAATGCGGTGCGCAAATGTGCGCGTCCGCGTGTCTGGGTGGAACGCATGTTCCAAAACGCTCGTATAGGAGAACTGTCGGTACCGGCGCAATTGGGAGGAGCCCAGAATGCAGCCTACTGAATCGCAAATGGAACCCGGACCTTCGGGACCGTCGGCCCCGGAGATCACGCCAGTCGCTCCGAAACGCAAGCTTCCGAAGATGTACGTCGTCCTGATCATCGTCGCCGTCATCATCATCGCTGGTCTCGGCGCGTTCGCGTTCGTGTACTTGGGAAGCGGCTCGCTCCTTGTGACGAGCAACAGTCAGTTCGTCGCCGCGGGGGGCTCGACGACGTTCAGTGCGACCGTCACGCCGCCGGCGTTCGTCAGCAAGACCGGGCTCCAATGGGACTTCGGCGACGGTCAGAAGCAGACGACCACAACCGACTCCATCGACCACGCGTACGCGAATCCTGGGAACTACTTCGTCCTCGCGTCCGCGTCCTTGAGCAACGGGAAGACCACGGACAACTCGCAAGGCCTGTTCCCGATCCAAGTCGGCGCACCACCCGCCCCCGCGAATCCCAATCCCCTGGGGACGACGAACTCGCTCGGTGCGCTTGTATTCAACAAAACCCTTTCTTCCTCCGGAGCCCCGTTCATTGCCGCGGGCGGCCACATCGTGTTCGTCGGGGCTGTAGCTCAGCCGCCGACGTTCAAGTACGATCAACAGGTCGATCCCGTCGCGAACCGATGGACCAATTACACGTGGAACGTCATCAAGATTAAACTGGACTTCGGCGACGGTTCTGCCGCCGTGACGAACGGGACCGACAACGTCGCGATCACGGGCGACGAACCGACGATCACCTCTGACCACACATATGCGAACGGTGGCATCTTCGTCGCGACCCTCCAGGTCATCACAGGTAACTTCTCCGCCACACAAACGAACAGCACGCCAGCGGATCCGCCGCTCGTCCCGACGGGACAGCCGACGGAGACGACCACGGTCGGCCAGACGGTCGCCGTCGGCTCCTACCACCCCCTCACTTACTCGGGCAATGTGATCAAGCCGGGGATCATCACGAACGTGGAGGCGGTGACCGGTGGCTATACGTCCCTGGACCCCGCGCTCGACTACGAGTCGACGGGGTTCGAAGTGATAGCCAACATCTACGAAACGCTGATTGCGTACAACGGAACGTCGACTTCCGATTTCGTACCCGTGATCGCGGACCAGATTCCGACCGTGGCGAATGGACGGGTCAGTGCGGACTTCCTGAACTATACCTTCCATATTCGACAGGGAATGAAGTTCTCGAACGGGGATACGATTACGCCATGGGACGTGAAATACTCCATCACGCGCACGATGCTGTTCAACTCGGGTTCGCCGTTCCCGAATGGCTGGATCATCTCTCAGTTCTTTGTTCCGCCCACGTTCGTCAGCGACTTGACGACGCCCAGCGGCTGCTCGCTGGGCGATCCGGGTTGCTCGTTAGATGGGCCCCTGACGTTCAGTACCGTGAACGACGCGATCACCGTGGACAACACGAGCAAGACGGTCCGGTTCCATTTGGTCAACCCCGCGCCCCCGCTGCTCTTCTACCAAGTCATCGCGGATCCGCTCGGAGGTGCGATCGTCGATCATCTCTGGCTCGAGGCGACCGGCCCCAAGCTCACATGGAGCGCGGCGGGCTTCCTTGACTATGAGAAGTACAGCGACCTGCAGAATTATGTGCCGGCCTGGCGCAACGGGGCGGTTGGATCCGGGCCGTTCATGATCGACTACGTGGCGAACCCCGATGCCGTGGTGCTGAAGCCGAACCCGACCTTCGAGGCGCTGCTGGGCGTTCCGGCGGCCACCGTGAGCAAGGTCGTCCTGCAATACGTCGGCGACCCCGCGACCCGGGAGCTGTCGCTCGAAGCGGGCCAAGCGGACATCGCGGGCATTCCCAGCTCCCACTTCGACGTCGCGAAGCGGCTCCAAGGATTGGGGCTCATCAAGATTCAGTTCAACCCCACCTTGAACATGTTCTGGTGGAACTTCAACCTGGAGATCTACCAGTCCGCGGTGGGATCGAGCGCGAACCCGTACGGGAATCAGGTGCCTCCGGACTTCTTCGTGGACCTGAACATGCGGAAGGCCTTCGCGTACGCATTTAACTACCAGCAATATCTGGACCAAATCGTGGGGAACAAGAAATTTGGCGCCACCTTCGGGACCCCGTTCAACGGAATCATCCCGTCGGGCATGGTGGGTTACGAGGACCTGTCCGCTTTGAACGTCTTCGACATGGTGCAGGCCCGGAACTACTTCAACGCGACCGCGTGGGTCCGCGACCACGGTGGCATCTCCAACTTGGCCAGTGCCGGCTTCACGATTGCGATCAACGTCGAGGCCGCGGACACGGTCAACCGAGCCGCCGCCGCGGCGTGGGCGCAGAACATTAAGCAGCTGGCGCCTACCGCGACTATCAACGTCCTCATCAAACCCATTTCGTTCGAGGAAATGATCACCGACTCGGTACCCCACCTCAACCCCATGGGCATCTACTTCCTCGGCTGGCTCGCCGACTATCCGTTCCCGACGGACTATACGCTGCCAATGCTCCTGCCTGCGGATAGCGCGGTAAACTCCACGAAACCAGATGGGGGCACCTACCCGAACGCCAACGGGTATAACATCCAATACTTGGCGGCCGACGCGAATGGGACGAACCAGGTCGCGGATTCGACGAACATTCGCAATTGGATCCTGGACAGCATCACGAAGCCGAATGCGACGGACGTCAACGCCGTCGTGAGCGACTCGCGGAAGGCCCAGGAGGCATTCGCGGCCCTCTGGTACTACGTGCCCGCGTTCCAGCAGTACACGTTCTTCACCTTCCGAACGTGGATTACGGGCATGGACCTGCAGCTGAACCCGACCCTCGGGGGCGTGGACATCCTCTATGACCTGCTCACGAAACCGAGTACGACGAGCGTTTCGGCAGCAGCTGACGGCCCATCAATGGCGTCCGGCACATCGTTCGCGGCAGTCGTATCCGCGGCGACGTTTTCGAAGGCGGTGGTCCCACAAGTTGCGGGTCGAGACGCCGAACAAGGGCAGCGCGTCTAGCGTCTTCCTCTCCACGTGGTCGGGGGGAGCATGCCGTCTTGTGAAGACGGAGGGGCCGAAATCGAAGAGTAGCCTCCGGATTGCCGCAGGTGGTGCATCCGCTTCCATACGACCCGGGTTCCGTTCTGCGCCTCCGTCCCGCCAGAGATGGTCGAATCGGGAAACTTGTTCTAGGCGACGGCTCCTATCGAGGTTCGACAGGATATGCGCCTAATCCTCTACCTCGTACGCAGGCTTCTCATCCTCGTCCCGACGCTCCTCGGCGTCACGATCATCACATTCGTACTGAGCCACGCTCCCGGTCCCAATCTCGCGATCGCGGTGTACTGCACGCCGAAGCTCGGGCCGTGCACCATCGACAACCCGTTTCTGAAGCCGATTGTTGATCAGTTTCACCTCCGGGATCCGCTCCCGGTCCAGTACTTCTACTACCTGTTGGGGCTCTTGCAGGGAGACTGGGGGTACTCGACCTCCGCTGCGGGGGCCGGGATGCCGGTGACCCAGGCGATCACGGTATTCTTCCCGCAGACGGTGGAGCTGGCGATCGCATCAACGGCCCTAGCGACCTTGATTGGTATTCCGACGGGGACGATCTCCGCCTTGCGAAAGGACAAGCTGCCCGATCACTTCACCCGGATTTTCGCCCTCGTGGGTTACTCCATCCCGTTTTTCTGGCTCGGGTTGCTTCTTCAAATCGTAGCGATTTCACTATTCCCGGAATGGGAGATCACGGGAGGCTACAGTCTCACGCTCATGGACCCGCACACGGAAACTTGGGCTTTCATCTTCGTCGGGCCGCAAGCAACGCCCGTCCTCTATTCCCAGCCGACGCACTTCCTGGTCCTCGACGCGGCGATTCATGGCTCCTGGTCTGTCTTCATCGACGCCCTAAAGCATCTCGTCCTCCCGACCGTCACGCTGACGATCGGGGTCCTGGGGGTCATCCTGCGGATGGTCCGGTCGGGGATGGTGGACTCGATGAACCAGGACTATGTGAAAACCGCTTGGTCGAAAGGCTTGCCGGACTGGGTCGTGACCCGGGTCCACATCCGCCGGAACGCGCTCTTGCCCGCGGTCACTGTCATCGGCTTGCTTTTCGCCGGGCTCCTGGGCGGCGTCGTCCTCGTCGAGGACGTCTTCGCGTGGAAGGGGATCGGCTACTGGGCGACACAGGCGGTCCTCCGGTTCGACGCGGGCGGCGTCATGGGTACGACACTGATCTTCGCGATCTTCCTGGTCCTGATTAACCTGGTTGCGGATATCCTCTACGCGTACCTCGATCCGAGAATCAGTTTGTGAGGTCGCCGCATGGGCACCGTAACCGTGAATCGCCCGCAACGTTTCTGGCGATTCGACGCGGAGGCATGGCGGCGCCGGAGCCGGGAATACCGGCTCCTCTTCCGTCTTCTGATGAAGAGCCCTCCGGCTGCGGTCGGCCTGATCATTGTGCTCGGATACGTGGCGATCGTGGTCTACGACCAATTCTTCGTGCCGCAGAACGACGTCATGATCCCCAACTTCAGCGACACGCTCCCCCGCGCTCCGTTCTGGTGGGCCGGAGGGACCGCGGCGGGCGGCTGGTTCGGGACGACGAACAACGGAATCGACCTCGGCGACGCGATGCTCAAGGCAATCCGGATCGACCTGTTGTACTCCTCGTTCGTCGTCCTCTTCGGCGCCTTAGTGGGATGTTTCATCGGGGTCGTCGCTGGGTACCGAGGAGGGCTCTTCGACGAAGTCCTCATGCGCGCGACCGACGTGACGTATTCGATCCCGTTCCTCGTGTTCGTGATCGCGGCGGCCTTCGCCTTGGGGAAGCGGGACTTCCTCACGGTCAACGTGATCTTGCTCGCCCTGTGGTGGCCCACGTACGCTCGTCTCGTCCGCGCGCAGACCCTCTCCGTGAGGGAGTTGAAGTTCGTGGAAGCGGCCCGGGCCGCGGGCGCTTCGGATGCGCGAATCATGCTGAAACATGTCCTCCCGAACACCTTGGCGCCGGTGTTCGTCCAAATCTCTCTCGACCTCGGGGTCGTCACGCAGATCTTTGCCGCGCTCAATTTCATCGGCTTCAACGCGGGCAACCTGTTCATCCCCGAGTTGGGCAACCTCATCGTGATCGGGGACCAGGCAGGCTTCACCTCGTATCCCTGGACCGTGGTCATGCCCGGAGTCGTCCTGTTGATCTTCACGGTCGCGGTCAATCTCTTCGGCGACGGCCTTCGTGACGTCCTCGATCCCCGGGCGCGGAGGTAGCCCTTGGAGCCGATCCTCGTCGTCCGGGGCCTGAAGACGGAGTTCACGACCTCCCGCGGGCTCCTCCGGGCCGTGGACGGGGTGGACCTGGACGTCGGCAAGGGGGAGGTCCTGGGGATCGTCGGGGAGTCGGGTTGCGGGAAGACCGTCACCGCCCTCTCCATCATGTACCTGATCACACAGCCGCCCGGACGGATTGCGGGCGGCCAGATCTGGTTCCGTGGCGTGAACCTCCTGGCGGGAAGCGAGGAGGATGTCCGCGTCCGTCCGCGGCCGAAAGGACCGCCGAAACTGATTCCGTCCGATTCCCACCTGAAGAGGCATCGCGCCCGGATGAACAAGGTTCGTGGCCGCGGCATGTCCATGGTCTTCCAAGAGCCGATGTCGTCCCTGAATCCTGTCCTCCGAGTCGGGTACCAGGTCGCCGAAGTGATCATGTTCCAGCGGCGGCAAGAACTCTGTGACCGGATCCTCTCCCACCGGAGCCTGACCGCGGAGGATCGGGACCTATTCCGCCAGGCTATCGTGACCTTGGACCCGGCGGAGCGGGATCGCATCGTCGCCGGCCTGTCCGCCCGCGCGGGCTTGCGAGCCGACAAGGTAAACGCCCTCATCGATGCCTCGCGCCTCAGCATCGACGAGCGAATCCAGCGACTCGAGAGGCTCGCCGGTCGCCCTCGCAGGGCCGACCGTTGGTGGGCCCGTTTTCTCAAGCGTCTCGATGCCATGGAAGAGGCCCACGTCGCGCGGGAATGGGCCCGTCTTTCGCGGCAGTCCCTCGGCCAGGCTGCAATCGATTTGTTCGATCCGAACAAGAATACGGCCGCAAGAGGCCTGCCGCCCCTCGCAAGCGTCTCGCCCCGCGAAGAGGCCCTTGAGCTCTACTTCCGTGCCTCCCCAGATCGAGGGCGAGAGCGGGAGCAAGAAGGCGGCCTGGTGCCCACCGAGGACTTGCGGGCGGCCGTTGGAGATCTGCTGCGGACGAGCGCGGGAGGACCGTTCGGCGTCATGTTCGCCGACGTGACTTCCGTGGCCCGCGGCGAACGAGCGATCGAACTCCGGTTCCCGGCCCGTCCGCCATTCGCTCCGGGGGCCGAACTGGACTACTTGTTTCGCCGCGGCTTGTATCGGTTCCTCCTGCTGCTCCCGATTGTCCGCACCCTCCTGATGCGGCCCGTCGAGGAGGAGGCACGGGGCTACGTCCTCGACCTGCTCCGGCTCGTCCGGATCCCCGAAGCGATGAAGGTGTATGGCGAGTACCCGCACGAGCTCAGCGGCGGGATGCAGCAGCGTGTGATGATCGCCATGGCACTGGCCGGCGAGCCGGCCCTCATGATCGCGGACGAACCCACAACCGCGCTCGACGTCACGACCCAGGCCCAGATCCTCTGGCTCCTGAAGGACCTGCGGAAGCGGATCAACGCCGCGATCCTGTACATCACTCACGACCTGGCCGTGATCGCGGAGCTCAGCGACCGCGTCGCGGTGATGTATGCCGGCAAGATCGTCGAGGATTCCCCGGTCGCGGATCTCTTCCGGGAGCCGCTCCATCCGTACACGCAAGGGCTGCTCGAGTCCATCGTCTCGACGGAGTCCCGTCAACTCGAGCCGGGCTCCCCGCTCCCCACGATCCCGGGTGTGGTCCCCGACCTGCTGAATCCGCCCTCCGGCTGCCGCTTCCATCCGCGATGCAAATTCGCCTTCGAACGTTGCCGGCTCGAGGAACCGTTGCTCCTCTCGCCAAGCCCGAATCGGAAGGTCGCTTGCCATCTGTACGACAAGGAGGCGGCGAACGTCCGGGCTCCGTGAGGATCGGAACGAGATCCTGCTGGCCGCCCGCGGCTTGACGAAGCACTTCGCGGTCAAGGGAGGACTTCTCCAGCGGACCGTGGCGAAGGTCCACGCCGTCGATAGTGTCGACCTCGCGATCCACCGTGGGGAAACCGTGGCGCTCGTGGGCGAGAGCGGTTGTGGGAAGACCACGCTCGGCCGACTCCTCCTGCGACTGATCGAACCGACGCAGGGAGACGTCCTCTACAACATCCCAGAGGAGGAGTACGAGCGAATTCGGGGTGAGCGCGGATCCGATTCCGGGGACGACGGACACGCCAGCGACCTCGTCCGGCGCTACTCCATGAGTCGGCTTCGTCGTCGCTCGATGAAATCGCTCCGTCGATTTCTGCAGCCCGTCTTCCAGGACCCGTTCACGTCGTTAGATCCGCGGATGCTGATCAAGGACATCCTCGCAGAGCCCCTCATCGTGAATGGGATTGCGACTCGACAGGAGGCGTACGAACTCGGCGCGAAGCAACTGCAAGATGTGGGACTGCGGGCGGAACACCTGTACCGTTTCCCGCACGAATTCTCCGGAGGTCAGCGCCAGCGGATCGCGATCGCGCGCGCCCTCGTGTCGGAACCGGAGTTCCTGATGCTCGACGAACCGACGAGCGCCCTGGACGTGTCCGTGCAGGCTCAGATCCTGAATCTTCTCCAAGACATTCAGCAGAAGCAGGGCCTGACGTACCTCCTCATCACGCACAACCTGAGTGTCGTGCGGCACATGGCGGATCGGGTCGCCGTGATGTACCTCGGTCGCATCGTCGAACGGGCGCCGACCGCGGAGCTCTTTGCGAACCCTCTGCACCCGTATACGAAGGCGCTGCTGTCCGCGATTCCGGTGCCGGATCCGAGCCGGCGTCGGGAACGGATCATCCTCCCGGGGGAAGTTCCGAGTCCGATCAATCCGCCTTCGGGTTGTCGGTTCCACACGCGCTGCGGCTTCGTCCTCGTTCATTGCGGCTGGAGCCCGAGAGACATCGCCACGATTGCAACGCACCTGTTCGACCCGTCCCGGAATCCCGACGCGGCGGACCTCACCAAGCTCGAGGAAGTGGTCATCCAAGGCGACCGTCTCCTGCTCGAATACCACACCCCGGCGACGGAAGAACACCGACAACGGGTCGAGAGGCTCGTGAAGGCACGGGCCGACCTCCCGGACGGCATCCGATTCCGGGCGATTCAACAGGTCGCGCTCGATGACGGGCGAATCGCCCTCGAATTCCTTCACCCGATGGAGCCCAGCCTCGACGAGGTGAGCAACGACCATTTCGTTTCGTGTTACCTCTACCCAAATTCTACGGTCCCTGGACGCCCCAAGTGACGTTGGGTCGTCCCATTTCGATTCAGTTGACCGTCGAGAGGCGCGGGTCTACGGGCCGTCACTCTTCTCGTTTCGGCTCGTACACCGCGATCGCGTCGATGCTCACCCGGAGACCCGGGAGGTCCAGACCCAACCGGGCGGTCGATCGCGCCGGCGGCTCCTCCGGAAAGAACTCACGGTAGGCCTCGTTCATCGCCTTGAAGTCCGCCGGATCCGCGAGGAGGACCGTCGTCCGGACAACGGAGCGCATCGCGAGTCCCAGTTCCTCCAGGATGGACTGAACGTTGCGGAGGCATTGATGCGTCTGACCGCCGATGTCGGAGGCGGCCCATTCTCCCGACTTCGCTCCGGCGACGAGCGGTGCCTGTCCGGATATGAAGACGAAACCGTTCGCGACGACGCAGTGGGAATACGGACCCACGGGTTTCGGGTGGTTCGGGAGCTCAGGGACGTCTTTCATCTTCACACGGGATTGTGGCGGGACGCAAAAGCATTGTGACACGCTTCACTGGGGTCATCGGCGGAGGTTCCCTCGAGCGGTTCGAAAGTCTCCGGGAGACCGGCGTACTCCGGGTTCCATGGATGCAAGGGTATATTAAATTGGGACGTTGTTCAGAGGGAAAATCGTTTCGTACGGAAGCCATGGGTGAGGGATCGATGTCGAAACGGTCGCTTGCATTGCGCGTCGGCGGCGCCGCCGGTGACGGCGTGTCATCAACTGCCGAATCCTTCGCCAAAATCAGCGCTCGAAGTGGCCTTCACACCTGGACGTATTCCTCGTATCAAAGTGTGATCCGCGGCGGTCACGTCTGGACTCAGGTCCGCGGCGGCTTGGATCCCCTCCTGTCGCACGGGGACGACCCGGACGTCGTCCTGTGCTTGAACCAGCAAACGATGGACGTCCACCAAGCCGACGTCCCCGAGGACGGCGCGATCATCTACGACGTCGACTCCGTGAAGCCGGATCCGACGAAGATCCGGAAGAACGTGCGGCTCATCGGGATCCCGTTGCGGAAGAAGGCCCAGACGCTCTCGCCGAACGCGTTGATGCGGAACACGGTCGCGCTGGGGGCCGCGGTTCAGCTATTCGACATGGATTTCCGGCATGTGGAGAGCGCGTTCAAGGACATCTGGGGCGACAAGAAACCGGAAGTCGCACAGCAGAATCTCCAGGCCGCGAAGCTCGGGGCAAGTGCCGTGGTCGAGATGGGCGGATCCCTTCACCTGGGGCTCGCCTACACGAACGAGGCGAAGTACCTCATGACCGGGAACGAGGCCCTCTGTCTCGGCGCCCTCGCCGCCGGCGTGAAGTTTCTCGCGCAATATCCGATGACTCCGGCGTCGTCGATTCTGCACTGGATGGCCTTGCACGGACCGAAGTACGGCGTCGTCGTCAAGCAGGTCGAGGACGAGCTGTCCGCGATGAACATGGCGGTCGGCGCGGGCTTTGCCGGGGTTCGCTCGATGACCGCCACGTCCGGTGGCGGTTTCAGCCTCATGGTCGAGGCAATCGGTCAGGCCGGCATGACGGAGACGCCGCTCGTCGCGGTCCTCGTGCAACGGAGCGGACCTTCCACCGGATTGCCCACGAAGACGGAACAGGGAGATCTCAACCTCGCTCTGGGGGCGGGCCAAGGTGACTGGCCGCGAGCGATTCTGGCTCCGCGTCACCCTGAAGAATGCTTCTCCCTCACGGCCCAGGCCTTCAATCTCGCAGAGATCTACCAGACGCCGGTCATCGTGATCTCGGACCTGTATTTGGGGGAGGGATTTCGGACCGTCGAGAAACCCGATTTCAACGTGCCCATCGTCCGGGGAATGATGGCCGCGGACGGCGGGACCGCGAAGGACTTTCGGCGATATCAGATCACGGAGAGCGGCGTGAGCCCGCGGGCCTTGCCCGGGACGAAGGGATTCCAGTTCATCGGGGCGACGGACGAACATATGGAGAGCGGGGAGCTGATCTCGGACGTCCTCTCAGGCCTCCCGGAATTCGTCGAGGAGCGGCGGAAGATGCACGAGAAGCGGATGCGCAAGCTGGACGGATTGCGGAAGGACACGCCCCGTCCTGAGATATGGGGTCCGAAGAACGCGGACCTGACCGTGATCCTATGGGGCTCCACTTGGGGCGCGGCGCACGAGGCGATCCTCCAGGTACAAGAGAAAGAGGGCCTGAAGGCCAACAGCCTGGAATTCCCGACGATCTTCCCATTCCATGTCGAGGAGACGCTGCAACTGCTTCGTGGCGTGAAACAGTCGCTCGCGGTGGAAGGGAATTACACGGGCCAGTTCTCCCGACTCCTCCGGGCGGAGACGGGTTACAAGCCGGACCATTTCTATGGTCGGTACGACGGCGAGCCGTTCGCATCACGAGACATCGCGGACAAGATTGTGGAGGTGGTCGCATGAAGATGGAATTCGAGATGGACACGTACAAGTCCGAGATTAAGCCTACCTGGTGTCCCGGGTGCGGCGACTTCGCCGTCCTGCGCGCTCTCCAGACGGCGATCCACGCCCTTCAGCTGGAGCCGTGGAACATCCTCATCGTATCCGGCATCGGCTGCTCGAGTAACCTGCCGCACTTCCTCTCCACGTACGGCTTCCACGCGATTCACGGGCGAGCGCTCCCCGTCGCGGAGGGGGCGAAGCTTGCGAACCCCGACCTGAATGTGATCGTGACCGGGGGAGACGGCGACGGCTACGGGATCGGTGTGGGTCACTTCATCCACGCGATGCGTCGCAATTTCGACATCACCTATGTGGTCATGAACAACCAGATCTACGGTCTCACCACGGGCCAGGCGAGCCCGACGTCGGAGAAGGGAATGAAGACGAAGTCGACGCCGATCGAAGGTGTCATCGAGAACCCCATCGATCCGATCTCCCTCGCGCTTGCCTCGGGGGCCACCTATATCGCACGGACTTTCAGCGGGGATGTGAAGACGATGGCCGAACTCGTGAAGGGTGGGATCGAGCACAAAGGGTTCGCCCTCATCGATTGCCTCTCGCCCTGTGTCACCTACAACAAGGTGAACACGTACGACTTCTTCCGCGAGCGCGTGTACGATCTCGCCAAGGAAGGCCACGATCCGAGCGACATGAAGGCCGCCTTCGCGAAAGCGATGGAATGGCCCGCCGTGCAGAGGGAGCGCATCCCTCTCGGGCTGTTCTATCGGAACAAGGACCTGCCGACCTACGAGGACCTCGAAATCGGCCTTCGGAAAGGACCTCCGGTCCGTCAGCCTCTCGGCGTCGAAGACGCGGACGAACTGATGGCCGAGTTCCTGTGAGTACAGCTCGAATTCGGTTCAGGCCCGGCGGCACAAAGGAACCATTATTGTGCGGCCCGCCATTTCGAGCTGCGTGGTCGGCTCGCTGGATCCCATTGACGAGTTCGAGCGGACATTCGACAGGCGGACTCGCTTGTTCATCGGGAGCCTCGTGGTGGGCAGCTTCTTCCCGGTCGGCGTCCTAACGTACATCTTTCTCGCGCTCCCGGGGCGCGTCGGAGCGTGGGTTCTCGTCTATGTCCCAATCGAATCGGTGTTGATGGTGGTCTTGGTCCGCTGGTTCGGAAGGCGCCTCAAACATGTCAGAACCCTGCCCAGGGCGATGCGACAGCGGTTGGCGGCGTCCGGCGTCAGGAAGCGCCTGACCCTCGTCTTCGATAACGGACTCATCACGACTTCCGGGTTGCAATTCCGCATGTTCGGGTCTCCGATGGGAGGAACGATGATTCCGACTGCGGAAGAGGTCCCAGGACTTGAACGAGGGATGTTGCGGATGCGACCCGTCCTTCGGATCTTTCGTAACCGCGGACCCGAAGCCCTCCGTGTGCGTCTCCGTTCGATCCAACAGGCGTTGAACGCTCGGTTCTCCAGCCTTTTCATATTCCTCCCACGCTCGTCATCCGTGCCGGACGCACGACATGCCTCCTGGGTTGCATCGGCGAACTTCACCTTCGGCTTAGGGCTGCCCGATCCGAAACGCATCCTGCAGCAGATTGATTCCCTGGCGTCATTGCTCGAGGATGCGGCCACGTTGGCTCGAGGGGAGCGGGCATAGAAACCGACCGGTCTTCCGAACAAGAATCAGGCTGATTCGGCGGTTTCGGTCCGTAGATGTCGGGTTCTCTGATGTGGCTTCCTTTCGCGCCCGTGGCTTTCATCCGCTGGTCCTCCCAAGGCATGGTGAATTACCCCACGCCCCGGAGACAAACCCTTCCGTTCTATGGAGGCGCTCGCTCGATTCGCGGGAAGTCGATTTTGGCATCCGTGGCGTCATCCCGCTGAATCGCCTCAATGCGCCCTCGATTCCCGTCGATGTGAGCAATCAGGCCTGAGGCGTCGATTCCCAAGTACCGCGGCGGGTAATGCCGCATCTTGTCCGCTCCCCGTTGAAGGAGCGTGATGGCGCCCACGAGGTTGCCGTTCTGGAAATGGTGGTAGGCCGCGCAGATTTGGATCAGACCCTGGAGGAAGAGACGCGGCTCGCCATGCTCCTGGCGCCAGACCTCCTCGAGGACCTCGTGGGCCTCGAAGAAGTACTCCTCGTTGAACAGGCGGATTCCCTCCTGGATGGGGTCCAGACCGGGACCGTCCGCGACGGCCGACATCCTGCCGGTCGTACGAACTCGCACGGGATGAAACTTTGCGGCTACGGTTTCGTCACGAGCAGCCGCCAGACTCCGCCGCGTTCCGTGGCAGTGAAGGTGTATCCGTTCCGCTCCGCGAGAATCGGAATCGAGGAGGTCGCGGTCGCCTCGCTGTCCGTCAGGATTTCCACCGTTGTGCCAGGTGGCGATGACTCGAGCGCGAGCTTCGCCTGGATGAAGGGATACGGGCATAGGAGGCCCCGCGTATCCACGACGCCGTTGCGCGAGCGACTCGCTTCCGTAGTCACAGACGTCGCGTCCATGGTCTCGCTCAGATGAAGGTCACGACGCCGCCGTCCTTCGCCGCGGGCAGCGCCTCGTTGAGAAACCCGATCATGTCCTCGAGTTTCACACCCGGTTCGACCGTCTCCGGCGTGATCCCCTGGTTTTTCAGGATCTCGCTCGAGGCGGCGCAGGCGCAGACCTCGGCGCCGTACTTGATCGCGTCGCGGAGCACTTGGCCAAGGGGAGGATATCCGGGAAGCTGGACCTTGTCGGCGGCCCCCTTCCGTAGCAGATCGAGGCCGGCGGTCGTCGCGTAGAGACGGGCCCTGTGACCCATCGCGGCGGCGCCCATCGCGAGCTGGAAGGCCGGGTAGGCTCGTTGGGGATCGTTCGACAGAAGGACGATGTGGAGCTCTTGTTCGCCCATGGTTTCTATAACATCGTTATACAGGATAATATTTGAACCTTCGTTGGACGGCCCTCCGTCCTACATGAGGCTATCGCGTGGGGCGTGCGCTTCGGGCCGGAGCCAGGATCGTGCGGAGGATGTCCGGGGCATACGTCCCGCGTTCCGTGACGACCGTGGTGATCAGCGCCCCCGGCGTCAGGTCGAAGAGGTCTTGCATCCTTGCACCGGCGGGCCAGGACACGGCGTCGAAGCGCGCATCGAACTTGAGCGACTCGCACGCGACGTAGACGGGTTTCTCCTGGGCCATCGCCGATCGGGCGAGGGGCAGCGTTCCTCGCTTGTTAACGAGGGAACCGTCCCGCAGGATCGAGTCCGCTCCTACGAGGACGTACGTTGCCTCTGCAGCTCGAGTCGGTCCGACCTCGTCCGAGATGACCTCAACGGGAATACCGTCTCGACCGAGGGCGGCGGCCATGGCTCGACCTTCGAACACGGGTCCCGCTTCCATGACCATGACGCGAACGATGCGGCCCCGGTTGTGGGCCGCGAGAAGGCACGCGCGGACGCTCTCGCTGTAGCTCAACGTGAGGACCGTGGCTCGGTCGGGCGCGATCTTCAGGAACGTCTTGCCAATCCGCTCCCGGGCCGACTCCAGTTCCTCGAGGAGCTGCCGCAGGACTGCCATGGGTTCGTGTCCCTCGGCCACGAGGCCCGCGAACATATGGACGACGTTGTGGACGATCGCCATCGCGGGCTGGGCCTCCGAGATCCGTCGGGCGATTTCCGCGAGCGTCGCCGGGTCCTTCTGGCCCGGCCGCTCCAGGGTCGCAAGGGCCATCGTTTCGAGCGCCACCCGGGCGAGGCGGGACGCACTGCTCGTGCGGTCCCCCGCAATCCCTTCGATCGCGTCCTCAACGACGGGGCCCAACATGCTCCAACCTCTCGTGATACGCCGCGAGGCCCCGGATGCTCACCCGGATCCGCCGCTCCAGGAAATCCCGGGGGAACCGCTTCGCGGCACGACAGCTCATATCGTACAGCTCCCGGAGGACGCCGTCTTCGCCCGCCGAGGCCAGGCGTTCCTTGACCACCCGGTCCCAGGACGGATACAAGGCCATCATCGCCTCGATCGCGGCCTTTGGTTTCCCATGGGGACCGTAGTGGCTGAACAGTAAGGCCCGCGGCTTCAGGGCAAGGAGATGGCGGAACGTCTCGAGGTTCTTCTCCAAGTCGAACGACGGAGCGGGCGCGATCGGCATGAGGATCTCGTCGCCGGGAAAGTAGAGGCCGGCGGCGTCGCCCGTGTAGACGCATCGATTCCGTTCATCCAGGATCGTGAGCTCGTGCGGCGCATGACCGGGGGAGTCGAAGAACACCAGGGAATGCGTCCCCAGGTCGAGTCGGTCCTGATCCTTCACCGCGACGAGCCGGTCCTGGGGAATCGGGCGCATTGTGCCGAACAGGTCGGCCTCGTCGTCATTCAGGGCCTGATGCGCGCTCGCGACGAGCTTCGACGGGTCCACGAGGTGCTTGAAGCCGCGCTCGTGCACATACACCTTCGCTCGCGGCATGTCGGAGAGGAGAAATCCCGCGCCGCCCGCGTGGTCGAGGTGGATATGCGACACGACCAGTGCATCGATGTCGGACGGCTGGAGGCCGAACGTCTTCACCGCCTCGAGGATTTTCGACGCGTCCCAGGAGGTCCCCGTCTCGATGATCGCCTTCTGCTCGTCATCGATCAAATAGACGGCGCCGAAGCCTTCCTGGTGGAACATGCGGACGTCCGTGAGGTACGTCTCCGGGTCGAATGGCATTCGGGCGAAGGACATCGACCACAACATGGGCCGGCGGGCCATGTACCTTTCCTCCCGCGGGAACCCTTTTCTACGTCTCGCGGATTCCGACCCACGCGGCGGTAGCCAAGCTCGGAAACGGCGCGAGATTTAGGGTCTCGTCCCGCAGGGGTTCCCAGGTTCGAATCCTGGCCGCCGCATCGGAACGACCTGTCGGCTTCATTTTTCGGCATCCAGTAGGGCGACTTTCTCCAGGGCCAAATCGGCCCTTTGGTTCGGTGGCAGCGTCGCCCATTCGGTTTCCGTGATTCCGACGGCTTCGAACGACTTGCCTTCGGAATCGAGGACGCCGTCATCACGCAACCATCCGAGGAGGGCGACAAGTTCCTGAATGCTCGCACGGTCAAACACGGCGATCGCGAGTACCTTCGTGCCGCGATGAATTCCCGCGATTCGAATCGCATCGGCGACCTGACGCTGGGCGGACAGGTATCGTAGGGCCTCCGCGGAGACGGTCCGTGCCGCCATGGTCCCGTTCGATTGAGCCCGAAGCGCATGCCGTACCGCGGTATCCAGGTGGTCCCGACCGAGGACGACGCGGGCGTCGGCGAGGAGCACCTCGCCCTCGCTCGCCTTCGACCATACGTGTGCCTTCTTCAGAACCGCCTCCGGATCGTCGACGGTTCCCCGGGCTCCCGCCACTTCATACGTCATCCGAAGTCCCCCAGCGCCGCCTGGCCTTCGACGTCGCGGACGTCCACGGGGGCGCCGACCTGTTCCTTGATCTTCACGGCGAGTGCGGACCCGATTGTCGGGATCCGTGCGAGATCGTTCGGGTTCGCCTTTTGGAGGTCCCGCAGGGTTTTGAAGCCGCGCTGGTGTAGGGCGCGACCCCGAACTCGGCCGACCCCTCGGAGCGAAATGAGTTCCAACAGTTCCTCCTTCACGCCGTACTGGACCTGAGTCGTGAGTCGGGTCAGCGCTCGGACTTTCTTCTTATTGAAGATTCTGCCGAGTTCGGCCATCGAGTAGAGCAGCCACTCGGCCTGGTCCGTCATCCGTCGCACGTCCCCGGGCCCGATCCCGAACTTCTTCGTGACCTCCTCCTCGGTCCGCTCGGCAATCCAGTCGTCCAGGAGGGCCGCCGTCTTCACCTCCGCGAGGAAGAAGTCGTAGTCTTCGATCGGGAACGTAAATTCTGCCTCCTCGATCTTCTGCTCGACCCAAGCATAGTCGCCCCGACGAAGGTAGAGCTTCGGCATGTCGGGCGTCGTGCAGATGGACCAGAGGTGGAAGATCGGGTCGTCCCGGGGTTTGCGCAGGGTGTCTCGCATCTTGACCGCGCTGAGGGGATCGATGTACAGGTCACTCGTCCGCTTGCCGAAGAAGGTGGGCTTCAGGAAGCCCTCGCGGCGGTTAATGAATTCCTCTTTCTCGAGGAAGTCAAGGACCTCGCGGATCTTTCCGTGGATGGTGTACACGTCCCCCGCGAACGCAAAGAAGGTGCGATTGAAGAATGCGAGGAGATCCTCCTCCGTTCCGACGTGTCCGGTGGCGATGCTCGCCAGCACATGCATCCGGAGCGCGGGCTCGGAACCGAGCTTGGATTCGATCGCCTCTGGTTCACTGAGGAAATATTCCTCGATGAGCTCGTCGACTTCATCGATGTCCTTGGCGAACAGGATGGCTTCCCCATACTTGTCGTACCTTGGCCTGCCCGCGCGACCGCACATTTGCTTCACCTCAAGCACGGGAATCGGGGCCAAGCCAAAGTTCACATCAAACCGGTTTAAGTCTCGGACGATGACGCGCCGGGCGGGGAGGTCCATGCCGGACGCGAGGGTCGGAGTCGCGACAATGCAAGCGAGCCGACCTTTCCGGAACTCTTTCTCCACAATCGCGCGTTGCGGGTTCGTGAGCCCGGCGTTGTGGAACGCCGCTCCGTTCTCGATGCATCGGGCCAACCGCGCCCCCATCGAGGTGGGTTCGTCCTGCGCGGCGGACAGGCTCTCAGCGACCTTCTTCAAGTGTTCTTTCTTTTTCTCGTCGAGATCGTGCCGAATTTGCGACCCCACCGCCTTTGCAAGGGCTTCCGTTGAACGACGGGTACTGACGAAGACGAGAGCTTGACCACCCGATGACATGATGTCCGTGACAAGACTCGAGATGCCATCCTCTCCGGCCTTGATTTCTGTCACGGTCTTGTCGACGAAATGGATGAGTCCATCGTGGTAGACGCCCTCCTTCAGGGGAACCGGCCTCCACTCGCTTTTCACATGTTCCGCCTCGAGCCACTTCGCGAGCTGATCCGAATTCTTGATCGTCGCGCTGAGGGCCAACACCTGAGCCTTCGGGTTGACTTGACGCAATTTTGCCAACGTAATCTCGAGAGTTGGACCGCGGTCCGGATCGTTGATTAGGTGGACTTCGTCCGCCACCACGACGGTCAGTTGCTGAAGCCAATTTGTCCGGTGTCTAAGGAGGGAGTCCGCCCGCTCCGAGGTCGCCACGATGACGTCGAACTTTTCGAGCGTTGGGTCGATCGAATCGTAATCTCCTACACTGATCCCGACTCGTATTCCGAGTGTCTCGAATTCCTTGAGGTTATCGTACTTCTCCGCGGCGAGGGCACGAAGAGGGACAATGTACAGTGCCTTGCCTCCGCGAAGTACCGACGCCAGAATCGCGAGGTAGGCCACGAGCGACTTGCCGCTTGCGGTCGGGATCGCAAGAACGATATTCTCGCCGAGGAGTGCTGGACCGATCGCATCCGCTTGGGGAGGATAGAGCTCCTCAATTCCTTGCCCCTTGAGGATTTCCACGATTCGAGCATCGAGCCCGAGGTCCGCGACACGCATCCGCAATCCGATGCAAGGCGGCCTGCATAAAGGTTCTCGGCGGGGGCACGGCCGCGCTCAAGGACGCTTGCTTCCGTGCCGATCCTCTCGCACACGTAAGCATGGGATGGTTCCGCCTTTCGACGGCCGTCCAAGAAAGGTTAAGGGCGCTTGGAGGAAGCGGGACTCGGACAAGACCATGCGACGCATCTTCCTCTCAGTCGCAATCGCCGCGATCGTCGTCCTCGGCGGGCTCGCGAGTTATGTGTTCATTTACCAGGGGGCTCTGAACGTCGCGGTCAAGGATTCGGTCGGCGTGTGGTCCCACGTGACGGTGACCTTCACGCAGGTCGCCGCGCACCAGAGCGGCAAGGCCGCGGATCAGGGTTGGGATCAGGTTACGCTGACGCAGAGGTCGATCGACCTCGCCTCCTTCGTGAACGTGTCCACGCTGCTTGCGAGCGCAAGGCTGGGGCCAGGAAAGTACACAGAGCTCCGAATCGATGTGGTTTCCGCCGAGGGTCAGATGGTCAATGGAACGTCGGTCGTGTTCAGCGTCCCATCCGGCGAAGTGAAGACCGCGACGCCCTTCGAAATCCGTTCCGGCGCCTCGGCGACCCTGACGGTGGACATCGACTTGTCGCGGTCGATCGTCGCGAACGGCCAAGGGTGGGTCTTCACCCCGGTCCTGGGCCACGTCACGGTCACATGATGTCTCTCGTGTAAACGACGGCGTCAACCCCAAGGGGCGGCCCCTACTCTCTCACACCAGGCCGTCTCGATCGGATCTGTGGTGCGTGACCCCCCAAAGCCTTTAGACGACCCGCTGATTCCGTGCTCCGAATGGTGGACCTCCGGACGGAGATCGCCGGCGTGGCCCTGCGAAACCCGACGATGCTTGCCTCCGGTTTTCTCGATGAGACCGGCGGTTCGATGGGCCGCGTGTATCAGGCGGGCGCCGGTGCCGTCGTCACGAAGAGCGTGGGTCCTCAGCCGCGCGAGGGCTATCCGAACCCGACGATTGTCGAGCTCGATGCCGGCCTGCTGAACGCGGTCGGCCTGCCAAATCCGGGCGTCGTCGAATACGAGCACGAAGTCAAGAGGGCGCACGCCGCGGGTGCGGTCGTGATCGGCTCCGTGTTCGGGAAAGACGCCCAGGAGTACGCGGCCGTCGCGGCGAAGATGTCCACGTACGGCGTGAAGGCGATCGAGCTAAACCTGTCCTGCCCGCACGCGAAGGGCCTCGGCACCGAGATCGCCCAGGACGCCTCGGCAGTCCGGGACTTCACCCGCACGGTGAAGGACGTCGTCGACGTCCCCGTCTTTCCCAAGCTCTCTCCGAACGTCCAAGACATCGCCACTTTCGCCATGGCCGCCGAGGAAGGCGGGGCCGACGGGATTGTCGCGATCAACACAATGAAGGCAATGGCGATCACGCCAGAACTGAAGATGCCTTCTCTCGCGAACAAGTACGGCGGGCTGAGCGGTCCCGCGATCCGATCGATCGGCGTGCGGGCCGTGTACGACATCTGCGAGAAGGTCCATGTCCCCGTGATCGGTGTCGGTGGGGTCGGATCGGGTCGCGACGCCCTGGAGTACATCATGGCCGGCGCGAGCGCAGTCCAGATCGGGACCGCGATCCTCTCGCGGGGCCTCGGCGTCTTCGACGAAGTCGTAAAGGAAATGGCCTCCCTCCTCGAGGAAGCGGGCTTCCACTCCGTACCTGAGGCGATCGGGGTCGCCCATGCCTAGGATCCAGGTCGTCCCCCTCCTGGAGATCGTCCGGGAGACGCCAACGACGATGACGTATCGCTTTCGGGCGGATCTCGGCGGGCAACCGGGCCAGTTCCTGATGGTCTGGATTCCGCGATACGACGAGCTCCCCATGGCCCTCTCCTACCTCGGCGGGGTGAAGGGCATCACCGTCCGCGACTATGGCGATGCGACCCATGCCTTGGCCGCCTTCACCGCTGGAGACCGGATCGGAGTCCGAGGGCCGTACGGGAACGTCTTCCGCCTGGAGGGCCAGTCCGTCCTCGCGGTTGGCGGCGGGAGCGGGATGGCCTCCATGATCGCCGCAATCGAGGCCTTTTCGCAACAAGGGGCTCGGGTCGTGACCGCGGCCGGCGCCAAGAATGCGAAGGAACTCCTCTTCGTCGAACGCGCGAACGCGGCCGGGGAGGTACACATCGCGACGGACGACGGCTCCCGCGGGTTCCACGGGTTCGTCCCTGCACTGGCGGACAAGCTCCTCGCGCGCGAGTCGTTCCAACAGGTTATCACGTGCGGGCCGGAGAAGATGATGTATGCGGTCGTGGACCTGGCCCGGAAACGGGGCGTGCCGATTCAGGCGAGCCTCGAGCGGTACATGAAATGCGGGATCGGGATCTGCGATGCATGCTCCCTCGACGACAAGCTCGTGTGTGTCGACGGATCGATTTTCACCGGGGAACAGCTCGCGGAATCCGAGGACTTCGGCCATTTCCGCCGGGACAAGAGCGGTCGCCGGATCCCCGCGTGACGGGATCGGCGACAAGGCTAAACACCCTTGCGCGATGGCCGCGCCGATGTCCGACGCGCAAGTGGAGGCTCTCGGAAAAGACGTCGTCGAGTGGTACGTCCGACAGAATCCGATTTTCGCCACATACATCGGAATCCACGACCGCGATCACCTGTTGCCGAAAGGCACCTATGAGGCCGAGATCGAGGAATGCGAGAGGGTCAAGGAATTTCTCCGGACCTTGGAGGCGATCGATCGGAAGACTCTCTCCCCCTCGAAGCGCGTGGACTGGGGCGTCCTCCGGAACGCCTTCCGGCTGTGGATCTTCCAGTCGGAGGGGATCGGAATCTGGAAGTCGAAGCCCACGGCTTCCGACGCGGTCGGGGACAGTCTCTTTCCCTTGTTCATGCGTTCCTTCGCGCCCCTCGCGAAACGGCTCGGGAGCATCACGGGACGCCTCGAACGGTCCCCCGCCTACATCGAGGAGACGAAAGGCCGGATCCGGACGCCGGTGAGGATGTGGTCCGAGATCGCCCTCGAGGCGACGGAACGGCTCCCCGGTTTCCTGCACGTGATCGAGGCCACGGGGAAGGAGAACCTCACGGGTCCGGAACGGGCCCGGCTCGAGGAGGCCGTCGCGAAAACGGAGGAAGCCCTCCGACGCCATGCCCGGTGGATCAAGGAGGACGTCATCCCCAGGTCGAAGGACACCATCGGCATCGGAGCCGCGAAGTTCCGGAAGCTCGTCCGGCTCCGAGAACTCGGGCTGACCGTGGACGAGATCTATGCGATTGGCAAGAAGTATCTCCGCGAGAGCAAGCGAACCCTTGCCCGCTTGGCGAATGAAATCAAGCCCGGCGCATCGGTCGACGAGGCGAAGGAGGTCGTGAAATCGGATCACCCGCCGCGTTTCGAAGGGGCTCTCGAGTACACGGTGAAGGCGATGGCCGACGCGAAGCGGTTCATCGCGGATCATGACTTGGCCACGATCCCACCGAACGAAGAGCTCAACGTGATCGAGACGCCATCGTACTTACGACACGTGATCCCCTTCGCCGCCTACAACGCCCCCGCTCGGTTCGAGACCCGCAAGCAAGGATTCTACATGGTGACCCCGGTCGAGGACAACCCGGAGATGCTTCGCGAGCACTCATATGCGGGGACACGGAACACGGCCGTCCACGAGGGATATCCGGGGCACCACCTCCAGCTCACGTGCGCCAGCTTGAACCCCTCCTACGCGCGCATCTTCGGCGATGCCGTCGAAACGGTCGAAGGATGGGCCCACTACTGCGAGGACATGATGAAGGAAGCAGGATTCAGCGCAGACCCGAAGACGAAGTTTGTGCAGATGACGGACCAGATCTGGCGGGCCTGCCGCATCATCATCGACGTGGATTTGCACAGCGGCAAGATGGGCTTCGACGAAGCCGTCGACTTCCTCGTCCGCGAGTCGGGCATGGAGCGACCCGGAGCGGTTGCAGAGGTGAAGCGGTACACGTACAACCCGGCATACCAACTCTCGTATCTGATCGGCAAGCATCTCATCCTGGAGCTTCGGAAGGACGTGAAGAAGGGTCTTGCGAAAAAGTACTCAGAGAAGCTCTTTCACGACACAATCCTGTACGCGGGCTCCCTCCCGATGAAGTATGTCCGCGAGATCTTCGCCTACAAGGTGAAGGAACTGAGGAACTTGTCGAAAGCGGGCCTGTGACGCGACCCCCGGATGAGACTGCGACGGGAGGAGTGCGATAGCTTGATATCCGCCATCCTGCATCGCGCGCCTCGGAGAGCGTGAACGGATGAAAGATGTGAACGCGATTGCCAAGAAGGCCTTGGACTACAAGGAGAAGGGCCTCTCTGAGAAGGAGATCGCGGACGAGCTCCATCTGTCCCCGGAGACGGTCACGTGGCTCCTCACCCGCGGGGTGAAGGGAGGCGAGCCGCCCAAGGACGTGAAGATCGGTTGGCGGTCCATCGGGGTGTATGGGAACCGGATCGGGTTCATGGCCGCCGCCATGTCGGACATCGCCCTCGAGGAAATGGAGAAACGCCAGATGGACGCGGATGGGGTGATTGGCGTCGCAATCAACGGGATTCCCCTCGCGGCGTTGA
>Ga0209161_10000786_pt1 | contig 25956 bp, 30 predicted proteins | sample GraSoiAngelo_155_FD_186169 | JGI IMG/M metagenome (GOLD analysis project Ga0209161, IMG submission 186169) | Grasslands soil microbial communities from the Angelo Coastal Reserve, California, USA - 14_1009_13_30cm (SPAdes) (version 2) | ecosystem: Environmental > Terrestrial > Soil > Grasslands... | reverse complement strand
TCACGTCGCCGAGGGAGTCCACGAGCATCTTGTCCATGCCTTTCGGGCCGAGGGTCGACTTGACCGCGTCGGCCACCGCGCGAGCCGCGGCGATGTTGTTGAACACCGCCCCTTTCCCCTTCTCGCGCTCGGTCCCTTCCTTCAGGATAATGATCTGCTGACCGCCCATCATGAGAATCCCGTCGGGCCTATGATAGGACTTCTATATGAGTGTTGCCCTCGCAGGGGGTCTCCGTCCGTTCACGTAGGGTAGTGGCCGTTTGTCTCGACCTTCCGATTCCGTTTGATCGAGGTCCGCGCCATGCCGATTCTGTCCGTTGAGGCGAGACCTCGCCTCACTTCTCCGGCCGGAAGCGCATCGCGCTCCACACGTCGTCGATCGGGATTTGACGGACGCCCCGGATGTGCTCCTTCAGGAGGTGCCGCCAGAGAATGTCTCGATTCAGGTCCGTCCCCAATTGGGTCGCCTCGGGGTACGCGATCCACGCGAGGCGATCCTGCTTCGCCGCTTCCACCGCCGGAGCGCATCGCTTGTCCACGTCCGCGAGCGTCTTGATGAACACGAGGATGGCGTCGGCCTTTGCGGATGAGGTGACCTCAACGTCGTCGAGATCCACGCTGGGCGGCCTCGCGACGACGCGGACCTTCATCCCGTCCTTCAGGTTCATCTTTTTCGAGTCTCATTGAAGGTCGCCTCCCGTTGTCACATGGCGCGCCGTGGCGTCCTTCCGCGCCGTGCGCGAATTCGCGGCCTCCCGCATATGGATTGCCCCGGTCCGACGGCCTCGCGATCGCAGCACTCCGGACTCGAGAACCCTGTCGAGCTTGTCGAACCCTGCGTTCCACCCTTTCGCCGCCATTTCCCGGTACTGGGCGGGGAGCCCCGTCACCGTGACCGTCATGCGAGTCTGCTTCCCCACCGGCTCAAAGGTGACCTTGATGAGGAAAGATTTGTCGCCGGTCCCGGAGCCAATCTCGCGGTATGGGTCGAGCGTGTGGAACCCTTGGACCGATCGCTCGGTCTAAGCCGGTGCAAGCCGGAGGCCCGACTCCAAAGCATAATTTGGGGTCTCGGGATTCCGCGTGGGTCCGTGACGGCGAACTGGTGCCGCTACTGCATCCGAATTCGGGAGCACGATCCCGAGTATCGGACGCGGCGCGCGACACACGTCCGCGAGTCCACTTTCCCGAGGTGCGACTTTCACTGGCGGTTCGTCTGCGACGAATGCGGCCAATCGAGGATCTTTCACGGCGTCGCCTACTGTCCGCGTCGCGATGCCCTCGTGTGCGTCGAGTGTTCGCCCGAGCAACGGGCGGTCCGGCGGCGCTTTTGGGGATGGTCGTACTACTTCTCGTTGCGGTGTCCTTGGCACGCGGGATTCCACCCGGCGCTGGACCGACTGGAGTACGAGGGCCGACATCCGTGGCAGCTTCGTTCGTCGGACTTCCGCGCAAGGCGGTGGATGGTGCGTTCGGACGAGATCCCGGAACGGTGGACGAGTCACGTGGGCCCGATGAACCGAGTCTCGGACGCGGCCGTCCGAAAGGGGTGGGACGACGTCTCTCGATGGTGGGTCCAGCGCTACACCGAGAAGGGCGACATCAACCGCGAGTGGGTCATCGACCCGGTGCTTCTGTCCATCGCAGGCGATGTCCGGGACCTGGACGTCCTTGACGCCGGTTGCGGAAACGGGTACCTCTCGCGAATCCTGGCCAAGCAGGGGGCTCGCGTCGTCGGCGTGGACCTGTCCCCTCGCCTCCTGGCGATGGCGAACTCGCACGAGGCTCGGGCCCCGCTCGGGGTCCGATTCGTTCAGGCCGACCTCGCCGAGCTCTCCTCGCTCGGGGCCGGGACATTCGATCTCGTCATCTCGAACGTGGTCCTCCAGGACGTGCGTCGATTGGATGCCGCGTTGCGGGAGCTGCATCGGGTGCTGCGGCCGACGGGCCGGCTCGTCTTCTCCATCACCCATCCCGCATTTGACCTCCCTCCGGCCCGCTGGGTGCGCGAGCCTCCGGACTCCGACCGACCGGAGGAGCGTCCGTTCATGGCCGTGGACCGGTATTTCGATCGCGTCGCGTTGTACTGGGCGCCGCGGGGCCAGCCCGAGCTCGTCAGCTTCCACCGACCGCTGCGCGACTTCGCGGAGGGGCTCCGAAAGGCCGGATTCGTGATCGTGCGACTCGAGGAGCCTCGGCCCGGGCCCGACGCGATCGAACGCCGATACCGGCTATTCGCGGACCAGCTCCGGGTGCCGAATTTCTTGATCGTCGAGGCGCGGAAGGCGTGAATCGGCGCCGGGTCGCCTACACCTGATGCGCGGAACTTTAAATTCCACGGCCCCGTACGGCGAACTGCGGGTGGATCTCATGGAAGACAAACCCATCAAGGTAACCGATGCAGATTTCGACCAGGTCATCAAGGACAAGCCCTACGTCGTCGTGGATTTCTGGGCCGAGTGGTGCACGCCGTGTCGGGCGATCGCCCCGATCGTCGAGGACCTCGCGAAGAAGTACGCAGGCAAAGTCACATTCGCCAAGGTGAACACGGACGAGAATCCGGAGGTCCCGCAGCGCTACATGGTCATGGGCATCCCGACGCTCCTGTTCTTCAAGGGCGGGAAACTCGTGGACCAAGTCGTCGGGGCGATGCCGCGCGCGCCCTTCGAGGAACGCGTCAAAAAGCATCTGGCGTGACGACAGTTAGAAATACCGGCCGAATCCTTCGAGGGTTTGATGGGCAGCCTCATTGAGATGCTCGCGAGCAAGAAGAAGGCCCCGATGGCGCCGGCCGAAGCCCTCGTCGTGCTCCCGGTCGTGCACAAGGAGCACGAAGGCGCGTGCGGGCCGAACTGCGATTGCGGGCGTGGGGAAGAAGGCGGCTGCTGCGGCGGCTAGCCGCGTCGCTCCGCGAGTGCTTTCAGTTTTGAGAATCAGTGCAGATAACCGGCTCCTTTCGCTTTAATATCCTCCATCGCGTCGATTCCTCCATACGAGGAGGATGTGACGATGGACCCCCTTGAAGCGTCGCGACTTGTGACGGATGAGTATTCCGCAAAGATCCTCGTGGCGACGTTCAAGAAGGCGAAATCCGCCATCGATCTGAGCCGGGAGTACGGCATCCCGATTGCGGCTTGCTACCGCCGCATCCACGCCCTCGAGCGGGCGGGCCTGATCCGGTGCACGGAGCGCGCCTTGACGCAGAAGGGCAAGCGCATCTCGCTGTACATGTCCCAACTGAAGAACGCCTACATCTTCTTCGAGAACGGCCGGCTTCGCGTGCGATTCCAGCTCGCGACGGGCATCACGAAGGACTTCGGCGGCGACTGGAGGGCGGTCGACGTCGTCGAACCGATCCTCCCAACGCCCTACCCAACCCAATAACCCCTCCTCCACAACCCACAGGCAGGACCGAGAACCCTCGGCCTGCCTCTTTTATTCTTGCCATCGACGGAGGGGACCTGCCGTCTCGAACGGCGCAGCGCCGCCCGGTTGACAAAGCCCGCCAACGTCCCATCGTCGGACGGTCCCCTGGGTCCTCTCAGAATCGGGACCATTGACAATTTTCTCTTATACGGCCGCCTCGAATGGTCCGGCTCACCATGGACCGCGAGCGGATGAAGTACCTGTTCCGCGAGGTCCTCGGCGTCGACGTGGACGACGTCGTGCGGAAAGTCGTCGCAACGATCGCCGTGGAGCGCGCGAAACAAGTGCAGCAGAACACGAAAGACTGGAAGCGGTACATGGACGCCGAGGGCGGGATCGTGATCCTCCCCTCGAACGTCACCCAGTTGGGGCGGAGTGACCCGAAGAAGTAGCCCCGCCCCGGGGCGGTCCGCGGCACTCTTCTTCCGGGCCACCGGGGTGCCGGGATTGTTTTAAATCGAACCCATGAATTAGGGACTCGATGTCGAGCTTCCGGGGGCGAGACGTCCTCTCGATTCGCGACTTCACCCCGGCGGACATCCAGCTCGTTTTGAGGACCGCCCGCAAGATGGTCCCGATCGCGGTCGGAGAGAAGCGTTCCCGGTCGCTCGATGGCAAGATCCTTTCCACGCTCTTCTACGAACCGTCGACGCGAACCCGGCTGTCGTTCGAGAGCGCGATGGCGCGCCTCGGCGGGCGTGCGCTGGGCTTCAGCAGCGCGGAAGGCACGTCGGTCCAGAAGGGGGAGACCCTCGCGGACACGATCCGGATGGTCGAAGCATACAGCGACGCCATCGTCCTCCGGCATCCGCAGGAGGGCGCCGCGCGGCTCGCGGCGGAGTTCACCGAGAAGCCCGTGATCAACGCCGGCGACGGGGCGGGACAGCACCCGACCCAGACGCTCCTCGACCTGTACACGATCTGGGACGAAAAGGGCGCGTTCGAGGGACAGAACGTCACGCTGGTCGGCGACCTCAAGTACGGTCGCACGGTCCACTCGCTCGCGTACGCCCTGGCGGAGCTCGGAGCCCATCTCACCTTCGTGAGCCCGCCGACGCTCGAGATGCCGCCGGAAATCCTCGAACGGGTCAAGGAGAAGGGACTGTCGTTCCGCGCGGCACACCGCCTCGAAGAGGTGATCCGCGAGGCCGATGTCCTCTACGTCACCCGAATCCAGAAAGAACGATTCCCGGACGCGCAGGAGTACGAGAAGGTCGCTGGGTCCTATCGCATCGATATGGAGATCCTGAGGGACGCGAAACGCGGACTCATCATCATGCATCCGCTGCCGCGGGTGACGGAGATCGCCCCCGATGTGGACCGGACGAAACACGCGGTGTACTTCAAACAGGCCTTCAACGCCGTCCCCGTCCGGATGGCGCTCCTCGACCTGATCCTCGGAGAAGGGGCATGAGGGAACTCCGGGTCACCCCGATCAAGAACGGGACCGTGATCGACCATATCCCGGCGGGGCTCGCGCTGAAGGTGCTCAAGATCCTCGGGATCGGGGACGCCGTGACGTCGACGGTGACCGTCGCGATGCACGTGCCGAGTCAGGCGATGGGTTGGAAAGATATCGTGAAGGTCGAAGACCGCGAGCTCGGCGGTCGGGAGCTCGATAAGATCGCGCTCATCGCGCCGACGGCCACGGTGAACGTGATCCGCAACTACAACGTCGCGGAGAAACGCCCCCTCGCGTTGCCGGACTGGGCGGTCGGCATCCTCCGATGTGCGAATCCGAACTGCATCTCGAACGTCCGCGAGCCGATCGAGTCGTCGTTCGTCGTCCGGTCGAAGAACCCCCTGCGCGTCGTCTGCAAGTACTGCGACCGGGAACTCGAGGACATCGTGAGTCACATTCTCTGACGATGGCCCCGCTCGGGTCGGACGCGATTCCGCGGCTCACCGAAGCGTTTAAGACCGCCTCCTCAGATACGCGCCAACAGAAGGGATGGTGACTCTTTGCTCGAAGAGCTGTCCGAAATCATCGGGCTCCAGGTATACACCCACAACGGCGTGTTCCTGGGAAACGTGAACAATTTGGTCGTGGATGTGGACAACGGCGCCGTGGATGGAATCTTCGTCGGGGAGACGAATCCGCTCCTCGTCGAGGGGAGCCGCGCGGTCAGCGTTCCGTACCGCTGGGTGCAGAGCGTCGGGGACATCGTCGTCTTGCGGTACTTCCCGAAGCGCGTGTCCCTGCGGAAGGGGAGCGCGGCCCCGCCCGTCGCAGCCGCGGCGAAATAGGCCCGCGAGGGCCTCGCCCCGAAACCGTTATTCCCACCGGCCCCAATTGCTATCGCGATGGTCCGCCCAAGGCGCCTGGCTCGGCGAACGCCGAGCGTCCGATTCGAGGTGTTCGAGATTGGCAGGCTCCATGGCCACGAGCGAATCCGACCCGCCCTCCTGGAGCAACTCACGGAGCAGATCCGGAGGGACGGATATCTCCGACGACCGATCCTCGTGGCGGACCGCGACTTCGTGATCCTCGACGGCCACCACCGCCTCGAGGCGCTCCGCGCGCTCGGAGCCCGGAGGATTCCCGCATACCTCATCGACTATTTCTCCGACATCGTCCAGCTCGGCACATGGCCCGATGCGGTCGTTTCCGTCATCACGAAGGAGGAGGTGATTCGTCGCGGACGCACCGGGGACTTGTTTCCGCCGAAGACCTCGCGCCACACGATGACCATTTCGCTGGAGGACCGACCGACGGACCTCGAGGACTTGAGGTAATCAGTTTCGCGGCTCGCTCGGCCTCCGGTCCGGCGGGGTCGGCCGGCGGCGGATGCGAAGCCAGAACACCAGGACCCCTCCGCCGGCAGCCTCCGCGGCGATTCCCGTTATCGCCCAGTCGGTCCCGGTGAGCCCGAAGAACCGCGCAGGTTCGAGGGCCTGGTATCGGTACGAGGTCAGTTCGCTCGTCGCGACCTTCGCGGTCCCGTTGTACGCCTCGGTCCGCGCATCGTTCCCGGTCGCGGGGGCGTAATAGAGGAGACTGTACGTGCCATCCGGAGCGGCTTCGCGAAACCGATACGAATCAAAGTGGCCAGCCGGGGTGTCGACCGCGACTTGGGTCTCGAGCGCATACGTCACGTTCCACCAGAGACTCCCTTGGGTGTGAGACGGCGTCGTTTGTAATCCATAGAAGAACCGGGAATCCTCGGAGAAATTCATCCGGCTCGCCACGACGCTCGAGTTCCCGATCCCGAAAGGGAAACGCCAGGAGTCTTCCACGATTCGAAACGTGGTCGTGTTCTGGACGCTCAGCTGGAACGGAAAGGCCACGGGCGCTGTATGCAGCGTCCCGGACGCTTCTAGATCGAGGACGCTCGAAACCAGTTTGAGGCCCGCGGACTCAAAGACTTCATTCCCTGAGAGCACCCAGTTCCCGGAAGCACGTGTCGGCCCGAACTGAGTCGCGACGGTCCCATTCGCGGTCCCCGCACCGGACAACGAGAATCGAACTGCGTCGTACATGATCCCGTCGACCGACTGCAGGCCTCTCCCGGTCGTCGTCACGGTCACGTCGCCTCCCAGGAAGAATGCGCCGCCGATGGACGTGTTCGTGCGGTACGTCCAGGAGTCTCCGATGGTCAGGAGCGGCCCGCTCAGGGAGCCGCTGGCCGGGCTCGCAACCCCAACGAGAAGGGTAAAGCCCAAGGCCGCGGCGAGCAGAATCGAACCGCGCACGCGCACCCATTTCTGCGGCGGTCGATTAAGGTTGCGGGTTCAGTGACCCGAGCCTTCCACAGACTTTCCCCGGGGGTTGGGTCGGATCCGGATGCGCGCGGTGGACTCGCTTCGAAGGGACCGGCCGCCCATGAGGCGGTCCAAGAAGACGGCGAGGGCGGCGACCTCGGAGTGGGGCTCGTTCCCGACGGCCACGTTGAAGTCGACCAAGTCGTACACGTCCCGCGGGACCTTCTCCGCACCGATGACGATCAACAGGTCGTCCCGCGGGATGCGCGAGAGCAGATCGTCGATCGGCAGGCCGTACATCGTCAGGTGGACTTTCGGGCCGTGCCATTCCCGCAAGGTCTGCCGCCAGGGTACGCCGGTCTCGATTCGGAATGAGCCGCCGAATCGGCGCACCACGCTTCGGACGGTCCGCTCGAGCGCGGGATCCCGGGTCGAGACGAGGACCGCGTTCGCCCCGAAGACCCGCGCGGTCAAGGCCACATGGGTCGTGACCCGCTTGTCTCGAGCGGGACGGTGCCCGAGCCGGAGGACGGTGATCAACGGTCAGTCCTCGAACCGGATGATCCGGTGACCTCGGAAGTCCAGACGGGGCGAGCGCTTGACCAGGGCCTTCAGCTTCGTCTGGGTCACCTTGAGGGCATCGGCGACATCACCCGAGAACTTCCCTTCCGTGCCCACCATCTCGAAGATCTTGGTTTCGATGACGGCGTACGCCTCTTCGGACATCATCGCGGCGTGCAGCACATCCGAGATTTCCGGGACTGGCGCAGTCGCGTTGATGTGGAACGACGAGTAGAACGCGTGGTACGCCTTCTCCGGGGACGCGGTCGGGCCGGTCTGCCATTTCGTCTCCACGAGCTTCATCTTCTCGAAGAACCGGAGGGCGTCGGCGCCCGACGCACCGAATTTTTCTTCGATCTCGCGGGCGGTCTTCCAGCCCGTGGAAACCTCCTTGAACACCTCGCTCTTGACCTCGGTGTCGACCGCGCGCAGAATCGGAACGAGTTCGGCGACCTCGCTCACAACCTTGATGCGATTCAAATAGACCGACGCGCTCGATATCCAGGTGTGCCGTTATAAGTTTTATTTCGCTCGCCGAAAGAATTTCACACGCGCGGAGGAAATCAGCGGAACGACCTTCGCTTCCGCTCGATTCTTGGGGCGCAGGTACTCCATGATTTCGCCGTCTCGGCCGGCGGAAATGTTTAAGCGAAACCGGGGCGTTCGCGGCCCGGGTCGGATGAAAGTCAAGGAACTCCGTCCGGAGAGCAAGGTCGACGTGATCGAGCTCACGATTCGTCAGAAGGGCGAGACGCGAGATTTCTCGAGTCGCAGCGGCTCCACGGGGAAAGTGGCGGATGCGAAAGCCGTCGACGACGAGGGGACCGAGGTCTCCGTCAGCCTGTGGAACGACGAGATCGAGCGCGTCCAAGCAAACGACCGAATCCGGATCACGAATGGATGGGTCCGCGAGTGGCGGGGCAACATGCAGGTCAGCGCCGGTCGATACGGGAAGCTCGAAGTCCTACACTAGGATGGGTGGCCGGAAGATTAGCACGACCGCCGTGAGGACCGCGAGCGGCACCACGAGCATGAGAAGATCATCATCCAGTTGGCGGTGCTTCGGCCCTTCGACAATCATCGCGGATCCCGTGGCGATCACCGCGAACAGGAACTGCCAACTCCACTCTCGGATGCCGAGCATCGCGTATTCCGTTGCGAGGAACAGGACGAAATACGCCGCGACGACTCCGGAGCGAGGCCATGATCTCCTCCGGGCGAGCGCCGCGATCGGATCGATCCATGCCATCCCGAGGAACACGGGAACGACGAGGTACGGAGCGAGGGTCCCGAGGAGGTCGCCGAAGAGGAAGAGCGCGAGCCCCAAACCCAGGGCGCCTTGCGCATACGCGGAGACGCGCCGGCCCTCGTACGGCCGCATCCCGAAGAGCCGGATGCCGAGCGCGAACCGCGCGATCTCGATGCACGCCGCGGTCCCGAGGAAGAGCAGCGTCACGCTCGTCCGGGTGATCCCGCTCCCGGCCCGGAGGTCCTCCGGGAGCAGGTAGTACGAAAGGAAGACGGGCGAGACGATGTGCATGGCTCGACGGAAGGCGGCGTTGCCGTCCATGGTGTAGACCCCGCGGCCGTCACTCGCCGAACTCCGTGCCGCGCCATTTCTCGTCAATGCCCTTGAGCAAGATATACGTTATCGCGCCGAGGATTGCGAGCACGAGACCGATGCCGATCGCGGAGAGCCGCAGGTCTCGGTCGATCGTGAAGGACAAGATCGTCAATCCGAAGTCCGGGAGCATCGACATCACGCTGAAGCGCGCGAGCACGCCCGGGTCGAAGAGAAACGAGTTCGTGCGGAGGCCGGTCAGGTAGGCCGTCATGACGACGATATACGACGAGGTGACGAGGACGATCGGGATCGCGAGCCACAGCAATCGGGTGTCTGCGTTCAGCCAGGCGATGATCACGACGAATCCGACCCCGATCCACGTCGTCATCAGCAGGAAGGCGATCAACTTCGTGCGGATGACCTGGGGAACCGAGACCGGCACCGTCGCGAGGTAATCGGTCGCGTCGACGTTGTTCATCCAATTGTACAGGATCACGCCGAAGAACCCGACCATGCCGGCGTAGAAGACCGTGTTGAAGCCGACCGGCACCTGGAGACCGTACCGGACGAACCACGCGGTGAAGGACAACAGGAGGAGCGGTGTCACGAACGAGAAGAACATCTTCGCGTACGTGCCGCTCCGCTGCAGATCCACGAGTTCCTTTCCGAGGAGGGCGCTGTACCCGCCCAGTCGGGCGAGCCTTGCGGTGAGCCCCGGCAACTCGTTCCGCACCGCCACGGTGGGAGGCTCAAATCGCTCAGGCACGAGGACCACGGCGCCCGCGATGAGTACCGCCACGATTCCCATTCCGAACAACGCGAGCGATACGGCTGCGCCTAGGTCCGATCCAAGTGGCGGGAGGGACTCGTGGGCCGCGAGGCTCGGGAGAATCCAGGAGAACGGGATGGCCCGCGCGGTCCCGGCCGCTGCGAAGAGCGCCGAAACGCCGGCGACGGCGACCACGAAACCCGCGCGGCTCTGCATGTATGCCGTCGAGACGAAGAAACTCACCGACATCCCCAGCAGGAACGAAAGGAGCGCCGCGCCGAAGAGGACCCCGATGCTCGTGAGCCGAAAGTGCGTGACCGGCACGGAGAGGGCGAGGCCGACCGTCGCGGGCACGAGGAGCAGGACCATGTAGAAGATCGCGTCGCGGACGAACATGCCCAAGAACGTTCTGCGGAATCGCATCGGGAGAATCCCCGGCATCGCGACGACGTAGTTGCGCGTGCCGCTCGTCCGCTCCAGGTACTGACGACCGAGGAACCCGAACGCTCCGACGCTCAGGCCGTACAAGAAGACGCTGACGTGCAAGAGCAGAATGGCGTCGGGCAGCGGAGTGAATGCGAACAACCTCCCGCTCGTGACCGCAATCGACAGGCTGAACATCGTGATGATGAACGGGAACGACACGAACATCGTTTGACTGGAGTAGCTCGCGTGGACCCGGAATTCCTCTTTCAGCATGAGCCGGAGGAGCCAGCTCATCGTCACGCCCCGACCAGCCGGAGGAACGCGGACTCGAGATCCGCATCGCCGCCGCGAATCTGGTCCACGGTCCCGGTCGCGATGATCGATCCGCTCTGGATGACCGCGACGCGATCGCACAGCTTCCCTGCGATGTCGAGCAGGTGGGAGGCCATGAACGCCGTCCCGCCCTTGGCGCGGTATTCGGCGAGGAAGTCCTTGAGCTTCCGCTGATAGATTGGATCCAGGTTGATGAACGGTTCGTCGAGGAAGACGACAGCCGGCTCGTGGATGAATGCCGCGGCGAGCATCAGCTTTTGTCGCGTTCCCTTCGAGAGATCCTTGCACAGCGTCGTCCCGCCCTCGTCGAGATCGAAGAACTCGAACCAGTGTGCGATTCGTTCCTCGAGGCGGTCCAGTTTCCGAACCCGCCCGACGAAGTAGAGGTACTCATGCGCGGTCAAGTACGATGGAGGAGACTCCACTTCCGGCACGATCCCGACCAGGGACTTGACGTGAAGCGGTTCCTGGACCACGTCGACGTCCAAGACGTGCGCCTCTCCCGAGGTCGGACGCAATTGACCGGTGAGGATTCGGAGCATCGTCGTCTTGCCCGCGCCGTTCGGGCCGAACAAGCCGAAGAATTCCCCCGGTTCGACCGCGAGGTCGATTCCCTTCAGGGCGTCCAGGCTGCCGTAGCGTTTCGTGAGCTGGGACGCTCGGATCGCGGGCACCATGGCGGCCGACGCGGGGTGCGTTATTTAGGACTTGGCTCACGATTATCGAGGGCGCAGGCGCGAAGCTATTTGGCCCGCGTGCGATTGTCTCAATCCATGGGAACGGTCCTCTTCGTCTGCGTCGAGAACACCTTCCGGAGCGTGCTCTCCGAGGCGCTCTTCAACGCGGCGGCTCCGACCGGCTGGCGCGCGGAGAGCGCCGGCGTTCAAGCCGCTGCGACGATCAATCCACTCGTGCCGGGGCTGTTGCGAGAAATTGGGATCGAGCTCGGCCCGAAGAAGCCCCGCTTGGTGACGCCCGAGATGACCGCTCGCGCGACCCGTGTCGTCACCTTTGGTTGCCTCGATCGGTGTCCCATCGGTGCCCGCGAGAAGTCGGAAGACTGGCCCATCCCCGGCGCCACAGGGAAGACGATGGACCAGCTTCGCGCGATTCGAGATGAACTCCGCCGTCGCGTGGCCGAACTCTCGACGCGTCTCGAAGCATCCACGGTGTCGGCGAAGCCCTCCTGAGCAAAGTTTGAAACGCCCCTCGTCTGTGCCGCCGTCGTGCGGCCCCTCATCCTCACGCACTGCGGAGCGGGTTCCGATCGATCCGTCCAGGACGCCGCCGAGGTCGCAGGGGCCCGCGGCTTGGAGATTCTGAGGCACGGAGGCAAAGCGCTAGACGCGGTCATCGAGGCGATCGTGGTCCTCGAAGACGATCCGCGATTGAACGCCGGGACCGGGTCGCGGATGCGGATCGACGGCCGGATTCAGATGGACGCGGCGTTGATGAACTGGGACCGAGAAGCCGGTTCGGTCGCCGCCATCGAGGAAGTCAAGAATCCGATCCGGGTCGCGCACGACGTCCTGAAGACGCCCCATATCCTCCTCGTCGGCAGGGACGCGACCGAGTTTGCGCGGTCGAAAGGCCACGCGGCGTACGATCCGTCGACGCCGGAGTCGCGCCGACATCTCGAGGAGAGCCTGGAGAAGATTCGCAACGGCCGTCTCCCGCGGTACGCGCGCAAGTGGAAGGGCGTCGCCGTCCACGACACGGTGGGTGCGGTCGCACGGGACCGGCGGGGCCGGTTCGCCGCCGGCTCATCGACCGGAGGCGTGGCGTTCATGCTCCCCGGACGCGTCGGCGACTCTCCGATCGTCGGCGCGGGCCTGTATGCCGGTCCCCGCGGCGCGGTCTCCGTCACCGGAATCGGCGAGGAGATCATCAAGCAGGTCCTGTCCAAGTCCGTGTACGACCGAATCGCGGACGGCCTGTCGCCCCAGGCGGCGGCGGATCGGGGACTCACGCTCTTCCCCGACGATGTCCCGATCGGAATCATCGCGGTGACGTCCCGCGGATGGGGCGAGTCGTGCAATCGCGACATGGCGTTCTTCGCATCGGCGGCGCGTCGAACCTTTTAAGTGAACCCACGCTATCACGGACCATGTCACGGTTTGTAGGGGGAGGTTTTCGTGACCCGCAGGAGCGCACTCACCAGCAAGATCGAGGCCGAGGTCAAGCTCCTGCAACGACACGTCGCGATGCTGAAGGCGATCATGGAGAATCAGCCGATCGGGATCATCCGGCTCTCGGAACTCCTCAACTTCCCGCAGCACAAGGTGCGGTACTCCCTCCGGATCTTGGAGCAGGAAGGATTGATCAAACCCTCGCCGGAAGGTGCCGTGACGACGGACAAGCTCGAGGAGTTCCTCGACTATCTGAAGGGCGTCCTCGACTCGATGTCCGGCACGGTCCAAGAGCTTCGCAAGACGCTCGGGTGACGTCGCCCTTCTCAGTCGCCAACCCGTCACGCGGAAAGAAACCCGAGGATGCCGCTGAGAATCGCAAGGATGGACGCCGGGCCACCGGCCCCGCCCGGGATCATGAGCGTCAAGACGCCGATCGCGAGGTTGAGTAGCGCCCCGAGGCGCGTCTTTCCCCAGCCGAAGAGTATGCTCGTCTTTCCGCGGTAGATCAAGTAGCTGCCGTATAGGACGCCGATCCCGGCGATTACGGTCACGAGATCGACATTTCGGCTCGCTTGGACGTCGAGCAGGATCAACACTCCCGCCACGAGCCCGAGGGCGAGGGCGACGAGGCCGAAGATCCGTTTCTCGCCGATCATCGGTGGGCCGACGAATGCATCGTATCTAAGCCTTGTGAATCGCACCCCGACCCCGGTATTCCGGTTATTTAATAGCTTTGCTGCCGGCGACCTCGTACGGTCGTCGACACATCCGGACTCCCGTGCGGCTGAGAAACTATTTGAGGACCGCCTTTGTATCGCGTCGCAAGCCGTCGTAGCTCAGTCCGGTAGAGCCCCCGACTGTTAATCGGGTGGTCTGCGGTTCGAATCCGCACGACGGCGCTCCTTTCCCGTTCTACTCCATGTGGGCCGATTTTCAATCATACCGGAATTAAGGTCGCGCCTGTGCGCCCTGGCGAGCACCGTCCCTTGTCCCTTGGTCAAAAAGTGTGCCACAAGTCAGAACCGGCTCAACCTGGATGCTGTTCCGGGCGGGGGGCAGGATCAGCATCGCAGTTTTCTCGATTGTTGCTTGCTCTTGGAGGGTTTTTCATGAACGATCTACGAGAGAGTCAGTCGACGAGTGAGATCAGGAAACCATCGCTTCAAACGATGGAGGAGCCCAAGTTATCCAGAGTGAAGGGAATGCGAAAGATGCTCGCCGCGCTGGTCGCAGCGATTGTAGTCGCGACGACGGTCGCGGCGACGGTGACCTTGTTCACCCACTCGCTCGAGCCGACTTATGCGGCTGTCGTCCAAGACAACTGCGGCGCGGGCGGGCTGTCGGCGATGAGCTTGCCGCCCTCGAGTGGAACGGGCAACGTCTTATTCGGATGCCTCACGCCATCGGGCGGAGCCGCTCTCACGGTACGAGCGGGGGGCGGCGTCGTCGGCGTCTGGGTGTCGAACGCGACGACGAGCGTCTACCTCGTGTCCGTCACGACTGTCCCCTGTATAGGCGGAATCCATGTGCTCGAACGGGGAAATTTCACGTTCTCTCCAGGGCAGGCCGGTGACTACTGGTACTGCCTGGAGGGCGTGAGCAGCCCCACGCCGTGGGTCGACGTCCATTGGTACGCGCAGCAATAGCGCAACTCCGCACGACGGCGCTCCACCCATGCGATTCGGATCAATACCCTATCATCGAATTTCCGGCCCGCTACCTGATGGTCTGGTGGGTGGCATCGCGCCGACGGTCGGCGTGCCCCGGAGTTTTTTCGGGGAGTTGGCCTGAATTACAGTCTGGCTCGAGACGACATAGATCGGATTGCCACTCTGGTCGTATTCGCCCTCGATGCGCATCACCCCCGTCAGGATTACACGGACCCTCAAGATCGTACCGTCGGCCAATTCATGGGTCGTCCAAGGCTCTGCCTTCGCTTCAAAATCAATCTGTTCTGCATCCACTTGCCGCTGAGTCACGGGGGAGACAATCTTGACCATGCCCCAAGGCACCTTCTCGGGGGACTTAAGCGCTCCGGAAGTCCGACAAGGTCACGCGGCCTCGACCGCTTCAATCGCCTTTTCGATTTCTTTCTGCAATTTCGCCCGCGCGGCGGGTTTGGACCACAGATCGGTGAGGTCGGGGCGCGTCGTTCGGCAGATCGCCAGCATGTCGTCGACGCTCGTCGTCCGTAGAGTCTGGAGGACCACGGTCTTGTAGGAATGCAGTTCGTTGGTGTGACGTTGGACGACGGAGGAGTACAGCCAGAGTTCGCACTTCATCCACTTCTCGACGTAGCTGCGGGCGAGAGGCCGGACCCGCTTCGCGATCTGTTGCCGGAACGAGTCCTTCGCGAGTTCGAGGAGCAGGGCCCGTTCGGACGGTTCCGTGGCCATGTCGACGGGAGGGGTTCGGGTCCTCATAAAGTCCGTCGCTCGCGCCGGTCAACGAGGGCCCGCGCTCTCTTTCTGCAACCGAGCCCTAAGGACCCGAAGGTCCGCGTCGTGAAGCGGGCGGCGTTTGCCCTCGAGCAGTTCCCGTTGGGCCCGAGCGATCGCCGTGGGAACCCGAGACTTCAGTCGACTCGTGCGCTCCATCAGCGCTCGTTCCGATTTGATTGCCGTGTCGCCGATTGCCGCGAGGTCGAAGCCGTGAACCGGCCCGGAGAACGCGTACACGTGAAGATTTCCTTTGAAGAAGCACGCGCTGTACGGTATCGGGAGGAGCCCGCCCGTGAGGGCGTCTCGGCCGAAGCGCCGAATGCGGTCGCGGGAGACGCGGACGGGCTCGACGACTTCGGTCAACAGTTCGATGGTGGCGACGTAGCGGCTCCCTTTCCGATGCGTGTCGAAGATGTAGGGGAGCCCGTCGAAGAAACAGATTCCGTACGACGTCTCCTGCGTGTCCGCGTCGAACACGGTCAGTCCATTCTCCGAAGGCATCATTCGTTCGAGGACGTTCATCTCCGTCGTCGCGCTGCGCACGATCCCGGAAAGACGCAGCCCGTATTAGGAGCCGCGGCGGACACACTCCTTAAGTAACGCCCCGCGGTTCCGCGGCCCGGGGCCCGTAGCTTAGTCTGGTGGAGCGTCTGGCTCATAACCAGATGGTCGTCGGTTCAAAAGGTCCCGCGGCACCCACGGGACCGGAAAGTCCGGCCGGGCCCATCGACGACCGCGGAGATCAGAGGAACGAGAGTCCCTGGAACGGTCTGCCGGCCGGTTTCAGGAGATACTCCCGGATGACGTCCCGGGCGCCGGCGACCTTGTCCATGTCCCCATCCCAGTCCTCGAGCACGCCGTGATATGCTTTCTCGATTTGATCGAGGACGGAGCGCACCCTCTTGCGGACCGAGGCGAAGCCCTTGCCCGCGTAGACCACCGCGAGGTATACGTTCTTCCCGCGTTCGATGAGGATCCGGTAGTCGCCGAAGTCGAGGTGGTGCAGCTCGCGGTGCTCGCCGTAGACAAACGCGTCGCGGACGAACTCTTGGATCGCGGTCAGCATCCCGCTGAGGACGTCCTCGTCCTTGTCCTGGGACAGGCTCCGGGAGAGGTGGTAGATGAGGAGTCCATCGCGGTACACCAGGAACACTTCCTCGATCTGCACGCGCTTCCGGCGAATGAGTAGGAAGGCCGCCAACAGGCCCAAGGGGAGGCCACCGGCGCCGATGTAGACGAGCGGCATCGGGTCGTCCGACACGAACACGTCCTGGCTGTCGGATCGGCTCGAGCCGATCACCACGCCTTCGCCGTTCGTGTACCGGACGTCAAACGCGTTCGAGATGAGGTCTCGGGCTTTCGCATTCCCATTGATCCGGAGGACGAGAACGATCGTCTCGCTCTGGTTGGGTTGGATGTCCGTGAAGGACCAATTGCGCGGGTTCTGGCCGGTCACCTGCACGCGTGCGGAGGACGAGACAAAGTCGAGTCTCGGATCCAACGCATCCTCGATCCACAGGTTTCGGATCGTCGAATTGCCGACGTTCGTAACGGTCAGGGCGTACCGGATCGTGTCGCCCGGTCGACCGACGAGAGGCGAGGCGGTGAAGCCAAACTGAATCTGGGGAGCGCGGAACCGGATGGAGGCGTTCGCCGCGGCCGGGGGCCGCAGGTTCCCATTCGCATCCGCGTAGTCCGCACGGAACAAGAGTTCCGCGAACGTGCCGTTCTGGACCGTGGCCTTGGCCCGCAGCTCGAGGGAGAACGACTTTGATCCGGGACCGAGGTTGGACCACTGCCATGTGTATCTCGAGCCGACGGCGGTGCGGATCCCGTCTGAGCTGTCGTTCTCGTAAACAAAGCTAGCGGGGAGCGGCAAAGTGAGCCGGACGTCGCCTGCCACCCCGCTCCCCGCATTAGTCTGATAGACGTTGAAGAACGCAATCGTGCCCGCCTCGACCGAAGCCTGGGCCGGCGTCACGCTGAGTAGGAGGACGGGGACGGAGGCTTCGATTGAGTCCGGTGCGAGCCCGATCGGTGCCAAGAGATTCCCGTAGCCGTCCGTGTAGCTGAGCGTGCCCCCGATGACCAGGTTCGCGTGATCGACCACCGTTGCCGCCACGGTCACATTGATGTAGATGACCGTCGCGCCCGGTCCTTGGCCCCCGAGCGCGAACCGGACCACGTTCAGCGCCAGGGTGGCGGGGGCGCTCGCATTGACGAAGAGGAGACTCGGATCCAACGTCAGGTTGGCCCACACGTCTCGCGCGGCCTCGTCCCCGACGTTCGTGAAGGAGACCGTCGCGGTGACGAGATCGGAGGGGGTCGCCTGGGTCGGCGCGAATGTCACCGCCCCGGATGGGATCGAAGGAGCGCGGGCCACCACGGACCACGATGCGGTTTGGGGAGGCAACAACGCGCCGATCGTGTTTGTGTAGTTCAGAGAGACGATATTCGTGAGCGTGGACCCGCGGACGAGCGTCGGTCCGGCGACCGCGGTCAGCGTGAAAGACCAGGTGGCGAGCGCCGACATGTTCGAGAACCGGAAGTAGACGTTGCGCCCGGAGACGATGGGCGTCGATGACGCGGTATCCGAGAGGTACGTCAAGCCCGCGGGAAGCGTGTCGTTCAGCCATAGGTTCTGCGCCACGTCCCCCGTGTTCTGCATCGTAATCACGTACACGATCGGCTCGTTCGCGTGGATGACGGTCTTCGTGCTGGTCTTGGAGAGACTGATGACCGGCCCGCGGAAGATCACATCGGAATAGGCGGAGCGCATCGGCCAGGAGAATCCCTTTTCGTCCGTGTAGTTCAGGTATGCGTAGTTCCGGAAATACGGGACGGGCGGGAGGCCCGACTTGACTTGGACCTCGATGCTGAGCAGGTCGTTCCCCGGGCCGAGGGACGTCCACGTCCAGTTGTAGGGACCCGTCATCGCGATCGGATCGGACGACGACTGAAAGTTCACCTGGTCCGGCAGGCTGTCGTTGATCCAGACCTGCCCCGCGGTGCCGAGACCCGTGTTGTTGAACCAGACGTTGTACGTGAAGCGGTCTCCGCCGACCACGCTCGCGACCGTGGCGCCCTGTTCGAACGTAAAGTGAGGCAGGCGGACCAGGGCGGTCGCGTCCGCGATATCCATCACGCCGTTCGATTCGAACGCCGTGATGCGCATCGAGTAGATGCCCTCCGCGAGCGGCGGCGCGTACGTGAACCGGAACAGCTTCCACGCGGACGGACTTCCCGGATCCGTCGCGACGAGGGCCATGGAAGTATAGTTCACGACGACCGATCCCGATGGAGCCGTCAGATTGATTCGCGCCCCGCTGAGTTCCGAGCTGCCGAACGGGTCGGAGACGTTCGCTTGGACCACGAGCGTGTCCTTCGCCGACCAGACGTTCGTCGAGGCCCGCGCGTCTCGCAAGTCGAGGAGGTCGATCCGGACGTAGGTCGTGGTGTCGAGGTCCAGCCGTGAGGCGGCGAAGGTGGAGTTCATCGCGACGATCGCGTCGGTCGCGCTCGAACCCATGTTTCGGAGCGTGAGACGGATCCGGCCGCCGGATGGGAACGTGTGGTTGACCCCTGGGAACGAGAAGCCGAACGCCTGGTAGTCGGCGAAGTTGTTCGTGCGGACCCGCTGCTGGACGGAGGCCAGCGGGATCAGCGTCACGCCGTTCCAGTCCGACAAGGTGAGATTAATGTCCAGATTCCTCACGTCGTGGGTCGCGGAGTCGATGTACAGGGTCGCATTGGCTCCGTAAGTCCGGAATGGGCGGGAGAGCACGGGAGACAAGTCAAAGTCGTGTGCGGACGCGTCTTTGCTGAGGGTCTCGTTGTACTGGTCCGTCGCATCCCCGGTCGGTCGGGGAGGGGACAATCGCTCGGCCGATCCAACGGCGATTGGACTCAGGTAGACTTGCTTCGTCTGCTTCCCGACGAGCACGCTGGCTTGGCTGCCGGGCGCGGTCTTTGGGACGGACGTCGCGTTGAGATAGGTGAGGGTGGTCCCTTTCGTGACCATCGTCCCGGGTTCCGTCCCGATGGCGATTCGCGCGGTGATGTCGAACGTGCGCGGGCCGTTCGCGACGCCCGCGAACGTGAACGAGGGCCACGGGGTCGAGGATCCGGCGGCCGCGGCCGTGTCGGACAGATACGCAAAGCCCGGGAGTTGGGTGTCGTTGAGCCAGGCCCGGACCGCGCTGGAGGATCCGGTGTTGTTCAGGTAGACGCGGAAGGTCACGGGGTCTCCCGGACTCCCTTCGGACCTGAGGGCGACGATCGTCGCGGTCAGGTTGGCATCAACCTCCTGTCCAAACGTGAGGAAGTACATGTCCGTCGGGCTCGCGGGATTGACCCATCCGCCGCCCAGATTGAGGTTGACTTTTGCCTGGCCGGCCGCGTACGTGTCCGCCGCGCTGTGATACCACTGGTAAGCGTTGACTAACGCGCTCGCGCAGGTCGCGACGATCCAGTACCGGGTCCCTCGGACGAGAGAGGGAGGGCTCGTGAACCGGACGCTGTACGTCCCGAGGTTGTTGTTCCCGATGACGATCGTGGACGCGGCCAGGTACGAACTCGATGGGACGCCCCCCGCATCCGCACGAATCGTGACGTTCAGCACATCCGTGGTGTCGCCGATGTTTCGGAGCCGGAGGGTGACGTTCAGCAACCGATACATCTCCGTCGCAACGAACGATTGGGCCACGCTCTGGCCCGTGTAGACGTTCAAGTTGCTGGCCGTGACCACTTGATTCGACTCGTACGGCCGCTCGCCGAAGCCCGCCGCTGGCGTCGCGAGGAACGGGGAGAGCGCCGTCGCAAGGAACACGAGTATCAGGATGCCCACTAGGGGTGAGGTGGGCAGGCGACGGCTCACTCTGGGACCTCGGGATGAGCCGTCCCCGGCGCATTAGATGTACCCCACCTCCCCGGTTATCCACCATGATTTTTTTTGTCAGGGCCCCTGGTCGGTCGTGCCGGTCGGCCTGAGGACGGCAACTTTTAGTCCCAGTGACCCTTGAAGCGGCGGGCATGGAGAGCCTTGGCCTCGACCCGCGGATCATCGACGCGGTCCGGGCACTCGGCATCGAGACCTTCACGGAGCCGCAAGAGCGCGCGATCCCGCGTATTCTCGCGGGCGAGAACGTGCTCCTCGTGGCTCCGACGGGCATCGGCAAGACCGAGGCCGCCCTGCTCCCGATCCTCGATCGGCTCTTGCGGGAGAAGCCCGAGCCGACGTCGTGTCTGTACATTACCCCGCTTCGCGCCCTGAACCGGGACATGCTCCGGCGGATGACGTTCTTCGCGGACCGACTCGGCATCCGCGTGGCGGTCCGCCACGGGGACACGACCCCGCAGGAGCGCGCGGCGATCACCCGGCATCCGCCAGACATCCTCATCACCACGCCGGAGACGTTCCAAATCCTCTTCACCGGTCGAAAGCTGCGGGAGCACCTCCGGTCCGTGCGGTGGGTCGTCGTCGACGAGATTCACGAGCTCGCCTCGGACGAGCGGGGCGCGCAGCTCGCGGTGGGCCTGGAACGGCTGCGGGACCTCACGGGCCGCGAGTTCCAGCGGATCGGGCTGTCGGCCACGGTCGGCACGCCCGACGAGGTCGCCGCGTTCCTCGGGGGCGTCGGTCGGCCGGTCGAGGTCATCCGCGTCCGGATCCCGAAAGGCATCCGAATCCAGGTCGAGATGCCCGCGACCGCGAAGGGCGACGCTGAGATCGCCGAACGGCTTCGCGTCCAGCCGGGTCAGGCCGCGGCCCTCCGTCGGTGCTACGAACTGATCAAGGAGCACCAATCGACCTTGTTCTTCGTGAACACCCGCGACACCGCGGAGTTCCTCTCCTCTCGATTGACCGCGTGGTACCAGGATCCGAAGATCGGCGTCCACCACGGGAGCCTGTCGAAGGACGTGCGGGTGCAGATGGAAGACGAGTTCAAGTCTGGCGGCCTCCGAGCCCTCGTGTGCACGTCCTCCCTGGAACTCGGGATCGACGTGGGGACCGCGGACTTCGTCTTGCAGTACAACTCTCCGCGGGAGGTCTCGCGGCTCGTCCAGCGGATCGGGCGATCGGGGCACGGGGTCGGCGAGGTCTCGGATGGCGTCATCCTGGCGACCCATGAGGACGACGTCGCGGAGGCTTGCGCGATCGCGCGCCGGGCGCTCGCGGAGGAGATTGAGGATCTCGTGGTCCGGAAAGACAACCGCTCCGTCCTCGCGAACCAGCTCGTCGCCCTTGTCGTCTCCGAGCGCTTCGCATCGCTCGACGAGGCCTACGAGACCGTGCGTCGGAGCTGGCCCTTCCGGGAGCTGAAGCGGGCCGACTTCGACGAGGTCGTCGCCCAGCTCGCGGGGCTTCGGATCCTCTGGTCCCGGGACGGGCGCCTCGGTCGGAGCTCGAACTCCCTCCCGTATTTCTTCGAAAACATCTCGATGATCCCGGACGTGAAGACGTACCGCGTGATCGATCTCTCGTCGCGTCGCGCGATCGGGACGTTGGACGAGTGGTTTGTCGCGGAGAACGCGAAGCTCGGGGAGAGTTTCATCATGCGCGGCTCCGCCTGGCGGTTCGTCGACTTCAAGGAGGACCGCGTGCTCGTGGAACCGGTCCGCGAGATCGGCGACGTGCCGTCGTGGGTCGGCGAAGACATCCCGGTGCCATTCGACGTCGCGCAGGAGGTCGGCCGGATCCGGAGGGAGCGGGACCTCTCCCGGTACCCGGTGAACGAGCATGGCACGTCGACGTTCCTCGCCTACCTGGCGTCCGTGGGCGACGCCCCGCTCGCGACGGACACCCGCATCACGATCGAGTCGGCGCGGGACGTCCTGATCGTGAATGCCTGCTTCGGTTCGAAGGTGAACGAGACCTTGGCCCAACTGATCTCGTCGCTGATCAGCGCGCGGTTCGGGCAGAGCGTCGGCTTGCAGACGGACCCGTACCGGATCGTCCTCGAGGTCCCGCGGTCCGTGAACCCGCAGCAGGTCGTCGAGATCCTCCGCCCCGAGGACCCGGACGCCCTCGAGCCGCTGTTGCGGGTCATCCTGAAGAACTCCGCGTTCCTGCGGTGGGCCTTCGTCTATGTCGCGAAGAAGTTCGGCGCCCTGCGCCGCGACGTGGACTGGGAGAGCGTCTCCATCCCGCGGCTCCTCAAGACGTTCGAGAACACGCCGCTGTTCGAGGAGGTGCTCGACAAGGTGTTCTGGGAACGGATGGACATTCCGCGGACCGTGGAGGTCCTGCGGCGGATTCAGTCGGGCCAGATCGAGATCGTCGTCACGCGGATGACGCCGATCGGGAGGGCGGGCCTCGAGGGAGGACGCCTGCTCGTGACGCCGTCCCGGGCCGATCACGCGACGCTGATGGCTGTGAAAGCGCGCCTGGAGAAGGAGACGGCGACGTTCCTCTGTTTGAACTGCAAGATGTCCTGGCGGGAGGTCGTGCGAGACCTGCCCGCGAAGATCCGATGTCCGAAGTGTGAGGCGCTCATGGTCGCGGTCATCGCGCCGTATGAAAAGGACAAGATCGCCAAGCTCGATCTTCAAGGGACGGACAAAGAGAGCCGTGCGAAGGCGAAACGCCTGTTCACGAACGCGAGCCTGGTGATGGCGCACGGGAGGAAGGCCGTCTTAGCGCTCATGGCGCGCGGCGTCGGCGAGGACACGGCCGCGCGGATCCTCCGTGGCTACCACGAGACGGAGCAAGACTTCTTACGCGACGTCCTCGCGGCCGAAATCACGTACGCCCGCACGAAGCGGTTCTGGGACTAGCGTCCCTCCGGACCGGGCTCGCATCCGTCGATGGTTTCATCCGGGGAACCCAAGACGATACGTTTATCGCAAGGCGGTCTCGTCCTCGGAGACGGTTCGATCGTTGACCGACCAGACGACCGTTTCGTGCCCCGTGTGCGGCCACTTCAACGCCGCGGATGCGACCGTGTGTGGAGCTTGCGCGTTCGCCCTGAGCCATCTGTCCCCGGAAGAGAAAGTCGACGCCATCCTCGAAGACTTGCTCGACTTGTCGAAGGGCCCGATGGCCGAGGCGAAACCTGAACCGCCGCCCGCCTCAGAGGAGCCGGAATTGGACGAGGTCGCCGCGGAGAAGCTGTTCGACTCCCTCCTGGTCGAGATCCAGCCGTCGACTCCGGAGGACCAGCCGGAGGACCGGCCCGTCGCACCCGCGCTCGAGGAGAGTCCGACCGCGCCCGAGGCGTCGATGGACACGGAACGGATCCCCGTCCTCGCCACGCCCGCGGAAACGGAAGGACGAAAGATGATCCGAATCTCCGGGCGGATGTTCGACGCCGTGACGTACGCATCCGTGGGCGCGTTGCTCGCCGTGTTCATCGGCTTCCGCATGTGGGCGAACCCGTTCGACCTGTCCGCGCCGTTCCCGATGGTCCTGTTCGCCGCGATCGCCGCAGGCGGGATGGTCGCCGCACTCCTGCTCTTCCGAATCTCGAACAGCGCGGCGGCCCAGGGAGATCATCTCGTCAAGCAGGGGCGGTACCAGGAAGCGTTGGCGCACTACGAGCGAGCGATCCGCCTCGTCCGGCGCCCGTCGTACGCATGGACCTCCCGCGGGGTCGCTATGCGGTACCTCGGCCGCCTCGACGAGGCGCTCCGCTGCCATGAGAACGCCATCCGCTTGGACCCGGAGAACGAGGTCGCGTGGTGCAACCTGGGCACGGTCTACTTCAAGAAGGGCCTGCTCGCGAAAGCCCTCGAATGCTACGACAAGGCGATCAAGATCCGGCCCAAGTACGCGATCGCGTGGAACAACAAGGGCGTCGTCTACGCGCGGATGAACCGGTTCTCGGAGGCGGACAAGTGCCACGCGAAAGCGACGAAGCTCCGGCCGGAATACGTCGCGGCGTGGCTGAACCGGGGAGAAGTGCTTGCTCGTCTCGGCGATCGAGAGGAAGCCCAGAAGTGCCTCGAACGGGCCCGCTCGATTTCGCGGACGGCCGCGGCCTAGAGACGTCCCATCGCGAGGACGTAGATCTCCGCGCTGGTCGCGGTGGATGCGCTCGGCTTGACGCCCTTCATGGCCTCGAAATGCTCGCCGACGCGGCGAACGAAATCTCGGTAGCCGTCCCCTTGGAACACCTTGACCAGAAACCGACCTTCGCGGCGGAGGGCTCGGATCGCAAAGGAGAGCGCCGCATCCGCGAGGTCGAGGGTCCGAGCCACATCGAGCGACCGGTTGCCGCTCACCCTCGGAGCCGAGTCGCTCATCACGACATCCGCGGGCTTGCGGAGCGTCTCGAACAGGGTGGCCTGGACCTCCGGGCGCTTGAAATCGCCTCGGAGGATTTCGACGCCTTCGATCGGGGACATCGGAGAGAGATCGACCGCGATGACGCGGCCCTCAGGTCCGGTGCGCTCGCGGGCCACCTGGGACCAGCCGCCCGGCGCCGCTCCGAGGTCCACGACGACATCGCCCGCCTCGAACAGGCCGTATCGCAGGTCAATCTGGGATAGCTTGATCGCGGCGCGGCTGCGGTACGACTGCTTCTTCGCGGCCCGGTAGAATCGATCGTGCTTCCGGGCCTTGACCCAGGCCTTCCCCATCGAGCAGAACGATGCCGACGTCCCGCAATAATCCTTTCTCCGGCCGCCGGCTTAACATGTTAACCGGCACAGCGTAGTTTCACTCACCCCATGGAAAGGCTATAATATAGCTATCGCTATCAGTGAGGTGATGACGATTGAAGGATACGACGGAGGACGGATCTTGCTGTCCTACGATGTCTCGGGCGCGGCTCGGACGGTCGCCGCGAGGGTTTGCCAGATCATCTTCGGACGACGGAGGATCTCGCAAGGGCCTGCCAGGCTCCGATACGAAGAGAAGGGATTCATCCACCGCCCCGGCGTGGTGTGGGTAGGTCAGAGCGTGTTGGTGATGCCTCCGAGTGATGCAAACGAATTGTCCGACCGCCTCCGCGCTCTGGGCGTTCGCGTGGCGACCGGTCCGGTGTCCATCCCACGGCCGACCTTGGAGGCGTTCCGCCGCGGCCGCGAGTTGCTGACTTAACATGTTAACCATGGCCGCGCACCTTTGAAATAGACGCGGCCTCTTTCGTGCCACATGGTCCGGACATACGCGGAAGCGGGCGTGAGCCAGGACGAAAAGGCGGCGCACATCGCTGCCCTGGTCTCCGCGCTCACGTACCGCCGGCGAGGCTTCGGCAGGCCACTCACCAAGATTGGACATTTCACCGGCCTGGTCGACTTCGGCGCGTACGCCCTTTCCTTGTGCACCGACAGCGTGGGGACCAAGGTCCTCGTGGCGAAGGAGATGCGCCGCTGGGACACGATCGGGATCGACTGCATCGCGACGAATGTGAACGACATGATCTGCGTCGGCGCCGAGCCGATTGCCTTCGTCGACTATGTCGCGATCGAGTCGTACGACCGCGAGGTCGCTCGCCAGATCGGCGTGGGGCTGAACCGGGGAGCGGAGATGGCGAACGTCTCGATCATCGGCGGGGAGATCGCCGTTGTGCCGGAGCTCGTCCGCGAGTACGACCTCGCGGGCACCTGCTTCGGCGTCGTGCGGAAGTCGAAGATCGTGGACGGCCGGGCGATCCGGCC
>Ga0209161_10000782_pt1 | contig 26005 bp, 21 predicted proteins | sample GraSoiAngelo_155_FD_186169 | JGI IMG/M metagenome (GOLD analysis project Ga0209161, IMG submission 186169) | Grasslands soil microbial communities from the Angelo Coastal Reserve, California, USA - 14_1009_13_30cm (SPAdes) (version 2) | ecosystem: Environmental > Terrestrial > Soil > Grasslands... | reverse complement strand
ATCGCGGCTTTGTCTTCGCCGGCCGTCTCGATGTACTTCTTCGGCACGACGTTCTGGTAGCCGACGAACTGGGTGAAGAGCGACGGCACCTCCCAGACCTTGCTCTTGAAGTGCATGACCACGGTGAGCTTGTCGGGTGTCTCGATGCGGTCGAGCTGCATGCGGAAGAACGGCGCCGAGCCCCCACCCGCGTCGGGCTTGAGATTCTGCTCGACGGTGAACTTGACGTCCTCCGCCGTCAGCCCGCCCCAGCCCTCATGGAACTTCACGCCCGAGCGGAGCTTGAACGTCCACGTCTTGAGCTCGTTCGACGGCTTCCATTCCGCGGCCAGCCCCGGGCGGTACTCGAAGGTCTTCGGGTCGCGCGTGATCAGCGAATCGTAGACGCAGTCCCACAGGGGCTTCTCGCCCTGCACGCCGCGCCAGGCGAACGGCGTCTCGGTGCCCCACTGACCGACCGCGACGACGAGGCGCTCGTTGGGGCCGGCGGTGGCGCGAGCGGGGCGAACGAGCGGCGCGCCCATGGCGGCGACGGCCGCGGTGCCCGCCCGCCGCAAAAAACTCCGGCGATCGATCGAACGAGCCATCGTGATGTCCTCCGAGATCTGCCTCAGCTCACGTACTCGTAGTTGTTCTCGAGCGGCACGTAGACGAGCGTCTGCCAGGCATTCACCTTCTTGCTCACCGCCCACGTCAGCGACCGCATCCCCAGCATCACGCCGCGACAGTCGTCGTAGAGCTTCTGGCCGAGCCCCTGGGTCATCCGCGCCCGCTTCTCGGCGTCGAGTCGCGCGAGATCGTGTCGACGTCCTCGTCGTACGGACCGTCGGCGAGCAGGTTGAAGGGCCCCTTGGAGTAGATGCACCGCTGCCAGGCCAGGACGGGCTCGTCGAACGGGGGCGATCCGTAGACCCAGTGCGTCTTGTTCGTCTTGCGCGCGCGGTTCTTCGGCAGGAAGTTGCTGAACGCTTCCGGCACGCGCCGGACCTTGATGCCGATCTTCTCCCAGTCGAGCGAGACCGCCTCCACCATGTCCGGTCCGTCGAGCGCGTAGGTCATCACGAGTGGGTTCACCCGTACCTCGAAGCCGCCGGCGTGACCGGCCTCGGCCAGGAGCTTCTTCGCGCGCTCGGGATCGTACGGCGGGACCTTCCAGTCTTTGTTGAAGCCCTTGTGGAAGGGGTAGTACCAGTACATGAACGGCGCGTCCGAGCCCAGGCCCTTCCAGAGCGCGTTGACGATGGTCTTCTTGTTGACGGCCAGGTTCAGCGCCAGCCGCACCTTGCGCGCGTTCTCCTGGCTCTTGGGGTCTTTTGGATCGCCCGCCCACGGACACGAGGGGCAGTAGTCCTCGCGGTCCGGCGTCGTCTGGCCCTGGAGCACCATCCAGTGGCAGGCGGCATTGGCCGTCTCGTGGATCCGGAGCCCCGCCTTCTTGGCCTGGTCCAGGTAGTCGCCGAAGACGTTGCCGATGTCGATCTCGCCGGCGCGCAGCCCGGACAGGCGCGTCGCCGGATCGGGAATCCGGCGGATGACGAGCTCCTTGAACGCCGGTGTTTTCCGCCAGTGATTCGCGACGGCCTCGAACCGGTGGTAATCGCCCTGCTTGCCCTCGACGTGGCGGAAGGGGCCGGTGCCGATCGGATGGAGCGCGGCCTTGTCCTCGCCCACCGACTCGACATACTTCTTCGAGGTGATGTTCTGGTAGCCGACGAACTGGGTGAAGTTCGACGGCACCTCCCAGACCTTGTTCTTGAAGTGCATCACGACCGTGTGCTTGTCCGGCGTCTCGATGCGCTCCAGGTGCATGCGGAAGAACGGCGCCGATCCGCCCTGCGAATCTGGCTTGAGGTTCTGCTCGACGGTGAACTTCACGTCCTCCGCGGTCATCTCGCCGAACCCTTCGTGGAACTGCACGCCCGAACGGAGCTTGAACGTCCACGTCTTGAGCTCGTTCGAGGGCTTCCACTCGGTCGCCAGGCCCGGGCGGTACTCGAAGGTCTTCGGGTCGCGCATGATCAGCGGGTCGTAGGCGCAATCCCACAAGGTCTTCTCGGACTGGCTCGAGCGCCACGCGAAGGGCGTCTCGATCCCCCACTGGCCGACCGCCACGACGAGGCGGTCGCTCGCCGCGATCGCACGCGAAGAGGCGACGAGCGGGGCCCCCATTGCTGCCGCGGCCGAAGCCCGCTTGAGGAACGTGCGTCGGTTGATCGCCATCGCGTAGCCTCCCCGTTGAGGCGTCGGGCCTCGGCGGCTATTCGATCTGTCGCTCAGCTGATGTGGGCGGGGACGCGTCCCCCGGTCGGGCGCGAGCGGGGCGCGGCGGGGCCCGACCTGAACAGCATCGCGCCCGCGACGATCACGTATACGAGGTAGCCGCCGACCTCGAGGAGCGACGGTCGCGCCCGGTAACCGATCAGCCCGCCGAGGAATCCGCCGATGAAGCCGTGGTCGTCCAGCGCGAACGAGGTGTCCCACACCGTCGGTGACTGCGGGAGCACTCCCATCGCCTCCAGCCTGCCGAGCCCCGTGCTCAACATGCCCGCCGCCAGAAAGAGCAGCAAGATCGAGGTGACCGCGAAGAACCGCTGCAAGCTGATGCGCCGGCCGCCCCGGAAGATTGCCCAGCCGAGCGCCGCGGCCGTCGCGAGACCCAGGAGGGCCCCAGCGGCGCTCGCCCAGCCCGACGGCGAGGTCGCCTGAGTCAGGAGCCCCCAGAGAAAGAGCACGGTCTCGGCGCCCTCGCGGAAGACACCCGCGAAGGCGATCAGCGCGATGATCCAGAGGCGGTGAGTCGCCTGCGCCGCGTCGATGCGGCGCTGGACGTCGCCCCCCACCGCAAGGGCGTGCTGCCGCATCCAGTACCCGTGCCACGTGAGGACGGTCACGGCGACGAAGATCACGGCGAGCCCGATCACATCGGGGCCCAGGTCGAGCAGTGGCCCCGACAGCGCCGTCACGACGACGCCGAGCGCGCCGCTGGCGAGCACACCGAGCGCGCCGCCCCAGGTCGCGTAGTGATAGTGCCGCTCGGCGCCGATCTTCTGGAGGTACGTATAGACGATGCCCAGGATGAGCGCGGCCTCGAATCCCTCGCGCAGCGTGACGACGAACGGGCCGCCCATGAGCCGGGGATCTACTCGGCGACGATGCGGCCGGTTGCCTGGTGGTTGAAGTCGTCCACGAAGGCGTAGGTGCCGGGCTTGAGGGCGCGGATCCTGACGGTGACGGTCTTACCGGCCGGCACCACCTTCTCGACACGAAGATCCTTGCTCTCGAACTCGGCGGCCTTGGTCCCCTTGTTGGTGACGACGAGCACGAACGGGGTGTTGGCCTTGACCTTCACCTCGGCGGGCTGGAACTGGTTCTTGTCGAGGGTCAGCGGGATTTCCGGAGGCGCGTCGGCCGCGGCCACGATGCCGGCGATCGAGAGGAGGCCGAGGGCGAGACCGGCGATCAGGAGCGTCAGACGCCTGTGCATGCGAGCCTCCAACCCTGTGCAATTAAGTTCACAGTCCGCAGATCATTAGGATGACCTAATCCACGGCGCCTGTCAAACCCGCTCCATCCCGGAGCCGACGAGATCTATCACGTGATCTCGGGAAGCGGCGCTGACCGCCGGGGCGCCGGGCCCCGCCTACCTCTTCGCGTGGATCCCGGCGCCCGTCACGAAGTCGTAGAGGTTGGCGACGTTCATCTTCATCACGTTCGGCGCCATGCCGTCCTGGCCCACGTCCATCGGGTACCGCTCGGTCATCGCCGTCAGCGTGGCCACGCTCTGGTCCTTGGTGAGCCCGCGTTTGACCCCGCCGCGCACGTAGTCCACCCACTCCTGGATGAACGCGCCCTGCTCGTTCAGATAGCGCTTGTCGCAGATCGGGCCGTGGCCGGGAACGAAGGTGTCCTCCCGGAGGCCGCGCAGCGACTCGAGCGCCTGGAGCCATAGATCCGGGTCGGCTTCCTGCAGCCACGTGTGGACCTTGCAGAAGATGTTGTCGCTGGTGAAGACGACGCCCTCTTCCTCGACGATCACGGCGGCCTGATACGCGGTGTGGCCGGGCATGTGGACCAGGCGGAAGGTGTGGTTACCGACGTGGATCTTCATCTCGCGCGTGAACGTGATGATCGGGGCGTTCGCGCGATAGCCTTCCAGGAGCTTCGGCTCTTCCGGCCCGAACGTCCCGACGCGCGCAACCATCGCCGGCATGTCGGTCTCGAGGATCCGGGTCCTCACGCCCTCGTGGGCCACGACCGGTGCGTCGAAGAACGCGTTGCCGGTCCAGTGATCGCCGTGGGGCTCGGTGTTGAGGATGTACTTGAGCCGCCCGCGCCGCTCGATCTCGGCGCGCAGGCGGAGGGCGTCGCTCGGCTTGTGCGGCGTGTCGATCAGCACGATTCCGTCGGACGTCGCGACGAACCCGTGATTGGATCCGCGGAGCTCGTTCTCGACGAAGACGTTGGCGGTCAGCTGCTTCATGGCGTTCCTCCACGTGGGAGCCGCGCGTCGGCCGGTGGGGCCCCAGCCAAATCGTGACCGACAGGCTATGGTATCGTCTGGCCTTCGGCAAGCCCTCGAGGAGGGACCCAGGCGATGCCCTACAAGCTACTGAGCTATCAGGCCGGCCGAGCCGCGCGCGCGGGCATGCTGGTCGGCGACACCGTCTACGATGCGGCGAAGGGCACCGGCGTCGCCGCGCACGCGAGCGTGCTCGGCATCCTCGAAGATTGGGGACGCGCGCGGCGGCTCCTCGCTCAGGCGGCGAAGCGCATCGCGTCCGGCCAGGGGCGCGCCAAGGGTGTGCCGCTCGCGCGCACCCGGCTCCTGGCGCCCGTGCGCTATCCCGGGAACATCTACTGCGCCGGCGCCAACTACACCGACCATATGGCCGAGATGGCGCGCGTCCAGGGCCAGCCGCCCGGACCGACCATGAAGGAGCTCGGTGAGAAGCCCTGGCACTTCGTGAAGTCGTCACGGAGCTCCATCGTGGGACCGGGCGCGCGGGTCAAGCTGCCGGTCTACTCGCGGATGGTCGACTGGGAGGTCGAGCTCGCCGCGGTCATCGGCAAGGTCGCGCGCGACGTGCCGGTGGAGAAGGCGCTCGACTACGTCGCCGGCTACACGATCGCCGACGACCTGTCGGCGCGCGACGTGATGAAGCGCGACAAGAACCCGGCGACGTCCCCGTTCCACTACGACTGGCTCAGCCAGAAGTGCTTCGACGGCTCCTGCCCGCTCGGGCCGTGGATCGTGCCCGCCGGTGACATCGCCGATCCCCAGAACCTCGCGCTGAAGCTCTGGGTGAACGACACGCTCATGCAGGACTCGAGCACGAGCAAGATGATCTTCGATACCGCCGAGCAGATCGCCATGCTCTCGTCGCGGGTGACCCTCCAGCCCGGCGATCTCGTCCTGACGGGAACGCCAGCCGGCGTGGGCATGCCACGGCGGCTGTTCTTGAAGCCCGGCGACCGCGTGAAGCTCTGGATCGAGTCCATCGGGGAGCTGAGCCACACGATGGTCGGATGAGCCGATGAGCGGCCAGGCGAGCCCTTCAATGACCTACGTCGGCCGGCCACAGAAGCGATCGGAAGACCCGAAGCTCATCACCGGTCGCGGTCAGTACGTCGAAGACATCAAGCTACCCGAGCTGGCCCACCTGGCGTTTCTGCGGAGCCCGCACGCCCATGCGCGCGTGACCGCGATCCGCGCCGACGCGGCGAGAAGCGCGCCGGGCGTGCTGGCGGTCGTGACCGCGAAGGACCTGGGCTCGCTGCGTCCCCTGCCCTTCATGGCGACGCTGCCTGGCCTGAAGCAGGTGCCGTGCGCCTACCTGGCCGGAACCGTCGTCAACGCGACGGGCGTGCCCGTCGCCGCGGTCGTGGCCGAGAGCGCCTCGCAAGCTCGCGACGCCGCCGACCTGATCGAGGTCGAGTACGAGCCGCTTCCCCCGATCGCCGACCCCGAGCGCGGGCTGGCGCCCGGCGCTCCGCTCGCCAACGCCGATCTCGGGACGAACCAGGCGTTCAGCTGGCCGCTCAAGGGTGGGGACGTCGATGGCGCGTTCGCGAAGGCCGCGCACGTCGTGAAGGTGCGTCTCGATCACAACCGCCTGGCCGGCGCGCCGATGGAGCCGCGCGGCGTGCTCGCGCGCTACGACGCGGCCAGCGAAGAGCTGACGCTCTGGCTCACGACCCAGAACCCGTTTCTCTCGCGCGCCGATCTCGCAGCGGTCCTGGGCTTTCCCGAGCACAAGCTTCGCGTGATCGCTCCGGACGTCGGCGGCGGCTTCGGCGTGAAGGGCCCGCTCTACCGCGAGGAGATCGTCGCGGCGCTACTCGCGCGCCGGCTCGGGCGGCCTATCCGCTGGATGTCGACCCGTACCGAAGATCTATTGACCACGATCCAGGCGCGGGCGGCCGTCACGGAGGCGGAAGGTGCGGTGACCGCTGACGGAGAGATCATCGGTCTCCGCGGGAAGTTCGTCTTCGATCTCGGCGCACATCTCCTCTCGCTGTCGCTGGTACCGCCGATGTCGGCCTCGACCCACATCTTCGGCCCGTATCGGATCCAGAATGCCGAGCTCCTCAGCGTCGGTGTCTACACGAACACCGCGCCCACGGGGCCCTATCGAGGCTCGGGGCGTCCGGTCGGCGTCTATCTGATCGAGCGCGTCATGGACGAGGCCGCGCGGGCAACCGGCCTCGATCCCGTCGAAATCCGCCGGCGCAACTTCATCGCCGCCGACGCCTTTCCCCACCGGACGCCGTTCGGCGTCGCCTACGACTCCGGCAACTACGCGCGGGCGCTCGATCGCGTGCTGGAGCTGGCGGACTACGCTGGGCTCCGCCGCGAGCAGGCCGCGGCGCGCTCGCGCGGTGAGCTGATGGGGATCGGCGTCGCCACCTACGTCGAATCGACCAACGTGCTCGGCTGGGAGAGCGGCGTCGTCCGGGTGGAACGCAGCGGCAAGGTCACGGCCATCACCGGCTCGAGCCCGCATGGCCAGGGCCACGAGACGACCTTCGCCCAGATCATCGCCGACCACCTCGGCGTCCCCTTCGAGGACGTGGTCGTCCGCCACGGCGACACGCTGGGCGCGCCGCAGTCGATCGGAACGTTCGGCAGCCGCAGCGCCGGCCTCGGCGGCAGTGCGCTGGCTCAGGCCTCCGGCGAAGTTCGGGAGAAGGGCCGCCGGCTCGCCGCGCGCCTTCTCGAAGCGAGCCCGGAGGATCTTCAGCTCGTGCGCGGCGGCTTTCAGGTGAAGGGCGTGCCCGAAAAGACCATCGGCTGGGATCGGATCGGTGAGTTTGCCCATCGCGGGATGGGCCTGCCGCCCCAGGAAACACCGGGCCTCGAGGCGACCGTATTCTTTCGCCAGGATCACCCGTCCTGGTCCTTCGGCGCCGGCATGGCCATCGTGCGTGTGGCGCGCGACACCGGTCGGGTCCGGCTCGAGCGGTTCATCGCCGTCGACGACTGCGGTAACGCGATCAACCCGCTGCTGATCGACGGTCAGATCGTGGGCGGTTTCGCGCAGGGACTGGGCCAAACGCTGCTCGAGCGCATCGCGTACGGCGAGGACGGCCAGCTCCTCACCGGCACCTTCATGGAGTACGCGATCCCGCGCGCCGACGACATGCCCGAGCTGATCGTCGATCGCACGGTGACGCCGTCGCCGCTCAACCCGCTGGGCGTGAAGGGTGTCGGCGAAGGCAGCGCGTGCGTGGCGCCGCCCGCGATCGTCAACGCGGTGATCGACGCGCTGTCGCCGCTCGGCGTCCGCCACGTCGACATGCCGCTGACCGCCGAGAAGATCTGGCGGCTGATCGACCGGAGCTGATCAGTCGCGCGGGATGATCGGGAGCAGGACGTGCGAAGGCCGACCCGGGCCGCCGTGGATCGTGACCTTCTTGCCGAAGATCTCGGCGGGTCGATCGCGCGGGTCGTTGTGCTGGAAGGGACCGACACCGGTGAAGACCGCACCGAGCGTTCCGAGACCCGTCGACGGACCACCCGGATACTCGTAGTCGCGCCCGCGCACGGTGAGCCCGATCCGGTGGCCTACCGGCACCACGATCGAGGTCGGCCAGACCTCGATGTCGAGCTCGTACACCTTCCCCGGAGCCAGCGGCTGCCGCTCGTCGTGGGTGTGGTACGGCCGATACGGCAGCGTCAGCTTCGGATCGAGCTTGCGGTGCGAGGCGCGGAGCCATCCCTGGGCGATCGGCGTGTGCGGATCGAGCGCGCCCTGGAACACCACCTCCTGGAAGTTCGGCGTGAACACGCGGACGATCAGGAACAGATCGGCGTCCCTGGTCTGCGAGGCGACGAAGAGCTTGGCCGCGATGGGCCCGGTGATCTCGGTCTCGCGCGGCAGGGGCGGCGTGAGGAAGGTGACGCCTTCGCCGAGGCCCTCGTAGGTGACGGCGCCGCGCCGGCCGACCGGCGCGCGGACCAGACTCTGATCGGCCGGGTTCAGGTAGAGCTTCGTCCACCGCGTGCGCGCGAGCGGCCACTCCTTCTCGTGGCGCTCGACGAACTTCTCACCGGGATGACGCACCTGGAGCTGGACTCGCGGCTGCTGCTTCCACCCGGTGTCCTCGCCCATGAGAAAATGGCCGAAGAACTTCTTCTGCAGGGTGACCCCGTAGTCCGTGTAGAAGTGGGTCCAGTGCTCGATGCCGTGGACCTCGAGCCACTTCTGCTTCGACGCCGAGCGCACGAATCCCTCGAAGTTTCCCCGCGGATGCAGACCCTGCCCGCCCCAGTTCCCCGACGAGAAGAGCGGGACGGTGACCTTCGACCAGTCGGGCATGCGCGAGCGCCAGTACTCGTCGCTGGCCAGCGGGTTCTTCCAGCAGTCGTCGTAGAAGTCGCGGCGGTTGCCGCCGAGCTCTTCTTCGGTCAGCGTCGGGGGGCCCGAGACCCAGTCGCCGTTCATCCGGCTCCGGTAGCCCCGCGTCCCGCGGCCGTGCTGGACCCGGATCACCTGCGAGGGGAACCAGGCCCTGCCGAACGTGCAGAGGATGCCGCCGTGATGGCTGAGATCGCGATAATAGTCGGCGGCGCCCTCCCAGATGCAGATCGCGCTCAGGTGCGGTGGCTGGAGCGCCGCGACCTGCCACTGGTTCATCGCGTAGTACGAGATGCCGTTCAATCCGACCTTGCCGTTGCTCCACGGTTGCCGCGCCGCCCACTCGATGCACTCGTAGAGGTCTTTCGCTTCGCGCGCGGACCAGATGTCGAGGTGGCCGGGCGAGCGGCCGGCACCGCGTGAATCCACCCGGACGCAGGCGTAGCCGTCCGGCACCCACTTCTCCGGATCGACCACTTCCCAGTTCTGGTACTTGTTCGTGGAGCCGGCGGTGACGTCGGGATGATGCTCGGCCATCCGGCGCCACTGATCGGTGTAGAGATCCTCGAAGTGGAGCCACTTGCCGTAGGGGCCGTACGTGAGGATGACCGGGTGCTTGTCCGTTCCGGGGGGCCGGAAGACGTCGGCCCGCAGCACGAGGCCGTCATCGACCTTGATGAGGACGTCCCAGTCGATCTTCAGAATGAGCCCGCCTCCAGAACCGAAGTCAACCCTCTAAGAGCGTCCGCGCCCCCTGAGATCGAGGACGAAATCGAACGTCCCCGTCCTGCCGTCCGCCGCGTCCCGGACCTGCATCACCAGGTCACGGCTGAAGATGGGATCGCGCTGGTTCCCGGCCTCTCCGGGAAAGTAGAGCTGGGTCGTGAGCACCGGACCGTTGGGCGCCTGGACCTTGACGTGGAAGTGGCGCGTGCGCCCGGGGTAGACGCCCGGCACGATCGTCTCCAGGCGATAGCGCCCCTGATCGTCCGCGAACTGATGGCCGCGCAGCCGATAGCCGGCGTTGTCGTACGCCCCGCTGTCATCGGCCTGCCAGAAGTCGACCAACGCGCGCGGCACGGGCTGGCAGCCAGTCGAGAGGATCGTGCCCGCCACGGCGATGCGTGTTCCCGGGAGTCCGGGCTCGAGAAGCGACGTCCGCGCGGGCGACTCCGGCTTGAAGTACGGTCCCTCGGTCCGACGTGGCGTCGGTGAGCCGTCGGCGCAGCTCGGCGTCGGCGTCAGCGCCTGCGCCCCGGCCGGGCCAGTGTCGAGCGCGCCCAGTGCGACCGCCGCCGGGGTGGCGGCCGCCAGTCTCAGGAAATCGCGGCGTGACGCGTTCATTCAAAACATCCTCCCGGGACGGCGATCGGTCGCCGCGTCCCCAGGCCTATCGTACCCGAGATGTCTTCTCGAGCAGCGCGGGCAGCTCAGTGAGATCGGCGATCTCGAAATCGGGCGGCGGCACATCGGCGCGTCGCGGGCGACGGTCGCGATTCACCCACACGACCCTCATCCCGGCGGCCTTCGCGCCGCTCACGTCGTCCACGTCGCTGTCGCCGACGTGCAGGACATCGTGCGGCTCCAGTCCCAGGCGCTCGAGCGCCCGCCGGAACATCATCGGGTGCGGCTTGTAGACGCGCACGGCTTCAGAGATCAGGACGAACTCGACGGGCAGCGTGAAGGTCCAGGACGCGATGTGCTCCTGGTCGGCATTGGAGACGATCGCCGAACGCCTGCCGCCGAGGGCGCCCAGGACCTCGCGCGTTTCCGCATAGAGCTCCACCCGGGTGGTCACGTCGAAGTAGAGGTCGACGTAGCGGGCCGCGTCGGCGCCGACACCGAGCTGGGCCAACAGCTTCCCCAGCGTCTGGCCCACGAGCTCTCGAAGCGTGCGGAACGGCGGGATCTGGGTCTCGCGGTAGTAGGCCTCGGACCAGAGGCGATACACGTCGTCGACGGAGACCGACAACCCATGGTCGGCCACGATCCGGCTCGGGATGAGCCGCAGGTCCTCGTTGCGCAAGAGCGTGCCATACGCGTCGAACGTCACGGCCTTGATCGCCATGCCTTGGTGAGCCTCGGCGCGGAGGATACAGGAACTTCTGGTAGGATCTCCACAGCGGTCGGAGAACGGAGGCTCGACGATGAACATCTTCAAGACGCTGGCGGTGAAGGACGTCGACGAGGCCACGAAATCGATCCCGCTGATCGACGTCGGGCCGGCGTTCCGGGACGAGCCGGGGGCGCGTGACCGCGTGGCGGCCGAGGTCCGGCGCGCGTGCGAGAGCGTCGGCTTCTTCTACCTGGCCGGCCACGGCGTGCCGCAGGGGCTGGTCGACGGCGCGTTCGCGGCCTCGCGCGAATTCCACGCGATCCCCCTCCCCGACAAGCTCGCGCTCAAGATCAACGAGAACAACATCGGCTACCTGCCGGTGAATCAGAGCATGCAGCGGGCCTCGACGGTCCACAAGGCGGCCCGGCCCAACTACAACGAGAGCTTCTTCATCAGCCACGACCGGAGCGCTGACCATCCGGACGTCGTGGCCGGACGCCCGCTCAGAGGCCGAAACCAGTGGCCCGCGGGCCACGACGCGATGAGGGCGGCGATGGTCCGCTACTTCAAGACCATGGAAGGCCTGGGCGAGCGGGTATTGCCCCTGCTCGCGCGGGCGCTCGACATGCCGGCGGGACACTTCGGGCCGTTCTTCACCAACGAGGCGCACATCAATCTGCGCTTCCTGCACTACCCGCCGCAGGAGACCGACGACGAGGAGCAGTTCGGTCAGGGGCCCCACACCGACAACTCGTTCATCACGATGCTCGCGCGAGAGGACGTGCCCGGGCTCGCGGTCCGCCTCCCCAGCGGCGAGTGGCTCGCCCCGCCGGTGATCCCGGGCACCTTCCTGGTCAACCTCGGCAACATCATGAAGCGCTGGTCGAACGACCGCTTTCTGTCGACGCCGCACGGGGTGCTGAACGACTCCGGCACGGACCGCTACTCGATCGCGTTCTTCTACAGCCCGAACATCGAGGCGGCCATCGAATGCCTGCCGACGTGCGTGAGCGCGAGCGAGCCGGCGCGCTATCCGCGCGCGGTGTACGGGGACCTGGTGCTGGACTTCTACAACGCCAACTACTTCCATCGGAAGGACTACGCCGGCGCCGCCGCCGGAGATTGACGCGAGAACCCGCTCCGCCATCTTCTTCAGCAGCGCAATCCGGTGCTGGCCAGCGTGGCTGCCGAGCCGAGTAAGTGGATCTATGGAGGGTTCGCGCTGGAGTATCGTGGGTGGGTGACCGGTGTTCCCCGCCCCCCCGACGTGTGTGCCCGAGACGTCGAGCTCGTGCGGCTGGCCCTGACCGGCGAGGGGGTCGACGTCGCGCTACTCGACGTGGAGCGCCTGGCCGACATCGAGTCGACAGCGGCGCGCTACCTGACGCCATTGGAGCGCGAGGAATACGCCGGACTCAGGCTCGAGACCCGCCGACGGGAGTGGCTCGCAGCGCGTGTCTGCCTCAAGACGATGCTGCTGGAGCGGCGCTGCGTCAGCGACCCGACCCGGTGCGCGATCGTGAAGGACGCGGCCGGACGACCCCGGCTCGTCTTTGCCGAGCCGCCCGCAGAATCCGTGCACGACTGCTCGCTCTCGCACAAGGGGCGCTTCGCGTGCGCCGGCGCCTCACGCCTGGCCGCCACCCGGATCGGTGTCGACATCGAGGAGATTTCCCCTCGCCTGCTGCGGATCGAGCGCGCCTTCGCGGGTGACCGCGACCGTCCGTTTCGAGCCCGGCCGCCGCAGGAGCGGCTGGCGCTGCTCTGGGCGCTGAAGGAAGCGTGCGCCAAGGCGGTCGGCAGCGGGCTCGGGTTCGCGATGGGCGCCCTGAGCTGCGAGGAGCCGGAGGAGGGTCGGCATCACGTGAGGACGGAGGACGGCCGGCAGTTCCGCGGACGCCACGTCGTCCACCATGGCTACGTCGTCGCACTGTGCCTGACCGAGGACGAACCCTGCGCCGGGGTCGAGTAAGCCGGGCGGCGCGTCGCTCGCCGTCGGACTCGCTCCAGCGTCGCCTGTACGCGCAGGGTGAGCGCGACGCCAACGCGCGCGCGATCGCGTTCGTCGACGCCGGCGGCGAGATCCGCTGGCGGACCTGGCGGGAGCTCTTCGAGGGGGCGACCGGCTACGCGCACTGGCTAGCCGAGGCGGGCTTGCGCCCCGGAGACGTCGCGGTGCTCGCGGTCCCGAGCGACGAGGCGTGCGCCCGAGCGCTCATGGGCGCTCTCCTCGTCGGCGCCGTTCCGCTGCTCGTCGCGCCGCCGGCGCTCCAGGACGCGAGCTCACACTTGCTTCAAGTCCTGGTCCGCACGTCGCGGCGCGCGAGGGCCCGGATCGCCCTCGTGCCCGCGGGCACCGCGGGGCTCGTTGCGCCGCACCGCAGACCCCGGACGCGGTTGCTGACCCTGCCCGAGCACGGGGTGGCGCCGTCGGCGGACCCACTCCCGGTCGTACAGCCGCCGACCGAACGGATAGGCGCCATGCAGCTGACGTCGGGGACGACGGGGTTCCCGCGCATCTGCGTGTGGAAGCACCGGGGGATCCTGGCGGCGCTCGACGGCATGCGCCGGGCGATGAAGCTCTCGTCGCGCGACGTGTGCTTCAACTGGACGCCGCTCCATCACGACATGGGACTCGTCAATAACTTCTTCCTGTGTCTGACCAGCGGCGTGCCCGTCGTCATGGCGCGGCCGCAAGATTTCATCCGCCGGCCCGCGCTCTGGCTGCGAGGACTCTCGGAGACGCACTCGACGGTCACGTGGTCGCCGAACTTCGGCTTCGTGGTGGCGACTCAGCGGATCCGCGACGACGAGCTCGAGGGCGTGCGCCTCGACGAGGTGCGCGGCTTCTACAATGCCGCCGAGCGCATCCACCTCGATAGCCTGCAGAGCTTCTACAAGCGCTTCGCGCCGCTCGGCGTCCGCCAGGAAGCGCTCAAGACCAATTTCGGGTGCGCCGAGAACGCCGGTGGCGCCACCTTCAGCGCGCCCGACGGCATGTACGTCCACGAGCTCGTGGATCGCGCGTTGCTCCACCAGAAGGGCGTCGCCCGGCCGGTGACGAGCGGCGAGGAGTCGGGCGCCGTGCCGGTCGTCGGCGTGGGACGTCCGGCTCCGGGGATCCGCGTCGCGGTGTTCTCGTCCGCGGGACGACGGCTACCCGATGGTCACGTCGGCGAGCTCGCCCTCGACACGCCGTCTCGGATGGTCGGCTACCTCCGCCAGCGTCGCGAGACTCGGCGCGCGCGCTACCGCGGGTGGCTGCGGACCGGGGACCTGGCCTACGTCCGAGGCCGCGAGGTGTTCTGGGTCGGCCGCCGGCGCGAGCGTATCACCGTGCGCGGGCGCAAGTTCGATCCGAGCGATTTCGAGCAGATCCTCTTCGGCATTCCCGGGCTTCGGACCGGCTGCTTTGCGGTGTTCGGCATCGACGACGAGACCCGTGGGACCGAGCGACTGGTGATCGTCGCCGAAGTGCAGGAAGCGGCGGCGGATGGCGCCCGCGGCCTGCTGGAGCAGATCAGGGAGCGGGTGTCACTCCAGCTCGGCGTCGGTGCCGACGAGGTCGTGCTGGTGAAATCCGGAACGCTGACCAAGACGTCCAGCGGCAAGCGGCGGCACCGGTTCTTCCACCAGGCGTACCTGGACGGCAGCCTGCGCGCGCACACGCTGCCGCTCGGCTCCTGAGGCGCGTGGCCTCGGGCTCCCGGCTCGATTGAGCTGACGAGGAGACCCTCAGGGCTGGAGCTTCCGGCCGACGAAGTCGGCGATGCACTGGATGCTCTCGAAGTTCCGCTTGAGGATCTCTTCGTCGCGGATCTGCACCCCGAACCGGTCTTCCAGGAAGGTGGCGAGCTCGAAGATCCCCATCGAGTCGATGATGCCGGAGGCGAAGAGGGAATCGTCGTCGGCGACCTTCGTCTCGCCGTGGCGCCCCGCCGACTTCGCCTCGATGAACTGCCGCACTCCCGCCACCACGTCGCTCATGCGATTCCTCGTCGCTTGTCGTTGCGGTCCTCGGCGAGATCCGCGCGCAGCCTCGAGCGCGGGCGCGATCGCATCCAGACTGTTGCTTACACTATAGCCGACGCGATGGCTCGGCGGCGAAGGGGTGGTCGTCGGGGCTCAGGCGCGCCGCCCTCCGGTCAGCATGCGGAGGAACGCCGGCGCCAGCCGCGGGTCGAGCGTGTCGCGCACGCCGTCGCCGAAGAGGTTGAAGGCCAGCACGGTGACGGTGATGGCGAGCCCGGGGAAGAACACCAGCCACCAGCGCGGCACCAGCGAGGTCAGCGAGTCGGCGAGCATGTTGCCCCACGTCGGGGTCGGGGGTGGGATGCCGACTCCGAGGAAGCCGAGCGCCGCCTCGATGATGATCGCCACGCCGAGGTGCGCCGTGGCCAGCACGAGGTAGGGCGCCACGCACTGGGGAAGGACGTGGTGGAACATCACGCGAGGCTGCGAGCTACCGGCGGCGCGCGCCGCCTCGACGTACGAGAGCTCGCGCACGGTGAGGGCGACCGAGCGGATCACCCGATTGCCGAAGGGAATGCGGGTGACCGCGATGGCGATGATCACCGCCGGCATGCCCGTGCCGATCGCCATCGAGATCGCCATGGCCAGGATCAGATCGGGGAACGACTGCAACACTTCGGTGATCCGCTGGCTCACCAGGTCGAAGCGCCCGCCGAGGTAGCCGCTGGCCACGCCCCAGAGCGAGCCGACCGTGGTGCCGAGCAGCACGGACGCGAACGCGACGACCAGCGACGAGCGCGCGCCGTAGATCACCCGGCTCAACGTGTCGCGACCGACCTGGTCGGTGCCGAAGAAGCTCGTGGCATCGGGCGGCTTGGCCATTCGGCGGAAATCGGCCTTCAGCGGATCGGAGGGCGCGATGAGCGGCGCGGTGAGGGCCATCACGACGATGAGGAACCCGACCAGGCCGCCGGCCGCCGCCAGCGGGTTGCGGCGGGTGAAGGCCGAAAGCTCCCGCGCGACTGAGCGTTGCGGCAGGTCCGCGCCCCGCGCCACCTCCATCGCTCCGACCCCGAGGCCGTTCTTCATGGGCTCGCCTCGAACGGCGGGGCCCCAGCCCCTCGACGTGCTGCGGCTCGCACGACCAGTCCCACGCTAGCGATAGTGAATCCGCGGGTCGAGCCACGCGTAGCTCAGGTCGACGGCGACGTTGACGAACACGAAGATCACCGAGTAGAGCAGGACGAGATTCTGCACCACGATCGTGTCCCGCTCGATCACCGCGACGACCAGCGAGCGGCCGAGCCCGGGCACGCCGAACGCCTGCTCCACCGCCACCGAGCCGCCCAGCACGAAGCCCATGAGGATTCCCGACAGCGTCACCACCGGCAGCAGCGCGTTCGGGAGCGCGTGCCGCATGACCACCAGCGCCTCCTGCAGCCCCTTGGCCCGCGCGGTGCGCACGTAGTCCTCGCGGATGACCTCGAGCAGACACGAGCGCGACATCCGCGCGATGTACGCCCCCTGACCCAGACCGAGCACGAGCGCAGGACCGATGACGAGCTGCAGGTTGGTCCACGGGTCCTGCCAGAGCTGCACCACGACCAGGGGCGCCTTGTAGTTGAACCAGAACAGCGCGGCGAGCACGATCAGCATCCCGAGCCAAAATCCAGGAATCGCGAGGAACAGCACCGACATCGTGCGGGCGACGTTGTCGGACAGGCTGTTGGGCCGGAAGGCGCTCACGATGCCGATCGGCAACCCGATCAGCCACGAGATCAGCACCGACATCAGGCCGATCTCCGCGCTGATCGGCCCGCGATGGAGGATCAGCTCCGACACCTTGTCGCCGCGGAAGAACGATCGGCCGAGGCTGCCGCTGGCGATGTCCCGCATCCAGCGCACATACTGCACCGGCAACGGATCGCTGAGCCCGAGGTCCGCCATGATGTGCGCCCGATCGGCCGGCGCGAGCTTCGCGAACCCCTCGATGCCGAACATCGCGACCAGCGGATCGCCGGGCAGGATCCGCAGCACCACGAAGACGATCAGCGAGACCCCGAGCAGCGTGGAGAGGCCGAACAGCGCGCGGCGGAGCAGGTACTTTCTCACGGCGTTCCTACGTTCGTGCGGCGGCCGGGGGCCCCGGATGTCCCGGGGCCCCGCGCTTCCCCTTCCCGGCCGAGTCGTTCAGCTCGCGAGCCAGCCGTTGTCCCAGCGCTCGGCGTCGTAGATCCCGAAGTGCGTGGACGGGTTCTGGCCCCGCACCTTGTTGTGCCACGCGTCGTAGATCTTCTCGTACGAGACCGGCAGCAGCGGCGGGTCCTTCTCGAGGATGTCCTCGGCCTGCCGCACCATCGTCTTGCGCCGGTTGTCGTCCGTCTCGCGCTCGATCTGGCGCGCCAGATCGTGGAACGCCGGATTGGTCCAGTTCGAGTAGTTCTGGGGGCCGTCCTTGCCGTACCACGCCGTGAAGTAGTCGGACGGATCCATGATCGACGAGACGATCGCGCTGATCCCGAGATCGAAGTTGCCGGCGGCGGCGTCCTCGAACCACTGCGAGATCTGCACGGTCTTGAGGTTGCACTCGATGTTCAGCGTCTCCTTCAGCATCGCCTGGATGGCGACGGACCAGAGCTTGAAGGTGGCGGCGTCGCGTACCAGAAAGGTCAGGTTCTTGATCCCGCCGGCGTGGCCGGCCTCGGCCATGAGCTTCTTGGCCTCCTGCACGGCGGCCTTGCTGTCTTTCTGATAGCCGAGGCGCTTGCTGATCAGCTCGGCCTGCGGCGTCGACATCTCGTGGAACGGGTACACGAAGCCGCCCACCAGCATGGGCGCGACGTCCCTGACGACGTCGACGAGCGCGTGTCGATCGAGCGCGAGGTGCATGGCCCGACGGACGCGGGCGTCGCCCAGCGGCGGTTTCTTGTTGTTCATGAACACGGCCTGCACGACGCTCTGGTTGAACTCGGCCGCGGTCATGCCCTGCGTTTCCTTGGCCTTGCGCCACGACACCGGATCGAGCAGCCGGCCGTAGTCGAGCTTGCCCGTCAGGAGCGACGAGCCAAGCTCCGGCGAGAACGGCGGCATGTGATAGACCTCGAGCTTGTCGACGTACGGCAGCCCCTTGTTCCAGTAGTTGGGGTTTCGCTCCATGATCCAGACTTCCTTGTCCTTCCGCGAGACGTGGCGGAAGGGCCCGGTGCCCGGATAGCTCATCACCTGGCGCAGGTTGCCCTGGGTGTCGTCGAGCGTCTTCTTGCGCACGATGATGTTCCAGCCGCTCGCGAACGACCCGAGCATGAAGGCCTTGGGTCGCGCTTCCTTGAGCCTGAACTCGATCTTGTGCGGATCGAGGACGACGATGTCGCTCACCGCCGAGAACAGCGGCGTGCGCGGGCTCACCACGCCCTTCGGCGGGTTGACGAGCTTCTCGTAGGTGGCCTTGACGTCCTCGGCGGTGAAGTCGGCGCCGTCGTGAAACTTCACCCCGTGCCGCAGGTGGAACGTGTACTTCCGGTTGTCCGGCGACACTTCCCAGCGCTGGGCCAGGTCGGGGATGATCGTCTGTCCGTCGCGCGGGTCGCGGCGGATCAGCAGGTCGTACATGGGCGCCTGGGCGCCGATGTTGGCGACGGTCCCGGACTGGTGGACGTCGAAGTGCACGGGCGCGGTGTGGACGCCGTAGCGCAGCGTGCCGCCGCGCTTGGCGGCGGGATCGGGCTTGAAGGTCGCGTCCTGCGCGACCGCGACATCGGGTGCCGACAGGTGCCGGCCGACGACCACACCGGCGCCGACCGCGCCAGCTCGCTTGAGAAACGTCCGGCGGTCGACGCCACCCGAACGCCTGGAATCATTCGTCCGATCACTCATGGTGCCTCCCCTCGGTCAACTCTGGCTGCAGCCTCTCGCGGACTCCGCGGCTTCCGGACGATAACAGAAGTCAGCGCGAAGTGCTATCGACCCGTGAGCTCCTGGCGCACCAGACGCGCGCCCTCGGCGAGCGCCCGGAGCTTCGCGAGGGCGCGCTCGCGCGGCAGGTACTTCATGCCGCAGTCGGGTGCTGCGATCAACCGCTCGGCCGGCACGTGAGCCAGCGCGGCGCGGATGCGGCCGGCGACGATCTCCGCCGTCTCGACCGCCGGCTCGCCGAGATCGAGCACGCCCAGCACGACGATCTTCGACGGCAGCGAGCGCAGCGCCGAGCCGTCGAGCTTCGGCTGGGCCGCTTCGATGGAGACGTGCGTGGCCCGGCAGCGCTCGAGCTCGGGAAGGTACGAGTAGCGGCTCGGCTTCTTGTCCCTCACGGTGTGGGCGTAGCCGAAGCAGAGGTGCACCACGGTCGGCCCGGGGATTCCCTCGAGCGCGCGATCGATGGCGGCCACTCCGTACTCGCGCGCCCGATCCGGCCAGGCCTGGAGGTACGGCTCGTCGAGCTGGACGAAGTCCACGCCGGCGGCCTTGAGGTCGCGCAGCTCGGCGTTGACGACCGCGGCGAAAGCGAGCGCCAGACTCGACGCGTCCGGATAGTGCTCGTTCTGGGCCAGCACGCTCAGCGTGAAGGGCCCGGGCACCGTGATCTTGATGGCGCGATCGGTCTCGCCGCGCAGGAACGCGGCCTGGCGCGCGAGCGCGGGCCGCGCGCGCGTGACCGGCCCGACGACCCGCGGCACCGGCGTCGGCCGCCCGGTTCGGCTGAGCGCCGTGCCCGGACGCTCGAGGTCGAGCCCGGTGAGCGCCGGCGCCAGCCAGTTGAAGTAGCTCTCGCGGCGCACTTCGCCGTCGCTCACGATGTCGACGCCGGCGCGCTCCATGTCTCGCACGGCCAGGCGCACCGCGTCGTCTTGCGACTCGGTCATGAGCGCGTCGGGAACGCGCCAGAGGCTCGGGCGCGGCACTCGCGGCACACCGCTCGCGAGCAACGCCTCGCGGTCGATCAGCCACTCCGGTTGGGGAAAGCTGCCGACCACCGTGGTGGGCAGCACGGGAAGCGCGGTCTGGGGTCTCACGTTCGTCCCCGAGACACTACCAGATCACGTTCCCCACAGATCACGATCCCCCTTGACCACGCTGCCGAGGCCGGGCAGAGCACCGGCCCCCTCTCGAAGGTCGGTCTATCCCAGGGAGCCGAAGCCAAGGAGGGGAACATGCGCCTGCGAGATCAATTCTTACAGCGGCGTGGCCACCGCCTTCAGCGCATCGAACACGGCTCGCGCGATGAGCGCGTAGCCCGTGGCGTCGGTGTGCCAGGCGTCGGCCTGGAGATAGAGCTTCCCAAACGACTCGATCGGTCGATAGAGCCGGCGCCCCGCCGGCGCGTCGACGACGACGGTCCTGAGCGCCGGGACGTCGAGCCCCTCCCATCGGCCCTCGCGGCCGCTGTTCGTGTAGACGTAGGCGAGCCGCTGGCCGGGCGCGAGAGACGCGGTGTACGACCACACCCCGTCTCCGGCGCGCTGGTCGCCGTGCGTGCCGTCGTCGTACATGGCAACGCGGTTGGGCACGAGAGCGCCGAGGGCGGGATGGGCGCCGACGATGAAGAGTCCCTCGGGGGCCGCCTGGCGGTCCGCCGTCACGCGGAAGATCACGTCCACCCCGTCCCGCGTGCTCATGGGAGTCCGCGCCGAAGGGGGCGTGAGACCGTGCGCGCGCTCGACGTCGTCCTCCATTTCGCGCCGCGCCCGGGCGATCAGGCGCTCGCTGTCGACCCAGGGAACGCCCGCGGCGGTCGCGACGCGCTCGACCGCCGCTCGATAGGGGCTCTCGTCCCACAGCTCGTTGAAGAGCAGCACGACGCTGGCGCCCTGGTGGCGGGCGAGCGCGATCATGGCGGTGAGATTGCGCTCGTAGTCGGCGAGCGGGACCCGCGTCCACGCTTCCGCGCCGACGTACTTCTGGCGCGCCGGCCGCGGATCGTCGGCCCGGCTGGCCGCGTCCTTGAGGTGCCCGTCGAGCGTGGTGGGTCGGTGTCGCGCCGACGCGACGAGATAGCGGGCCAGGCGCACGATCTCGGAACGCCCGGCGAGCGCGCCGACCCGCGCCGCCGGGGATGGCGCCGTGCGGGCGACCTCCTCGTCCCGAAACCCGGCCACGCTCGAATCGTTCATCGCGAAGCCGATGACGACCACGTCGGGCGCGAGCCTCTGGACGTGGCGCCGCAGGAGCGTCAGACCCTGGAACGACGAGTAGCCGAAGACGCCGAGATTCAGCACTTCCACGTCGGCCGCTGGATACGCGCGACGCAGGAGTTTCTCGAGGCGCTGGGGATAGGCCTGGTCCTGATCGACATTGGCGCCGAACGTCCACGAGTCGCCGAGGCAGACGACACGCACCCGACCGCGGGGCTTGGGCACCTCGAACTCGCGGGCGCGGAAGCCCTGCGAGTTCAGCGCGATCGACCACGTAGGATTGTGCGCGAGTGAGTCAGGCAAGGACGGCCGAAACCTCCGAAGGAGGGCGACGCGGTCGGCCTCGCTGCGGATGGGGGTGAACACGTCGACGTACCGCCGCTCGACGCCGGCCCGGCTCCGCCAGAGGAGCGCCGGGTCCGGCTCGAGCACGCGCGCGGCGTCCGCCCACGGAGGCACCGGCCCGTAGTCGTCGACGACGTACGGCAGGGCGACCGCCTCGAGACGGAAATTCCTGAGGGCCCAGACCGCGCGGAGCCCGCCCTCGACGAGTCCGAGCGCGACCACCGTCATGATCGTCGAGACGGCGACGACTCCCGCGACCTGCGCAGCGCGCCTTACTGTCACCACGTTGTGACCGCCTCCCCCAGAATACCGGCGAAGCGGCGCTCAGCGCGCCCGGCGGGCTTCGAGCCCCTTCCAGTCGAACTCGACGCCGTGTCCCGCGCGCTCCGGCGCCACGGCGAAGCCCGCGTCGATGGCCAGCGGCTCCTTGATGTACCGGTCCAGGCCGAAGCCGTGAGCCTCGAGGTAGGAGCGATTGGGCACCGCGGCCAGGAGGTGCACGGTGAGATCGTGAGCGCCGTGCGACGTGACCGGGAGGTTGAAGGCCTCGGCCAGGTGACAGATCTTCATGAACACGGTGACGCCGCCGCAGTTGGTCACGTCGGGCTCGGGGAACGTGACGCCGCCGGCCGCGATCAACTGGCGGAACTCGTGCAGGGTGTGCAGGTTCTCGCCGGCGGCGATCGGCAGGCCGCCGTCGCGGACGATCCGGACGTGCCCCGGAACGTCGTCGGGGATGGTCGGCTCCTCGAGCCACACCGGCGCCGACTCCATCAGGGCGCGCGCGGCGCGGATCGCGTCGTCGACCGACCAGCGCATGTTGGCGTCGACCATCAGCGGGAAATCGGGGCCGAGGTGAGCGCGCATCGCGCGGACGCGCTCGATATCTTCACGCAGGGACGGACGCCCGACCTTCATCTTGATGGCGCGGAAGCCGCGCGCCAAGTTCTCGTCGGTCTGGCGCAGCAGCGCGTCGAGCGGGAAATCCAGGTCGATGCCACCCGCGTAGCAGGGCACGCGCGGGTTGAAGCCGCCCAGCACTCGCCAGAGCGGCGAGCCGTGGCGCCGGGCGCGGAGGTCCCAGAGCGCGATGTCGACCGCCGACATCGCCAGCGCCTGGATGCCGCCGCGTCCGCCGTAGTGGGTCCCCCACCACATCGCCTGCCACAGCGCCTCGATGCGCTCGGCGTCGCGGCCCGTGACCAGCGGCGCCAGGTCGCGCGCCAGCGCCGCGTGCACGGCCGCGCCGCCGGCACCGACCGTGTACGTGTAGCCGACGCCTTCGCCGCCGTCGGCGTCGCGCACGCGGGCGGTGATCAGCTCGAAGCTCTTGATCGTCCCGTGAGTGCTGTCGGACAGCGCGACCGGCAACGGGATCGAGTAGTGGTCGGCGAGGAGCTCGCGGATCAGCACCGCGGGGCTCACTTGATCGCGTAGGGGTTGATCGGCGTGCCGACGCCGCGCGTGACGGGCAGCGGCGGCGCCACCAGGAGAAAGGCGTAGCGCCCGTCGGCGGCGCAGTCGGCCGCGAGCTCCTCGAGATAGAAGATCTCGCCGAGGGTGAGCCCCATGTTCGGGATCGCGCAGATGTGGAACGGGCTCCGGAACGGCGGCAGCTGCGAGGGCCGCACCTCGACCGCGTAGTTGTCGGCGGCGATCGCGGCGATTTCCTTGGCGTGCATCCACGGCGCGGTGTGGACCGAGACGCCCGGCGAGTCGTCGAGGTCGAAGTGGCGCCAGTCCTTGCGGTCGAGATAGCGCGCCATGTGGCCGGTGCGGACGATCAGGATGTCGCCGCGGCGCACGTCGACCTTCTGAGCCGCGGCGGTCGCGTCCAGGTCGGCCGGCGTGATCGCGTAGCCGGGCTCGAGCGCGCGCACGCCCTTCCAGCGCGCGACGTCGAGCAGCACGCCGCGGCCGGCGATCCGGCTCTTGGTCTTGTCGATGCTGTTCTTCGAGGTGCCGCTGCTGGTGACGAGGGCGGCGTCGTAGCCGTTGTACATCTTCCCCTCGTAGAAGACGTGCGCGAGGCTGTCCCACTGGGTCACGCACTGGAGCGGCATCACGATCCAGTCGTCGGACCCGCCGTAGCCCTGCGTCGTGGCCACCTCGGCCGGCGTCCTCGGCTGATCGCCTCCGTCGCGGAACATCGTGTGGATCGGGTTGAACCGCTGACGCGTCCCACTCTGCGGGCCCTCGCGCTGCAGCGGGATCCCCAGCGCGAACACCTTGCCGGTGGTCGCGAGCCGGCAGGCGGCGGCGATGGCCTCCGGCGTGATGAAGTTGAGCGTGCCGATCTCGTCGTCGGCGCCCCAGCGACCCCAGTTCCGCACCTGCATCACGATCTTGCGGAGAGTCTCCTCGCTCATGGCGGGCATCTTACGTCAACGACCTCGCCAAAGGCTGGTATTGTGTCGGCCGTGGCCGCTCGTACGGACCGGCTCCTGCTCGCCAACGCGATCATGGGCCAGTTCCTCACCGGGGTCGCCTCGCGGATCTTCATCATCTCGCTGCCGACGATCGCGGCCGCGCTCGACGCCGACATCCTCATGATCGCGTGGGCGCTCATCGCGTATCAGCTCGCGGGGATCAGCCTCTCGGTTGTGTTCGGCCGGCTCGGTGACATCTACGGACGCTACGTGATCTACGGCGGCGGCTTCGCGATCATGGCGGTCAGCTCGCTGCTGTGCGGCTTCGCGACGAGCGCGCTCTGGCTCGTGCTCTTTCGCTTCATCCAGGGATTCGGCGCCGCGATGGTCTCGTCGGCGACGCGCGTGCTGGCCATGGAGGCGATGGACGAGAGCGCCGCCGGGCGCGCCAACGGCTACATGACGATGTCGTTCCACGGCGGGCTCCTGATCGGCCCACCGCTCGGCGGGCTGGTGATCGATCTGGTGAACTGGCGCTGGGTCTTCTTCCTGCTGGTGCCGATGGGCGCGCTCGGCGTCGTCCTCACGGTGCTGCGAGCGAAGAAGGGCCGCGCGGTCTCTCCCGCCCGCCCGCCGGCCATCGATTACCTCGGCGCGGCGCTCCTCATCGTGCTGACCGTGGTGCTGACGCTGGTCCTCGACCGGCGCGCCGCGGTGACGCTCGGCGCCGAGCGCACCGGCGTCATGGCGGTGGTCTTCGTGGCGACGTTGCTGGGGCTGCTGGCGCACGAGCACCGGACCGTGAGCCCGATCGTGAACCTCGCGTTGTTCAAGATTCGGATGTTCACGTTCAGCGTGCTGAGTCTGCTGCTGCTGGCCACGACGACCAGCGTGCTCGGGTTCCTGCTGCCCTTCTACATCCAGGAGGTGCTGCACTACTCCCCGTCGTTCATGGGACTCATCTTCCTGGCCGCGCCCATCTTCACGATCGCGCTGGCGCCGGTGAGCGGCCAGCTCACCGACCGGATCGGCCCGCGGATCCCCGCCTCGATCGGCGTCCTGATGACGATGACCGCCTTCGCGGTCGGCTTATTGCTGAGAACCGACTCCCACTGGATGCTGCCGACGCTGGTGATGGCGTTGTTCGGCCTGGGCTCCGGGCTCTTCAACACGCCGAACCAGACGGCGATCGTGGCGTCCGTGCCCAGGGAGTACCGCGGCTTCGCGACCGGGATGGTCCAGACGCTGTTCGGCATCGGCTCGCTGCTCGGAATCTCGCTGGGCAGCGCGCTGCTGACCGTCGCGTTCCGCTACTATTCAGGCACGCTCGACGCGGCGCCGAGCGCCGCCAATCCCGTCGCCTTCGTCGCCTCGATGCACGTCACCTACGTGGCGTGCCTGGCGTTCATGGTGCTCGCCCTGCTAGCCTCCTTCATGAGAGGCGGCACCCGGATCGCGGCCGCGCCTTCTCCAGGAGGTCCTTCATGAGCCACTACGACGTCGCCGTGATCGGTCTCGGCATCGTGGGCGCGAACGCCGTCTACGCGACGGCGCGCGCGGGGGCGCGCGTGCTCGCGATCGACGCCGGGGTCCCCGGCGCCGGCACCAGCGGCACCTCGTTCGCCTGGCTCAACTCTGTCCGCAAGGAGCCCGAGGCCTACCACCGGTTGAACGTGGCCGGGATGAGCGCTCATCGGGACCTCGCGCGAGACCTGGGCGACGTCGGCGCCCACCATTTCGGCGGCTCGCTCGAGTGGGCCGCCGCCGGCGACGGCGAGCGGGAGCTGCGGACGCGCGTCGAGCGGCTGGCCGGCTGGGGCTACGCCGCCGAATTCATCAGCCGGGAGCGCGCGGCGGTCATGGAGCCGGGGCTGGAGTTCCCCGGCCACGTGCGCGAGGTCGCGTTCTTCGGCGCCGACGGCTGGCTCGACGCGCCCGGGCTGATCCGTCGCCTGCTCAGCGCCGCGGCGAGCAAGCACGGCGCCGAGGTTCGCGAGCGAGCGCCGGTCCGATCGTTTCGGGCGCGCGGCGACCGCATCGAAGCCCTCGTCACCGACGGCGGCGAGACCGTCGCCGAGTCCGTCCTGGTCTGCGTCGGCCCGGCGACGCAGGCGTTCCTCGAGCCGCTGCGCGCGGTGGTGCCGGTGGGCCGAGCTCCCGGGCTCCTCGCGGTCACGTCGCCGCCGGGCGCGAAGCTCGATCGGGTCGTCCATGCGCCTGGAATCCACTTGCGTCCCGACGCCGGCGGCGGGCTCTTGCTTGGCACCGAGGACGTCG
>Ga0209161_10000778_pt1 | contig 26083 bp, 26 predicted proteins | sample GraSoiAngelo_155_FD_186169 | JGI IMG/M metagenome (GOLD analysis project Ga0209161, IMG submission 186169) | Grasslands soil microbial communities from the Angelo Coastal Reserve, California, USA - 14_1009_13_30cm (SPAdes) (version 2) | ecosystem: Environmental > Terrestrial > Soil > Grasslands... | reverse complement strand
TTGATAGAACCCTCATCAAACCGCTGCGCCGCGCGACCCTGTTTGAAGCCATCCGTCACGGGCTAAAGCCGCCGGCACCTTCAGAACGGGTTCCCACCAGACCCCATGAAATGGCGCAAGCGGGCGGGCTGCGGTTGCTGCTGGTGGAAGACAATCGCGTGAATCAGAAGCTGGCGCTGCGCCTCCTTGAGAAGTTGGGGCATCAAGTGACTCTCGCCATCAACGGCCAGGAAGCTATCGAGCTGTTGCAGTCGAGTGCTTTTGACTTGGTCTTGATGGACATCCAAATGCCGGTGATGGGCGGAGTCGAGGCTACGCAAAAGATCAGGGATGCAGAACTGAAAACCGGAGTCCATATCCCCATCATTGCCATGACTGCGCATGCGATGATGGGTGATGCAGAGAAATACTTGTCCGCCGGAATGGATGGCTACGTCTCCAAACCGGTGCGGGTCGGTTTCCTTAGTGCGGAGATTGACCGATTGGCAAAACCGGCCAACGCCAAGACTCTGGTTTTCTCCTGAAAGAAGGAAGAGTGCATGTCCAAGGCGATCATGGATCTCACTGAATTGCTGGAGCGCGTCGAAAATGACCGCGAACTCATACGTGACCTTCTGTTGATCTTCAAGGAGGAGTTTCCCCGCCATCTCCAGGCCTTGCGTGATGCGGTGGACTCCATGGATGGAGAAAAGGTCGCGGCTGAGGCGCATACTATGAAGGGAATGCTTTCCACCTTGTCTGCCACTTCGGCGGCCAGCGCCGCCGCCCGGCTCGAGCAGTTGGGCCGGAATCGAAAAGTGTGCGAGTTTCAGGAAGCTTACGCCGCGTTCGAGAACATCAGCAAAAAGCTCCTGCTGCAGCTAGACACCTGCATGGCAGAGGTGGGTGGATGAGGATTCTGATCGCCGAGGACGAAATGATGTCGCGGAAAATGCTACAGAAGACTCTGGAGCGCGCCGGCTATGAAGTGACCGTAGTGGAGAACGGCCGTCAGGCGGCGGACCAGTTGTGCCCGGCAGACGGACCAAGGCTTGCTTTGTTGGACTGGGTTATGCCCGAGCTGGATGGCCCCGGTGTTTGCCGCGAAGTGCGGAAAAGGAATGCGCAATCGTACGTCTACCTGGTGTTGCTTACTTCCAAAGAATCGAAGAAGACGTCGTCGCAGGACTCGAATCTGGGGCCGATGATTACCTGACCAAGCCTTTTGATCCCGAAGAGCTGAAAGCTCGCCTGCGCACGGGGCAACGCATCCTCAGTCTCGAAGACCGTCTGGTCGAGGCGCGCGAGGAGATGCGATTCCAAGCCACGCATGACATTCTGACAACTCTCTGGAATCGCGGCGTGATTGTGAACCTGTTGGGGCGCGAACTTGCCCGCTCCAGGCGCGAACGAGTCTCCACCTCAATTTTGATGTGCGATCTGGATCACTTCAAGAGTGTCAACGATAACTATGGCCATCTCGCAGGTGATGACATATTGAAGGAAACGGCGAAGCGGTTGCTCGCCTCCGTGCGGTCCTATGATTTCGTCGGCCGTTACGGCGGTGAGGAGTTTCTCGTGGTCCTGAACAATTGCAATCCGGCCTATGCATTTGCCCGCGCCGAGGAGATTCGCAAAGGCATCGCCCAAAGGCCGATGCCGTCGTCTAGCGGTCCGGTTTCCATCACCATGAGCCTCGGCCTCTTGCTGAGCCAGGAGTGGGGCTGCCGCCCAGTAGAAGACCTTCTTCAGGAGGCCGACGCTCCGCTCTACGCAGCCAAGGCCGCTGGACGCAACTGCGTGAAAGTCGCAAGTCCGAAAGTGTCCTCCTTCGATTCGAACTCGCAAGCTCTGGAGCCTGTCCGCCTGGGGCGTTGAACGTACGGCGGAGCCCGCTCCCGGATCCTCTTCCCGCCCCGAAGTTTCTAAGTGCCCTTCGTCCCTGCTTTCGCCTGCACCATCATTTGCCGCATCGCTGCAGTGGATCCGGGCGCCCGCTTCTCCCTCCAGGCTTCAAGCCGCTTGCAAGTTTCTTCGATGTTGTGGAAAAGATGCGGATTCTTGAATGCCGCCCGCCACGTAGGAACGATCGCTCGCATGCGATCCCAGACCACCCAAATCTCGCCATTGCTGTCGAAAAATAATTCGTCGTTGATCAGTCCCCGGTTGACGATCCCGGCAACCATATCCCAGTAACTGATCACCATGCGGATGTAAGTGTTTTCCTCGCTGCCCTGCGGATACCTCTGCATCATCTCTTCTGGAGATTCCGGATGAAAGTTTTCCACGAACCAGGCGCGCGCCTGGCGCAGGCGCGATTCGCGCCTCATGTCGTACAAGCGCAGCATCAGGTTTACTTCGTCGTAGGTAATCTGGGCCATTACCGGTCCTCCTTCGTTCTAACTCGCCGCTTCTGGGTGGCCCGCTTCCTGCGAGGAATGGGAAACGCTTGCCAGTTCGATGCGTTGTACGTTCGATATGGGTATACCCCGCTTTTGAATCTCGAGCTGAATGCGGCGGCGCAGCTCGCGTGCGACCTCATCCTGCCGGGTAGGCAGGGTCCGCACCTGCAATCTCACGGTCGACGAACTGCGGTTGAAGCTCTGCACGCCAAGGATCCGCGGCCCGTCGACCAATGTTTGCGACCAGGCTGGATCGCACCGCAGAGCGGCCGCGGCGGCCTCTAGCGCCTGCATGGTTCTTTCAATTGGGCATTCCGGCGCGAGCGAGACATCCACGAACGCCTGTGACCAGTCGCGGCTCAAGTTGCTCACGGTGCGGATTTCGCCATTGGCGATCGTCACCAGAGCGCCCCGGGCGTCACGGAGAACGGTCCGGCGAAGCGTGAGGTGCTCCACGCGTCCGGCGTAGTCGGCGAACTGGATGGTGTCGCCCACGACGTATTGATCCTCAAGTACGATGTAGAAACCGGTGATGATGTCACGCACAAGGTTCTGCGCGCCGAAGCCGAGCGCCAAGCTGGCCAGGCCTGCCAGCGTCGCCACGGGCGTGACGTTGATGCCGAACTCCGACAGGGCGGTTAGCAGAGCGACTGCCCAGATAACTTTGTTGGCCGCGCCGTAGAGCACACCGGCAAGAGTCCGCGTCTGTTGTTCGCGAACTTGGGCTGCTCGGGTCTGCGAAGCCGCACGGTTGATCAGTAAGTTCGTAATTGCGCGGAGTATGCGGTTCATGACCAGCGCGATAACAAAGATCCCAAGAAGATGAAATATGTTGGGAAGCGCCAAATTCAACCAGCGATTGAAGGAACTAGGCATGATTTTGATGAGAGAGGGAGTATAACATTGGAAGAGGTTCGAGGAAGTGTCGTCCCGTGCGGCGGGGATTGCGCGGGCGTCAGGGGGGTTCTAGCCATGGAGCCAAGACGCAAGTTTCTACTGACTCTTATTGCCGCAGGGGTGCCTGCGGGGGTCCTCGCTCTCATTTCCAGCGCCCAGGTTCGCGCCCAGCGCCCACAGAACCCCGAACAACCGAAGGAAGATGATTCGCATATGCCCAAGATCGATCCCAAAATGATCCTGGAGGCGAATCAAAAGGAAATTAAAAAAAATGTCGAGAAGCTTTACGATCTGGCAAGCGACCTGAAGGCCGAGGTAGAAAAAACGGATTCGGTCCACGTGCTCTCTATCGCCATGCTTCGAAAGACGGATGAAATCGAAAAACTAGCCAGGGAGATCAGGTCCCGGGCGAAGGGATGATCCAGCCCGCCAGCCCGGGCCAGAATGCGCGCTGGCGCCAGCGAATCATACCGGATAGAATACTAATGTTTGAAGTTCCCGCGAGTTGCGCTCCGGAAGCATCGAGATGCGCCAACCGCGCGCCTGTAGCTCAGCTGGATAGAGCGCTGGTCTCCGGAACCAGAGGTCGGGCGTTCGAATCGCCCCAGGCGCGCCACCACTTTTCTCTTGTCCGTTCAGGCGCTTGCGGCAGGGGCGTTCCGGCGTTTCGAACCATTTCGAGGTCGCCAGTGCCAATCAGTATGCCAGTTCCGCGCCTACCGCAGCCCTCTGCTCGTGGCCATCGCGGTAAACGGCCTCCACGACTTTGCCACTAAGACAGACTGGGGGCCGAACAATCGCCTCAGAACGCGTCCCAAGATCGATTATGAAATCGACTCCAACTACGGCTCACGGCGCGCCATAAATTCCAAGTGAGCGCGCGATGGCAGCGAGCCGCCGGTCGGTGCTCCAGAGCAGTACGCTTTGCAATGCCGCCGACGCCAGCAGATGTACATCGACCCAGCCAACACCCCGACCCATGAGGCGATGCCGCTCGACGAACGTCATCACTTCCTCATTCTCCACGATCGGCACGGATGGCAGTCTCCGGAGCAATTGCAGGATCTCAGAGCGGTGGCTTATGGATCCACATGCCAATTCGCCGATAATAAAAGGATGGCACTGAACTTCGGCGCGATGAAGAAGCGAGATGAGCTCGAGCTGGCCGTGGCGCAAATGCTCCACCCAGATCGAGGTATCCACAAGCATCAGCCGCTGGCCAGAAGGGCCCGAGGGCGGCGGCGTCGAATTTTCCGCAGACGCGGCTCGCTGCCGCCCATTGCCGCCAGCCTCTTAGCACTCTCACGGGCCACAAGGGCTTCCAGTCCGGCGTGAACCACGGCAGTCTTCTCCGTGATACCGCTGAGCCGTGCCGCTTGCTTGAGGAGGTCATCGTTAATGTTCAGAGTCGTCCGCATATGTATCAGTATGCATGATTCATGCATACGATTTCTAGAGGTAAGAATGAGAATAAGGATAGGCCACCGCATTTTTCCTTCACACTCCTCCAAGCTGGGCGTTGTCAGTCGCGAACTCACTCACTCTCCGGCGCCGCCAACGCTTCCGGACCACCCAAGTCTTGGGAAACGGATTGAGGGCTCTCTGGCGCGCAGCCTCGGTGTTCCGAAACGCAACTCTATCCACGTAATACATCAGTGCTAGATCAAAAGATCAAAACGGGATCTCGTCGTCGGACTGGCGCTTCTGATCCCCTCGTTGCGACAACGCGTAGCGGGCCCGGCGGGGTGGTTGCGGAATCGCCGGAATCGGCCACACGGGCGCTCCAGTCTCAAGCGCCTCCGCGATCTCCCGCAGTTCCTGGATCACCTGGGGCAGCACCTCCGGCGCGACCACGCCCTGCGCGAGCCACGCGTTCAGATCGTCGGCGAGATTCATGAGGTAGCAGACCAGATCCTCAACCGGCCACGCCGCCTCCCTGACGCCTTTCAGCGCCTCCACGGCCCGTTGCGGGGTCAGAAGCTTCGGCGACCCCGACCCCGATTTGTGCGGGTGATGGTCGAGGGGACCGCCCCCGAACCGCTTCCAGTAGCACGCTTCGATGAACTCGCCTACTGGGAGCTTCCAACGCTGCTGCGGGCTGGGACGTAGGCTGGGAAGTTTCTTCGGATTCATGTCGAGGCCGCGCGCCATCTCGACCTGCCGAGCATTGATTTGGCAGATCTTCTGCGCTTTTCTCCACGATTCCTCGTGGTACGGTCGACGCTTCCTCGCCATGCTACCACCACGTACTAGTCGATACCGGAGTTCAATTTAGTTGGCAACGCCGGAGAAAAATGTGCAAAACGATGGATCTCACCGGGGCAATTAACCGCCCCTACCGTCCGAGGCTGCCCCAAGCGGCGACGCACAACAGGAGGATACACCTTTCGGAGTGCGCCTAGTCAGTGTATCGTCTCCGGCTCACCGTCCTCGAGGTGCAAGCCCACTGCAGGTTCGATGGTGTTTTTTTCCCTGAGAGGCGTGGCGATCTTCGGATTCCGGACGGTTCGCGTGCCCCGCGTATGGGACGACCCCGGAGCGAAGCCTATCTTGTATCCGCTGTGTCCGCCGCCCCTGGTTTCGCTTGCCCCGCCGGAAAATGGCATCTACGATCTTGCCTTTCCAAATCAACTGTAATAGCACCCCACCAAAAGTTCGTTTACTTGGGAGTCGTGTCATGTTCCAAGTTTCTCCTGCCGGCGGGCCGGCGATCGGCAAATCTGGAGCAGTATTTGCGGGTTGCTTTGCGCAATACTCAAAAGTTTGAGAGCCGCGCTTGTTGGCCGCCGTGCGCCGTGTTCCCAACTCTGAACGACTTTGGGACTGACATTTAGAATATACGCAAACACGGATTGGCTGGCCCCTAGCGCCAGTCGTATTCTCTTGATCTGTCGGGGGCGCATGGGCTTGACGCGGGGAATTTCAGTAACTCGGAGTGCCACCTTGCGGCCCTTCTTCCGAGCAACGGCTTCCTGGAAACCCTCCATCAATGCGTCGAAAATCTGGATTTTCGTCGCCATTGTTAACTCCCCTTCAGTTCCCCGACCACAGTTCGCAGAGCGGTTTTCTGTTCCTCAGAGCCACGTTCCAGATCACCAATCAGCAGACCCAAGACACTCTCTTCCAGCACGGCCTTCCCACGCGAATGCATCTGTGAGGAAAGTTGATCATCCCAGATCGCATCGAGGGCGCAGCCGCGGAGAGACGGGCCAGCCGTGCTCACGGCGGAAACATAGTCAGCGGCGCTCATCCGCCATGGGTCGACGGCGAACCGCTGCATCAACATATTAGCGATAGCGATTCCTGGCGGGTCCAAATCGCCGTGGTAGCGCAGCCGGCAGCCGGTCCGGCACAGGAGGTCGAGCAGAAGCTGTGCGGCGGAGGCAGGCTGCCCTGCTGTGCAGATGAGCGGCAGGCTGCGCGGACCGAGACGCTGCGCTGCGGCTGCGATGACGCTGGGATTCTCGCAAACCGAGACCGTGCGGCTGTTCCATTCTCCGAAGACACGTTCGTCCGCCCTGCGAAGCTGGCGAACGGTGAGATGACATGGTTCGCCCGAGTCCGCCATCAGATTGAGCAACTGACCGATGAGCGTTGAGGCTGTGCCGCGTAGGTTGAGCACCAGCACAGGCGCAGAGAGTTCGTCGACCACGACGCCGACCAAGTCCCACAATTGGCGTCGGCAATCGGCAGCACGCGAGAGCTTAAGCCCTTGCTGGTGCGCGATCGCCTGCAAACAGAGGGTCGAAAGTGGTTTCCCGGCATCGAGCGCGTGGCTATCGCCGGTCGTGCGCGTTGCAAGTTCAGCCAGTGGAACCGCGGGCTGGGGAAGCTGGCGCAAGACGAACAAGGCCTGACGGAGAAGAATGTCGCCGAATATGCAATCGTCACCGCTGTATTTTTTGAGCAGGCCGGTCGAGCGAATCCTCGCGAGCCAGCCGCGGTACTGGGGCAGGTCCGCCATGGCCGCTTCGATGGAGCTAAACAGGTTCGTCCATCGTTGCGACGCGGAATCACGAGCGCGACGTTGGTCTTCAATCGGGCCGGCAATGGCCTGAACCGCTTCGACGAGCGAATCGCACATGCCGCTCTCGCACAGAATGCGTTCCATTTCGGCCAGTCGCACGACCAGCGGTGTTCCCGAGGAGGGGCGCCGCCCGAGAAAGTGATCGATTGCGGAACGCTCTTCCGCAGATACGCCTGGCAACGTCAGAGTGCCGCCAAGCGATTGGCCGAAGCGCAGACGCGCTGCCATGCCTTGGATGAGGCGGGCCAACGTGGCCTTGCCGAGTGCCTGCTGGAGGCGATCTGGATCGTGGATCATGTTGAGGGCCTGGCGTTGTGCTCGGGAAAGACCTCGACCGAAGAGACTTCGTCGATCTCCTGTGCCTTGCCGTTAACGTTCGCCATGGTCGAGCGACCATCCTGAGCATCGTTACCCCGCAAGCGTTCGCGGCCATTCCAGACCCAGCGTGAGGTCCATACCGCATCAACGCCCGCCCGTGCGGAAAGCTGATAAATCGCCAGCCCCGGCAGCGTGGCATAACAGCCCCATTCACGTTCGCTGGTCATGACGAAATCGAGGTCGAATTCGTGCAGCATGCCCATGCACTTGCTACGCATATCGGAATCGATGCCCACGAAGGCCTCATCCAGCAGGATCAGCCGCGGCGCGAACTTTCCCGCGCTGCCGTAATATGCAGCGGCTGCGGCGAATTGCGGGATGGTCAGCGCCAGCGCCTTTTCGCCGCCTGAAGCGGTGCCGTGCGTGCGCTTGGTGAGTCGCTGCCAATCGCCATCCTGTTTTCGTTCGACAAAAAATTGATGCCAGCGGCGATAGTCGAGCGCGATCGTGAGTTGTTCCTGCCAGGTGCCGGTCGTCTCGGTCTCTCGCACGGAGCGGATCTGCTCCTGAAGGAAATCGCCGAGCAACATGCGGTCCGCCTGCGACCAGGTGGAACTTTCTCCCATCAGCTTTTTTCTGGCCTCGTTAAACGCAGCCGGCCCCTCCGACAGCGCCTCCCACTTGAATTGCAGCATCATGCCGGTGCTGGTCGGGCGCAGTTGCAGTTGCTTGCTCATATCACGCACCAGTTCCGCGGCGCGGCGGATGAGCGATCCGAGCTCGACAGCGACATCGTGAATGAGATAGTTCTCAAGCACCTCGCGTTCCTTGGCGGTTAACAATGCGCCGCGATTGACGATTTCCTCGGCCAGCAAGGAACTGAAGTCGTTCATCCGTCGCCGCTCGCCTTGAAAAAGCACGGTCACCACCAACACATCGTTATCCGTGGTGTGCTCGGGGCGATAGTCGTGACTTTGCAGAGCATTGGTCACTTCCTGCACGTGCTGATAGATCAATTTCTGATTCTTTTCCCAGGCACCGTCGCTGTAATCGATCGCCTGGAGAGCGACGTCGATTCGCCTTGCTAGATCGACTGCCGCGGCGACGGAAAGTTCACCCTGCGTTTGCCCCGCAAGCAGCCGCTCCTCGGCGGCAGCGAGATGGAGCAGGCCCGTGTTGGCGAAGCGCAATAGATGTTCGATCGCCCGCGCGCGGTTGGCCGCATCCGCAGCGATCTCCCGTTCCATGTCGGCGATGGACGACACCAGCAGTCGGACGCGCTCTTGCGCCCCACCCAAAGTTTGAGCAGCTCCCTGTTGTTCCTTTTGAATGCGGTCGAGACGTCCCTCAACTTCGCGGAGCCGTCGCTGCACCTCTTCGACCGCTGCGCCAACCGTCTGATGAAGCATGGCGAATTCTGCATCGGCAGCGGCGGTCTTCTGCTCCGCTTCCTGCTTCGCCGAGTGCAATCGATCCTCGCGAAGGCGGTTGCTTTCCAACCGTGATCGCTCTTCACGCAAGGCCAGGTCCGCAAACATCCGCTCGCGAGCCGCGGGCCAGAGCGAGCCCAGGACCTGCTGGTACTCGCCGAGGGCATCTTCGAGCGACCGCAAACGGTCGATCCACTCGCGCAGGCCCAGATCGACCGCTGTCGCATCCCGCGCCGTGGTCTTGCGTTCGAACACTTCTGCGGCCGCACCAACACGCGCCTCCGCCTCGCGCAAGCGAACTCGTCTCTGCGTCAGCTGCTGTCGCTGCGCATCCCGTTCGGCAACGGACAGGCGCACGCTGCCGTCATCGGGCGCGTGCGCCGCCTCCGCCTTTGCCGCGGCGTCCCGTTGATCGAGTTCCGTCATTGCCGCGCGAATCGCCGAGAGCGCCTGCCGCAAGGCCATCAGCTCGTCATCCAACTCTCGCAGCCGCCGCAACCGCGCGGCTTCGCGTGCCGCCTGACCAATGTGTTGCGCGGCAGGCTTCGTCCACCGCCCGAGCTTCGGACCAATTCGCCATCGTCCCGCGAGATCCACCCACACTGGGCCGCTGTCTTCTCCAAACCCGATCCGGTGAATAATGCGGGCAATCACCTCCACCGGCACTCCTGCAGGGCCGCCCGTGCGGTCACCCGACGGACGAAGCACATCCGCCAGCGTCGGATAGCTCGGCAAAGCCTCCTGCGGTTCCTCATCCAGCAGGAACGTGTCTAAACGTTCTTCCTTGCTTCGGATCGCTCCCTCAGGATTCACCCACGCGTCCAGCAAACCGGACGATTCCATGGCCGCCTCAATAGCAGCCCTGTGCTCGGCAGGCACATGCTCAAAGAACTCACAAAGCATCCAGAATGGCGCCCCATCGCGTGCGCGGCGAGATTCGGGATCGCGCGTATACGGCGGGGGCGGAGGCTGATGCTCGCCCTTAGAAAGCCGCTCCTGTTCGTCGCAAAGTACGCGCAACTTTTCTTCAGCCGACCGCAATTCCTGCTCCTTCGCTGCCCGCTCGGATGCCACGCTGCGGTGGAAGTTCTCCATCGCCTGATCCACGGCCGCACGCACAGGGCTGGTTGCGGCCATGTTCTCCTCACACCACGAGGAAATCTCGGGCACGACTTCAGGAACCGCCGCCGGCGCCAACACGACAACAGCGGCACACCACTGGCGATACGCTTCCGCCAACGCGCCAATCGAAGCAAGGACTTCTCTCTCCGCGGCGCTGACCGCCTCGGCCCCTTCGGAGACCCGTTCTTGCTCCTGGTCGCGCTTGTCCGAGGCAGCCTGAAATACGCGCCTCGCAGCATCCACGTCCGCATTCAGCTCATCGAGCAGCCGAGCCGCCCGACGCCGCTCGCGAACCGCCGCAGTGAGCGAGCGATGGACTTCCTCGAGTAGCGTCGCGTTGTTCGTTTCTGCCATCACGCCTTGTAGAATCCCCTCGTCGTGTTCTCTATCCATGCCGCATGCAGCGGCGGCGAGATGCGCTTCGTCAATGTATTTCTTCAGAGCGGCAGACGCTGTCTGAACGCGCTCCTGGTATCGTTCGACCGCTCGCTCACAAATTTCCCGCTCCCGCAACGATTCCCCATGCTCGTCGGCAGCTCTTTCGGCATCGCGCCTGCGATCCGCGGCGCGTTTCGCGGCGGCATCGAGATCCCGTGCGGATCGCATTTCGGGACTGCTCTCCAGCGTCTGCTTCTCTCCCAGCGCAGTTGCCAGCTCCAGTGACAGCTCCTCCAGCCGGACCAGCAATGACTTGCTTTGTTCCTTTGCCTGATCGCAAGCGCTCTCCGCCTCTCGGAGTTTCCGTTGGCGACTTTCATACACACTGTGCGCCTTGCGCACTTCTTCGGATCGTCGGCAAGCCAGTATTGCGGCATATTGGCGATACTCCTTCAGAAACGCATCCGCCGACCGCTTGGCCGCGACCAGGTTCTCGAGCGCGAGCCGGTCTTCTTCCAGGCCGCGCATGGCCTCGGCCACCTGCGTGATAATCGTTTGCGATACCGGTGGCAGCGCGTTGCTCAGCGCATTCGACAGCCGCCCTTCATCCAACTGGCGCGCCAGCTGAGGCTGGCGCAGCTCAATCAGCAGATCGATCAATGCCTCGTAACGATCCTGCCGCAATCCAAACATCCGGCGGTTCACTTCCGCCCGATATTCTGAGGCAGTCGTGAACAGCTGGCCGGTGCCACCGAGCGCTTCGAGCAGCGCGTCTTTTGACAGTGGGTTGCCTTGCGAGGAGCAAAGCGCAAGATCACGCCCAATCCTTTGCGGCGTGACGAAAAACCACCTCCCAGCGATGCCTTTCCCGCTCACCGCGCGCACGCCGCATCCGAGTGTGAGGTAATGGTCGCAGCCGACATCGTCCCGGCGGCCGAACTCGATCCAGGTGTAACCAAGACGGTCATCATACTTGCCCATTAACAAGTTCCACTCAAATCGCTTGGCGGAATCGCCGTCGGGCTCGACACGATGCGGCGAGGTCTCTCCATCGAGCAGAAACGGGAGTTGCATGGCCAGCACCCGGCTTTTTCCCGTGCCGTTGTTTCCCCGCAGCAGCAGCCGACCGCAATGGAAGTGAAATTCTTGATAGTCGTAGCGATACAGATTTACCAGTCCCGACCGTAGCGGCTGCCAGCGCGCACTGGCCGCCTGCGGTAGCGGAATCGCCTGAGGTCTCACCGTATCCATGTTTTCCACTCGATCCGCACAGACCCTCAGTTATTTCCTGAAGTCACGGAGTACTTTCTCTCATCGGTGACGCATCGTCACGTAGAGTACCAACCGCAAAACGGCCGATCGTCGGCAAGGGCGTAACCGCCTGCTTCTTCGGGTCTACTTCAATCAACCTCAACATTTCCATGCGACCCAGCGCTTCATACAGCAACACGCCGGCTGCGCCTGGCTCGCCGACGTCCTTCCGCCAGTGATGTCGATGCTGCCGAATCAGCAACTCGACATGGCCCTCCAGCTCGGAAATGCTCAAGGGGTCCGTCCGTTCGTCACGAAGGCGGTTCGCGAGATGCTCGGCAATCAGCAGCGTGGCATGGCCGTCTGTGCCCTCTTCCGGCATCTTCACGTCGGTCATCAGTTCATCCGGGTCGATCATCGCCACACCCTCGCGCCGGGTCTCCTGAACCAATCCGGTTGCGACTTCAATTTCTTTCACGATCGAAGGGCGCTGCGACACAAAATACGCGCGTTCTTCCTCGCTGAGCGCCGAATAGTACGTTACCGGGTCGTTCAGCAATCGGCGAAACAATCGCGTGCGCAGCCGGCGATGCCGGCCCTCTTCGGTGTCCGGAAACGGCTCGTCCACCATAGCGTTGATGCGCTCTTCAGTCGATCGTGCAGCCATCGTTGACGGCCCGCGCCGCACGTTCAGCATCGCCGCCAATGCCGCACCGTTGATGTTGTACAGTACGTCTTGCTCCGGAGAGGTCAGGAAGTGCTGTTCGTCACCGTCCACCCGCGTCAAAACACGCAGATCGATCAGGTGCTTGATGACTTCCACAAGATCCCGGCGATGCTCGCGCAGCGCTAAGTCAAAGGAAACACCTTTGCGGTCCAACTGCGGATCGGCAGCAAACTCGCCGGCGATGGCATCCGCCAACCGCCGCAGCACCGTTTGCCGCTCGGATTTCTCCAGCACTGCCAGCGCCAGACACAGCACCACGTACCGCCGCCGCGCGAATGGCTGCTCCTTGCTGTCGAGCAGCGGCCGCGTGGAATCGTTGAGTTCGCCAGGCGTCTTGCGCAGGCGCGCCAGCTCGCTTTCGACGTGCAGCGTCCATTGGCAATGCCTCATGAACCACTCCCGCAGCCACGCCGCATGCCGGCGAACCAGGATGAAATCGGCAGCCCCTTTCTCGCCAGGCGTCAGCAGTGGCCGCCGCAACAGCGCTGCAATCGCACGCCGCCGCTCATACACGGTTTGGGCCTGCAAGCTACTCGATATCGTCTGCCGCGGTAAGGACGTATCCATGTCCATATCTATCCCTCCGCTACCAGCGATGGCGGAACTTCCAGCCGCCACGCGTCATCCGCTTCTTCGCCATCCTCCGCAAGGGGACGAATCATCAGATAGTGGTCTTCGCCGATCAGTACACCCGCAGTCGCGCGGATTACGGCCATGGCCCCATCCTCGGTCGGCTCAAGATCGATCTGCAGAACGCCATCGCTGGATGTCACCGAGACCGCCGCTGCGGATCCAGATTTGGCCGCCAGCGCATCGGCGAGAACATCAAGAAACAACTGAAACGCTCCCTCTGGCAACTCGTCAAGCTGCGACAGACGTACGCGCCGCCCGGCCCCCAGTATCTGCAGCCACTGGCTGATCTCCCCCGCCTCCTGAAGTGCCAGCTGGCCGAGCTTCGCTCTTTCCGCACTCCGGTCAATCACGTTCTGCGGCCGTCCCCGCGCCGCGTATCGCCCGGAATTGTGCAGCCGCGGCGAAATCCGTACCGGCGGGGCATCAATCCAGCGCGTCGTTGACGACACAGGCTCGGCGCCGCGCTGGTCCAGCGTGTCGGCGTCAATCGATAGATGCCGACAGGAATCGAGGGCAAACGCGCCCCGCCACAGTCGATGGGCCGCTTGATCATCCTCCGCTTCTGCAAACCACAGAGCCAGTGCCCGCAGGTCGGCTGCCCGATCGCTCCGCCCCGCTCGCCGGTCATTGATCCCCGTCACTGCCGCTACGAGAGAGGGAATCGCCGCCCGTGCCGCGCCGCGCAACTCCTCTGCTTGCGACGGCCGCTTGTCGCTCCCGACAAACCAGGAACAAAGCCCCTCCCAGCGCTGCTGCCACGCTCGCCGCGCCACCGCCCGGTCTTCGTCGGTCACCGTCAGCCGATCAACCAATTCTCGCTCCGCTGCCCGATGTAGAAGGGGTGCGATCCTCTCCGGTTCAATCGACCGAATCGTCATAGCTATTTCATGCCCCGCCAGAACTAGCTGCGACAAGAACCGCTCCAGATAGTCGATCAGCCGTTGTTTGTAGATGAGAAAGGATTCGACATCCAGCCCCTGCAGCTCAATCCGCCGCTGCAAGCCTCCAATGAACCGCTGCGCCTGCGCCGTGAGCTCATCGAACCGCTGCCTCAAGAGCGAAAACGCATTGAATACGTCCGCATCGTCAACTTTTTCCTGCCGCGAAAGGAAGATGACCTGGTCGAGCTGTTTGCGTATGTCGTCGAGTGCCGCCGCCTGCAATTCGCCCGGCTGCCGGAGCGATTGCTCGAACACCGCCAGCGCCGCTTCCGCCGCCTCGCCCGCAGCAGACATCTGATACAGGTTCCGGACCCGCCAAAAGTCATCCACCGTCAACACTTCCGCAGTGTCGGGATGCGCCTCCAGATTCCCCCACGCCATTAACTGCTGCAACATCATTTCAACCGCCGTCGCATCCGCGTACCTCATGCCATCGTCCGCCAACTGCCGTTCCACATCCGTTGGCCGGAGATGTATGACAAACCGGGCCTTGGCCTGCGTAAAGACATTCAGTACGGTGCGATACGTCACGCACTTTTCGGCTGTGAGATGCGCGAAGACGTTGTAGTTTGACGACGATGCCAACCCTGGCCTCCTACTTCCTCATCATCGACGGGAGTCGGACCCTTGCTCTGCCTGGGGATGCGGGACAAAAAGTATGGCTATTCCTGAAAACCATTGCAAATTCGTCGAGAATCCAACGCTGCTGATCTTCCTCCTTGGCCGCTGCAACGCATGCAACTTGCAAAGGGACTATCTTGTTGGACGGACTGCCACAAATGTTATTCATCTTTGTCCAACAATCGTGCTGAGAACGAACCTCCTCTCGCCCGCTATGGCCACCGTCACCGTATTCGATCAATCCTCGGCCGCCCCTGTAGTAACCAGCAAGGATGATGGAATCTAAATCAAGCGCGGCTGATATATCTCGCGTGGCGAGCCGTCCGTTCTTTCCAACATCTTCGTGAAATCCATGGGCTTGACCTCATGCTCGACACAAACATCCGCGGCTGACACCTTAACGAGGTTGAGCGCCGGGGCGATTCCGGGAACCTGTTCGTCGCCACCGGTCCACATAATGCAGCGGCCGTGTCCTCAGCCGTATATCGAAACGCCATCCATATCTTGACCGTCGCGCGACATCAGCGCACCGCCACAGGAAGAAACTATCATATTCGTATTTTATTCGCCATAACCGAATCTGAAGACCAGCCCGCGGGGTGACTTGCCGTGGCAAACGACCTGCCGCGCGTTGGCGCAAAGAGATGAGTAAGGGTAGGAACTCTGAGTCTGTATTAGTGAGGGTATTTGCGATGAACCACCGCGAGAGAGTGAATTGCGTAGGTTCTTCCTTAAGATATACCATTGGAATGTATATCAAGGAGGGGCAATGCGGGTATCAAAATGGGGCAATAGTCTGGCGGTGCGGTTGCCCACGGCAGTGGTCGACGCGCTCGATCTCAAAGAAGGCGACCAGATCGAGATTCGAATTGCGCGTGAGCGGGTGTTCGAGGTGAGCCGCGATCAAAGCAAACCTCACGCGCTCGCCCGTCTACGTAAACTCCGGCGTCCTCTGCCTCCCGGATTTGTTTTTGACCGAGAAGAGGCCGATGACCGTTAAGGCTTTCTTCGATGCTAATGTGCTGATCTATGCAGTAGCGGAGAACGATCCACGCAGCGCGCAAGCTGAAGTACTCCTCGCATCAGGAGGAGTACTCAGCGTTCAGATCTTGAACGAATTTGTCTCCGTCACTCGCCGAAAAATCTTGATGTCTTGGAGTGACGTGAGCGAAGCGTTGGATGCTTTTCGAGTTCTTTGTCCCTCTCCGCTCCCCATCACCATTGAAATCCACGAAGCGGCACTCAAGATTGCCGAGAAGCACGGTTACAACATCTATGATGCGTTGGTCATTGCCGCTGCCTTGGAAGCTGGGTGCACCACTCTCTATTCCGAAAACCTTCACGATGGCCTGACGATTGATGGGCAACTCACAATTCGAAACCCCTTCGCTAGATCATCCGGTTAGCGGTCTCTACGACTTCAAATCGAGAGAGATATATCTCTCCCATGCTAGAGCCGCGAAAAGCACGCTGTTCCACGACGAGGAACACTGTGTTGTGTGAAATTCCGGCCTTCGTGTCCGCTAGGAGAATCGAAGAGCTCATGAATGCGGTGCTAAAAGTGGACTTGTGGCCTTCAGCGTAGAATCGAAATCCTCGTTCGCACAAGAACCCTCGATAGCTTTCGCCTTCGCAAGCTGTCCCTCTTCATTGACTTGGTTGCGGCTGCAACCTAAGATGAGCGCCAGATGACGGATTCCTCATCTCTGATCGGGCAGACCATCTCGCATTACCGCATGATCGAGAGGATCGGTGCTGGCGGAATGGGAGAGGTGTACCGCGCCCGGGACGAGCACCTCGACCGCGAAGTTGCCATCAAGGTCCTTCCTCAGCGAACCCTCATAGATGAACATGCCCGAAAGCTTCTGCACAAAGAAGCCGTGACACTTTCCAAACTAAACCACTCTCATATTGCGACCATATACGACTTCGATACTCAACAGGGTTTGGATTTCCTCGTGATGGAATATGTGAGCGGGGAGACGCTCTCGCAGCACCTGTCGGCTTCGGTGCTCTCTGAGAAGGAAGTGGCGGCACTGGGCCTGCAAATTGTCCAGGCTCTGGAAGAGGCCCACGAGCACGGCATCATTCATCGCGATCTGAAGCCCGCGAACATCGCGATTACTTCGAAAGGACAAGTGAAGGTATTGGACTTCGGCTTGGCGAAATTATTTGATCCGACCCGAGGTGGATTGAAAGCGGAAACACTGACGCAAAGCGTGGATGATTCCAATCTGATTGGAACCCTGCCATACATGGCGCCGGAGCAAGTGAACGGGGAGCACATCGACGCACGCGCCGACATTTGGGCCGCGGGCTGCGTGCTCTACGAGATGGCGACTCATCAGCGGTCGTTTCGCGAGGAATCTACGGCACGCCTGTTTGATTCGATTCTGCATCAAGTGGTGGTCGCGCCGCGAGCGCTGAATCCAAGGATCTCGCCGGAGATGGAACGGATCATTCTGAAGTGCCTGGCGAAGGAACCAGAGAACCGCTATCAGTCTGCCAAAGAATTACTCGTGGACCTCCGCCGCCTCACCGGGAACTCAACTACGGTGGTCGGTCACCAAAAACACCCTCTGTGGAAGCTTGTGTCGAAACTCGCCACACTCCTGATCGCTCTGGCACTCGGCACCGCTTACTTCGTCTCGCGGCGCTATTGGCCGCAAAGCGCTGCTGCACAGCGAATCATGTTGGCGGTACTCCCTTTCGAAAACCTCAGCGGCGACCCCAAGCAGGAATACTTCAGCGATGGCCTCACGGAGGAGATGATTTCGCAGTTGGGGAGGTGGCAGCCTCAGCGGCTCGGCGTCATCGCCAGAACCTCCACGACGCACTACAAAGGATCCAAGAAACGCATTGACCAGATCGGGCACGAACTCGGCGTGAGCTACGTTCTGGAGGGCAGTGTCCGCCGCGAGGAGGACCGTGTCCGGATCGCCACGGAACTCATTCACGTCGTCGATCAGACTCCTCTTTGGTCAGAGACCTATGAGCGCCAAGCCGCTGATGTATTTGCCGTGCAGAGCGAAGTCGCGAGCCGCATCACCCAATCGCTGGCTCTCGAATTGCTCCCCTCCCAGCGAGCCTCGTTACTTCGTTCCCCGACCAAGGATTCCGCCGCGCACGAAGCTTATCTCAAGGGCCTCTATTATTTGAACAATGTCACGGGCGAGAATTACGAGCGAGCTAGAACCCATTTGGAGCGAGCGATAGAACTTGATCCCCGCTATGCTCCTGCATATGCAGCGCTAGCTGAATATTATTGGGGCACCGATAAACTGCCGCCGCAGCTAGCCATGCCGAAAGCCGAGGAGTTTACCCTGAAGAGCCTGCAGCTTGATGAGTCGCTTCCCGAGGCCCACAGCGCACTTGCGGGCATTCGTTTTTATTACAATTGGGACTGGTCCGCCGCCGAGAAAGAATTCACGCGGTCACTGGAATTAAACCCCAGCGGGGCAGAGACGCACCGCTTGTACTCCCTGTATCTGGCCTCGGTCAGTGGTGCGGATCAGGCCGTACGGGAGATACGCCGTGCCCAGCAGCTCGATCCTCTCTCTCTCAACATCAACACCTCCGCAGGATGGGTATTCAATTACACTCGCCAGTACGACCAGGCGATCGAGCAGTGCCGGAAGGCGCTGGAGATCGATCCCGACTATGTCTCCGCGCACGATTGTCTGGGTGAGGGCTACCTCGCCAAAGGAATGTTTGAGCAGGCTGTCGCGGAGTTCCGACGAGCCGCTTCGGGCGGCGAACCGGTGCGCACTGTGGGTCTGGCCCGAGCCTACGGAATCATGGGGAGGAGAAACGAAGCGCGGAAGGTCTTGGACGAATTAACGAAGGCGTCCAGGCAAAGTTATTTCCCGCCGTATCTTTTCGGCGCGATCCACGTAGCTCTCGGCGAAAACCAACTGGGTCTCGTTTGGCTCGAAGAGGCCTACACCCACCGCGACCCGTACATGGTGCATCTTAAGAGGGACGCAACTTTCGACCCCCTTCGCTCGGATCCCCGCTTTCAGGATCTCTTGCGCCGAATGAGCTTCCCGCAGTAGAGCGCCTGCCGCCCCGTGATGATGTTTCGCGGTCAATGTCCTATGGCGTGTTCCGGGAGAGCCGTACAACTGCATAGACTTTGCCTGTGATCGATAGTGACCAACCAACTGACATCGTCCGATTTTTCGCCCCCCGGTTCCGGCAGCTTACATCCCTCTGTGATAGTCACCAGAGCATCAAACACGGGTTTTCCGGTCTGTGTTCCGTCAACAAATGCCTTAAACACCTTGCTATCGTTCCTGAACTCCTTATAGACTGCCGGCGGCAGTCGCAGCAGCGCGAGCTGCGGCCACTTTGGGTCGCCTGCTGCAGATTTCCAAACCTCCAAAACCAGAACGTCTTCCTCTTTGCCTCTCTCAGACTTGAAAGTCACATGTTTCCAATTGACCGGTTTAGCATTTTGTTTCTCGTCCGCAAAAGAGGGCTGGCTTGCATGCCACCCCACTAGAGCACAGACGAAAATTAGAGCACAGACCAAAGTCCCTGGGATCAGGATATTGAGTCGCTTCATGAAACCCTCCTCTAGTTAGTACATGGCCGTGTAATCGTATTTGAATCGGGTCCAGAATCCAAGACAGGTCGTTATCTGCTGTCAAGTCCATTTGACCCCGCCAACTTTCGCGACGGATTTCAAGTCTACGAGTGATATGACGTTAACCAGGCAGTTGGCTCAAACTCTGGCCCAAACTCTCACACACGTTGTCTCCGTCGACCTCCACGTGGATGCACAGCATATCCTAGATGTCGCACCTAGAATATTGGACGGAAGCGCGTAGCCGATTACAATTCATTCTTGACTGTAAGATTGCGAGCCCGCTGGGCTATATTGAACGCCATGGGCTTCCCTGCGCGGCTCGCTCGGCGTCTAATAATGACGGAGGTGATTGTCTTATGATTCGGCACTTATCAATCGTCACGTGCATTTGCCTGGCGGCAACTGGCTTGGCAGCTACTGGTCTGGCCGCGCAACTTCGAAGACCAGATTTCAGCGGCACTTGGCAAGTAGACCCGATACGTAGTTCGAAGGAAACGCGGCTCGTCAGATGGATCGAGCCGCCGCCCACCAACGGATGGTTTTTCTCGTTGGTGCCCGAGAGGTTTACACACCACGAGCCTTATTTGGTGATCGTCCGACGCGCATGGTCAACGATTAAAATGACGACTGACGGCAAGGAGAAAGTAAATCAGCTGTCCAGTGGGTTGGTGCACCGTTCCAAAACGAGATCGGACGGGAACGAGTTGGTTACGGAGTGGAGCATAGAGCGCGATGGCAAGACAAGCGTGCGCGGCATGGACCGGCGCTCCCTTTCAGCAGACGGCGAGGAGCTGATAGATGATAGGACAATTGCGGTCTCCTTCGCCGAGCAGCACTTTCGCATCGTGTGGGTCAAGAACGAATAGGTAAGCAAACGGGCGTAATCGGAAACTTGGGCACTCAACGACGCCGTTTACCCGCGACCTGGCCGGGCTTTCAAAGCAAGATATTTATCGTTCCACCATTTGACCAGCTGTCCGTATTCCTCGTGGCTGACCCAGACAAGGTTTTCGCCGACACCGGCGTCACAACCGAGCGCGATTGGTTTCACATACCATTTTATTTTTCCGGTAAAGCGCCCGTCAGGTTGCAAGGCAGTTTTTCCGTCGGGGACAGAAAACGATGAAGGTATAGCGTGTCAAGAGGAAGAGTAGGAATCGAATAAGTCTGACCGGCTGCGTTTCGTACAATGAAATCATCCCAGCGTCGCAGCCCCAGAACTTTGAACCCAGGCAACAATCGCAAGACTTCATAACGCTCCGATACCGCTGCTGCTTCCGACTCATCGAACAGGACCAAGTAATCTTCGCCGTGCCAATCTCGCGCATGTTCACTCCCAGCTACGTGTTGATGGTCGGCGGAAGTATTCAAATGTCTATGCTCCACGGAAAAACAACGGTAGTAAACCTCGGAAAGAGGGCTAACTCCTGTTTCGCGTCCATCTGACGAGCCCCCTTCGAGGCAGATTCCATGTGGACGCGAACGACGCAGATTTCCCCGGAAGAGCGAACACCACCTACCACACGGTGTGCACCTTGAGGCTACGCGGAATTCTAAGGGATGGTTTGTAATGACAATCTTCGAAATCAAGCTTGTCCACGTAAACGAGCAGCCGTACGTAGTCGTCTTTGGCACTTCCATTGCCACGAATGCCACAAGATTCGACGTCGACGGCCTGCCCGGGAGGCAGAGGTGACGAGCTGACCGTTCCGGAGCCTCCACCCGCACCACCGATCGTGGAAAGCATAAGCATGATTTCGAATTGCTGAACGGTCCGATCGCTCCGGTTCTGAATCCTGTACTTGGCGCAGTCTCGTTCAGTATGTTGCTCGTGGGAAACGGAAACCCACATTCCGGTCAGGTCCACGGAAACCACCTCGATTGGAGAGTCAGGCTGTTCGACGACGTACACCAGCGGCGCGATGTCGTCTGGCCCGCTGACCATGGGCTGCGCTGGTTCGCCATGAACAGCAAAACCACATGAATTACCGCTCTGTTGCGACTGTCGAGCTAGGCCGAAGCCGAAACTCACAACCAGCAGAAGCAAAACCAAGAACGTTACTCTCGTTTTCATGTTGTGCCTCCCCGGCGTGTGATCATACAGCACTGTATTCGTCCCTTAAACTTTCAACTTCAAAGTCCCGATTAGTTCCCGTCTATATGACATTCGCGAGTGAGTTCACATCTCCGCCAACGTGCTTACCGGACATGGAACACCTTGATCGGTATCATTTTGGCCGGGGCAGGCGGGATGCGGCAAGAGAAGGGTGTACAATGCGCTCGTTTTTTAAAGGCAAGAGGAGAGTCAGTTCCGATGGGTGAAAATCCTACTCCGCGAAGCATCTGGTGGGGGCGCGCGGATTGGTTCGTCTTCGTCCCCTGGTTCCTCGTGTTGGCCAGCTTTTGGATCTATCTTTTTGGGCCAGACCGCGCGCCATGGACGGAAGCGATGCACGAGTTCTATGGAATGCGCCATACCGCCGAAATCCACACACCCTGGGTGATGTTCGGATCACTGCCTATTATTCTTTATTCGTTTACGCTCTTCCTGCGTCGCCGGCTTCTGTTCGGGCGGGTTGCAAGATCATGGACGATCGCAATCGCGATCTTGTTCATCGTCCTGGCAGCAGCCACCGGCCTGGAGGCCTTGGCCACCTACGCCAGTTCGTTTCTGTGATCCGTGCTATTGCCAGGGGCTATTTTGGCGCTGGCAAGCGTACGAAAAAGCAAAGCCACTGGACTCCGCGGTAGCCGAGGGGCCTTGCTAACGCCCCCGAGAGCTTTGGCATCGAGATAATCGGTTCGTTGACAGTGGCTTGCAGAAATATATAGTGGAGGTTGTCTGGTTTTGCCTCCTTCATAGCTCCGAGAACCTTAGTTTTTGCGTAGCTTCGTGATCCTGCGTCCTCGCCCACCGTGGCAGGGCACACTACGGCTGACGTTGCGAAGCGCTCGGGCTGATCAGATGCAAATCGACTAGAAGACGAGGGACTTCGATGCAAGCATCAGGTGGAACCGGAACTCCGGAGCGGGAGCGATGGAAGAACGTAGAAGAGTTATGCGACCGCTACCTGGGCGGGCGCCCGTCCGAAGCCGCACTTCAAGTGCTCAGGAACGCAGAACAGCAACGGCCGGAAGTGCGCGATTTCGTGGAGCGCGCGTTTCGGCTCATGGCACTCTCGAAGTTCGATCCGCGCGATTTTTCTCCCTTCGTGGCACGCTTCTTCACAGTGATAGCGCCAGGCATTTTGCCTGGCGCCTGGGGAGGAATCGTGCCGCCCTTCACGCTCCCGGGGCGGCATAGGAAAATCGATGCCTATTTGCGCGCGAATGAATGGGCGAACTTCGAGCCAGGGACGGTCTTGTTGGATGTGGGATGCGGGTTTCCTCCTCAGACTTCCATTGAAGCGGCGGAGGCGTTTCCGGAATGGCGAATCGTTGGCGCGGATCCGACTTTTGAACAATATCTCCTGTACGACGAACGCGAGAACTATGCATGTCTCGACCGGACGGGAAGAGTGCGGTATTTTCAAGCCAGCCGCCCGGAAGAGTTTCTCCCCCTGTACTCCGATCGGGACGCTACGATTCAGCATTTTTCGCAGGCGTTCGCACAACTGCTCCCCAGTCTTCCCACCGATGAGGGAACACTATCCACTGCGGAACACGACGGCAGGCGTCTGGTCCGCCATCCTTTGAGTGCCTACGAGCGATCCAACCTCACATTCGTTCAGGGGGGATTTGGATCAAGCGGCTTGCCGGAAGCGGGAGTCGTGCGCAGTTTCAACGTGCTTATCTACTACGACGCGGATTTTCGACGCGAGGCGGAGGAATGGGTGGCGCAGGTTCTGCGGCCGGGGGGATTGTTCGTTTGCGGCCGGGACGACTCGGAATCGCTAAATGCTCATTATTCGGTGTACCGCAGCGAGGGCGGTCGGCTAGTGGAGAAGGAATTTGCGTTCGGCGTAGAAACAGTCCGTCATTCCGTCTGGTTTGCTCTGCACGATGGCGAGCGGGAGACCTGGCGGCTTGCGGAATTGTTGGGAACTCTGCGGTCCGATCGGGAGTTTCTGCACGATTACGACACCCGGTTGGACGCTCTGTTGGCAGAAAACAGGATGGCCATTCGGGATGAGAAAGGATGTCTCGTTGAGCCGCCCGACCCCATCGAGGCGGCGCGGGCGCTTCCGGTCTACCAAGAGATCGCGCATGAGATCGAGGGGGAGTTCGCCGATAGGGCTGTATCCGTGCTTAAGCGAGCGGGCCTGCATGCGTGGCGAAATCCAGTGGGACACATCGCCGTCGGTGCCTGACAGGTCATCGTTCTGGACGCCGCTGAGTTGCCCGGTTACGTCCGTTCCTAACGGGTTGAGCGCATGGACCCGCCGATTTCGTTCCACATGGCCTGATTAAACGCCGAAATCGTACAAGTGGATCTCCGGTTATACACGGGAGTTAGGCCGAATTCGGTCAGCAGAGTCCTATCTTCTTCCGAACTTTATCGACAAATTCCGGGTCTAAGGCGTATTTGGTTTGCAGGCTCTTCCCCGTGAGGCATGGACTACTGTTTAGTAATACTAAATAGTCTGCATCCGTTTGTTTGTGAAAATAATCCAAGTTCTCTTGTAAATGCGGTGTGGACGATGGAATTTGAGCATAATGCTGCATTTCGAAGGTAGGTTGTCCTGCCCAGACGGCGTGGGGTGCTGCTAGAGTTACCGATATACATTCTTTCTCGCATCCGCGTTGTTTAAAGACCCCGGCAACCGCATGGCGCATGTCCAAAGGTTGGTCGATCCAAAGCAAAGGAGCCAGCGCTCTTGAATCAATGGACTGTCTAGCGCCAAGAACATTGATTGCTTCCAGTCGTCCGTCGGGGAAGGCGTTTCGATCTTGTGCCAGCTTCTCGATGAACTGCATAGCTTCCGGTGAAGGGTATTCTGCGAGCCGCCTGACGCTGGCAGGGTCCCCACCACTCGCGATTGCGTACAAAGCATTCATCTCGTCTCTCCGGGCGGCTTGCGTGTTCCATCGGTGCATCCACACTGCCCAAGCTCCCAGCGACACAATGAGGAAGATTGCTAAGACCGCCAGTTCAGGACGTTTCAATTTTCGGAGCATTTTGTTTCTGCTGAGACTCTCTCTCGAAGAATTTAGCCCAATGCTATCGCGAACGGGTGTGTCGACGACTCTGAGACAGGCGCTCACGAAATTTAGTGAGTTTTTCATTTGTTCGATTAGGGTGTCCAGTTTCAACAAGAAATTTCGCGCCAGGATTGCCTAGCGATCAGCAACTCGGTTGACTCAGCATCCCCCGCTTTTGGCACTGCTTAGGCGCATTTCGGTTTTCCAAAGTAGCTTGCTACTGGCAGCTGATCGTCTCCAAGGAAATCTTGGCCTTCTCCTCTGCGCGGTAATGCCTTCGCTGCCGTTTCATCTGACTTCTCCCACAGACAGCGGTTCCGGAGTGGCAACCGGCTTGTTAATCCAGACTTCGCTGGGAGGGGGCCGTGGTTTGGGAGCGCTTCGTACGAAGCGCTCCGGGTGACGTTGGTAAGCAACATCGAGCACATCTTGGCGTTGCCGCAGAATGTTTTTCGCTTGACCATCTCTTGGTTGTACCACCGAAAGAATCTCTGACAGAATTGACTATTAACAATGAGTTGTATTGTTGTATTGAACGTTGGAGATGCGGCAACGTCGCGCTTTCCCGTGTGGAATCCAGCGGGAAAGCGGACCGGGAACTTACCAGATGAGTCGAGAATGCGTGAGATCAGCGTTATTTTTGTTGGTGCGTGAGGCACGCTGAGTCAGTGTGGCTTCAAGAATTCAAAAGTTCCATGAAGTGTGCCTGCAGCACGAATGAAATCGCGATCCACGAGAAGCCCGGACGTTTGAAGCGGTCCCCCACCGGGTCGGACCAAGTCGAAGCTTTGAATCATCTTGCCTGAACCATCGAGCTGCAAGACCTTAGCTCCCGAAGCCACCCAGAGCGTCTTTGAGTCCTCGCACTTCGGCCCTGATCTTCGGATCGGAACATAAGCGCGCTAGCCCTCCAGCTGCGCACCGGTGCGACGCTGGTAGAACCTGAACGTACACATTGGGAGGCACGGCCACATCCGCGTGCCGGGGTTTGGGCTTGCAGAACTCTCTGCTCGACGCCTCGGTCTGCCACGTAGGTCGAATGCAGCTTTCGCAGCCGGTGCCACGAGAACCTCGGCAATTGCAGCCGCACGAGTACCGCATGAAGTTTCCGTCGCGTTAGGCTGTGCGGACCGACCGGTGTTCCCACACTGGTTTCCAACACCCAACGCTCTCGATTTTCCTTGCTGCTCATAAGATTCACAAGCAGAACGGGGCCAAGCCGCGCAACACGTTTGCCAGCTTCATACCCAGGTGTGTCCACCTTCCGTGCCACACGTCTCTGCGCCCTCTTGAGCGTGTGTGCGTCGAGGTCGACGTCATCCGATCGCAACCTTACCCCTTCGGTCGTAGCCGTGAGTGCTGCTTGAGACTCAATGCAAACTCATCCTCTGAGAACCCAGACCCAGCGCGAGTTCGATTCCAAAACCGGCCTGTATTCCTACGGCGCCAGATACGACGACCAACAGACAGGAAGACCTATCCGGGAAGACTTTCTGGCTTTATCAGTTGAGAGGCTATGACTGATTCGCGCCAAAATGGAGTCGGTTCCATTGACCAAGAATGATTGCATTGAAAGGCTGGGTCAGAAGCTGCTCAAGTCTATTGCGTGAGGTGAAGCATGCCC
>Ga0209161_10000776_pt1 | contig 26118 bp, 25 predicted proteins | sample GraSoiAngelo_155_FD_186169 | JGI IMG/M metagenome (GOLD analysis project Ga0209161, IMG submission 186169) | Grasslands soil microbial communities from the Angelo Coastal Reserve, California, USA - 14_1009_13_30cm (SPAdes) (version 2) | ecosystem: Environmental > Terrestrial > Soil > Grasslands... | reverse complement strand
TGTACTCGGCACAGACAACGTGATGATGGCAGCGGTGCTGGCGACCGGCGTGACCGTCATTGAAGGAGCAGCATGCGAACCCGAGGTGGTGGACCTCGCGAATTTTCTCAACAAAATGGGCGCAAAAATCGAAGGCGCAGGGACAACTCGAATCGTCATCGAAGGCGTACACGAACTGCACGGCGCGGAACACCGGGTGATCCCCGACCGGATTGAGGCCGGAACATTTTTGGTCGCCGGGGCGATTGCTGGAGAGGGAGTCACGGTAAAACGTGTGGAGCCGGACCACGTGCGCGCGGTCACGGATTCGCTCGCGCGGTGCGGTTACGCCGTTGATGTCGCGGGCGATTCCATTTCGATCCTTCCCAATGGCAGCGCGAGCGCGCTCGAAATCGTCACCGAACCATATCCCGGTTTCCCAACTGACATGCAGGCGCAGATGTGCGCGTTGCTATCAACCAACAGAGGAACGAGTTCGATTACCGAAAATATTTTCCCGCAGCGCTACATGCATGTGGCTGAGCTAAAACGCATGGGCGCAAATGTCCGCCTGGAAGGTGCTACTGCAGTAATTGACGGTGTTGATAGCCTTCTCGGGGCGCCTGTAATGGCGAGCGATTTGCGCGCGTCTGCTGCGCTGGTGCTCGCAGGGTTGAAAGCAGATGGAGTCACCGAAGTGAGCCGCGTCTATCACATCGACCGCGGCTACGAGCATCTCGATGAAAAATTGAGCGAACTCGGTGCGCACATCGAGCGCGTAAAGTCAGAATAGTCCGACATCTTTTTTCTTGCGCTTTCGCCGCAAGCAGGCAGTCGTTCTCGTAGCAAGCGAAAGGTTCAAGTATGGAAACCCCGACTTCTTCTGGAGACGTACGGACATGGAACGTACTTTGTCACGCCACCGCGTTGGCCGGGTTCTTCGTGCCATGGGCTGGGCATATTCTTGGTCCGTTGATCGTTTGGTTGGCCAAGCGCGGCGATTCGCCGGAGATCGACGAGCACGGAAAAGAATCACTCAATTTTCAGATATCGATGTTGATCTATAATGTGATCGCCGGCGTCCTTTGCCTGGTTTTGGTTGGTTTTATTATTCTCGCAATTCTGCACATCTTAAATCTGGTGCTGGTGATCGTCGCCTCAATCCAGGCGAGCGAGGGAAAATTTTATCGTTATCCAATTACGATTCGGTTGATTAAGTGAGAGAATCGCTGGCGCGTCTCACTCCGCGAACCGGCGTAGAGTGTTTAGATTGATCACGTCTTCTGCGAGGTCTTTGCTCTTTGGCGTTTCGAGCACTTTCGGGATCTTACGGAAGCGCGGGCTTCGCATGATGAAGCGGAAAACATCAAGGCCGATTCGGCCTTTGCCGATGTGCTCATGTCGATCTACTCGGGAGCCGCAGGGCGTCTTGGAATCGTTCACGTGAATCGCAACGAGACGATCGCGGCCAATGACGCGATCGAACTCGCGAAGTATTTTTCGCACTCCTGATTCGCTGCTGATGTCGTAACCCGCGGCGAACAAGTGCGCCGTATCGAGGCAGACGCGCAACCTCTCCGGCTCGCGCACGTTCTCGATGATGTGCGCGAGATGCTCGAATCGATGGCCGATGCACGACCCCTGGCCGGCTGTGATCTCGAGCGCGATTTTCGTTTTTACGTTTGGGATCTTGCGAAATACCTCGTCGATTGAATTAACAATTTTCTCCAAACCGGCTTGTTCGCCCGCGCCGAGATGCGCACCGGGATGTAACACCAGAAACGGCAGTTGGAGCTGATCCGCACGGACCAGTTCCTCGGCCAGCGCGCGAATGGAATTGGCGTGAAATTGCAGATTGGTCGTAGCGAGATTGATAAGGTAACTGGCGTGTCCGAATACGGACAATAATTCACCGCGTCGGACATGATCGAGGAAAGCGCGGATTTCCATGCGACTGAGCGGCCGTGCAAACCATTGCATGTTGTTCTTCACGAAGATCTGCATGGCTGTGCAGTCGATCGAGCGTGCGCGCTCAATTGCCATGCTCACGCCACCACTGATGGACATGTGCGCGCCAAGGAGACTTGGATGAGTCGGCGAATCGGACAATGGGCGAATCGGGGAAGGCGCCCTTGCGCCGCCTCGCCGTTTCTCCGTTTCTTTTTTCTTCGCCGCCCGCACTTCAGAACCGCTTCGGATGCCAGTCCGGCTTCTTCAAGCTTCCTGTCCCGGCATATTCGAAAAGCTTGTATACCGGAGCGAGCAGCAGGCCGGGCCCTTTCATGTCCAACCGCAGATTGAAATCGAGCTTGTCGTCGAGAAAATGAATGTCGCCGTGGCCAAGCATGCTAAAAAGGGCGCCGGCCGCTTCGAAATCATCTGTGTGAATGATGCCGTTCTCCACTTTGAAATCCGCGGTCGCGTGGCGCGCGATGCTGTAACCGCTGCCGGGGACGATTTTGTTCAGAATTCCTGAGAGCGGCCCGAAGATCGGTATGGCGAAAACATCTCCGTTGCTTACTTCCACTTTTCCGCTTCCTCTCATGGAGCGCCAATCGCTGCCAGTTCCGCTGAACTCATAGTTGCCGCGCAACAGGCCCTGAGCGGTTTTGTAGTTGTAGTACAAGTCGGTGAGCTGCGGAAAGTTGATCTCGCTCAGCGAGAGCGTCGCGCGGTACTGCGGATCGTTGCGCGCCAGCGAGATATCAGTATTTCCACGGAGCGTGCCGGCGAGAAGGTCCGCTCGGACGTCGCTGATTTGCAGGCGATCGTTCGTAAATAGCAATCGCGCTGACACGCGGTCGAACGGCAGCGTTTTCCCGAGGAAGACGTAGTCCATTCCACTTGCGCCGTCGACCTTAAGCTCCAGACGCGTGTTCTTGCCGCCACGAAACTGGTAAACGCCATTCGCGACGACGTTCGGTGGACGTCGGAATTTGTAAGGTGCAACAGTTTTCCAAGTCTTCGGGTCAATCCAGAAAATAACTTCAGCCGGATACAATGAGCTGCGGATGTTCGAAACCCGAACCTCGTGCTTTTTGAAATCGTAGGTGAAACTGCCGGAGCCAGTCCCCTCGTCACGCGTGACATGAAGATCTTCGCAAATGACCGCGCCATCGGCAAAGCGAATTCGGGCGTTAGCAGCATTCATCCATTGCCCTCTGAATCGGGTGCGGCCTAGAGCAACCGTGCCCTCGCCGCGCCAAACGGCGGGATTGCGATCCGTGCCGCGGATTGTCATTCGGATCGTGGGTGAACGTTGCCACTGCCACTCCTGCAAAAACTCATTAGCCTCGGCGGGAACAACGGGGCGAACCGCGTCTGGCGATAAGGTGCTCTCGACATTGAGTCGAAAATCACCAGGCGAATCCAGGAGATCCGCTCTGAGTTGACCCGTCTGATGGCGGACTCGCAGCTCGTGAACGAACGTGCGTTCGCCATCCCACGAAAAATCGGCGCTGAGATCGGCAAACGGCACGTTTTTATACGTGAACGATCCAAAAGCAGCGTGTCCGATGACGTCCGGCCGAAATTGCTCCGCGCCGAAATTCATCGAACCGGCGATTTCGACCAGAGGAGGCGAATAGAACTCCGTGTCTTTGAGCGGTCCCCCCAGTCCGAATGCAGCAAGAAATGCTTTCAAATCGACACTGCTCTGAATCTGGAATTTGGCGGCGTTGCTTTTCCAATTCCAATCCCCACTGCCGGCGAGACTGCCCCTGCCGTCGCTCCATTGGCAATGCGCGATATCCAGCCGCTGGTTGTTCCATTCTGCGGCAGCGGAAAAGTCCTTAATTTCGTAGCTGCCGCGTTGCAATCGCTCCCCGCGCAGCGTCGCCTCGACTCGGGCTTTTTCGATTTCCGCGATGTCTCCGCTGAACTTCACCTGCAACGAAGGAGGTCCCGCTGGGAACCTGAACTTTTCCAGTTCATTGACTGCGCGCTCTGCAATCAACACTCGCTTCTGCCATTCTTCCGGCGTGAACGCTGCCGACGCCTGATAATTCTCTCGCTTGATCAACTGCCCCCTCGCCGATACCCGAATTCCACAAAAGATTCCTTCCGCTTGACTGACGTAAATTTGTTCCGGCGGAAAGTAAATGTGTGCGCGAAAATTGGTCAGTTGTGGCCTGCTGATTTTCCCTTCGGTTGTCTTGAGTGGAAACGTAATTTGAGCGTCGCGCACATCTAGCGCGTTGAGAAACGGTTCATTATGAAAGAGCGCAGCGTAATTGATATCGAGCGACACTTCGCTGATCAAGGCCACCGTGTTTTCGCGGTTCTTGTAGTCGAAAACGCGTACATGTCTGGCGACCAGACCGCGAAACGGGTCCAGCGTCAGGCGTCCGATCTGGGCTTCGACGCCGCGTTTGTGCAGTTCTTCTACGACGCGGGAACGCCATTCACGGCCAAATCCCCGTCGCGCAAGATAATAACCCCCGCCGAAAATCCCTACGAACGCGGCGAGAATCACCAAACGGATTGCAATTGCCACAACGTGGCGCGCTCGACGCACCGGTGGAGTCTGTGCCGAAGGGCGAACCTGCGTTGGTTCCAGAACGACGGGCATGCGTGATTCTTTAAGCCGTTAAAGCATTAAGCCGTTGAAGCGTTGGAGAGATAGACCAATTTACCGCCCTAACGGTTCAACGCTTCAACGTGATTTCAACCTCCGATCTTCCTGCTCTGAACGCCACGTTCAATCTGGTGAGTACCATCTTTATTTCGATGGGCTGGTACTTCATCCGGCGCGGCGCGTGGCGCCGTCACATGGCATGCATGATCACGGCCCTGATCTCCTCTCTCTGCTTTCTGGTCGGCTACGTCACTTATCATGCTCGCGTTGGCGAGAAATCCTCTGGATACACCGGCTGGGTCGCTGCGGTTTACTTTCCCATGCTCGCTTCGCACGTTCTCCTTGCGTTTGTGACTTTGCCTCTGGTGATTTTGACCCTCGTTCAAGTTTTTCGGCGCCGATGGGACAGGCACGTATGGATCGCGCGCTGGACGGTCCCGATCTGGCTTTATGTCTCTGTCACAGGCGTGCTCGTCTATTTTATGCTATACAAGTGGTTCCCTCCGGCGAATGTGATACAGGCAATCGTGCCTGACAGATAGACGCAGACAGGGTTGTCTGTGACAGCGACGGAAATCTTGCGCTCGGTCATGATTTGATGTTTGATCCCATCGATGCGCCGCGGCGCAGGGAACAGCTTGTATGGTGACTATTGCCACGTTCAATGAACCGGCCAAAGCGCGTCAGATTAAACGGCGTTTCGAGGATGCGGGAATCAAGGTCGACATTCACAACGAGGCGCCCTTGCAGGAGTTCGGCTTTATGTCCAAGCCACAGGCCAACGCGAAAGTCATGGTGGACGATGACGATTTCGAGAAAGCGCAAAGCCTCATGATTGAATGGGAGTCGACTGATCCGGACATCTCTGCCGCCCTGATTCGCTGCCCGCAATGCAACTCTTCAAATATCGAATATCCTCAGATGACCCGGAAATTTTTGACGCCTGCGCTGGTTGGCGTTCTTTGCGCGCTCAAAATTATCCCGAAAGAATTTTATTGTCAGGATTGCCACTTTACCTGGACGAACCGGGAAGAGCCTACAATTGGGCGGCTTTGGCATCGGTTCTTTCCGGGAAGTGAACCCGAACAGGGCTGAACTTCAGACGCTTAAAGCGTTGAACTGTTGAAGCCTTGAAGCGGTGTGCCATGTCGCGGTGACTTGACCCTTCAAGGTTTCAACGCTTTAACCGCATCCAGGTCATGAAATGGCTTTTTGTCTTACTGCTGGCCCTGATTATCTTCGGCGGCGCCGCCTGGTTCGGCTATAACACATTCGTCAAAGAAGAAATCGAAGTGCAAAAAGAGCAGCGCGGCGAAGTTACTCCGCCGCCGGTGGTAGACGTCAGTCTTCCGGAATTTGAGGCGGCGGTTAAACTGCGACAGGATGGGAAACTCGCAGAAACGCGCGACGCGCTTCTCGCTTTCATCCAAAAATATCCCGCCGGAAAACACCTCGACGAAGCGCGTGATTTGCTCGGAGAAGTGAATAGTCAAATTTTGCTTTCGCGTTATCCCTCTCCGGAAAAGATCGAATACATCGTGAAATCCGGAGACGTGCTTGCAAAGATTGCGCGCAAGCTGAAGACGACACCGGAGATGATCATGCGCATGAACAACATGAGCGGCACGATGCTGCGGATTGGAGACCGCCTGTTGATTTCAAATCCGGATTTCTCCATGGTGATCCACCGCAAGTCCAACCTGGTTGTGCTATTGAACCGTGGTGGTTTTTTCAAGCAATATCACATTCGCGAGGCGAAGCTAACGCCGAAACAACCGCCAAAGATCACGACAAAAATCGCCGAAACGATGGCTTGGAAAGGGGGACAGCGTGTCGGTCTCGGCAGCAAGGATTACCTCGCCAGCACTAAATGGATTCGGCTCGCCGGCGCGGCCGGTTATACTTTGTATTCCGTGCCCGATTCAACGCATCCCAATCTCGAACAACCGGCTCCGCCCACAGGCCTCGGCCTCGCCGCCACGGATCTCGAAGAACTGAGCACCCTTGTGAACAATCGCACTCCTGTGACGATAATTGACTAAAACCGTTAAAGAGTTGAAGCGTAATCCGTCGAAGCGGGCCGCTCCCGCGCTTACTTGACGCTTTAACGCTTCAACGCTTTAAACGCTTAACCCTAATGGACTGGCAGCCGCTCGATTTTGAAAAGCCGATCTTTGAACTGGAACGGCGGCTGCAGGATTTAAAGAGTCATTCCACCAAGCATGATGTGGATCTTGGGTCGGCGGTGAAAGAACTTGAGGCAAAGCTTCGAGAAACCCGCCGGCACATTTACAGCAATCTGACGGCATGGCAGCGGGTTCAAATCGCGCGTCACAGTCAACGACCGTTCGCTCTTGACTACATCGAACGCTGCTTCACAAACTGGATCGAATTGCATGGCGACCGTCGATTTGCTGACGATCGCGCCATGCCATGCGGTGTGGCCATGCTCGGAACACAACGGTGCGTGGTTATCACGCACCAAAAAGGGCGCAACACCAAGGAGAACGTCATGCGCAATTTTGGATGCGCGCATCCGGAGGGCTACCGCAAGGCGCTGCGCTTGATGCGGCTGGGCGAAAAATTTGGGATGCCGGTGATTTCATTGATCGACACACCAGGGGCGTTTCCTGGAATCGGATCCGAGGAGCGCCACATCTCCGAAGCGATTGCTGTGAATCTTCGTGAGATGATGAAACTACGCGTTCCGGTTATTGCGGCAGTCATCGGCGAGGGGGGCTCGGGCGGCGCACTCGGCATTGGAGTCGCAGACCATGTGTTGATTTTCGAGAACGCTTACTACTCGGTGATCAGTCCCGAAGCGTGTTCCGCGATTTTGTGGCGAGACCGGCGGCATGCCGCCGAAGCTGCTGAGGCGCTTAAATTGACTGCGCAAAATCTGTTGAGACTAGAGGTTGTGGACGAAATCGTCCCCGAACCGCAGGGCGGCGCGCACCGCGATCATGACTCTGCTGGTGCCAATCTTGGTGAAGCGTTGCGCCGGAACTTGGAGCGAATTTCTCAAATTCCAATCCCAAAATTACTGGAGAATCGATATCAAAAATTTCGCCGCCTCGGTGTTTTTGCCGAAGTCAAAACTGTGACTGCCTCAGCTCGCTCTTAATGTGATGTTTAGGAGTTGGGGTAAATCAATGGGATGGCTCGGTGTTTTTGCCATTGTCACACTGGCGCACGCCCGAGATACAACGTCCGCATTCGGTTTCGACAGCGATACGTTCGCGTTCGCTAATCAAACCGTGTTCGAATACCACGAAGGGCACGCTTCGTTGCGACGGCCCTCTGCGACGAAGCGAGACGCATATAATCGTCACTGCTTTGTGATGGCTCGTACAGCCATGCAATTCAAAAAGTTTGCGCGCTTCGAGCCGCACAGCGCCGCCTTAGACGATAGCGCTTTGGCAGCTCGTATTCGCGCAGTAACACGCCAGCCGGCTTGGGGCGAGCCGCTACCGGAAAATCAACGAACTGTCTTTCCGGGATACAAAGACCTCAAACAAATGAGCAAGGCGCGCCGCGAACTTGTGCAACTGAGCATCGGCCATGGCTGGCCGAGTTACTTTCGAATCAGCAATGCTCGGATGATGTTTCAAGATGGTACCGGCTATCAGGAACGGACTCACGCTCGACTGAACGCAGCTTTGGCGCGCGGCGAGTTGTTCGTCGCATTTCTTACGACGTACCCCCGGTTCAGCATCAATCACTCGGTTTTGATTTATAAACTAAAATCTTCAGCACCGAACCCCGGGGCTGATCATTACCTTGTGTACGATCCTAATCATCCAGAATCGCCGCGCGATCTCACCTGGTCTGCGCGCGATCGCGCTTTTTCTTTCCAAAAGGACTGGGATTTTATCGGCGGCTTTATTCGCGTTTATCAAGTTTACGGCAAACCACTGCAGTAATAGCGATTCTCTAACGAGACCTCCATGCCAGACAATCCATCACCACCCAGACCGGCTCCGCCCTCGCCAACACCTCCGCCCGAACCGTTGCCGCCGAATCCGCCACCGATACCCCCGGTGGGTAGATCAGCTACACTACTTCCCTAGCGGAAATAAAAAATGCAGCGCGGGCTCGACTCTCGCTGCCCAGGCCGCTTCGCTGTGATTGCCGTGGTCGGCTTCCATGTACAGGATGTCCTTGCCCGGTTCCCAGCCTTTCTCGACTAGTCGCTTGCATAGTTCGCGAGTTTGTTCCCAGCCAGGCTCGGCTGTGCCGGTGTCGAGCCAAATTTTCAATGGCGGTTTTGGCTCAATAGAATCGATTAATCGGTAAATTGCGAAATTGTCCCACCAGACGGAAGGCGACATCACCATGAGCCGGCGGAATTTCTGTGGATATAAAATGCCAATCGCCAGCGTCACAAGACCACCGAGAGATGAGCCGCCTAACCCAGTGAATGTCGGACCGCGCCGAGTCCGATAATTTCGATCGATGAAGGGTTTCAGTTCCTCCATCAGAAAACGGCCATACAGTCGCGCCAAACCGCGGCTGCGTTTCTTCCGTCTGCCTTTAGCTTCAATGATCCCGGGTGTTGGCGTGTATTCGTGAACTCGGTCCTCACCCATGTTCGCGACTGCGACGATGATGAGCGGGTCGATAATTTTGGTTCGAATCAGGCGTTCCGCTGTCTCATCCACACTCCATTCGACGCCACCGAAGGAAGTTGCCGCGTCAAAGACATTTTGTCCGTCATGCAAATAAAGCACCGAATGCCGTCGCCATGAGAATCGTCGGTAACCGGGCGGCAGGTATACCAGAATATCGCGGCGGTTCCCGAGAAACTTCGATGGAAATGCGCGGTGCACTTTGATGTTTCCAGTCAGCGTATGTTTGCGCATCGAATCGAAACGCTTCGTTGAAGAAGAAACGCAACGCAAGCGTCTTGGTTTGCTGCAGGACGAATGCGTGTGCCGGGCTTGCGATTTTGCGGCGGTGCAACCAAGATGGTCCGGCCGTTTCCAATGAACGAACGTTACGTCGAATGGTCCACGCCGTGGCCGGAGGCTGAGCGAATGGGAAGTGAGCGAATCAAATTCAGTAGCATTATCGCCGGTTGCTCCGCGGGATTCCTCGAATACGCTTCGCTCGCTGGGACTGATAGAATATGAAACTGGTGATCGCGGCGACTGGTGCAAGCGGCGCAATTTATTTGCAAAGACTGCTTGAGCAGATCGATTGCAGGGCGCACGACGTGCACCTCATCATGAGCGGGTATGCGAGAGAGGTGGTGAAGCAGGAGCTGGATGTTTTCAAAATTCCTCCGGCAGTTTCGCAACATTCTGAAACTGACATGAACGTGCCGTTTGTGAGCGGCTCGGCGCGTTTCGATGCGATGGTGGTCGTTCCGTGTTCCATGGCCACATTAGGGCGAATCGCTTCCGGTTCGAGCGACAGCGTACTGTTGCGCGCTGTGGATGTTTTCCTAAAGGAACGCCGCAAACTGATTCTTGTTCCTCGCGAGACACCGTGGAACTTAATTCACGCACGCAACGTCATGACTCTGCTTGAGGCCGGCGCGATTGTTCTCCCAGCGATACCCTCATTCTACAGCCGTCCCAGCTCGATCACCGACCTGGTAGATACCGTTGTTTGGCGCATTCTCGACCAAATTGGATTGCCCAGCCCCGGTGCATACCGTTGGGGAGAAAAAGCCGACTCGGCAAAAACTTCGCGCGAGAAAAGTTGAAGATCGAAGGCAGGCTTGCGCGATGGCTGATCGCGTTCGGAGTTCGCTTGTTGCGGGTGTGGGAGCGTACGTTGCGCTATGAAGTTGACGACCGCGCGGGCATTCTCGGCAAACCAGTAACGGAAAATTACATCGGCGGGCTGTGGCATAATCGGTTGCTGATTTTCCCGTTGGTGTTGCGACGCTTTCTTCCAAATCGCCATGGCGCCGCTTTGATCAGCGCCAGCCGCGATGGAGATTTGCTGGCCGACGCTATTCGACGTTTTGGATACGATGTGGTTCGTGGCTCCAGCTCGCGGCTCGGCGCGAGCGCAATTCTTCAACTTACGGAGATGCTCGCCTCTGGTCGCGATGTAGTCATCACCCCGGATGGCCCACGCGGCCCTGTGTACGAGCTTGGCCCGGGCATAGTTTTTCTCGCGCAAAAATCCGGTGCGCCGGTGTTGCCAATGAATCTCGAATATTCGCGTTGCTGGCGGTTGGGAAGTTGGGACCGCTTTATCATCCCGCAACCGTTTTCCAAAGTGCGTGTGTTAGTCAATCCGCCGCACCACATAAAATCGATCGGCACACCCGACGAATTTGAGGCCGAACGCCTCGCGTTGCAGAGCGCGATGATGGCGCTGGTTGAAATGCGCTGAGACTTAGTCATCCTGAGCGGAGCGAAGCGGAGTCGAAGGATCCCGCGGAAATGTCTAAAGGCAATGCAACGGGATTTGAAAGTCTGGCCTCGCCCCGAAAGCATTCGGGGCTGCGTTGCGGCTCCACTTCGCTCGGAATGACGAACACGGATGTATGACAAAGCTTATCGATGGCCGCGCGATTGCGGATAAGGTGTACATAGATCTTCGCCGGGAGGTAGCAGAACTGAAAGCAAAGGGCGTTACGCCCGGGCTCGCCGTCATTCTCGTTGGGGATAATCCGGCTTCGCGCGCCTATGTCCGGTCGAAAGATAGAATGTGCCGCGAGCTCGGCTTGCACTCGATGAAGCTGGAGCTGCCCGCTTCAACAACACAGATCGACCTGCTGGCGCGCGTTGAAGAGTTAAATCGTGACTCGAGCATTCATGGGATTCTCGTTCAATCCCCGCCGCCCGCGCATATCGACGAAGCTGCTATCGTGCGCGCTCTCGCTCCCCACAAGGACGTGGACGGGTTTCACCCGGAAAATGTGGCCAGGCTCGTGCTGGAGGACCCGAGCGGGTTTGTGCCGTGCACGCCACTTGGAGTGCAACGATTACTCCTTGAAACTGGCGTCGAGATCAGCGGCGCGCACGTCGTGGTGCTGGGTCGCAGCATGATCGTCGGCAAGCCGCTGGCCTTGCTGCTGATGCAGAAGAACAAAAACGGCAACGCCACGGTCACGGTGGTGCACTCACGGAGCGGAAATCTCGCCCAGACTACGCGTTCGGCTGACATTGTGATTGCAGCGATTGGACGAGCAGAATTTTTGAGAGCCGATCACATCCGCGAAGGCGCAGTTGTGGTCGACGTCGGGATCAATCGCGTGCATGACCGCTTGAGCGAACGCGGTTACCGACTCGTAGGCGACGTTGCATTCGAGGAAGTATCGAAAAAGACCAGCGCGATCACACCTGTACCAGGTGGCGTTGGGCCAATGACTATTGCGATGTTGATGGCGAATACAGTTAAGGCTGCCAAGCAATCGCTGTGAACACGGTCATCCCGAGCCGAAGTCGAGCTGTAACGCGGCCCCGAATGCTTTCGGGGCGAGGCCAGGCTTTCAAATCCGTTGCTCTACCGTTCGTTGTTCCGCGGGACTCCTCGACTACGCTTCGCTCCGCTCGGAATGACGATTTGTCGACGAGACAATTTTTGCAGTGAGCAATTTGAAAATCGAGCGACTAATGCGCCCTGGGCGAATCAGCGCCGAGCCAAGATGCGGTCTCAAAACCGCCGCGCGTGCGAGGCGGTTGATCCATAGACGTCCACGATACATTTCGGCGTAAGCGCGAGCGAATTCGCGCAACACTGATTGCCGCTCCTCAGCGCCAAGCATTTTCGTAACGGTGTTTGCGGCGAGTTCGCCCGAGCGCAATGCGTAATAGATTCCTTCGCCTGTGAACGGTTCAACGACGCGAGCGGCGTCCCCGACAAAAAACAGATTCCCACGAGCGCAGGGAAGTGATGAACGAGTCAGTGGTGTCACGGTGCGCCAGGGTTGATCACCGGGAAGTTGAAATTGACGTGACGCCCAGTCACGCAATGTGGAAATGGTCGATGGCTTGCCAACGAGGCAGAGATTCAGCTCGGTTTCGTTTACCGGTGCCTGGCCGGAGTACCCTTCAATAAGAAATTGCAGAACGACGCGGTTCCCAAAATCGCGTGGCAGCGGCACGTGCGCCTGCAGCGCAACACGTTCGCGCGCAGGGCGCGGCAACAAATTGCACAACCGTGCGACCGTAGAGTTGCGTCCGTCCGCCCCAATTAAGATCCGGGCGTAAAACATTTCCTCTGGAGCGGTTTCAATCCTCCAGTCGCTGTTGCAATTCAATGCGGTGACGGTGGTTTGATCGCGAATTTCTGCGCCGAGCTCATGGGCGCGCCTTAGCAACAGGTCGTCGAAGAGACTGCGCTTCACTGAAATTTCGCGGTCGGCCCCCGATGGAAGATCAACAATGACTGCCCGACCGTCGATCGAAATGAACTCGACCGACGATAGTTTGGAATGCGGCAGACTCAGCAGCTTCTGCGTCAGGCCCAGGCGTTCTATCACCCGCCAGCACGATGGATTCAAACAGTCGCCGCATACTTTCTCGCGTGGAAATTTTTCCCGCTCGAGCACGACCGTCCGCAGGCCGGCCAGCGCGCAAAATGCCGCGCACGTGGACCCGGCCGGTCCGCCGCCTACGATAGCAACATCAAAGATTTGCACCGAAGTGACTTCAACCCTGAAACAGCGCTGGCGCGCAATCTAATCAGGGAGCACAATAAACTCCCATGGGCTGGTCCATTCCAATCCTTCGTGTTGCCGGCATCCAACTGCGGATTCACATCACGTTTCTACTACTGATCGCGTGGATCGGATTTGCCTATTATGCCCAGGGCGGCTCGTCCGCTGCGATGGGCGGAGTGTTGTTCATTCTGTTGTTGTTCGCTTGCGTGGTGTTGCACGAGTTCGGGCATGCTTTGGCGGGAAAAGCTTTCGGGATCAACACGCCCGACATCACGCTGTTGCCTATCGGCGGCGTGGCGCGATTGGAACGCATTCCCGACGAGCCGGTGCAGGAACTGATTATTGCCGCAGCAGGTCCGGCCGTAACTGCGCTGATCGCCCTCGGTGCATTCATAGGCGGTGGTTCATGGGACTATCCGCCAACCACGAAAACCAGCATTCCCGATCTCCTGTTCACGATGAACGTTGTGTTGCTTCTTTTTAATTTGCTGCCGGCGTTCCCCATGGATGGTGGCCGAGTTCTGCGCGCGCTGCTCGCGACACAGATGAGCTATGCGCGGGCGACGCAAGTCGCGGCGACAGTCGGCCAGGGTTTCGCGTTTGTATTTGGATTTCTGGGTCTGTTTTTCAATCCGTTTTTAATTTTCATCGCGCTGTTCGTTTACATCGGAGCGTCGCAAGAGGCGGCGCTTGCGCAGATGAAAGATGTGTCGCGCCGGTTTCCGGTTTCGAGCGCAATGGTGCGCGAGTTCCGCACGCTGCCAGCAGACGCGACGCTCGAAGAAGCCGTGGACGCGTTGCTTGCGACTTCGCAGCACGACTTTCCGGTTGTCGATGAATCCGGTGCCGTCGCCGGTTTATTAACGCGCCACGATCTCATCTCTGCCTTGCGCAAAAACAATCCCGAGCTTCGGGTGGGCAACGTGATGCGACGCGATATTCCGACCGTGACAACTGGCACACGCTTTGAAGACGCATTTCGCATTATGCAGGAGTTTGATTGCCCTGCGGTGCCCGTGCTTGATAGGATGAAACGGCTGGTCGGTTTGCTGACGCCGGAGAACGTCACCGAATTAATGATGGTTCAGTCGGCGATGCCGCAGCGGAGAGTCCTGTAACTCAGGCTTCCAGCCTGATCCGTAGCGCGGGCTTCCAGCCTGCACCGACCGCACCAGGCAAGGATGCCTGGTCGACGGGACAGGCAAGATTGCCTGTGTTACATGTCAGGAGCTGATGCGCATCGGCATTATGACGTAGAGGAATGGCGTTTGAATTTTCACAACGCCGGGGCTCATCTCATCGATGAGATCGAGAAACACCTCATCCTCGGTTAACGCGCGCAGCGGCGCCATCAGAAATTCCGGATTGAAGGCGATGGAGAACTCACGCCCTTTATACGCGATGGCGAGCGATTCTTTTGCTTCGCCCACTTCCGGCGTGTTCGCAGTGATGTCGAGATTGTTCTTGCTGAAATTCAGTTTCACCGAGTGCGACTTGTCGCTAGCCAAAAGCGAAACGCGCCGGAGCGAATTCAAAAACATTTCGCGCTCGAGCTTTACTCGCTCTTTCGCCTCGGCTGGAATCACCTGCTTGTAATTCGGATAATTGCCTTCGATCAATTTCGACACAAGCAGCGTCTTGTTGAGATCGAACGCGATCTGGCCATTGCTCATGCTCACCTTCACATCGCCATCGTCGGTAAGCAGACGTTGCAATTCCGTCACCGCTTTGGTCGGCACAATTAGGTCCGATTCGTGGCTACGCGGAAATTCCAGTTCGATCTCGGCCATGGCAAGGCGGCGTCCATCGGTCGCTACCAGCGTAATCTTGTTGTCCTTGAAACTGAACAGGACGCCGTTGAGCACATAACGGGTTTCATCGGTAGAAATCGCGTAGGAAGTTTTGCGCAAACCGTCGCGCAGATTCTTCTGCCGCATCGTGACCACCTTCGCGCCCTCGAACTTCGGCAGCGGCGGAAATTCATCCTCCGGTAATCCAAGAATTTTAAAGAAACTTTGGCCGCTTCGGATCGACGCGGCGTTTTTCCCATCGACGTCGATTTGAATCTCGCTCGACGGAAGTTCGCGGATAATGTTGAACACACGCCGCGCAGGGAGCGTGGTTGCTCCTGCCTTGTCCACGTGCGCTTCGCAAGTGCCGCGCACGCCAACGTCCAGATCGGTGGTTGTCAGATGGAGTTCGGTCTCGTTAGCCTGCAGCAAGACATTGGAAAGAATCGGCAGCGTGGTGCGGGTGCTGACGACGTTTTGCACTTGTTGCAGGGCTTCGAGCAGTTTTTCCTTCGTAACGCTAAATTTCATGGTGACCAGCAAGCAGCCTAAGATGTAAAGCCTTCGATTTTATTCGGCAACCGCAATCTCTCATCTCTGCCCCTTGTAGGCTTGCACGCGCTGGGGGCCCTACCGCTGGAGGGAGCTGTCGATGTAGGAGATCGTCTGGCGAATGTTGTCCTGCTCGGCTATTCGTTTCTTCACCAGCTTGCAGGCGTGCAGCACGGTGCCATGGTCGCGCCCGCCGAACGCGTCGCCGATCTCATTCAAGGAGGCCTTCGTGAGTTCGCGCGCCAGATACATCGCCACTTGTCGTGGGAAAGCGATGCTGGCCGGGCGCCGCTTGCTCGTCATATCGGCGAGACGCACGTCAAAGTGTTCCGCTACGCGCCGCTGAATTTGTTCGATCGTGATCGATTGCCGCCCTTCTTCTTGCAGAATGTCCTTTAGCAAATGCTCCACCGTTTCCTTGGTCAGTTCCCTTCCGCTGAGTGATGCAAAGGAAGCAACACGCATGAGCGCGCCCTCTAGACGACGCACGTTTGTCCGGATACGGGTGGCGAGGAATTGAAAAACGTCTTCATGCAATTTTATCTGCATCGTGTCGGCCTTTTTTCGCAGGATCGCGTGGCGCGTCTCGATATCGGGCGGCTGCAGCTCGGCGGTCAGGCCCCATTCAAACCGCGATACGAGCCGGTGCTCCAGGTTCGCTATTTCTGAGGCGGGCCGGTCGCTGGAGAGCACGATCTGTTTATGCCCATCAAAAAGAGTGTTGAAAGTGTGAAAGAATTCCTCCTGCGATCGCTCCTTGCCTCCGAGAAATTGGATGTCGTCAATCAGGAGAACATCAGCCTGGCGATAACGCTTCCGGAATTTGACGAGATTACTGTGTTGGATCGCGTCGATGAATTCGTTGATGAACAGCTCACTCGAGACGTAGATCACCTTCACGTTTCTTCTTTTCGCCCACACATATTGTCCGATGGCTTGCATCAGATGGGTTTTGCCCAGGCCAACGCCGCCGTAAATGAACAGCGGATTGTACGTGCGCGCCGGCGCTTGCGCGACGGCAAGACTGGCTGCGTGCGCGATTTCATTGTTCGGGCCGACGACGAAGGATTCGAACGTGTTTCGCGGATTGAGTCCCGGAACGGTCGTCGCAGGCCGTGCGTCCATTTGCGTCGGCAACGTTTGCTTTATTGTGGTTGAATCGTCCGCAGATGTTTGCGTGCCGGCCGCCGACGGAGCGCAAAATCTCACCGAGCGGGTACTGCCAAAAGTCGCGATGATGGCACTCTGCAAGGCCGGCATGTAATTACTCTCGATCCAAAGCTGGTAGATGTTGTTTGGAACAGTAAGCGTGATGGATTTGTCCTTCGCATCGACCAGCTCAACATTGGAAAACCAGCGCTTGAAACTGTCCGCGCTAATCTCTGGCTTGAGCGCAGCCGACAATCGCTGCCATAGCTGCGCGCATTTCTTGTCCATACGAAAGTTGTTAACAGTGTTACACAAATGCCACACTGGCCGGGGCCAGGGGAGATCGCACGCCGTAAACGCGCGAGAATCGTGGTGTTCCCGAAGGCGGTTTCGTGGTGTAAAGCTGAAAAAATTTGCCAAAAGCGCGTAAATACGAGGCAAAACGGCCCGACGCGTCATTCATTGCGTTTCGGTCGCCAATCTCGCGCGCCTGCGCACTCAATCGTTGCATCGAGCAGCTTTCTAGGTTGTGCATTCTCACGGCTGGATGTTTCTCAGAAATGTTCACAACTTATTCACATGCGCTTTGCGGCTGCCCTCGCCAGCGGGCTTGAGATTAGGAATCCGTTGCGAAACCGACAAGAAAAAAATCAATTTTATTTTCAATTGCGGTGAAAAAATTTTCTTGACTGAAAAAAGAGAACGCGCGTGTCCCACGAAAGAAAACAAACAGTGTGTTTCGAGAAAATTTTCGCGCGAGCCGAACCGCAATCCATTCGGAGTCCCGACACGAACTGATTTAGCTGCTCGATTCTGTGTGCCATCTCCGAGTTGACCGAAGTGGCCTGTGCGCGCAATGTCCCGCCTCTGTAGAGCGGAGGGAAACGCTCGGCAAATTGCAGATGCAGCGAACTGATACCCATATCACGGGGCGACTTTCTTTGTGCATCGCCCGTTGGAACCGGCCGATAATCCGCCAAATCGTTTTGGCGGTGCTGCTAGCCTGTTTTCTTTCTGCGCAACAGGCGGGGGCGGCCGATGAACTAGTGCCGCCGTTCGGGTTCCGCTGGAACGACTCAATGGCGCGCGTGGAGGCAGTGCTGCACGGCGCGAAAGCCAAGATAGCTTCGCGGGAAAAAAAGGAGAACCGGGAAGTCTGGACTGTGGAGGGACTCATTCACCCGGGACTGAAACGCACGGTGTTTACTTTTAAGGGGAGGGCGCTTGTCGCCGTAGAGCTCCAGTACGAATACCCGGACTGGACGATCGAACGTTACAACCAGCGGATGGGAGAGATTCGCAAATACTTCGACGAAAAGTATGGCATCGGAAAGCTCGTCTCGCGTTCTCGCGACCACGACACTGATGTCATTCAAACGCTGGTCGGCTACCAATGGATGGTCGGCACAACGATGCTGGAGCTTTTTTATTTCTCGGCCCAACACGACAATCTCGTTTATCGAACGATCAGCGTCGATTACAAAACGTTGTAGCGTTCGGAAGGGTTGTGTAGCAAACGCGAGATCTCCGTCGAGGGTTATCGAGGCGGGATTAACCCTTCGTACGTTTCTGCGACAATGTGATCAACGACTGCTTTCATGTCCTGAGCGTGTTCCCACGCAGCCAATTGCCGGTCTGCGCCGGTGCCTTCGCGGATGATCCGCTCGATGTGAGCCATCTCTTTCTCGCTACCGAGTTCTTGTACCTCAGTCGACACAAATTCGAGGAGCTCGTGTAAAAGACTTCGTTCGTCCACTTCGGCTTCTCTGCCGAAGTCTATTAGTTTCCCATCAATGCCGTAGCGCGCCGCGCGCCAGCGGTTCTCATCCAGAAGACGACGTCGATAAATGCGGAAAGTGATGTTTTGGTGAAGCAGCTTGTGCAATTTCGCGATCACGGCCTGAATAAGCGCCGCGATTGCGAGCGTGTCGTCCACGCGCGATTGCGCATCACACACGCGCACTTCCAGCGTGTCGAAGAACGGATGCAACCGGATGTCCCACCAGATTTTTTTTGCGTTATCGATACAACCGGTTTTCACCAGCAGCTTGCAATAATCTTCGTATTCCGACAGCGATTCGAATGAATCTGGAATGCCGGTGCGCGGAAAACGCTCAAACACCTTCAGGCGATAACCTTTCAGCCCCGTATTTTGCCCAACCCAGAACGGCGAATTGACCGACAACGCATAAATGTGCGGCAGGAAATATCGGGCTTGATTCATCACATGGATGGCCGTTTCCCGATTGGGAATCCCGACGTGCACGTGCAATCCAAAAATCAAATTCGCACGGGCGAGTGATTGCATGTCCTTGAGAATTTCCTGGTAGCGCTCGCCTTCGGTGATGAGCTGATCGCGCCAGTGCGAGAACGGATGGGTTCCCATCGAAGCGATTTTTAATCCGCTGCGCCCTGCCAGTTCGGCCAGTTTCGTGCGCAGTGCGGCGACGTGATCGCGCGCGCAACCAATGGAATCGCAAATTTCGGTGCCAAGCTCAACTACCGACTGGTGCATCTCTGGCTTGATCTGCTCCTTGAGCATGATCTTTCCGCCTTCGAGAATTTCGTGAATATGCGAACGCAACTCACGCGTTTCCGGATCGATGATCGCGAATTCTTCCTCGATTCCCAGAGTGAAGACGTGCTCTTTCATCAACAACGGGAGAATACTTTCGCAGATTTCGCAGATTTACACAGATTATTTCTGGTAGGTAGGGCGGGCAATCCCTTGCGCGCCGAATCGGCTCGCACAGGAGTGGCGACCCCTACCAGGCTAAGTGCGAAATGGTTGGCCCGACGCAGCTCCGCGCCAATCACTATGTCAGTTCGCCTAACGAACGATGCGTCACCGCGGATTGCAGGAACTTCCCCCAGCTCAAATTGTCGCGGCTGGGGACGTGCTCGCGTGCTTTGCGAATGGCCATTTCCGAAATGGCGTCCACGACCCACTCAAAATTTGCCTCACCGATCCACGCGGCTTCGCAATCGGGCGCGGGATTACAGAAATCGATGGCGACAGGCACGCCGTCGCGCACGGCAAACTCCACTGTGTTCAGATCATAACCGAGAAATTGATTCAGCCCAAGCACTCCCTCTTCGACTTTTTGCAAAACCTCTTTCGGCGCGTGCCACTCCGTTTGGTAGCGCAAATGAAACGGGTTCCGCGGCTCGTACGGCATGATTCGGACGTGGCGCTGATCGATCGAATAGCAGCGGAAATACATGTCGAATTTGATTTCCTCCTGCAGCATCATCACCAGCTGTTCGGTGTCATTGTAAGCGCGGAAGAATTCCTCGCGGTTATGCAACCGGTAAACGTTCTTCCACCCGCCGCCGCTGAACGGTTTGAAGAATGCCGGCCAGCCGACGTAATTGAAAATCGCTTCCCAATCGAGCGGGTAACCGAGGTTGCGAAATGATTTTTCGTTCGTGTCCGGCGGCAGCCCATGTGACGGGAGCAACACCGTGCGTGGAACTGCCACGCCTATCTTGGTCGCCAGCGCGTTATTGAAAAACTTGTCGTCAGCGCTCCACCAGAACGGATTATTTACCACAGCGGTGCCGGTTAACGCGGCGTTCTTGAGGTAGGCGCGATAAAATGGCACGTCCTGCGAGATGCGGTCGATTACCACATCGTAACCGCACGGTTCCCCCTGCATCACTTTGTCGATCCTGACGAACTCCGCGACAATGTCTTTGCCGCCGGTTTTCTGATTGACCCGCTCGACAAACGCCGGCGGAAAACTGTGTTCCTGTCCAAAAAGTATTCCGATCTTTTTCATAATCGATGGCCTGTCATTTCGAGCGAAGCCGGAGGGAAAGTCGAGAAATCTCTGGACCTTTTACACCTCAGCAATTCCGCATTCCGGGAGACCTCGCTCGGAGGCCATCGAGTTGCCGAATCTGGTTAACCCCAGTCTTCCCGGGCGCTCCGCAAGACCCGCAATGAAGCCGTTTTAACGGTTTTGTCCAGAGAGAGGCGTTTGAATCGATCCGTTCGGCTAATAAGATACGGCATGGTAAAAAAACTACTGCACACCCGCTATCGCGTACACGATTTGGAGAAGACCATTTCCTTCTACAAGGACGTTCTCGGTCTCCAGGAGGTTCGCCGCCACACTTCGGGGCGCGGCTCGCAACTCGTTTTTCTGAAAGCGCCGGGCAGCGACGAAGAAATTGAGCTTTGCAAATTTGACGAGAGCGGACCGATCGTCGTCGGTCCAGACCTGACGCACCTTGCTTTTGAAGTAGAAGATTTGGACAAGTTCGCGAAGCATGCTGCCTCAAAAGGTTATCCGTTGTCGGATGGGCCGCATTCAACTAACGGCGGTAGAATCGCCTTTATCGACGCACCGGAAGGCTACGAGGTGGAGCTGATCGAGCGGGGAAGAAAATCTTAGTGTCGCATTGTCATTCCGAGCGGAGCGCAGCGGAGTCGAGGCTGCAACGCGGCCCGAAAGCTTTCGGGCCGAGGCCAAGCTTTCAATCCCGTTGCGTTGCCTGTGCGTTCTGCTACGGGATCCCTCGACTTCGCTCGGGGGACCGAAGGCGAGAATGCTTGCGCGGGTAAAAATTTTGCCTCTAATTTTCCGTCCATGATTTGGCGCAACCGAATTTGGCTCCTTTGCGCATTGATCTTGAGCTCAGTGCTGAGCGCGCGGGCACAGGACACGGTTAATTCTGATCTGGTCCGGCCCAGCGGAGTCAATGGGCCCGTTCGCAAGGCAAAGGCCGTAACGGAAAAAAGTGCGGACGACGACACCGAATCTGACGCTCCGAAAGCGAAGAAATCCAAATCGACTCATGCTCGGTCACACCGGGCTCGCGCAAAATCGAAAGAAGAGCCAGACACAATCCCTGCGCCTACCGAGTTTACGCCTGAGGGGATACCGAAGACCAGCGCGGCTTCAGTAATCGTGGTGGACGCCAACAGCGGCAGGATTTTGTATGAAAAAAATGCGGACCAGGTGCGACAAGCGGCGAGCACGCAAAAATTACTAACTGCGCTGATTGTGGCGGAGACCGGTTTCCTTGATCGGCCGGTGACGGTGCAATCTGTCGATGGGATGTGTGAACCGGTGAAGCTGGGAATCAAACCCGGTGAGATTTATCAGCGAATGGACCTCTTGCGGGCTTTGCTGGTCAAAAGTCCCAATGACGTCGCGCGCTGTCTGGCGCGAGACAATGCCGGCAGCGTTGACGCATTTGCCGACGTCATGAATAGACGCGCACTGCAACTTGGCGCTGGGCATTCGCATTTTGTGAACCCGAACGGTCTGCCGGTTCCGGGACAATATTCGAGCGCCCGCGACCTCGCGATCATCGCGCGCGCGGCGTACGCAAACCCGACCATCCGCTCCATTGTTTGTCTTCCCCAGCTTGTGTTCCGTTATGCCAATGGTCGCACCCGGGAGCTTGAAAATACGAACAAACTTCTCCGACGGCTTCCTTATTGCAACGGCATGAAGACCGGTTATACGGATGGCGCAGGCAAATGCCTGATCGCAAGCGGAACGCGTCCGGGAAAAGATGTAATCGTCGTTGTTCTGGGCGACAGCTCCGGCCGTGTGTGGCGTGATGCTTCCGCGCTGCTTTCGTGGGGACTCGTGATGTAAAGCCGACGACGGGATTCGAACCCGTGACCTACGGTTTACGAAACCGTTGCTCTACCAACTGAGCTACGTCGGCACGAAGCGGGCAAAACATTGCATCCGCCGGCCCCTGACACAAGCGCGCTTCCTGTAGCTGCTTCGCTATGCGAAGCCTTGAGACAAGCCCTCAACCAACTGCAAAACCTTAGTCGTTAACGCGTGCCTCGCGTCTCACAGAGACGCGGCTACATAGGCAGCACGAACGTCTGGCCGATTTCGTGGAGCGCAATACGTTCTGGAGTTTTACTCAGCGCGGCTTCGAAGCGCTGAATCGGTTCGCAGAATGGTTCAAAGCTAAGCCGGAAGGTTTGATGGTGCACCGGCATAATGAAGCGCGCGCCTGCTGCATTGGCCATTTGAACTGCCTGCTCAGGCGTGCAATGCGACTGAATCCACGGATTGTAAGCGCTGATGGACATGATTGCGACATCGATTGGGCCGTGTCGCCTCAACGCAGCGAAGTTTTCTGTCATCGCCGTGTCGCCGGCGAAAATAATTCGGCGTTCTTTCCTCTGGATTAGATAGCCGTTGTAGCCGCGGTACATGTCGCGCTGCATGCGTGCGCCCCAATGGTTCACCGGAAACGCGGTAATCTCGATCTCGCCGGCGGCATTGCTGACACTTCTGCTCTGGCCCCATTCGAGTTCGGTCACGTCGGAAAACTGGGTGCCCTTCAATAAATCGCTCGTGGCGCGCGCGGTGATAATTTTCGTTGAAGCGTTGAAGCGTTGAAGCGTTCGCAGATCGAGGTGATCAAAATGTGCATGCGAAAGAAGAACGAGATCGATCTTCGGCAACTCATCAAAGCTAAGCGCAGGCGCAGTCAGTCGTTTGGGACCGATGGTGAATCCCGGCAGACGGATTCCTATGCGGGGAAAAAGCACGGGATCGGTGAGAATGATGACGCCGAAAAAATTGATCAGTACTGTTGAGTGTCCAATCCAAGCCAACGTGACCTGCGCATCACTCCATTTCGAGGGCCCGGGTTTGGCTGAGGCGGGAGAAATCGGGCGCCAGGTTTCGGTGGTCCATTCACGCCAGAGATGGACGATCCAGCGACCGGCAGCGGAGCGGGTTGGTTTCCGATTGTGCATCTAACGATACATTCGACCCGCACCGGCAAGTCCGCTCGCTCATATTACGGAGAGGATGAGCAGGAAGATTAGACAGAATAAACAAAGTGAACCGAATGACTGAGCTTTCATTCTGTGGATTGTGTTGATTCTGTCGAAAATCAGCTTTTTACTCGGAATCCGGTCTCACATTTGCTTGACACAGGTCGGCGCAAGGCGGTGAAATCTTCAGTCGTCAAATAGATCTGGATCGAGCGGGAACGCTTATCCTGGGTGTTTTCCCCCTCTTTCAGACCTGAAGTTGTAGGCACAATGACCAGGTAAACGGAAAACTGCTATGAAACAAACTCCACTCAGACATCAATTCAGCCCATTGGAAATTCGTAAGTGCACGCTCTGGCGGCGTGGTGTGCTTCTCATCCCGTTTGCGCTCGCATGCTTTGCGCTTTCGTCGCAAGCGCGAGCGACGTGCCAGCAAGGCTGCGGCTTTCCCGACCCGAGTAACACTTTCCTCGGTCAAGACACGCTCATTAGCAACACAATCGGGAGCGACAACACGGCGGTAGGTTCTGACGCTCTCTATAACAACACCTCCGGGTTCCAGAACACGGCCATGGGGGACCAGGCGCTCTACAACAACACGACTGGTCCGATAATACCGCCGAGGGATTCCAGGCTCTCCAACTCCATACGACAGGTGACTTCAACACCGCACTGGGCACTTTTGCGATGGCTTCTACCAAGTCGACCGGCCGCCTGCCATACGGTTCGGCGCGGCACGCTGGCACGTGGCCACAGAATTTAATGCGGACTAAACAAGCCTTTGATTGCTTTCCAGAGCGTTCGAGTCGCTTTTGGCGGGCCGGCGCGTGCGACGAGCACAGGGACATTGGCACGGTTCAAAATACTCCGGGTTAGGTCGCCCATGATGTAATGTCGAAGCAGCCCGCGAGCCTGTGATGTGCCGGTGACAATTAAGTCGTAATCGCCCTCTCGCACTTCTTCGAACACCTCATCGATGACGATTCCGTGGCGGAGATGCACTTCAGCGGGGACGCCGAGCCGGTCGAGTTCTCTCTTTTGACGGCGCAAATTCGTCCCCAACTCCGACTTTGATTGAAGTAACTGAGGGACATTTTCTTCCATCCGTACGAGATCGGCGTACATCGCCGGCGGCTCAGCCATGACGTGAAGCAGGGTCACGGATGCGCCTACCGCCGCGGCCAGTTTGCCGGTAAATTGGACCGCTCGCTCGATGTATTCTTTTCCACCTGTGCAAACCACGAAGCGCTTCAATTCTTTCCGTTCGCCAATTGCTACCAGCACCGGCGGCTGAATCGCTTTGATTACTTCGTAGGTTTTTTTTGATCGCCAGTAATCTCCCACCGCGCCAGTCCAACGTGCGCCGATCACCACGAGATCGTATTTGGTGTTCGATGTTTGCTGAACGATCTGCCACACCGGCTCACCTGACTGCACGACAACGCTCGGCGATACGCCGCGTTGCCGGAGCGATTGCGCCTGGGTATTAAGCACATCGCGCAGCGGCTTCTCGTCTCCTGAGACTTCCGCGATTCCAAGCAGCGTGGTCTCGGCGTTGAGCGGCCTGGCCAATAAACCTGCGAAGTGAGCTGCGGTTTCCGCCGAGGATGTCCCGTCGCTGCAAATCAAAATCTTCATGGCTAGAGCTTGTGCCCAGTCAAGAGCGTGTAAAGGACGATGGCCACTCCGATCAACGGCAGCGGCACAAAAGCGAGCCGGATTTTCGGGCCGGCAAAATATTGAGTAGCTACCACACCTATCTGTGCGCCGATGACTGCCCCGGTGTGCATAACCAGTGCGATCAAAATATCGACGTTTCCCTTGATGGCGTGAGTGAATGTTCCGTAACTGGCAGAGATTATGATCTCAAAAAGGTCGGTTCCTACAGCCAGATGAGTGGGAATGCCGAGCACGTAAACCATCGACGGCATTCGGATGTAGCCTGCGCCGCCGCCGAGAAACCCGCTGAAAAACCCACCAACAAGCGCGACCAGAAGTATGATCCAGAGAGAAATTTCCTGTATGCCTGACGTGGGCAGGCTAACCATTGGCCAAACTCTGATTCGTTGGATCCTTTCCGTGACTGGCCCGAATGCCGAATGGTCTGCTTTCGGTTCGGCAGCGTTTAGCGATCGGCCCTTGCGTGATCTCAATGTTTTCTGGCTCTCCCAGAGCATGAAGATCGAAATGCTAAAATAGACAACAATGGCCACCCAACTGACAACGGTGTTCACATTCCCTGCGCGCTTCAGTGCCTGAATAGCTTGCGCACCCCCTTCGGCGCCACCGATGGTTCCAATAGCCATGATGAGTCCCAGCTTGAGATCGACATTGCCCAAGGTGCGGTGTTGCCTGGCCGCGACAATCGATTTCCCGACGATGTGCGCCAGGTCGGTTCCCACCGCATAATTCCAATCCACTCCCATCAGGCGCAGCGCCGGACCGGCAATGAAACTCCCGCCCACGCCAAAGAAGCCGCCCAGGATTCCAATGAGAAACCCGACGACGACCAGATAGAGCGGGTTGATGTATGAATGGGAGATCGGAAAAAACATGAGTTATCTCCAACGTCGGCGCAGAATCCGGAACAACAGAGCAGTTAGTGCATCCAGCACAATGGCTTGACCGACAATGAGCAGGAGAGCGACTACCGCGTAAAGGACGCGGTGATGCAAGTCGA
>Ga0209161_10000773_pt1 | contig 26142 bp, 23 predicted proteins | sample GraSoiAngelo_155_FD_186169 | JGI IMG/M metagenome (GOLD analysis project Ga0209161, IMG submission 186169) | Grasslands soil microbial communities from the Angelo Coastal Reserve, California, USA - 14_1009_13_30cm (SPAdes) (version 2) | ecosystem: Environmental > Terrestrial > Soil > Grasslands... | reverse complement strand
CCCGGCCATTACTACTTGTCCTGGCTCGGCCAAAGTCTCCACAACGACGCCGTCCGCGTCCGCAACAAGTTGTGAGTAGCCGCCCTCGTCTCTCGCAACCTGCTCCTGAGCGGTCGCAGCAGCGAGGTCAGCTTGTGCCGCATCCGATGCGGCCTTGATCTGATCGTAGATTGAAGCGGAAACCGCACCGGTCTTGACCAAACCGCGATAGCGGGCCTCATCGGCGGCAGCTTGAACAGCCTTTGCCTTTGCTGCAGTGACGGTTTCGGCTCGCGCCGTAATGGCATGGACATAGTCGGTTCGATCAATCGTCATGAGCGGTTGTCCAGCGCGGACAAACTGCCCCGTATCTACCAAGCGGCTCGTGATCTTTCCGGGAACTCGGAAACCAAGATTGCTCTGAACACGCGCCGATACCACGCCAGTGAACGCGGGATCTGCCCCGGACGACGAACCTATTTCCACTACGCGAACCAGCTCCGGCTGTGTTCTTGGGTCTAACTCCCGCTTCTGACCGCAACCAGTTAAGCTGAGTGCGAGGCCGGTAACGACCAGCACTAGGGCGGAATAACTGAAATTGATCCGATTCATATGGCTCTTCCTTTTATTTGTTGGGTTTCGATCATGGGAGCCAGCCGCCCCCGAGAGCGCGATAAGAACCGACCGCTGCACGTGCCGCACTCTCCCGAGCTACCGCCAAGTCGTCCTTGGCCGCAAGCAATTGACGATCCGCGTCGAGCACGTCGGTCAGTCCGATGACCCCGGCGGCGTAGGACTCTTGCGACAGGTCGCGCACCCGCTGCAACTCAGCGATTTCACGAACGATTTCATTGCGGCGATTTTCCGATTGGACGAGTAGACTGAAGGCGTCTTCGACATCTTCGGCCGCGTGCAGGACGGAGCTACGATACTGGAGCAAGGCTTCGGCATTGACGCCTCGCGCTCGCTTCACTTCCGCAGCGACGGCGCCGAAATCGAAGAGTCTCCAACGCAGACCAACAACACTGATAGGCTGAAATCCTTGCTGTTCGAAGAGATGGGCGGGCGCGACCGCTTGAGACCCTACGATCCCTGAAAGCGAGAGCTTTGGATAGTAGTCGGCGAGGGCCTGGCCAATGCGAGCGTTCGAGGCAGCAACCATTCGCTCCGCAGCGATGATGTCAGGTCTCCTGCGTAATAGCTCCGTGGGCGTCCCATACCCAGAAATTTCCGGTACATCGGGAATCTCTGCGACAGAGCTCAACTCCGCTGCGTACGTTCCTGGCTGCGCGCCCATGAGGACGTCCAGCCGGTTCAGCTGTGCTTCGAGAGAGACTGTGAGCAGAGGAATCGTCGCCTTCGCTTGCGACAGCAAGGCTTGGGCCTGAGCGAGTTCGCGGTCGGAAGCTACGCCCGCATCCCTGCGCTGCTGCACCAGTTCGACGAGATGCTTGTCAGTGGCGATCTGGTCGTTTGCGAAGATCAAGCGCGCCTGCGCGCCCCGTATCTGCATATAGGCATCAGCGCCTTCCGCGGCAACCGTGACGCGAGTTCCGATATGGAGAGCTTCGGCCGCCTGAGCCTCGGCTGTAGCTGCTTGAGCTCCTTTCTTCAAACCGCCGAACAGATCTGTTTCCCAGCTGGCCATGAATCCGAGATCGTAGTAGTTCTGGTGGCGATCATAGCCGGGCAAGTGGGCGGCGGCGCGGCCCGTCATACTCTCGGTCGATTGGGAGAGTGTGGTCGTCGAAGCGTAAAGGTTTCCTGATGGCAGGCGCTGCGCTCCTGCTCCTCGTGCAGCGGCACGCGCCTGTTGCACCCGCGTCATGGCAGCGGCCAGGTCGAGATTCTCGTCCAGCGCCCGCTTCACGATCCGTGTCAGCTCAGGATCACGGAAGCCCGTCCACCACTGGTCGAGAGTTGGTGCCGGCAGAGAGGCGGTACGAGTTTCGATAGAGACGGCGTTGTGAAATGGCTGAAGGTTTGCCGTCGGGCGATGATATTTTGGCCCCACGGCACATCCGGTGAGGCTCGCGCCTAGCGCGAGGGCAAGGCCCATTCGCAGAGTGAACTTCCGCGCAGCGGGTGACCCTTTGTAAGACAACCTTAAGAAGTTCATTCATGTGCTCCATTCCTGCGCACCCTGCGGGTAAGCTGTTTCAAAACGTATTTCGTGAAGACGCCACAGCACCGGACCTTCACTCCCTGCTTCATCAGCTCAATAAGGACGTTTTCGCCTGCTTGGCTGATCGTCGTCAGGTTCTTCAGGTCGATGACGAGTTCGCGGCCGTTCAAATCCGAGTTGGCCATTTCGTACGCGACCTTCAGCTCGTCGGTCCACGGGCCGATAAGCTTGCCCTCAAGCACCAACCGGCGTTGATTTCGCGTTTCGACAGTCGAGATTTTCAACATGCGTCCTCACTACACAGGAAGGAACGCAAGGCGCATGCCAACCTCGGCGAGGCTGTAACTCACTGAATCTTCGCGGTGGGATTAAATCGGCTGGGTCGAGAGTTGAGACTGTCGAAGTCAGCTTCGACAGCAGAATGATTTGGAAAGGCTAGCGCGGTTCAGGCGTACTGCCGGGGATCGATTCCGAACTTCTTCATCCGCGAGATGAGTGTCGTGCGATTGATACTCATGCGCGCGGCTGCTCCATCAGCCCCGCCGACACGACCCTTAGCTTCGGTGAGGGCACGTACGATTTCTTCCCGCTGCTTTTGGGAATATTCGTCGGAGAAGTCCTTTTTCCCGTTCAGGGCAGCGCTGATGCTTTCTTTGACGATCCGGGCAATATCTTCCTGCGCGGGCTGGACGCCGGGAGAAGGCCGTGTGTCGGTGCCCGGTTTGCGCAGCTCCGAAAGCGGTGCTTCGAGCGACTTGCCGCGAGTCAGGATGACAGCGCGCTCTATGAAATTCTCTAACTCGCGGATATTCCCTGGCCATTCCCATGCCGCCAGGCCCTTCATCGCTGCCGCCGGGATACTCTCGATCTTCTTTTGCATCTGCTTCGCAAACTTCTGAACGAAATGGCTTACCAGCAGCGGAATGTCTTCGCGGCGGTCTCGCAACGGCGGGATGCGGATCGGAAATACATTCAGCCGGTAAAACAAATCGCTCCGGAATTCGCGATCGGCGATCATCTTCTCCAGATTGCGATTGGTTGCGGCAATTAGCCGAACGTTCACCCTCCGTGTATGCGTGCTGCCTAAGCGCTCGAACTCGCGCTCCTGCAAGGCACGCAGCAGCTTCGGCTGAATCTCAGTTGGAATGTCACCCACTTCATCCAGGAAAAGCGTGCCTTGGTCGGCTAATTCCATTCGACCGACTTTTTGGCTGATGGCGCCGGTGAACGCTCCCTTTTCATGCCCGAACAACTCGCTTTCCAATAGACCGGTGGGAATTGCAGCGCAATTCAGTTTTACGAAAGTGCGTTCCTTGCGGCGGCTGCGGTCATGGATTGCGCGTGCGATCAATTCTTTCCCTGTGCCAGTGTCGCCCAAAAGCAAGACTGTTGAATCGCTCGCAGCGACCGTCTCGACCAGTTGCAGGACGTGCTTGAGCGCCGCGCTCGACCCCACGATCTGCTCGAAGTTCATCTCGCTGCGTATCTCTTCTTCCAGATAGAGCTTTTCCTGCGCCAGTTTGTCCTTCAGTTCGGAGATCTCACGGTAGGCAAGGGCGTTTTCGATGGCAATTGCGATCTGGCCGGCAGCCTGACTGAGGAAGTCGACGTCTTCTGCCGTAAAGGTTCCCTCCGTTTTACGTACAATCATCAGGTCCCCCAGCGCCCGGCCGCGACTTACGAGCGGGATAAAACAAGCGCTCTTCACGCCTTCCGCCGCTGCGAGTCTGTACCCCTCGCCGCCGCCGGGCCAACCCATCTCCTCAACCGTGGCGACTGTCGGCTTCATCGTCTCGAATGCTCGTTTGCCGGGATCGTTTTCGGCCGGAGTGATGATCAGATCCTCTTTGGCGAAGCCCTTACTGCTGGACGCATCGAACGCATATAGCTTGAACGTTCCCGCTTCTTCGCCTGGCAACCAGACACCGGCTCCGTCGCAGCGCATAAGCTCACGAAAGTTGGCAGAAATCGCGCGCAGCACTTCGCGCAGGTCGAGATTCGAGGTGATGCGGGTTGTCAGGTTCAGGAGTAATTGCAGGCGCTCGTTTTGTCGCTCTAAGGACCCCCGTGCATCTTGCGCACGCTCGGGATCCAAATTGTCATCACCATTTCCGCTCATGTGGTTTTCGAAGAAGGCGACCTATTACTCGACAGTGTATCTCAGAACACATGATGGAATCATCGTGCGTCGCGTCGCAGCACTGAAGCCCGAGACGCTGTTCCACGCGAGGCCTTTCTTGCCGGCGAATTATGCGGATTTCTGCCTTTTGCGAAGGTTGCCCTAATCATTTGTGTTGGGAGGCTGAACGCTAGGGAGGCACTCTAGGCACAATCGCCGAGCTCATTTCCTACGGCCATCCGGCGCTCATCGTCGCAGGTGCCACTCGAATCGAGCACCATTTCGAACCTGTGGTGACCGTGGCACGGCTGTTTTTGTTCTGTTCCGCTGTACCTGCTCACATGGCTCCGCCTGTACCGCATCGATCTTCCCAGTTCAGTAGGTCAGCCTTTTTCTGCCGCTTATTTTTCTGGGCACTGCTTCAGGCTAATTCCTGCGTCCTGCAGCTTCGTGGCTTCTGCTTTCCCGGTTCCGCCCTTACACCATTGGGTTCCCTCCCATAAAGCAGCCACTTGCTTTGGAAGCAGTAGCCCTCGCTTTTGGGTGCCCCAGAAAAATGGGGCAGAAAAGGGAGATATTTTTCAATGTCCTACTTATATGTTAAGTGGAATAGCTTGCAGTGCGGTTCGCTCGCCGACGGTTCCGTCATTAGAGCATGGTTTGTCTTCGCTGGCCACTCTCGGAACGGAGGCCTGCGACGCCACGGGCGGCGCGTTTAGGCCGCAGTGGAGAGAGTGGCCAGCCCCGGGGTCTTACGTGAGTCTCGTCTCGACGGCATCCTGGCCAACACCGCCGCTTCCGCCGATTGCATGACTTCCGACGTTGCCATCATTCGGCGAGAACTCGTCCAGTCCGTTGTGGGTTTAAGAAATCGCCTCAGATATTGCTGGCTGCGGCCAACGATCTAACATGTCGCCCGTAACTTCCTTGAGGATTTTTGACGAGCGAGGCTTGCACGTTCAGTGCGCTGCATTCTTGACATTGCGTGTCACATGTGTCACACTTCCGCCATGAACTCGCTCGGAATAAAGATTCGCCCAGGACTTTCCATCTTCGATCAAGTCGTTTCGGGCGCGCAGAAGGCCATCCTCAGTAAAGAATTGGAAAAAGGCCAACCGTTCCCTTCTGTGCGCTCCCTTGGAGCAGATTTGAAAATTCATCCCAACACCGCTCACAAGGCAGTTCAGTACTTGATCCAGGAAAAGTGGCTTGAAGTCCAGCCAGGGATCGGAACGGTTGTTGCGGGATGTCCCCGAAAACCATCTGAGACACGAAGATATGTGATCGAACAGGACGTGGCGACGCTAGTGACAGAAGCGCGCAGAGTGGGATTGGAATTGGAAGAACTGGTTGATTCGATCCGCAAGAGCTGGTCGAAAACGGCAAAGCCCTTGGAGGAGAGCGCGAGATGATCGAGACGCACGGCTTGTCGAAGAACTACCGAAGCTGCGGCGCGCTTCGGGCGCTGTCCCTCAAGGTTCCCGAAGGAAGCGCATTCGCGCTGGTTGGGGCGAATGGTGCAGGCAAGACGACGGTCATAAAGATCCTTATGAATCTCATACAGGCGACGTCGGGAACCGCGCGTGTCTTTGGAGTCGATTCGCGGCAACTCTCGCCGCAGCAGTTTCGGCGGATTGGGTACGTTTCTGAGAATCAAGAGTTGCCGGGCAGACTAACCGTGTCCGGGTATCTCAACTATCTGCGACCCTTTTATCCGGATTGGGATGTCGCGTTAGAGCGGGAAATCCTACAGCGATTCAAGTTACCTGGAGACCGGAAAATCAACGAGCTTTCGCATGGAATGCGGGTAAAGATGGCTCTGACGTGCGCACTCTCGTATCGGCCTAAACTTCTGGTCCTCGATGAACCGTTTAGTGGCCTGGATTCTCTAGTGCGAGACGAGTTCATGGCAGGATTGGCGGAGCAAGCCGGAGACATGACAGTTCTTATCTCGTCGCACGACCTCAGCGAAGTGGAAGGCTTTGCCACGGACGTCGCCTTTGTGGAATCAGGCAGACTTTTGTTTCAGGAACCTTTGGAGGCCCTCACTGATCGAGTCCAGCAAATAAAAGTCACCGTCGAGAGGCAAAGCGCATTGCCAAGGACCACTCCCGACACTTGGATAGACCTTCATGAAACAGGCAATGTGCTGACCTTTGTCGACACGCAGTTCTCCGAATTCGATTTGGGTGAGCGTATTCGTTCGCAAATCGAAGGAGTGCGGGACATTGAAGTACAACCGATGTCGCTCCGAGCGATCTTTACGTCAATCTCGCGGGCAACGCGACACGTGCAGGAGTGAGTGCGTATGATCTGGCACATATTCAAAAAAGACTTGGAATTGATGTGGCGGCCCATCCTGGCGGTGGCGAGCATCCAACTGGCCTTCGTGGTCATTCAACTGCGTCTTGAATCGGTGAACGACAGCGCAGTTTTACAGCAATTGAGCCAGGTGTTGCTTTGGCTGTGGCTCATGGCCAGCACCATTCTGGCCATTACAGTCGTCCATCAAGACGCGGTCCCCAGTACGAAGCAGGACTGGCTAACGCGTCCGGTTCGACGAATCGATTTGTTGGTCGAGAAGATTCTCTTCGTATTTCTAATGGTGCAGGGTCCTTCGATCGCGACAGATCTGGTTCAGGGATTCGCCAACGGCTTCGGGACTCGGCAAACGATTGCTGCAACTTTGGCGAGGGCGATTATCGTCTTTCTGGCCCTCACGTTGCCTGCGCTCGCGCTAGGTTCAGTGACAGAAAGTGTGACGGAGGCCGTAGTTTTGGTTCTGGTTGCATTTTTTGGTGTGTTTTCATTCACGATGATCGCCATTGGCGTTGCAGGTGGTTACGGTCATCAGTTTGACCCCACGGATTTCACCGGAGAGGGATGGCTAACGAATGCTCTTCGGTTCCTTTTGATCTTTATCGGCGGTGTGTTTGCCTTGCTGTTCCAATATCAGGCACGAAAGACGAAGCATACGAGAATCCTGCTCGGAAGCACGTTGCTGGTCCTGCTGTTCTCGCAGTTCATTCCTTGGAAACCGGTATTCGCAGTACAAAAAGCATTTTCGCCCGCCCCCGCTCTCGGGAACAGCGTCGCGATAACCTGGCAGATGCAGCCCGATGCGGACCGGCGGACCTCCTATTCTCAAGGGCGGACCGAGAACCGACTGTTCATTCCGCTCTCCGTCACTGGCTTGCCAACCGATACACTCCTGAAAGCGGACAAGTCAGAAGTCTCAATTTCCGATCAACACGGCGTGCGACTTTATATTGGAACCGGAGAAGACGTCGAGATCCGCAACGATGCGGGGAAGCAATCTCTCTCGTACAAACAAACGATCCAGGTGCCGCCTCATATTTTCCAGACTTTCGAGCATCAAGCGGTCAGCGCGAACATCACATACTCGATGACTCTGTTCAAATTGCAATCGTCGTACGCCCTTCGAGCTACTCAGGATAACCAGCGCATGCCGGGATGGGGTTTGTGCCGTTCCCGCATCAACGAGAATGAAACTGCAATCGAAGTGAGCTGCATGCAGATTGGAAAAGGCCCCACGTGCGCATCCGTCTTCCTAGAACATATTCCGAGCGGCGACCGCAACCCAGAGAACACCGCATGTTACCCGGACTATTCTCCCTTCGAGGATCGACCGATTCCTGATGTCATGACGCGCTTTAGGCTAGTCTTGCCCTTCCGAGACATATCAGGGTTGACCAAGTATCCGGTGGACGCCACACGCCTAGCCGAGTCAAAAATCATCATTCGCATGTATGAACCACAAGATCATTTCACCAGGATTGTTGCTTCCCCTCTTTGGAGCATGAGGGATTCTGCAAGCGGTAACTGAACCGCCTTCGGATGCAATGCTGCGGGGAGCACCCTGTACTCCAACCTCTGATTTCGAAGGGAGCGACGCCTGGATCGCCACCCGGAAGTAACCGTCGCAAGACGCAGGAGCCCCTCGGATCGAACACCATTTTCGGATCTGTGGTGATCGTCGCACAGCTGACTTTTTCTCTTCTGCTTCACATGCCCAGATGTCTCGGCTGTACCAAGTCGATCTTCCTACTTCCGTAGGCCAGTCTTTTTCTGCCACTCATTTTCCTGGGCACTGCTTCAGGCTAATTCCTGCGTCCTGCAGCTTCGCGTCCTCTGCTTTCCCGGTTCCGCCCTAAGAACGTTGGGTTCCCCCGATAAAGCAGCCACTCGCTTTGGAAGCAGAAGCCACTCGCTTCTGGGTGCCCCAAGAAAATGGGGCAAGAAAAAGGAGAAAATTCAGCTATGTCTTACCTCAACTCTATAACTCTCGTCGGGTTCGTTGGTTCTGACCCAGAGCAACGTCAAGCGAAAGGCAACGGTTCGAAATTCACCGTGCTGTCAGTCGCCACACAGCGCGCTTGGAAGAACGCAGATGACGAATGGAGCTCGAAAACCGAGTGGCATCGGGTCGTTGTGTTCCGGCCACTTTTGGCAGAGCGTGTCGCTACGACTATCAAGAAGGGCGCTCACGTACTCGTCGAAGGCTCTCTCGTTAGCTCGACCTACGAACAACCGAACGGCAAAGGCAAGAAGTCGAAGACCTCGAAGATTACGTCGTGGTCAGTCCGCGCCGACGTCGTGCGCAGGCTCGACCGCGGTGAACCAGAGCCCAACGCGCCCGCTCCCGCGCAAGCGCCGGAGTCCAACGAAGCTGCGCTCTGATGTGTTCGACACGAAGGCCCTCCGACGATGTCGGAGGGCCTTTTCTATTTCTTGTGTTAACGATCAGTCCGCCGCTTCGATTTGGACCAGCGCCGTGTCCCGTAGCCGAAGAGGCGTTGGGCCGGCAGGTGTCGGAACATCAGCGAGCCGGTTCAGCAACGCTTCAAGCGCAGATACACCGTCGTCAAGCGCTGCTAGCTCCGCATCGTTCAGCGGGATCTCCTGGCGCATGCGTAACAGATTGCTCTTGCCCTCAAGAAGAGCCGAAGCTGTCGAACCTTTTGGCATATAGAAGGAGCATTTCGCACATGCCATACGGTGAGGACACCGATCGAAGAAGTCGTAAGTGCAGTAGCCGTGGCCCAGGTCGTAAAACTTCCATGCTTCATCGGAAGCAACACCAGATCGCACCTTCTCCTGATCGATGAGCACTTCGATGGCGCGCAGATTCCGGCTGAAGTAGCCTGCGTCCGAATACGCTTTCATCAGTTTCGTCGGCGTGATCTTTGCGTACCGTTGTGTGGAAGACGGCATCCTGTGCCCGAGCCACTCTTGCAGCTCGAACAGACTCATCGGCTCTTTTGCATTGAACAACTGCGTAGCGATAGTCGACCGTGCTCGGTGACTCGTAATTTTACCGCGCAGATCGTTCTGCGGTACGCCAGCCTTGCGGCACAACCTGGGGATCAGGCCGTGATTCAGAAAGAACTCTCCGAGAGGCCTCATGCGGTGCAGGAACAGGAAGTCAACCATCTCGCCCGTCTTCTGATCGCAGAGCTTTGCTTGCACGGGTCGGACTCTCTCCCAAGTGTTGATCGCCTGACCGACGACGCCGTCCACTGGCTTCGTGAAGGCCGTCCCTGTCTTGTTCACCGGAACATCCAGAAAGCATACCGACGATCCATTGTCTGGTTGCCAGCGCACGCAGCCAACACGCAGGCGGCGGATTTCGTCTCCGCGGATGCCGGCGAACAGCCACACCAGCGTCACAGCTCGGATCATCTCGATCGGGTAGTAAGTGTGTATCCTCCCACTCGGGTTTCGCCAGCTCGCAAAGTCTTCTGGCGTGACGTTCAACCCAGCCCACAGAAGCTTTGCCCACACATCGTCAGCGATAACTCGCGGTGTCGTAGCGACTAAGGCCTTAACTGAACGCGGCGGCGTAAAACTGCGGTAGGGATCAAAACGTGGAGGGATGACACCCCATTCTTGCAGGTCCGCAAAGAACACTCGAAGCGCCGTGTAATTGAGCATCTTCCCGTTCGGCGTCAGCGGCTTTCCATAGTTGCGTGGTTTGCGCCCGACCCACTGTGCTCTAAAGTCCCCACAGCGCATGTTCGTGATCATCGTCAGGCACTCGACCGCGAGATTGCGGTCCCATTGCTCCGGCGTCGTAATCGTCGGGTGTTTCGCTGCCAGCCAGCGTCCCACCGTGAGCAGGAGGTAGTAGGTCGCTTGGCGGACACGCGCGCTATATCGGGCATTTTCGCGCCAGTATTTCGCCGCCTGGACCCATATCTCCGGCACGCCTGTCAACAGATGGGGGTTCGGATGCCGCGGGCGCTGCATACGCATGACGGGAGCCGAGATGATCTTGCGATGTGCCAGGACCTTCGACACAGCTGCGAGGTAGAGTGTGCTGGTCTTCTTTTGTCGCCTTTGCTGAACTTTTTGGAGCAGCTCGAACGTGAGGTCTTCAAGGTGAGGACTCCGATTGGTAACCAGAACTTCGCACATCGCGCGGGGAATGTAGATTCTCGCAGTTCGGTCGCGATGGCCCCACTCGACAAGCATCGCTTCGAGTTCGGCGAACATGCTTCGGATGCGCTTCCGGCCGAAAACGCGGATCGCCAGCCCATAAAACAGAAAGTTGTACCGTCCCAGCTCGTGAAGTGAGTCGAACCTGCACAAGAGATAGGCGGCCGCGGCCACAGAGGGCTTTTCATGGCCGCCTCTCTTGATGCTGTCGAGCCATTCTTTCTCGCTCCAGCCCCAGAAGCTCCTACCGCGTTCGGCTACGTCGCGTATCATCAGGGCCTTCAGGTTCGGCCAGTATTTTCTCTGAAGCTCAATATGAGTGCAGACATCCTCGAGTGGCTTCATGAGCCGCGGAAGGCCGCATTTTTCGATCACTATCGAAGGAGGAACGCCGTTTGCCAAGCTCGGCAGACAGGAGCGCAGGGTTTCCGCTTCCTCTACGTTTAGTTCGGGATTCCGATCGTAGTCGTCGAGCTTTATGGGCCAGACCCACGCCGACAACGCAGATTTCTCCGTCATGCCAGCACCTCGCTCATTGCTGTCACCCGTCGGGCGTGTATCTCTGCCATTCCACGAGCGAGCTTGTTTGCCAGGTCACGACCACTCAGGTGAATGTAAAGTGTGGTTGTCTGAAGACTTCGATGCCCTGCGAACGTCGCGATTTCGTGAATGTCCCAGTTCGCGCGCGCCAGATCGGTCAGACACAGATGACGCAGTGTGTGCGGGGTGAAGCGGGGAAGATTGCACCGCTCGGCCACGCGAGCGATTGTCTTGGACCAAGTCCAGATCGAGATTGGCTTTCCGTAATTGCGACAGGACTCTGATAGGAACAGCGGACCGCGTTCTCGGCTCAGTTCGCGGCGCATTTGGAGATACCTGCTGAACAGCTCGCTCGTTGCCAACGAGTATGGGACCACTCTTTCGCGTCGGTTCTTCGTGACCTCCAGCCGAATTCGCAGCAGGCGATGTGCGGGATCGATGTCGGCCACTTCAAGCGAGCAGATCTCCTCGCGGCGGAGAGCTGCATCGTAGGACATCGCCAGCATCACTCGATTTCGCAGCGGCTCCTGCTTACAGACCTGAAGAATGTTCTGCCACTCTTCCTCGCTTGGAATCCACGGAAGCCGGTGATGCCGTTGGATTAGGCCCCGCCCGCCTATAAGCGGGCGAAGAGGGTTTCTCGCACAGACACGTTCTTCGACTAGGAAGTCATGAAAGAGGCGAACCACTGTGAGGTGCTGTTGCAGAGTGGCGTTCGCGAGAGCGCTTCTTGCTTCCATCCCCTTTCTCGAAACCCTCGGAACCTCGAGCTGAGTGATGCTCCGAATGTAGGCTCCGATCGTCGGACGAATGACCGAGTGAAACGGGATATTTTCGGTCTCCAGAAAACCGAGATAGCGGTCCAGGTCTCGCCCGTAGGCTTCGATCGTGTTCGCGGCTAGACCGCGTGCGGCCTGAAACTTTAACCACTCCCTTGTGTGGGAATTCTCTGAAACCCTCCGATATCGCTCCCATCGAACTTCACAAATCGAAAACTCCAGGGCCATTGGTTCCCCCATTTTGGGTTCGGCCCCCTCGGGGACCGAACCCAACGATACGTCTGGCGGGAGAACTAGCCCTATTCCACATAAAAAAGTACAACTTGATCATTGGATTGGACTTCATAAACTCTGACTTGGGCTATCTTTTGCCCAGGACGGGCATAGGTATTGATACGGTTGCAGGACCAAGATGGCTTCGCCCCACAACTGGGAAGGTTCGGGGGTAGCGCTTCCCATTGCTCGATTTCATTGAATGAAAGGCAGGAATCGGTGAAGCAAGAGGATTTGCCGGAAGACCGGAAATCGATCTAACACCAGTGATTCAAAGCACTTGTCGGGTGGCCATAATCGCGGCCGTTCGTTAAGGTTAACAATTTTTCCTTGACAAGGCGTGTATCTAGTATTTAAGTGCTATCAAACAGAATTTCCCCTTGTAGTAAAAGATCGTTATTCAGGAAAGGGGTGGCCTCGTGGGTAAGCGTTTCATCTCCTCTTTGGTTGTCCTGTCCTGCTGGATTCTCCTCGCCGTAGGGGTGCTGCAGGCACAATCTATCTACGGCACGATCACCGGAACGGTTTACGATCCGTCCGGAGCGGTTGTGGCCAATGCCAATGTGACTCTTAAGAACGTCTCTTCCGGAGACGCTCGGAGAGGCGCCACGAACTCCGACGGATACTATTCCTTTTCATCCGTGCCGACGGGTGCGTACACCTTGACGGTAGAGGCTGGCGGCTTTCAGAAGACGGTAACGGAAGGTATCGCAGTCACTGGCGCGGCAAGCCTGAGTTTCCCCATTAAGCTGGCGATCGGAGCCGCCACGACGGAAGTTAAGGTCGAAGGAGTCGCCGACCAGATCATTGCTACGGATTCCGGCGAAAAGTCCGTGACGCTCACCGAAAAGCAGTTGCAGGACTTCAGTATCGTTGGCCGCAACGCGGCGGAGTTCATCAAGATCCTGCCGGGGTTTGCTCCGCGCAATAACGGTGACCCGCTCAAGAGCGGAACAGATTTCTCCGGCGAAGTGATTGGAATCAACGGAAACGGCGATGGTGGCAGTCAGAGCCCGCTGAACGGCGCGTACGTAGCCAACGGCGTTGGCACAGGCAACGTGGACATCACGGCGGACGGGGCCCATGTCTCTGACCCGGGTTGCAACTGCGCGACGCCGGTCAACCCAAACACAGATATGATCCAGGAGTTCAAAGTGCTGACCTCGAACTTCAGCGCCGAGAACGCCAAAGGTCCCGTGGTCATCAATTCAATCGCCAAAGCAGGCGGGCATGATTTTCATGGAGAAGCGTACTTCAGCGCGCGCGATTACGCGTTGAACGCGAATCGGTGGGTTAATAACTCTACGGTCCCGGTTACGCCTAAGCCCGCGAACAAGTTTTTCTTTCCAGGCGGCAACATCAGCGGTCCCGTCCTTCTTCCCAAGACGGATTTCAACCGAAAGCGCGACAAACTGTTCTTTTTTAGCGGCTTCGAGTATTACTACCAGACGCTTGACACCGGGCTCTTGGGTGCCACGGTGCCGACGGCTGGAATGCGAAACGGTGATTTTAGCCCAGCGGAACTGGCGCAACTGGGCACGAAGACTGCAAGTGGCGGGCCCCCCTCGCAGTTGGGTCCTTGCCTTTCTCCAACAGTCAACAACGTCTGCAATGATCCAACGCCTGCCAACCATGTAATCCCCGCGGATCATATTGATCCAAGCGGGCAGGCGCTGATGAATATTTTCCCCCTGCCAAACGCCGACCCGAACCTGAACAATGGCGACAACTACATCAAAGAAATTGCCTTCGACCAAAACTCCTGGCAGTGGCTGTCTCGAGTCGACTACAGCATCAGCGATAACACAAAGCTGTACGTTCGCTACAACCTGCAGAAAGAGACGCAACAGTTCCCGATTGGCCTGTGGTGGAGAAACTCCGCGCAAGTGCCTTACCCCACGCCGGTTCTAGGAAAGAACAAATCCGACTCGATCTCGACGAGCCTGACGCACGTGTTCAACTCCACGCTATCCAACGAATTCGTGTTCGGTTACACCTACATCGACTTCCCGAACGTGTTCCAGAATGCCAGCAAGGTCAGCAAGAAGGCTCTGAATATTCCCTTCACTGGCCTCTCTCCTAGTAACAACGTCGACCAGATTCCTTCCCTGACCAGTTGGGGTGGCGAAATGGCCACCATTTTGAATCCGGGCGGTTTTGAGCTCGGTGGTTCCGAGGGCCTTTTTGCGAAGAAGCACCTCCCGTCGTTCAGTGACAACGTCTCAAAGGTTTGGGGCACGCATACGGCAAAGTTTGGCGCCTACTACGAGTACGTGATCAACAATCAACCGAGCAACGGCGACTCAAACGGGCGAATCGTGGAGGCCAGCTGGGCCGGCCCCACGGGCAATCCGTACGCCGACCTGATTAGAGGCTATGCTGATCAATACGAACAACAGAACAAGAATGTCTTGCACAATGAGGCCTACAAGGCGATCGAGTTCTTCGCTATGGATAGTTGGAAAGTGACCAAACGCTTGACCGTAGATTACGGTCTCCGCGCGTCACATCTGGGCGGGTGGTACGACCGGCAAGGTATCGGCTTCGCCATTTGGAATCCGGCCCTGTACGTTCCTGGTTCGCCGCAGATTGCCGGTACTGGCTTTGATTGGCACCAGAAGGACAGCAAAGTAGCGCTTTCGGGGTTTCCTAATCGTGTATTTTACTATGCGCCGCGGTTCGGCTTGGCCTACGACCTTTTCGGCACGGGTAAGACTGTCCTGCGGGGCGGCTGGGGCCAATTCTATTATCACAACGCCCAGTTTACGCAGGGTCTCGACCAACCTGCCGGTGTGCAGGATCCTAGCTTTGGAAATGCCATGACGTTTACGCAAATCATGGCAACCACGGCCGCGACGCAACCTTTCAACACCGGTGCCGTTAGCGGCATGGACGACAATAGCCCCCTGACTACAAGCTACAGCTTTAGCATCTCGCAGCGGCTGCCGTTCTTCTCTTCGCTGCTCGAAGTGTCTTATGTGGGAAACCAGAGCAAGTATGGGTTGAACCAAAACGGCGTGGGAACCAACGCCAACGTCATTCCGGCCGGTCGGCTTTATCAACCTGATGTTGTCGACAGTAGCGGGAAGCCCATTGATCCATCCACATTGAACAACGGTGGCGAATACAAATTCGGCCCATTTCCGATCTATCAAATAATCAGTGTGGCCAATCACAATCTCGATGCAGGTGAGTTGGGTCCGCCAAAAAGGATATTTAGACATTTCCGTTAATTACACTTTTAGTAAATCACTTGGTACCGTGGGTTTGGATCAGGTGAACTTGCAGAACGACTACGGCGCGGAGCCTTTCGATCGCCGCCATCTATTTAACGCAGCGTATTCCATCGAACTGCCGAAACCGATACACAACAGCAAGGCGTTGGCTGGCGTCGTCAACGGGTGGCAGTTGTCGGGCATCACATCCGTGCAGAGCGGCGTCAATCTCACGGGGAATTCCAACGGCTCGAACCCGGGCTTCAATGCCAGCGGCAATATTTCGTCCAGCTTGAAGGTGCAGAACTCATTCAACTCAACAATCACAAACTTGTCAATCAATGGCACGGACCAGATTCCGTTGATGCCGATACTAACCTGCGATCCTACCAAGAATTTGGGTCCGCACCAGTGGCTGAACGGGAACTGCTTCGCGATTCCCACGGTGCCCGGCAAGAACGGGCCGATCGTGCTGCCTGAGTTCTTTGGGCCCTGGAACTGGACGAGCGACCTGTCGCTCTTCAAGAATTTCCAAATGGGAGAAAGCAAGAAGTTTCAGTTCCGCTTCTCTGCCTATAACTTCATGAACCATCCTATGTGGAGCTTCACGGGGAGCGGCGTGGGTGCAAGCAATTTGTTCCTTAACTTCGCACCGGGTGCGACTCCGGGCAGTCAGGTGCAGAGCAACTCAAGTTTTGGCGTGGCGCCAATCAAGGTGGGCAATCGCATCATCCAGCTCGCGTTGAAGTACTACTTCTAGTTTTCCCCGCGCAGCGCCCACCTACTCTTGGGCGGACGCTCCGCTATACTGTTGTAGGGCCAAGAAATGGGAAGCCGTTCAGCTTCGCGCTTAGTGGTGTGTGTGACGCGGCGAGTGCTGTACGGCTTTACTTTTTTTGCGTTGTTCGCAAGCATCCTGACCGGCCAAACGCAGCGGGCTCCCGGAGAGATCTTAAAGGAAGCAGCGTCGCTTCACAGGGCCGGCCAGTTCGCGCAGGCCATTGAAGACTACCGTTTATTCCTGGAAAAGTATCCAGACGTCGCGCCGGTTCGATCAGACCTGGGAGCGGCGTTGGCTGGCGCAGGGCGTTACGAAGAGGCCATCGCCGAGTATAAACGCGCGCTGCAACTGAAATCGCTCCCACAGGCCCGGTTGAACCTGGCCCTGGCCTATTACAAGACCGCCAAGCTCTCTCTCGCTGTTGCAGAGCTGAAAAAAGTGCGCGCAGAGATGCCGGGCGACCTGCGGCCAACGATGCTTGAGGCGGATTGCGATCTGCGGCTGGGGGAAAACAAGAAGGTGATCGAGCTGTTGACTCCGACGCACCGAACGAACGGGGACGATTTGGCGATCGTGTACATGCTTGGCACTGCGCTGGTTCGCGACGGACAGGCCGAAAAGGGACAGGTTCTGATCGACAGGATCCTGAAAAACGGCGATTCCGCGGAGGCGCGGCTTCTCTTGGGAACGACGAAGCTGATGGTGAACGATTTCTCGGGGGCGCTGACGGATTTGCAAAGAGCCGTGGAGCTGAATCCCAATCTTCCGGAGGTGTACGCCTACTACGGCACCGCGTTGCTCTCCACGGGAGACCAAGCCGGCGCGCAGGAAGCTTTCGTGCACGCTCTGCGGGATGATCCGAACAACTTCGATGCGACCTTGAGAATGGGTGTGCTACTGCGCAAGGACGAAAAATTCGACGAGGCGCTGAAGTACATCCGCCACGCGCTGGAGATACGGCCCGGCGACGTGGGGGTAAGGTATCAGATGGCCTCCATTGAATTGTCTGTCGGGCATGTGGAGGAAGCGCGCGCTCACCTTGAATCGCTAGTTGCGGAAGCGCCAAATTTTACGGAGGCGCACGTGTCGCTGGCGACGGCCTACTATCGCGAAAAGAGGAAAGCCGACGGGGACCGGGAACGCGCCATCGTGGAAAAACTGAACGCCGAGAAACAGGCGAACGAAAAAGGGGTAAAGAACACGCAATGAAACGGCTGACGTTGGGCCTTATCTTCGTTGCCCTTTTTGCGGCTTGCGATGCCGTGGCGCAAACGAAGAGCGCTTCCCCAGGGAGGGCAGCGGGGACGACGAGTGCTTCCAGCTTCGACGCGCTGGTTAAGAAGGCGGATGCTGCCCGGGCGGCTGATCAAACCGACGAAGCCATGCGGCTATACAAGCAAGTGGTTCGCATGAGGCCAGGATTCGCGGAGGGCTGGTGGTATCTGGGAATGCTTTACTACGAGGCGGATCAATACCCCGATGGGAGAGCTGCCTTCCGCCATCTGACGGGCCTGAAGCCCGAAATGGCCTTGGGATGGGCGATGCTGGGCTTATGTGAATTCGAGACAAAAGATTTTGATAGCGCGTTGGCCCATCTGGAGAAGGCTGATCAGCTTAAGATTCCGACCGAGCAAGGTTTTTATGATGTTTCCAGATACCATCTTGCTCTTTTGCTGATACGCTCGGGGCGTTTCGAATTCGCCGTAAAAATCATTGGCGATTTTGCGAGGCAAGGCAAGGATACGCCGCAATTCACCGAAGCGATGGGGCTGGCCGCGCTTCGCAAGCCGCTGCTGCCCAACGAACTCCCACCGCTCGAGCGCGAACTAGTCCTGGATGTCGGACATGCGACGTGCGACTCCGCCGCAAGGCGAGCTGCGGAAGCGGAGCGGGATCGGTTGGAGTTGCTGCGCAAATACACGAACACGCCGCAAATTCATTACATCTCCGGCACGATGGTGCTGGCGAACGACTCCGACAAAGCATTGGAAGAATGGAACGCTGAACTGGCGATTTCGCCCGAGCACCCGCAAGCGCTCGTAAGTATTGCAGCGGAGTACTTGAAACGTGGTGAATACCAAACGGCACTGCCCTACGCCGAGAGAGCTGTCGAAGCAAGCCCCAACTACTTTGCGGCTCACGCCATCCTGGGGCAAGTTCTGGCGGAAGGAGACTTGGATGTACCGCGGGGGACGCATGAGCTGGAGACGGCGGTGCGGTTGGCTCCCTGGCAACCCCAGGTTCATTTTGCCTTGGGCACCGCTTACGCCAAGGCGGGCCGCAAGACGGATGCGGCGAAAGAACGGGAGGAGTTTTTGCGGCTGAGAGGCCAGAACGAAGTCGCTGTTTCCAAACCGTGATGAGATGGCGCCGGCAACTTCTGTGTTTGGTTCTTCCTGCAGCCGCCGTGGCGCAAACCGATTCGCGCGGTGTGTCTGCGTGCGCCCCGTGTCACGCACAGGCGAAGTCTCAGCCGGCCACTTCCATGGCGCACGCGCTCGAAATGGTTGGAGAGTGCAAGATTCTTATTGATCATCCCGTTCTGACCACGAAGGTTGGCAGATACTCCTACAAGATTGAGCGCAAGGGAGCACAGAGCAGTTATTCGGTTTCCGACGGAATCAAGACCATGACCATGCCCATCCGGTGGGCGATGGGAGCCAGTTCTGCAATTGGCCAAACTTACGTCCTAGAGAAGGACGGTGAATTCTATGAGAGCCGCGTCAGCTATTTCAGCGAGCTGAAGGGCCTCGCTCCAACTCTAGGTTCCGAGGGGTCTACCCCATCGGACATTAACGAAGCTGCCGGGCGCCTCATGGGCCGCGACGATAAACTGCGCTGCTTCGGGTGCCACGCAACAAACGCGACTTTTGGAAGACAACTCACGTTGGACAAAATGACTCCCGGAGTGCAGTGCGAGCGCTGTCATGAATCCGCCGAGACCCACATGGCGGCGAAGCTGCTAAATAGTCTCGAGCTAGAGGCACCAAAGGACTTGTTCAAATTACATGGACTATCCGCGGAGCAAGTGTCTAACTTCTGCGGACAGTGTCACCGGACGTGGGAAGAAATTGCCTTGCAGGGTAACCTGAGCATTACAAACATTCGCTTCCAGCCTTACCGCCTGACGGGTAGCAGGTGCTACGACGCGGACGACGCGCGAATTAGCTGCCTCGCGTGCCATGACCCGCACCACGAAGTGAGCGGCAAACTCGTCGATTACGACGCGAAATGCCAAGCCTGTCATGGCGGCGGTAAACTGGGTGCGAAACCTTGTCCGGTGTCCACAGAAAAATGTGTGACCTGCCACATGCCAAAACTCGAGTTGCCCGGGGCGCACCACAAGTTTTCCGATCATCGAATTCGAATCGTGAAGCCAAATGAAAAGTATCCGGGTTAGTGCGGTTATAACGATTCAACGATAAGGATCTTAGGAAAAGGAAACGAACAATGAAAAATTCTCCAAGACTCATGTGCTTTTGGCTCGCGGCAATCGCGTTGTTTCTTTTGCCGGCTGGTTACGCCCAGCAAAACGCAACTGCACCGCCGCAAGGCGCCGCTGTGCGGACAACCAGCGAGGAAGTCCTGCTGGATGTCGTGGTTCGCGACAAGAAAGGGCACACCGTTAACAACCTCAAGCCTGAAGATTTCCAGATATTCGACAACGGCGAACAAAAGAAAATCATGGCGTTTCGCCTCGTCCAAGGCGGTGAAGCTGTGGCCGCAGGCGGTTCGCGGATGCAACTCGATCCGCTCCGTCAGATTCGCCTGGTGACGATGATTTTTCAATGCTGGAACAATGACGCCCGGCGGCTCGCCCATGACGCGGCCCTCGGTCTCTTGAAGGGCGACCTCCCGCAAAACGTTTACATGTCCGTCATGACCATCGATCGAAAGCTCGAAGTTCTTCAGTCATTCACCAATGATCCAGGCCTATTGCGTAAGGCCATCGACCGTGCCACTCGAAGCGAGAATACGGATTTCTCCTCTGATACAGCGATAGTTCAAAAACAATTGGAGCAAATGGTAGGTCCGGACTCGAGCGGAGCGCAGTCCATCCAAGGGCAAATCGACAACCAGAATGCCACCAACGCCGCGCAGGCGCAGGGGCGGGCGCCGGACGTCGCCGGGCTGGTCAACATGGCGATGGCCCAAATGGTGCTGCAAATGCTCGAAAGTCAACAAAGCAGCGGGGTGAAGGAAGCCGGCCGGGTGAACATCTACGCCTTGCTCGACGCTGTGAAGGAGCAGTACCGCCTGCCGGGACGGAAAACCATACTTTATTTTAGAGAAGGTGGTTTCGTGATACCTCAGGGAATGGAAGAACCATTCAAGAGCGTTATCAGCGTGGCCAACCGTTCGAACGTCAGTTTCTACGCGGTCGACGCTCGTGGTTTGACAACCGGTAGCGCCAGTTCCGGTGCAATGAACACGCTGAACAGAGCAGCGCGAGCCTCGCAAGACCAAATGGCCAATGACGGTAGCCAAGCCGTCAGACCCGACGAAGCTAAGCTCTTTGACACCAGCATTGAGAGTACGCGTGCGAACACGCAAAACACATTGGCGAATCTTGCAGAATCTACTGGAGGAATGCTGATCGCCAACACGAATGACGTAGGGACGCCGCTTCGTAAACTCGCCGAGGATATTCAAACCTATTACGAGATCGGGTATGTGCCGGAGATCAAAAGCTACGACGGCTCGTTCCGCAAAATCGCCATAAAAATGAATTCGAGCGATTTGCGCGTGCAATCGCGATCTGGATACATCGCTCTGCCTCCCGCACTCGCCGGTCAAGGCAACTTGCTGCGCGCCTTCGAGGTTCCTCTTCTGACCGCTTTGAGTTCAGCGGAGCTGCCAAAGACGTTTGGATATCAGTCTATGGCTTTACACTTCCGGGGTGCGCAGAACCAATCCGTGTGCGATCTGGTGCTGGATGTGCCACTCGCCAATTTGACCTTTCAGAAGAAGGGTAATGATCAGTCGGAAGGCCGGCTGTCCTACGTCGCTCTGGTGAAAAAAGGAAGCGGTGAAGTGATTAAGAAGTTTGGAAACGACATCCCCTTCCACGTGCCGAACGCGGAGCGAGATGCGCTTACGGCAGGACACTTCATTTACACAGAACACTTCGATTTGCCACCTGGGCACTACACGCTGGAAACGGCAGTGCTCGACGGCGAAGGAAACCGAATTAGCGCTCGAAAAAATAGTCTGATGATGCCGCCGCCCTCTTCTGCCCTGTCCATTAGCAGCGTCAGTGTTGTTCGAAATATGAAAGACAAAGAGGCCTCTACGGACCAGTCTGATCCGCTGGTGATTGGGAGCCGTGTGGTTTCGCCGACGCTCAATCCGACCGTCAGCAAGGCAGGCAATTCCAGCGTATCGTTTTACGTGGTGATCTATCCCGACAAAAACTCCTCTCAGGCTCCCCGCTTGTCCATGCAGTTCAGCAGAAACGGCCAGGTATTGGGGAGCGGCTCGCCAGAGCTTGGCCAGCCAGACAAAGACGGGCGGATTCAGTACGTGGCTACCGTGGCGGTCGCCTCGCTCGAGCCGGGTGAATATGCGATCCGATTCAATGCCATGCAGGGCGCTGAGACGGCCGAGGAAGTAACCACGTTTGTTTTGCAATAGGATCCACGAATGAATTTTTCCCGACGCGGGTTTCTTCGAATAGGTATGGCTCTTGGCGCTGCGAAAGCCCTCCGAATGCCTGCTCTGGTTCCACAGGCACCGGGGGAGTCGTTGTTTCTCGAAGTTTCGTCCTCATCGTGTGGCATCGAGTGGGTCCACGAAAATGCTATGTCGGACAATCGCTACCTTCCTGAGACTCTAGGGCCCGGCTGCGCTTTCCTCGACTTCGACAACGACGGTTGGATGGATATCTACCTGGTGAACAGCGGGCCGTGTGATTTCTGGACGCCGGGCAAGCCGGTTCACAATGCACTTTACAAGAACAATCGCGATGGAACATTCACCGATGTGACCGAGAAAGCTGGCGTGGCGGGCGGAACTTTCGGAATGGGCGTTGCTGTCGGCGACTACGACAACGACGGATGGCCAGATATTTTCGTCACATCCTACGGACGCTGCATTCTTTACAAGAACGATCGTAACGGCACATTCACTGACGTGACCGAGAAAGCCGGCCTTGCTACTCCCGGCTGGACCACTAGCGCAGTTTGGTTCGACTTCGACAACGACGGTCTTCTTGACTTATTCGTCTGCAGTTTTGTTGACTATGGCGCGAAGCAGAAGCTTGCTTGCGGCGATAACCAACTCGGAAACCATTATTATTGCATTCCCAGAGTTTTTCGCGGGACCTCGAGCTTTCTCTACCACAACAATGGCGATGGCACGTTTTCTGAAGTAAGCAAAGGCACAGATATCGCGCGAGGGATAGGCAAGGGACTCGGAGTGGTGGCGACCGACATCAACAACGACGGGCGCATGGATCTATTCGTCGCTAACGATACGGTGCAGAATTTTTTATTCGTGAACCGCGGTCCAGATACCTCCGGAAAAACCCGCTGGGAAGAAATCGCACTGCAGGCCGAGGTAGCATTTAGCGACAATGGCCAGCCTCGTTCTGGTATGGGCGTTGACGCCGGCGATTTGGACAACCACGGATGGCAGGATCTCTTTGTGGCTAATGTCGATCAGGAAATGTTTTCGCTTTACCACAACAACAAAAACGAGACCTTTAACGATGTCGCACACTCGCACGGAGTTGCGCAGGCGACCAGGCTTTTGAGCGGTTGGGGCCTAAAGTATTTCGACTATGACAACGACGGAGCTATCGATCTGATCCTGGCCAACGGCCACCCGGACGACATGATCGGTCGTTACTCGCGCCAGGTTCGGTACAAGGAGCCCCTCCTGCTCTTTCATCAGGGCCAAGACGGCAAGCTAAAAAATATAAGCTCGGAGGGGGGAACGGCGTTTGAGAAGAGCTTCGCTGCGCGAGGACTGGCTGTGGGCGACTATGACAATGACGGAGCGCTCGATGTGCTCATTGCAACCAACGGCGGCCCTCCCGTGCTCTTGAAGAACAACGCGGCCAAAGGGAACAATTGGCTGGGTCTCAGGCTGGAAGGCGTGACGTGCAATCGCGATGCTATCGGGGCGCGTATCCTTTGGAAAGCAGGCGGCAAACTACGCCAGCGCCTGAAGAACAATGGCGGCAGCTATCTCTCCTCGCACGATCTCCGGGAAGTTCTCGGGGTCGGCGCCGCCTCCCAACTTGACGAGCTCGAGATCCGCTGGCCCGCACCAAGTAAACGTACTGACAAATTCGCCAATGTGGCCCCAAACCGCTACATCCATATAATCGAGGGAAAGGGCATAGTGTGAAGTTGTGGCGCTTAGCTCCAGAGTCGATCCCAGGAGCGTTCTTGATCCCAGTACGACGTGGATTCGAAGTAGCCGGTGCCAGGCGCCAAGTGCTGGCGGACTATGCTCTCATTGAGAGTCACACCAAGGCCAGGCTTGTCAGGCACATCGATCCAACCGTGGTTGACGATCGGCGTCTTCGTGCCTTCTTCCACAAGTAAGGACCACCAAGGCGTTCCCCGCAAAGTGCATGGCCATCGGTACCTCGTAATCTTCAGCCATATGTCGCCGATCTTGTGCGTTTCCAAAATTCCGCCCGAAGTGGCGAGATCCGGATGGATCTTGCTCACTGCGTGCTTCTCGCACAGCACCTGGAACGGCTCTTTTAGATAGATATCTTCGCCAGTCAGAATGGGAGTTGGGCTCAGTTCAGAGATTTCCGCAGCGTAGGTATTGCAACAGCCCTGAGGAATTCATACCGCTAGTGCCATGCAGGCTGACCCACCAGAGAAACTCCCTTCATTGGAATCAGCCGGTTAGCTATTCCCGCATCTATCCTTTGCCAAAGCGCTGCACCGCGACCACCGCGACCGGTGAGCGTTCGACGAATGTCGAGATCTGTGCTACAATGAGGACTAGCGTGTGCTACAAAATAGAAATGCTAGGAGAATCAGGATGAAACGTGCTGCTCAAACTGCCAGTTCGAGAATGGGAAAAAGCACCAGCATTAGCTGTCCTGGTAAGCTCCGTGAGGTGATGGTCATCGCCGAGGAGCAAGGCCTGTTGCGCGGGGAAAGAGACCAAGTGGTCCGGGGTAGAATGCCTAAGGCCCTGGTGGCACAGGCAAAGAAGCGCACCGGAGTTGTTTCTGATACCGATCTCATCGAGCTGGCGCTGGCCAACATTGCGGTCGCAGACGACTACGCTGAGTGGCTGCTTGCTCGCCGTGGCACCATCGACCACGAGGCTGACCTTGAATTCTGAATTTCAGAGCGCTCTTAGACGTCTTAAGCCCGAAAAGCACCGAACACCGCTCAAACCGCGCCCCGAATCGGAACTCGACTTCATCGAGTCCGCAGGCGGTCGGACCACCAAGCTGCTGTACGACACCACGGTTTATATCGACATTCTCCAGAACCGTTTTCCACGAAGGGGAGACGCCATGCTCCGGGCGGCCGAGGCGTGGCATTCGCCAGTAACAGAAGCGGAACTAGCGGCAACCTGCGGTCTACTTGACCCCGCACGTGCTCAGACACGCGGGATCACGGAACAGGTTGTCGCGGTGATCGAACGGCGGCCAAGCCATCGCACACTCGCAACCGATTCCGAGATATGGCGTGAAGCGGGAATTCTGTCCGGTACACTCGCCCGGCTGCAGGGATACAAGAGCGACCAGCGACGCCGGGTGTTGAACGACGCCTTGCTATTTGCCACAGCTAGAAAGCATGGCTGCTCCGTGCTGACCCGCAATGTTGTTGATTTTGATTTTCTGCAACAACTCGATCCTTCCGGGAAAGTTCTGTTTTACAGATAAGCCCTTGTGTGTAAGCCCTCCAACCAATCTACGCCGCCCTTCGCCAGGTCCGGCCTGCTGAAAATCAAGCGAATTGCTGCGGCAGTCGATAAAAGCGTTCCAGAAACAATCTTTCGAGCGCAGTCTCTCCTAAAAAGCTTATCGCAGGAGAGGCAGCCTTCTAATCCTGGCTCCGTTCTCGGTCACTCCAGATCATAGCTCCTTGGATCAGATTGTCCTTGCAAACCTTCAGCACGTTAAGCAGTAAAGTGGCAAGCCCCTCTGCGCGTTGACCTTCGATCCGAATGCGAACCACGGATGGGCCAGTCGCCCCAGAGAGAAGCCTGCATCCAAAGTCACAACGATTCAACCGCCCTGGCGCGCAAAGTCGATAATCTTCGCATCGCGCGCACTGGCTAGTCCTTTTTCCGCTACGTGGGCGGACTCGACCCCGGCGGCATCGAGATGGTGGACTGTGGAACTCTGATCGAGCAGCAGCCTCATCCAGCGCGCGGCAGGGGCAAAACCTTGTCGTCAACCAAAGCAGCCGCGAAGGCCAGCGCTTGCCGAATATCTTCGTCCTCTAGCTCCGGGTATTCGCGCTTCAGTTCGGCACGGTCAGGATAGATGGCGAGCGCTTCAAGTACTCGGCGGACGGTAAGACGGAGGTTCCGGATGCAGGGCTCGCCGTTCATCCGAGCAGGATCGGTCGTGATTCGATCGAGTTTCTCCATCTGTTTTTCGCCACTTCTAGACAGGCGCCAGCGAGTTTGTGAAAGGCTCTCCGCGCGATGTGCTGTCTCTCTGAAAATACCCGAACTAGGCCTTGAGAGCCTCGATTTTGACAATAGAGGGAACTACGTGCTTTTGTTTTCCATCATTTTCCAAATAAGGCCCTGTTCCAAAATGCTAAGTGCCGCCGTTCCAGCGCGTTAGAGTTGACTACTCGAACCTTGCGTTCGGGGCTGGTTATACAACCCCAAGACTTCGAACACGCGTGCCCGTGCAGGCGCCTAGCCCCTTCGCG
>Ga0209161_10000765_pt1 | contig 26287 bp, 31 predicted proteins | sample GraSoiAngelo_155_FD_186169 | JGI IMG/M metagenome (GOLD analysis project Ga0209161, IMG submission 186169) | Grasslands soil microbial communities from the Angelo Coastal Reserve, California, USA - 14_1009_13_30cm (SPAdes) (version 2) | ecosystem: Environmental > Terrestrial > Soil > Grasslands... | reverse complement strand
CGCGTACTGGGCGGAGGTCGCCAGGACCGTCGGGGAGCCGAAGGAAATCGACGCGATATTTCCCGCGAGATCACGGCTCACGCTCACCGGCATGTCGACCAGGTCCCCCGCTGCGGGTCCTCCTTCCGCGATGATTCGCATCGAGAGCGGGGACGTGAAGACCGCCGCCGGCCTTCGGTACGCCGCGACGGGCGTCGGTGACTTGGCCGGCGAGCTCCAAGCACCCGACTGCGTGGGATCGCCGTTCGCCCAGACGACCGAGAGATTTCCGCCGGCGTCCGCGTAGACGGCCATGTATTTTCCGAGCGCGTCCTTGAGGATGTCTTGGCTCCCGGACATCGCGAGGCTGTTCTTCCCCACCGCCGAGTCGCTCGCCATCGCGACAATCGTGGCCGACGCGTGCGTCAGCGAGGACGCCAGGAGGAGGACAACCAGGACGGCCGGCACGGCCAGCTGGAAGAACCGCCGGAGAGGTCGGGCCATGTTCACACCTTCGACCGAAGGAAGGATGGAGACGATACTTAGGCGGCCCGTCCACAAGATGCGGACGGGCGGTCAGGTTCAGCACACCTGAACACGACACGCTCATCTCGCCATTATCGGGGGCGAGAATCGGAACAGAGTCCCTGGGGTTCGGGCCGGCCGGTGCCGGCTCGATATGGGCCCGCCTGAATCACCGCGTCGGGTCCGGGTCTCTTAAGGTCAACGGAGAGATTATCGCCGGCGAGCTTCACCTGGGCGACGCGTCGACGGATACGGCGAGAGCCTTGCGAGGAGAATTGGGCGGGTCGAATCAGACGCTCTGGACCATCGGCCATTCGACCCGATCGTTCGAGGAATTCCTCGCCCTCCTCGAAGAATATCGAATTCGGTTGCTGGCCGACGTCCGGCACTTTCCCGGGTCCCGACGAGTGCCGTGGACTGCGAAGGTCTCACTCGCGAGGGCCCTCTCGGACCGGAGCATCGCCTACGAACACTTCGAGGATCTCGGCGGATTCCGCAAGGCGTCCCATGACAGCACGAACACGGCTTGGCACAACAGCGGATTTCGAGGCTACGCGGACTACATGGACACTCCCGAGTTCTCCGCCGCTCTGGATCGACTCATCGCCGTTTCGCGAGACCGGTGGACGGCCATCATGTGCGCTGAAGCGTTGCCGTGGAAGTGCCATCGCTGGCTGCTCTCGGACGCCCTCGTCGCGCGCGGCATGCGGGTCATTCACATCCTCGCGTCCGGCAAGACGCAGGACCACCGGCTCACGACGTTCGCGCGTGTGCACGGAACCCGAGTGACGTATCCAGCGACCCGCAAAGGGGCTTAAGGCGCGAGCCCATTGACGCCGCGAGATGGCGACGATCCGCGACGTCCGCATTGACGCTGGCCTTGGGATGGTCGTCCAACGGTGGAGGAGCACGGAGGACGGCTTGTTCCTGCGCGCCCGCGGGCAGCGGGAGGAGGTCCGCCTCGTGTGCCGGTGCGGACGCAGCCATTGGATCGTCCGCGAGCAGTACGCGATCGGAAGCGCGTCCCTCCTTGTCATGTGTCACACGTGCGGAACCCGGGGATCCTTCCTCTTGGAAGGCGTGACCCTTCCGACGCCCTGAGCCTCTTCAGCGTAGGGCGTATCCGCCGTCGACGACGATCGTCTGGCCGGTGATGTACGACGCGTCGTCGGAGGCGAGGAACGCGACGACACGCGCGACTTCTTCCGGCGTGCCCCAGCGCCGCAAGGCCGGTTCCTGGGCCAACGCTTTCCGGTCGGCCGCCTTCGTCGCGCGCTTGGTCGCTTCCGTCTCAATGCTCCCGAGGGCGAGCGCGTTCACGCGAACGCCTTTGGGTCCGACGACTTGCGCGAGGGCTCGTGCCAACGCCAACACGCCTCCCTTGGCCACGAGATACGGAATCCCAAACGTGTCGCCCGTCAGCGCGGGCGTCGACCCGACCAAGATGATGCTACCCCGACGCGCGTCGACCATGGTGGGAAGGGCCGCCTGTGTGACGAAGATCGATCCAAGGAGGTCGATGTCGAGCGGCGCCCGGATCTCGCCCGGTGTGAGCGCGGTGTAGCCCTTGTACCACTCCGCCGTCCGGATCGGATGGCCCGCGAAGCACGCCGCAATGTCGAGGCCGTCGAATTCTTTCACGACGTCGGCGACAAGACGCTCGCAGGATCCGGCGTCCGAGACGTCGGCTTGGAGGGCGACCCCCCGCGAACCGAGCTTCCGGACCGCGCCAACGGTCGCCTCGGCGGCCTCCTTCCCGTGGTTGTACTGCACCCCGACGTCGGCGCCCTCTCGCGCGAGCTCGAGGACCGCCGCGCGACCGATGCCTCCGCTGCCCCCGGTGACCAGGGCGACACGCCCATCGAGTCGGCCCACGATGACCCGACCCGCTCGGCGTGTAATAAATCCTCGGGCCAAGCATCCGGGCGGACCGGAAACGGGAGAGGACGCAGAACCAAATACCGCCCAAGGCCTCGGGGGTCTCCGGCATGGGCCGCGGCGTCCACATCTCCACGGAGTTCGCGTTCCTCCTCTCCGGGGTCTTCATCATGCTCGTCGCATGGGCGCTCAACCTGCTCGGGACGATCGCCGGCGATCAGAGCTCGGGCCACGGGGTGAGTGATGTCTACCTGTGGCTCTTCCTCATGTTCCAGGGACTCGGATTCTCCACCGTCGGGGTGATCGGAGCGAACTACCGCGAGTTCATGACGAACCCGGCCCTCGGCAAACGATACGCGGTCGGATTCCTGCTCATCGCGGACGGCGGCCTCCACCTCTTGGCGCTGAACCAGCATCTCGGGGCCGCCCCGCAGGCCGCGTTCTTTGCGATCGTGTCCCCGATTCAAATCGTCGGGGGGATCGCGTTCATCGACCTCCCGCGACGACTCGATCCGATCTGGCTGCTGTTCACGGGCTTCCTCATCGCAGCCTTCGTCCTCACGCGGACCGTGGCCGTCTGGCCCATTGGGGTGGTGGAGGAGGTCGATCCGCTCGGGCTCATCTCGAAGGCGGTCGAAATCGCGATGATCGCGATGCTCGTCTCGCTCGTTCGGGCAGACAACGCAAAGAAATCGGATCTCCGTTCCGCGTCGCCCGCAAACGGTCCGTAACTCACCGGAAACCCGGGTCCACGGAATCTAGCACCCGGACGTCACGACGAACGGCGCAATCATTCCTTTCTGGCGGTGCCCCGCAACGGGACAGATGTAGTAGTAGCTCCCGGGCGCAATGCGGGTGACATCGATGTTGATGTGGCGGGTCTCTCCATGCGCCAATAGGTCCGTCTTGTTCAGGCCCGCGACGAAGGCGCCCGTATCGGCGCGGATAACTTGGAATCCGTGGAAATTGATTCCCGTGTTGGTCAGCGTGACGTTCAGGTTGAGGCTGGTCTGGTTCGCACAGATCTCGGGACCGCCTTTCGAGAACTGATTGAACCCCCACTCATGCTCTCGGAGGCTCGCGGGGTCCGTGAGCACGGCGCCCCCGCCACCCACGACGACGGGCGCCGGGAAGACGAGGTTCGTCCAGATCGCGATGATGACGAAGAGCCCGACGACCCCAGCTCCAATCCCGGCGGCCGCATCGGCACGCAACGGCTTCTTTGCCAACGTCCTCATCTCCTATGGAAGCGAACCGTGGTGAGGCATCACCACGGAGTACAGTAAGGCGATGAACAGGGGAAGGACGGTCAGGAGCGAGATCACGGCGAAGACCGCGACGGGACGCGGGCCGTAACGCCCATGCATGTACACCATGAAAATGAAAAGCGCTTGAAGCACGGCGATCGCCAGGATGCCGGCATCGGCGAATGCCCCGAGCGCGCTCCGGTCGATCGCAATCAGGATCTCGACGATGAGTCCTAGCATGAGGATGCTGTATACCGCCGCGTACTTCGCCTCATCGATCACGATCCATCACCTCACAGCAGATAGAGCAAGGGGAACAGGAAGACCCAGACCGCATCGACCATTCCCCAGTAGATTCCGAAGATCTCGACCGAGGCGCCCGCCTCCGTGGTCGAGCGTGCTTTGAGCGCCTTGACCATGAGGTACGTCAGCGCCGTCAGGCCCGCGACCACATGGGCCCCATGGACGCCGGTCAGGACATAGTAAATGCTCGACGCGGGGTTCGTCGAGAACGTGAATCCCGATGCGAACAGCTCTTTCCACTCGAACGCCTTGTTCACCATGAAGAACGCGCCGAGGGCGAACGTCGCGACCAGCGACCCTTGCAGTCCACGATACGATCCTTGCCGTGCGAACATCAGTGCGAAGACCATCGTGAGCCCGCTCGTGAGCAAGATGATCGTGTTGAATCCGCCAAAGAAGATGTTGTGGACCGAACCGGGTTGGGGCCAAGCGAATCCGCTCAGCGGGCTGTTCATCCGGAGGAACACGAAGGCACCGAAGAGCGTCCCGAAAAACGCGATTTCACCAAAGATGAAAAGCCACATCCCGAGGGAGAGGTTCTCCAGGCGGTCGAACGGCCACTTTTCCCCGATGGCCTCGATGGCCTCGCGTCCGCGGAGCGACTCGTAGCCCCAACCGACGAAGGAGACGGCAAGAATCACGGTTCCCAGGATGAGCGCGGGTACGCCCATCAGGACCCCCCACAGCGCGATGCCGGCGCCGGCGGCCGTCACGACGGGCCAGCGACTCCAATGTTCCTCGCTGGACTCGCCGCCGTGGCCTCCGTAAGCGTGGCCGCCGTTCGCCATCGCATGCCCGCCATTCGCGGCGGCCACCGGCCGGTACGTGACGCCCGTGGCGGAGACGACGGGGACGCCTTCGGGGAAGTTGAACTCCGGGGGTGGAGACGGGACGCCCCATTCAAGGGAGTAACCGCCCCAGGGATCCTGGCTCGCTTGCGGCCCGCGGCGCGCACTCCAGAGCAGGTTCGCAAACATGATGAGCTGCGAGATGCCGAACGTGAAACCTCCGATCGTGATCAGCAAGTTGAGCGGGCCCCATCCGGTGCTCGCGTCATAGGTGAAGATGCGGCGCGGCATGTCGTACAGGAGATGCATCGGGAAGTAGAGCAGGTTGAACCCGATCATGTAGATGACGAAATGGATCTTCCCGAGTCGTTCATTGTACATGCGGCCCGTGATCTTCGGGAACCAGTAGTAGAGCCCGGCGAAGAGTCCGGTCAAGCCGCCGCCGACGATCGTGTAGTGGAAATGGCCGACGACCCAGAAGGTGCCTCGGAACGCCGTGTCGAGCGCGACGGAGGAGTTGAACACGCCGGTCACGCCGCCGATGATGAACAGGCCCAGCGATCCGACCGCGAAGAGCATCGGGGTGGTGAATCGGATGGACCCGCCGCGCAGGGTGAGGATGTACGCCAGGACGATGATCGCGAACGGGATTGAGATGAGTTCCGTCGTGATGTTGAACGCTTCGAGGAGGCTCTGCGAGATGCCCGTCATGAACATGTGGTGAGCCCATACGGTGAAGCTCAAGATGCTGGCGATGGCGAAGCACGGAATGATGATCTTCTTCGCATAAAGCGGCCGACGACTGAACGTCGAGAACAGGTCTCCAACGATCGCGAATCCGGGCAATAAGAGGACGTACACTTCCGGGTGTCCGAAGAACCAGAACATGTGGTCCCAGAGGAGGGAGCCTCCCTGAGGCGAGGTGAAGAACACCGTCCCGAACGCACGGTCCGCGATCAGGAGGCTGAGCGCCGACACGAACGATGGGAACGCCCAGAGCATCAGGAGGCTCGTGAAGATCCAGCCCCATGTGAAAAGGGGCAACCGCATGAGGGACATCCCGGGGGCGCGAAGGCGGAAGATCGTGACGAGGAAGTTGACGGTCGAGACGATGCTCGATGCCATGAGCAACATGAGCGCGAGCCCCATCATCGAGCCGCCCACCTGCGGGCTGAACTCGACCGTATTGAGCGGGGCGTACGTCGTCCATCCCCAGTCCGCGGTCCCGCCGCTGGCGAAGAAGCTCGACAAGGCGAGCAGGCCGCTGGAGAGGTAGACCCAGTAGCTGAGCGCGTTCAGCCGGGGGAACGCCATGTCCCGTGCGCCGATCTGAATCGGCACGAAGTAGTTGGCGAACGCCGCACCGAGTGGAGTGAGGACCCAGAGGAGCATGAGGAGGCCGTGGGTCGTCACGGCTTGGTTGTATTCGTCGGGCTGGAGGAAGGTGTTCGACGGTAACGCGAGTTGCGTCCGGAACGTGAGGGCGAGGAGCCCCGCCGCGACGAAGAAGTAGAGTGAGGTGAAGAGATACAGGATGCCGACGTCTTTGTGGTTCGTCGTGAAAAGCCATCGTTTCAAGGGGTGCCAGTCTACCATGATGAAGCCCCACTAAACCCCCGAGAGGTACCAGTCGTGGAAGCTGTCTGGGCTCTGAATGATCAGGTCCGCCATCATCAACGCGTGGCCGGTCCCACACAGCTCGTAGCAACGGATCGCCTCGGGGAAGATGCCCGATTGCTCGGCCACAAACCAAGCTTGGTTGACTCGACCTGGGATTGCGTCCCGCTTGATCTTGAAGTCGGGGATCCCGAACGAGTGGAATACGTCCGCGCTCGTGATGTTCAGGATCACGGTGCCGCTCCAGCAACCGCGGACGCCTGGCGTGCACGTGCGGTTGATCTCCGGAACCCGGAATTCGCCGATGAGTTCCCGGGCGTTCGGATAGACGAATCGCCAGCCCCACTGGAACCCGATCACGTCCACGTAGAGAGCATTCGGGTCGTTCGGCGGGTTCTGGAGATATGCGTTGAGCGCGAATGTGTTGAGGGTCAGTCCGAAGAACAGGGAGATCAACAGAGCGGTCAAAATCGCGGCCAGGGCGGGATTCCCTCGGTCGGCCATAACGCCGACGCGGGGGGCGTCCTTGGGATCCTGGGCACCGGGCTTCTTTCGATACTTCGCGAGGAAGTAGAAGAACATCACGAAAACGGCCCCCGCTACAATCACCGCAGCGATGATGTACAGTGTGAAAAGGGACTGCCATTGCTCCGCCGACGGAGCGAGAGCTGGCACGAGGCCCGGTAGGCCGCGTTCCTCGTAAAAAGGTTTCAACGGCACGTGCCGTAGTCTTCAGAATCTTTAAGCTAGGACAACGGATGCCGGGCGTGGGGGTCAGAATAGAGGCTGCACAGTCATCCGGCGGGGCCACGACGGCCGCGCCGAAGAGGGGCGCCCTGTGGATCGTGATTGCGATTGTCATCGCGGTGGCCGTCACCGCTGCGGTGATGGACTTGGCCGTCCTCCCCGCGCTCCAGAAGCCAGGATCGAACGATTTCAAGATCCACCTCATGACCTTTGATGTCGGTTACGACGCAGTCGGCGTCAATCCGGAATGGAAGGTGAACGCGGGCCAGCTCATCGTCGTCACGATGAACAACAGCGGGGCCATGGCCCACGAATTCCTCCTGTTCAGCGGAGACCGAACGGCGATCTTAAATTCGGCGAAATACGCCCTCGCGCTCGCCCAACGCAACAACCCGGGCTGGGACACGAATTCGGATATCGCGAATGCGACGCTCGACAACTATACTGAGTACCACGACTCCTGGAAGAACTTGACCCGGTTTGGCTGCGACGATCCCTTGCTCGGCTGCGTCGATCACGACGTCGACCCGGACGCCACCTTCGTGTTCTGGTTCGTGATCAACACCCCGGGCACGTACTTCTTCGCGTGCCACCAAGTCGACACGACGACCACCACCTGGAAGATTCACCAGGACAAGGGAATGTGGGGAACGATCGTCGTTTCCTGATGTGCATGAGCGTCTGCACGCGCGCTTGCTGAGACCGCGGCTCGCGGTGATGGGTCAGGCGGAACTTGAGCCGTGGCTCCCATGCGAGGTCGCGGGAGTTCCAGAAGGCAACACGTTCGAGAGGAATGAGATCAAAGTCCACAGCAGGATCAGAGTCACCACGAACAGGACGGTGGAAAAGCCGAGCAGTCGCGAGAATGCGGATGCCGACCCGATGCCGCCCATGAACGCGATGGGCGCGACGTACGCGAGGAACAGCCCCGACAGGGGACCGCTCGCGCATGCAGGGCATATCACAGCGAATCCCAGGAGCGGGCCGGGAAGGGCCCTCGTGGCTCGACGACTCCTCGTGACGACTTGGAATGCGAGCGCGAACACAAGCCCGGAGAGAAGCGAGAGTGCGATCGCCGCTGCGATGGAATACGGTCGGAGCTGGACGCCGAACGTCGTCGTTGGCGCCCATGCGATGCCGGGACCGTAGCCGACCGCGCTCTCGATGACGACGAACACGGGCTGGAGCGAACTGGATAAGTCCACGACGAAAATGCCTTGCAGGAATCCGAACGCGACTGCGTAGGCGACCGACGCGATCGCCCACACGCTCCGAAAGCGGTTTGCTCGAGCGCGGAGGATTCGAAAGGTCGGGACGAGGAACGACACCGCGCGCGCTCGCGAGGCGTCCGGGGCAGGCGGAGCTAAGGCCGAGCTGAAATACAGCCGACCGAGGGCGTACAGGACCACCGCCGAGGCGTTGATCCAGATCAGGGGCGCCAGAGAAACGAACCAATCGAGCACGACGTCCGTCCGCAGTTCCCGCAGGACTTCGCCGAGCTCCGCGAACGTGAGGGCCACGAGGATGAGAGACATTTCAAGCCAGACGACGCGAGCCCGCATCATAGTCTGCAAGGGGTGCAAAGAAGAAAAAGTTTCTCGACGCCGCGAGGTTGTCCATGCTCCCATCTTTCCCGGGAAGAAGGGAGCTCGTGCGATCCGCGAAACCTTCCTGGAGGCACGCAAAAAGACATTATACCGACGCCCCGATGGACGCGACGCGGGGGTAGCCAAGCTAGGACAACGGCGCCGGACTTAAGATCCGGTCTCGCAGGAGTCCATGGGTTCAAAAGCCTCGCGCGCCGCGCAAGGCGGAAAGTCCCATCCCCCGCACCGGATTCGTTTCATGAATGTTCAACTTCTTGATTTCGGCGAAGGTTTATCAGGCCGGGTTCGCTGCCGCGCGCGGGTTGTTGAGTATCATGCACCCGATGCGCATTGAGATCGGATTCTTGACCATGGTATTGGCAGTCGCCACCTTGGCCCCTGCGGTTGTTCTCGCAGCAGGCGGACCTGTGGCGCAGCCGAGCGCGACGAAGACGTACACGCTCTACGGCGACGGCACGGCCGGCCAGAACGGATGGGGGTTTACGGCGAACACCGTCACATATCCCGGGCCAACCTTGTATGCGAACCAGGGTGATACGGTCAGTCTTAGCCTATTCTCGAAGGACGGCATGGCGCACATCTTCGTCGTGGACTGGAACAGCGATGGCATCAAGAACGGAGCAGACGTAAATTCCACGCAATTTAGCAGCACCACGACCGCGACCGCGTTCTCATTCACCGCAGACCAAGCTGGTACTCACCAGTACTTCTGCAGTCTCCATACGGCCGCCGTCCAAAAAGGTCCTCTCATTGTGAACGCGACTGGCGGTGGTGGGACGCCGTCCTCGGACAACACCACGTTGATCATCGGGGGCGTCGTCATCGTCGTTGCAATCGTCGCGGTCGTCGCGGCCGTCGCCATGCGCCGAAAGAAGCCGTGAGCCTCAGAACGTATCGAGCCAGGTGCGACGGAGGATCCCGCCGAGGCTGCGAAACTCACGTGCGGTGAGCTGCCAACCGGCGGCTCCGGCGTTCTCTTCAGCTTGCGCCGGGCGCTTTGCGCCAGGGATTGGGATGACGTGCCCGTGGCGGCGGAGCCAGGCGAGCGCGACTTGACCCGCTGTCTTTCCCCGGGCGCGGCCGATTTTTCGGAGCTCGCGAATCAAGGGGGCGGCGGCTCGGAGATTCGCGGGTTTGAACAGATCTTCATCCGAACGGATGCGATCTTTTGGCCTCCGGCCGTCGTGGTACTTTCCGGTGAGGACGCCTTTCCCAATGGGGCTCCAGGCAAGGATCGCGATTCCCTCGCGTTTGCAATACGGGACGACCTCCGCTTCCACCTCCCGTTGGAGCATGTTGTACCGCACCTGGTTCGACACGATGTCGGCCCTCGAGAGATGGGAACGCGCCTCCTCGAGGTCTCGGACCGCGAAGTTGCTCACGCCGATGTTCCGAATCCGGCCCGCGCGGTGGAGCGCCTCGAGTGCCTTCATCGTCTCCCGAAGCGGGACCTGGCTCCAGGGATCAGGCCAGTGTACCTGGTAGAGATCAATCTCCCGCACGCCAAGTCGCGTCAAGCTCGCGGCGCACGCCTTCCGCACGTCGTCGGCGCGCAGATGCCAGCCGCCCACCTTCGTCGCGACGAAGACATGGTCCCGGCCGACGTTCCGGATGGCTCGGGACATGACGCGCTCCGAGTGGCCGTCGCCGTACGCTTCGGCGGTGTCGACGAGGTTGATTCCGAGCTCCACGGCACGTTCCATCGCCTTCCGGCAGTCCGCATCGCGGACATCAGAGCCCCACGCCTTCCCTCCGGCCTGCCACATCCCCAGCCCGACCGCGGAAACATCCGGTCCGCCGCGGCCCAACGAAACGTACTCCATGGGAACGCCGCGCGGCCGACGCATCGCCGAGCCAAAAACCTATCGCGGCGCGAGGTCGAACCATTCGGGCGGATGATCGGGGAGGCGGAAACGAAGGAACGATTTGTTGTACTTGTCATGCAAGCGATCGGATTCGGAGACTCCCCGCCGGTATGCCTTCTCGAACGCGGGCCAGTCTTTCGACGCAATCGCCGCAGCGATCGACCCGAAGGTCTCGCGGACAAATGCCGCGATGTCCTCCGCGTACTTCGGCCGTGCCACCGCCGCGGTCTTGAGGACCTTCTCCGATTCCTTCACCATGTAGCTCGCGAGTTCCCAGTTCCTCGCCTTCGCCGCATAGAAGAGGGTCCAGTACCGCCGGCCGAGCTCGTCCATGAGGCGCGCCATGCCCGGCTGCATGGCCGCGATCTGGTCGACGGTCAGTGCGCCGTGCTTCGTCGTCGCCCGCACGCGCGCCCCGGGAATCGGAGCCTCGTCCATGGGCGCCCGCAACGGGAGCGTCCATCAAGGACGTTTCGGCTCGCCGGCTTTGACTTTCTCGATGGCGTATTCGACGATCGCATCCGCGGCGTTCACACCCGTCGCGTCCAAGAGGCCGCGGAATCCGGGTGACGCGTTGACCTCGAGGACGTATGGCGTGTCCCCACGGAAGATCATGTCGACACCGCTGATCTCCAATCCGACGGCCTTCGACGCGCGCACGGCGATCTCCTTCGCGTGGTCCGGCAGCTCGATGGCGACGCCTTTCGCGCCGAGGTGAATGTTCGCCCGCCACTCGTTGTGAGCCGCGACGCGCTTCATCGAACCGACGACCCGATCGCCGACGACCAGGGCGCGGATGTCCACGCCGGGATTCGGGATGTACTCCTGGAGGCACACGACTTCGCCGAAGAACTTCAGCGTGTCGACGATCGACGCGGTCTCCTCGAGGCTCTTCACGCGCATCACGCCGATCCCCTGCGTGCCGGAGAGGATCTTCAGGATGGCCGGATACCGGACGAGATGCGCGGCCTCCACGAAGTTCGGCCGCGACGCGAGGAGGATGCTCCGCGGGATCGGGATGTGCGCCTGGCGCAGCGATTGCAGCGCGAGGAACTTGTTGCGCGCGGTGATGAGGCCGTCGCTCGTCAGCGTCGTCCGGATGCCCATCAGCTCGAGCTGGCGCAACAGCATCTTGCCGAAGTCGGTCATGGATCGGCCGATTCGCGGGATCAGGACGTCGTGAGAACGCAACGACTTGCTGTTGAACACCGCGTCGTCCGTGCCGGCGACCACGAGGCGGACCTCGTCCGTCTTCACGAATTCGGGCTCGTGGCCATGTTCGCGAATCGACTTCAGGAGGGCCTTCGTGGACCAATACGATGGCTTCTTCGAAATCACGCCAATCTTCATGAGAGGCCCCGCACCTGCGCAATGAAGCGATGCGGCTCGCGGGAGAAAAACGTGTCGAGTCCGAGAATCGCGCGGTTAAGGCTATATCGCGGGATGTCTATCGACCGACACGAAGGGAGTTGGTGGTGCACCCGACGGTCTCGGAACGACGGCAACGGCAGGACCGGACGACCATCGGAGTCGTCGAGGAGGTCACCCTCCGCGGCAGCAAAGGCGATATCCGCGTGCTAGCGAGGATCGATACCGGTGCCTCACGGACCAGCCTCGACACCGACCTGGCGGCGCGCGCGGGTCTGGGACCCGTGTTCGACCGAGTCCGCGTTCGGGCCGCCGCGGCCCATGAGCCGGAGGAACGCGACGTCGTCGATGCGCGCGTCGTGATCGCTGGGCGGGAATTCGAGGTCGCGGTGGCGATTACGGATCGAAAGGACATGCGATACCACATGATCGTGGGCATGGACATCCTCCGCGATTCCGGTTTTCTGTTGGATCCGTCGAAAGGCAACGGACGCGAGAACGACGGGAAAAGGGCTCATCCGAATCCGTAGCGTTTCACGAAATCTGCGTCAGTGCGTCACGCCTCCCGTAAACCTTTAAGTACGCCGCCTCCATGGCTGCGTCGTGGTCCGATGATTAAGCCGCTTTCTCTCCTCAACCAACGGATCAGTTCGAACGTGATGGTTGAGTTGAAAGGCGGGCGAGGGTACCGCGGGATCCTCGACGGATTCGACCCGCACATGAACCTCGTCCTCCGCAATGCGGAGGAGATGCAGGACAATCAGTCCCAGCGGAAGATGGACCTTGCGATTGTCCGCGGAGATAACGTCATCTACATTTCTCCATGACGTAGGTGGCCTAGATGACGAAGGGGACCGCGTCGCTCGGGAAGATGGGACGGAGGAGCGTCCACATCCGATGCCGGCGGTGCGGTCAGCGCGCATATCACAAACAGAAGAAGTATTGCGCCGCCTGCGGCTTCGGACGGATGAAGAAACTGCGGAGTTACTCCTGGGCGAAGAGGCATTGACGATGGCCGCCGACCAGGCAACGTCGGAGCGCTCCGACCATCGCCCACGCGAGAAATGTGGAATCATCGGCTGCTCGGGCACGACCCCGGTGACGTCCGACCTCTACTACGGCCTGCGGATCCTCCAGCACCGCGGCCAGGAGTCCGCCGGCCTCGCGGTGTACAACGGCGAGATGAAGTCGAAGCGCGGCATGGGCCTGGTGCACGAGGTCTTCTCGAAGGAGGACCTGATGGACCTCCGCGGGAACAACGGGATCGGCCACGTTCGCTATTCCACGACCGGATCGAGCGTCCTCGAGAACGCGCAACCGATCGTCGTCAAGACCTCGTACGGAGACATCGCCCTCGCGCACAACGGCGATATCGCGAACTCGGACGAGATCCGGGAGGAGCTGAGCAAGAAGGGCTGGGCCTTCATGACGACGTCCGATAGCGAGGTCATCGTTCGACTGCTCGCGAACGAGATCGTGAACTTCGGCGGAGACGTCAAGCGGGCCCTGAAGGAATTCACCTCGCGGCTCGTCGGGGCGTATAGCCTCGCGCTCATGATCAACGACACGGTCTATGCGGTCCGCGACCCCTTGGCGGTCCGTCCGCTGTGCATCGGCGAGGGGAACGGACGGTTCATGATCGCGTCGGAGAGCGTCGTCTTCGATGCGCTCGGGTTCAAGTTCATCCGGGACCTGAAGCCCGGGGAGATCGTCGAGCTCCGACCGAACGGCTTCGACTCGATGCGCCTTCCCCATCCGAACCACACCGCGCACTGCATGTTCGAGTGGGTGTATTTCGCGCGGCCGGACAGCGTGCTCGACGAGCGTCTCGTCTACGACGCCCGCGTGAAAATCGGGGAGCAACTCGCGAAGGAGTATCCGGTCGACGCGGACATTATCGTGCCGGTTCCGGAATCCGGACGGGCGCAGGCCCAGGGGTACGCGCAACTCGCAGGCCTCCCGGTCGTCGAGGGGCTCATCAAGAACCGCTACATCGAGCGGACCTTCATCATGCCCGACCAACAGGAGCGCGAGATCGGCGTCATGCTCAAGTTGAATCCGATTCGGTCGGCGGTGAAGAACAAGCGGATCGTGTTGATTGACGACTCGATCGTCCGCGGGACGACGATCCGAAAAATCGTGCAGATCCTCCGACAGGCCGGCGCCAAGGAAGTCCACGTTCGCATCGGCTGCCTGCCCATTCGGTTCCCGTGCTATCTCGGAATCGACATGAAGACGCGAGACCAGTTCATCGCGAACGAGAAGACGGTGCCGGAGATCGCGGACTTCATCAACGCGGATTCTCTCGGATACCTCTCCATGAAGGGGCTCATCACGGCGCTGAAGCACTCCCGGGAAGACATCTGTCTCGGTTGTCTCACGGGGGAGTACCCGGTGCCGATCCCCGGCGAGAAGATGCGCAAGGAACGACCCCTCGAGCTCTTCTCCGATTTGACGTCGAAAAAGCCGTCTACGAAGCGCGGCGCGAAAGCCGCAACCTAGTCCCGTCACGAACCGAAGACGTACAAGGTCGCACGGTCGAAAACCGACTTGATCATTCGATGAGTGGATACGCCTGGATTGTCAGGAAGTCCACCAACGGCTCCTTCAGCGCAATGTCGTCGAACAACGCCCGTGCTTCTCGGAATCGCCCGCTCGCTTGGGCCGACGGCTCCGCCTGCATCCGCAGCCGGTCGACCTCCTCGTCCCCGACCTGCCGCACGAGTCCCTCGTTCACCGTGATCTCGTCATCGAGGCGAGCCCCGTGATGGACCCACTGCCAAACCTGCGACCGGGCGATCTCCGCGGTGGCGGTATCCTCCATGAGGTTCGAAATCGTCACCGCCCCGGTTCCCCGGAGCCACGCTTCCAAGTACTGGATCGCGACCCGTACGTTGCTCCGCAAGCCCGCCTCGGTCGTCTTGCCGCCGGGAACTCGGACATCGAGGAGGTCGCGCGCCGTCACGTCCACATCGTCCCTCGCCCGGCGGAGTTGATTCGGCCTCCCCTGGAGCGCGCCGTCGAAGACTTGCCCGGCCACCGGGACCAGATCCGGATGGGCGACCCAGGTGCCATCGAAACCATCGTTCACCTCGCGCGCCTTGTCTTCGCGGACCTTCGTGAACGCGATCTCGTTCGCCGTCGGATCTTTGCGACTCGGGACGAACGCGGCCATGCCGCCAATCGCATGGGCCCCGCGGCGGTGGCACGTCTTCACGAGGAGCTCCGTGTAGGCCCGCATGAACGGGACGGTCATCGTGAGCTGCGCTCGATCCGGCAATACGAAATCCGTCCGCCCTCGCAGCGTCTTGATGATGCTGAAGAGATAGTCCCATCTCCCTGCGTTGAGGCCCGCGGCGTGGTCCCGTAGCTCGAAGAGGATCTCCTCCATCTCGAACGCGGCCGGAAAGGTCTCGATCAACGCCGTCCCTTTGGTGGTCCCGCGCCGGACGCCCAGCGCGTCCTCTGCGAAGGCGAAGACGTCGTTCCACAGTCGTGCCTCGAGGTGGCTTTCCATCTTCGGGAGATAGAAGTATGGGCCGGTCCCCCGAGCGACGAGATCCTTCGCATTGTGAAAGAAGAACAGGCCGAAATCGACGAGGCTCGCGGACGCGTCCTCGCGGTCGACCCGGACATGCCGTTCCGGGAGATGCCATCCGCGTGGACGAACCAAGAGCGTCGCGACCTCGCGGTTCAACCGGTACTCTTTGCCGTCCGAGCTCGCGTACTGGATGGTCCGCCGGGCGGCATCGCGGAGGTTTACCTGGCCTTCGACCACGTTCCTCCACGCTGGCGTGTTCGCATCTTCGAAATCGGCCATGAACGTCTGGGCGCCCGAGTTCAGGGCATTGATCATCATCTTCCGGTCCGTCGGACCCGTGATCTCCACCCGCCGGTCCATCAAGTCGTCCGGGACGGGAGCGATCCTCCAAGAGTCGTCCCGCATCCGCCGGGTGGCCTTCGAGAAGTCGAGAGGCTTTCCCTGATCCACCCGCGCCTGGCGCTTTCCCCGCCGACGCAGCAGGTCCAGGCGGGTGGGATTGAACCGTCGGTGGAGGTCCGCGACGAACTCGAGCGCTTCCCCCGTGAAGACTTCGAGGCCTCTCCCGTTCACCGCGGGGCGAACCTCGGGCGGCTTGTGTGTCGTGCTCGTCGAATCGCGAGCAACCGGAAGAGGATTTCGCCCCGAACCGAACACATGCTTCATGGCGCCCAGCTACCGTCTCGGTCCGACGCTTCGCGGGGTCCGTGACGCGGACAGCGCCTAGCCGCCGCACGATGCCGCACCCTTCAGGTCCGCCTGGAACGGGGCCAGACCCTGGAAACGTTCATCTCGGCTCACCTCATACGAACGATTCGTCATGGACCGTGAGGTGTACACGACTCGCGAACTCGGCATCCGCACCCTCTCGGACTTTGAGACCCTTGCGGCCAAACAGGGCGGGTGTTGGTGCATCTTCTATCAACGAGCGAATCCCCTTCGCCGCGGGACGACGAGTCAGGAGTGGAAGAAGAGGAACCGGGCGGACAAGCGAGCGTTGGTCCGCCAAGGTCGCTCGCACGCGATCCTCGTGTACGAAGGCAAGACACCGATCGGTTGGTGTCAGTACGGTCCTCGAGAGGAACTCCCCCGAATCGATGCGCGACGGACGTACCGGAAAGTGGCCCCGCCGGTCTCCGCGAGCAAGCTGTGGAGGATCACCTGCTTCTTCGTGGATCCGAAGCATCGGGGACACGGCGTTGCAAAGCTCGCGCTCAACGCGGCGCTCCGATCCATCCGGGATCAAGGGGGAGGCGTCGTCGAAGCGTACCCGGTCGTCTCCGCGGGGATGGCGGCGGTGCCAGAGTGGCGGTGGTTCGGCACGCCGAGCATGTTCCGAAGGGAAGGCTTCGAAACCGTTGTGCGGCTCGGGACGAGCGGCGTTCTCATGAGGAAAACGGTCCGGCCGCGACCCGCAAAGAAACCTTAATAGACGGTCCAGGATACAGCGCGTCGCGGGCCGGTAGATCAGCTGGAAGATCGCTATCTTGGCATGGTAGAGGCCGTGGGTTCAAATCCCACCCGGTCCACTTTTCCATGGGGTGGCACGGCTTCCGGCCCTGAGGACCGGTCCTCGGATGCCTGCCAGACGGCCGTCATTGTGGCAGACACGGGTAGGCGCTCGGGTCCCGGATCCCAACCGGAGCACCCGTCACTATACCAGACTATTACACGCTGTAGTAAGCTATATTAGGCTCCGGCTGCATCCTCGTAAGCGTGGCTACAACGACCATCCAGCTCAGCCAGGAGACGAAGAAAGCGCTTGAGGGAATGAAGCTCCACCCTCGCGAGAGCTACGAGGAAGTCCTCGAAAGACTCCTCGAGGATCTTCAAGAGCTGAATGAGCAGACGAAGAAGGAGATCGAACAGGCCATCCGCGACATCAAGGCCGGACGGTATCGGACGCATCAGCAACTCAAGGATGAACTGGGCTTCTGATGGCCTTCGAGATCATCTGGTCCGAGCCGGCCATCCGTCAATTGAGGAAGTTGGATCGCTCCGTGGCGCGCCGCATCTTCGACAAGGTGGGCGAGCTCTCAGAAAACCCCCATCGAATCGTCCAGAAGCTCGTCAACTCTCCGTACCACAGGCTAAGGGTCGGTGACTACCGAGTCATCCTCGACATCCAGAGGGAGGTCCTGCGGATTTTGATTTTGAAAGTCGGGCACAGGAAGTCAATCTACGACCGATGAGTGGCCGCCTGAGATGGTCACGGGTTCAAATCCCACCCGGTCCACTTTCCATGGAGTGGTCGATCGCCGACACCCGGGTATCCGTTCTCGGATGCGAACCACACAGCCACGATTGAGACTGGACACGGTTGCTGTTCTGGGGTCCAAGCCTTAACCTAGGCCATGGCAAGCCGCCTTGGCCGCTGGTCCCATCTGCCGTCCGCGCGGCAACTTGAGGGAAACCTATATTGGTAAGGAATCCCTTACTATTCGATCATGGTTGAGGTTGCGACAGTTACATCCAAGGGACAGGTAACGCTGCCGGCCTCGATCCGGAAGAAGCTCGGCCTCCGGAAGGGGAGCAAGCTAATCTTCCTGGAGGAGGGGGAGGGAGTCCGACTTCTGGCCGGAGAGGACTTGGAGAAGCGGTTTGCTGTCTTCGAGAGGAGGGCCACAGAAATCAATCTCACACCTCGACGCTTGAGTGCTCTCGCGAAGGAGGCGAAAGACCGCCTCTGGAGGGAGCACTACGCGAATCGCCGTTGACGCGAACACGGTTCTCTCAGGGCTCTTCTTCCGCGGGAACGAGCGGCAGCTTCTCCTGCAATCTCTCGTGGGGAAGATTGTTCTCGTGTTCGCCGAGGACGTCGTGGACGAGGTCTATGCGGTTATCCAGGAAACATTCCGAAACCATCGGGAGCTGTTGAGTGCGCTCGAGTTCCTTGAGGCGGTCTTCGGAGCGGGCGAGTTGCTCGCCAGACGGGAATACCGCTCAGAGATCGACGCCTGGAGGCACCGAATCCGAGATCCGAAGGACGCACCACTGGCTGCTGCGGCCCTCGTTGCGCGGGTCGACGGCCTTGTCACCGGCGACAAAGATCTCTTGGACCTGGAACGGGTGGGCACAATCCCCGTCTGGCGGACCAGGAGAGTCTTGGACCTCCTTTCTGATAAGCAATAGACACGCCGACCCGTCGCGGAGACGCTTTGGGCTCAAATCCCACCCGGTCCACTTTTCGGTGAAAGGCACAGTCGCGGCCATCCCGACCAGGCGGCGGACGGTGGCGCCAATGACGACCCACTCAAAGCGGGCGAGGACTGCCGCGAAGGTAGGCATAAATAGAGCGAACAAGGTCGCCGTCCCCATGCCGGGATGGAAAGCCGTTCCCCCGAAGGATGACCACGGGTACCTCGACCTGATGTCCCGGGCGATCTTCAGCGCGGGCTTGAATTGGCGCATGGTTGAGAAAAAGTGGCCCCACTTTCGAAAGGCGTTTCGTGATTTCTCACCGGAGAGAGTCGCACGGCTATCGGAGCGCGACATCCGGGCGTTGATGCAGAATCCGGGAATCGTCCGGAACGAAAGGAAAATCCGCGCAACGGTCGAGAACGCCAAGACGATTTTGGACTTGGCGAAGGAACACGGTTCAGTTAAAGGATACATCGACGGCTTCGGGAAGCGCGAAGGGAAGCTGCTGGAGGATCTCCAATACAAGTTCAAGCACATGGGCCCCGCAACCGCCAGGGTGTTCCTCTGGTCGGTCGGATATCCACTCTCTCCTACCGGGGAGGAGAAGCGGTGGATGAAGGGTCATCCGGAGCACCACTAGCGACAAACACAAGGTGCGATGGCATCGTTCTCGAGTGAACGAGCGGTCACGGCGCAACTCAAAGGGGCACATCGCCCGTCAACCAACGGACCGCCTTCGTGGCCGATTCGATCGGCATCCGGGAGACCTCCTCCTCGACTGCTTCTTTGACTTCGGGTTCCAACGGTCGCCACGCTCGCACTGTCGCGCGGCCCGCTTGCCGACGCCAGGCACCCGCGAGCTCCCCGTTCGCCAGGAGCGCACCCGGCCACACAGACTTGGGCCATAATTCGGATCGAAATCGTGGCTGCGGGACGAGCAATCCCCGGTCCGCGGATGCCAGATACGGATCTCCGGCCGGCAGCAGGCGAACCGTTTCGACGGATAACGCGTGTTCCAACCGGGAGCGGTCCGTCCGAAGGACCCACTTTTTCTGACCTTCGAATTCAACCTCGGTGAGTTCCTTTTCGAGCGAACGAAACGTTTGCTCTGCGTCGGAAAGCTCTCCGCGTGTGGATGCGCCGAAGGATCCGGCCCACCCGCCCGACCACCAGGCGAATTCCTTCGGCGTCGAAGGCCCGACCGACCGCAGGAACCGACGCGCAAGCTCGAGGCGAGCGGGTTCAGGCGCTTCCGGAGGAGGCTCTACAAGCCGCCAGGATGTCGTCGCTCCATCCCACTCGATCCTGACGGCGCCGGTCATCGATGCGATTCTTAGCTCGCGGAAATTCACCCCGACGGCTCGATCCGAGAGGTCACGTCCCGGCTGAGCCTGCCGAGCGCGGAATGCGCGCTTTGCTTTTTCGGCGGCGGCTCTCACGGCCGATGCCAACAAGGGATTGCGCGGGAACCGACCGAGCGTGAAGATGGCCACGTCATGACCTGGGACGACGTACACCGCGCCCCGAGGACCCCATATTTGGACGAACCGGGGATCCTTCCAAGCGGACGGCGATACATCTCTTACGCGCGCGTGAAGGGCCAAGACGGCGGATCGCGGGCTGCTGTCCTGAAGTCCTGCGAACGCGGCCTCGACGAGTCGCCCCGGCGGAAGGCGCCTGTGTAGGTGCGTAGCACGTTGCCGAAACGCAAGCACGTTCTCCCGAGTGATCGAAGGGATGGCCATCGTGGACAGCAACCCGGCCGAATGGAGTGGGCCGCATTAAGCAACTCGGACTGTCCGTGCGAGTTCCCGAACTGGTGTGAAAGGGCCGTCAGGAACTGCTCAGAGCGGCGACGAATCGCGCAGTGGTGTAGGTCGCCTGTTCAAATCCCACTCGGTCCACTCCACGTCCTTGCGTGGAACCTCGAGCAGCCGTTTCGTGACGCTTAACTTCAAGAGTCGATTCGGAAATGCCGCCTGCCAACAAGGGGAGCAAGCATGGCAATGGTTGACCTCAAAAGCCCCGAAGGGACGGTCTCGGGGTACTTGGCAGTCCCGAAAAACGGCAAAGGGCCCGGTGTCCTGGTCCTCCACGCATGGTGGGGGCTAAACGATTTCTTCAAGGGCCTCTGTGATCGGCTCGCGACAGACGGATTCGTCGCGTTCGCTCCCGACCTCTACCGCGGAGCGACCGCATCGACTAGGGACGGGGCCGAGAACCTGATGGCAAAAGTTGATCAGACAGCTGCCGGCCGAGATATTGTAAGCGGCCTGCGAGGCCTACAAAGCCATCCGAGGGTGAAGGGAAAACACCTCGGAGTGATGGGCTTTTCGATGGGAGCATTCTGGAGTCTTTGGCTGGCGCAAACGCTCCCCGCCGACGTTGCGACGGTCGTCCTCTTCTACGGGACCGGGGACGGCAACTATTCCCGGATACAAGCGGCGTTCCTCGGTCACTTCGCCGAAACGGACGAATTTGAATCCCCCGCCGCCGTGCGAGATCTCGAGAAGGTCCTCCGCACAACCGGAAAGGACGTCACGTTCTACACATATCCGGGGACGACGCACTGGTTTTTCGAGAAAGACCGGCCGGACGCGTATGATGCTCCCGCAGCCAGGCTCGCGTGGGAACGAACAATTCGATTCCTGACAACCCAATTGTCTGGGGAGAGCGCAGGCGATTGAGGTCCGAACCCGCTCGGTCCGCTCCACCAATCGCCGAAATACTCGCACAATGCCTCTTTCCCTCCCGGGCCAGCTAGTTCGCCACGGATAGGACTTTCCGATGTCGCGTCGTGAGGGTGTTCGGAGTCCGGATGGCGGGTGACGGATGCCGCGGGTCGTAATCGTCGGAGATCGCAATTCCGGCAAGACGACGTTCCTCGGCCTCCTCTACGCAGCCCAAGTGAAATTCGGCTCGGACAAGGCGGATGGCTTCCGGTTTCACGCCGCGTTCGAATCCCTCGACGAAATCAGCGGCGTTTTCCAGAGGCTGATGTCGGGGAGCTTTCCGGATGCCGCGACGAAGGAGGGGATCCGCGAGATCGCGTTCCGCCTCAGCTATCCGAAGACAAGGCTGGGCGTCTTATCGCGCCGTCGATCGCGGGGCGCGTCTCCGGATCCCTCTGCATCGTTCCAGTTGATCCTGTTGAGATCCTTCGAGGACGAAGTGGCTCGATGGCGCAGCGGGGGGTCCGTCGCCCACGGAACGTTGAGCGGCGCGCTCACAAGCGATGCGATCGTGATCATGGTGGACGCGACGTCGCTCGCCGTGGCCGACGAAGAGGGCGAGCTTGCCACCTTGGGGAAATACGATGAGGCCGTCGAGGCGCTCTTGCTGGCAATCAAGCGGTCGCGGGATCAAGCCGAAGGCAAGTTGCTCTACCCGATCTTCGTGTTCACCAAGTTTGACCGCGTCGACCCGAAGGTACTTCGTCGCGCGAAGCTCGACGGGGATCCTCCGGAGGTCAGCAAGAAAGGGTCGCATGCGGACTATGCCAAGCGGCTAGTGGACCGCAGCATGCCCAAGACCATGTCCGCAATCCAATCCGGAGGACGTAGAGGACTGCGGTTCGGAACCCCTTGGTATTTTTTCAGCTGGGTGCGCACGGAGGAGCCGCTGCCCGGGCGTGCCGAAAAGATTCGGCTCCGACACAGCGGAGCGATTGGCTGGGAGCCGGACTATCCGAGCGACGAGTACCTCTCGTTCTTGGAGTGCCTTGCGGGGATCGCCGCCGACACCCGGCCCTGAATTTCGTGGTGCATCAGGCGTGGGTCGTCGCATCCATGATAACGTTGAGGTTAGGATTAAGTATGGATAGCGGGGCTGCACTCAGATATGCCCTGTGCACTCCTGGGAGATCGAGCCTCCGGGAAAACGACATTCTTGGGGCTCCTCTACAGCGCCCAAGTCAAATACGGGACGGGGGTCCAGGATGACTTCCGTTTCCACGCGCCGATCCAATCGCTGAACATCATGTCGGCGGTCTACGAAGGAATGAAAGACGGCCGATTCCCGAGCGCCACGCTGAAGGAAGAGATCACGGAACTCGGATTCGTCTTCGGTTACCTCCGCAAGGTCGTCGGCAAGCTGCCGTACTACATCCGTCAACAGAATTGGATGCACCCGTTCTCGACCCTTCGGTTCTCCGCCTACGACGTGTCCGGCGAAGATATCGAGGAGTTCATCGAGACCGGGATCGCCTCGCGGCCGCTCATCCAACAGCTCCTGAAGAGCGTCGTCGTCTGCGTCTTGGTCGACTGCAGCAAGATGACGACGGAGATCGACACGCCTGCGTACAAGAAGATGCTGCGATACGACAGCACGGTCGCGAAGCTGCTCGTCTCGTTCCAGACGTACAAGAAGCAGGAATACGACCGGCTGAAGGACTCGGGTGTCCGGGCCGACGCTCCGAAAATCTACCCCGTCTTCGTCCTGTCGAAATTCGACACCCTTCGGGATGACGTCCTCGCGCGGCTCGGCCTGCACCGCGGCTTCCCGGATAACAACCGCGCGCGGAAGGAATACGCAGAAGCGCTGCTCCGGGTCTTCGTGCCGCAAACCCTCTCCCAGATCCGCGGTGGCAAAGTCGCCGGGGTCAGCATGGATAAGTCCGCGTACTTCCTCAGCTGGGTCCGGACCGAGACGCATGAGGGCATGGACCCGGTCGGGCAAGCCAAGATCGTGCGGACCGGTTTCGCTCCCGAGGGCGGCGGCGAACCTGATTTCTCGTACGATGAATATGTCAATTTCATCGAGCACTTCCGAGACATCGCGCACAAGATTCCCGACGAGATCCTCGAGGCGGAGCGATTCCAGGCTCAGGTCATGGCTCGGTCGGCCTAGTAGGCTGAACCATGGCGCCCGCAGAATCCGATCGAGGGGCAACGGACGGAGACATCGTCGAATTCGACCACTGGATCTACGGTGTGGTCCCTGGCGTCGGCTACACGACGAAGGCCGTGTCCCATGGGCTCGACGCGGGCCTATACGATCCCTACCTCCGTGGACATTACACCCCGATCCGCGCGGCGGCCGCGCAAACGGCGGAGGACGAAGTCGATCTACACATGATTCACCCTCTCCGCACCGCCCGAGAACTCCTCCTGTCCCGGATCAGTCGCGGGATCCCCGATGAGGCGGGGCGACCGACCTTCACGAACCATACCGTGATCGCACGGACGGATGTCCTCCGTTCCGGCCAGATCACGCTCGAGGCAGTGTATCGATCGGTCAAGGAGTTCGACCGGGGGGCCGCCGACGTCGGTCCGGAGATGCCTCTGCTCAAGGTCCCCGCCCGTCCCGAGGCGGAAGGGCGAACGCGGTTTGGAAACGGAATCCACAAGCATCTCACATTTCCGGCCATCGAAAGCCTTGCGACCCGTATCATGACGGATCCGAGCAGTCGCACGTTGCTCCTCTGCCGGAACACGACGGCCGAAGCCCGAAAAGCCACGCTGAACCTGATTTACGAACTCCTGGCCTGGGGGTGTGGACTCCCGCTCATGACGGCGATCAGTGAAGCCCCTCGTTCGTCCGCACTCAACTTCTTCAACTTCGTCGTCGCGCCGAGAGGCGTCCGGGCCGACTCGACCTGGGCCATCCTCGAGAGCGCCCTCAGCGAGTCCGTGTTGCCGCGTGTCCTCGATCGGGACGAGGTGTACCAGGTCCTGACCGCCACGGTCCGTCAGTCCGCCGACTTGCCGTTGGCGCGGTAAGCGCGCACATTGCCCTCAGCGACTTCCCGGACGACCGTCCATCCGTGCGCGAGTTTCCATTGGCCTTCCTTGGACCGATGGTCCGGGTGGCCTTGCCCGAGATGCTCCAGCTCCGCTTCGAGGTAGTCGGCGTCCGTGTCGAACTCCGGAACCAGTTTGCCCTCGGCTACGAGCTGACACAGAAGGGCCAATCCGCTCGGTCGCCCCTTCCAGTGGACCACCAGAAAGGCGCGACGCACGGAGGCATCGGCCAGGAGGAGGTCTCGGAGTCCGATATAGGACTCGCGGTCGCGGGAATTCTCCCGCGGAGGCGCCCCGAGCCGTTCCTTCCGTTTCTCGAGCGACTTGAACAGGGCGAGCCATTCCTTCTTCGTCATGTCCGACCGTTCCCAAGGCGAGGCGGGCGTCGACTCGGTCGTCGCTTCGTTCGGCGCCCCGGATTCGCGCACGGCGCGGGTTCCGCCGTGGACCAAGTCGTATGTCGCCGCGTCGTCTTGGTTCTTCGGAGACACGACGCGAATCGCCACGGGTTCCATCCCTGGGTGGAACCGCGAGTCCAAGACCATCATAGTCCCGGTGCCCTCCTGTGAAAATAGGTCGACGAGGGTGATGTTCACCTCCGCCGATCCGTTCCGTCGGGCGACGTCGCTCAGACGTTCCAAGGGAAGAGGTTGCTTGCCGACACACCGGGTTCCCGCGAGGTCGTCGAGATACGCCTGCGCGACCTGTTGCACATAACGGGGTCGCTTGGAACTGAGTCCGAACTGCACCATCTTGGCCATCATCGCCGAGCCGCGAAAGAGGCCCGTGACTCCCGCTCGCAGGAACGCGACGGTCCCGCTCGCCTCGACGCACTGCGAGATGAGGTTCGAAAGGCGGGTGGACAGTTTCCGGCTCAGGCGGCCTCCGGGGACCCGCGATTCGTAGAAGATCCCGCCCCAGCGAAGCGGCATCGTGTCTGTCCAACCTGGATCGGACGAGCTACGACGATACCAGTCGAGCGTCTTGCTGCGCAAGATGGCACTGACGAGGATCGGGTCTTCCGTTTCGGCACGGACGCGCGGCAACAGTGCCTCCGCCGTTCGCAGGACTTCCCGCAAGACCCTCTTGTTCTCTCGGGCCTCCCCGACGAGCACCTGTGCGTCCACCGAATTGATGGCCTCGAGATCGAACTTCTCCAAGGGGTTCAACTGGAGGAATTTCTCGAGTTCGGTCGGTTCCGTGACCTCGCTTCCTTTGGCCCGGCCCGTGGCCTTCGAAGAAGCCGGCGACTTCCCGCCTTCCTCGGGCGCCTTCGACACGAGGGCCAGGAGCACCGCTGACGCTGGGAACAGCACGCCACCCATAGATCTGGACGAACCAAGCCACACCAGGTTCGATAAACCCGTTGCCGGTAATTATCGGCCGTGATAGCCGTCCGAGCGCACCCTTTCGCGTCGGAGCGCATCTCGTGTGTGACGGGTAGCAATCGCTTCGCGCAGGATCGCAACGGTGAAGGGACCCCGGCATCACTGAACGATGACGGTAATGGCCTGCGCGGAATTGTTCCCGTATCCGTGCCGATTCCATCGGCCCACGTCAGGCTGCGCCGCGCCCTTCGCGTCCGTTGCGCGGGATCGCAAGACGTGTCGGCCCGGAGCTATCGCGTCCCATGCGAATTCCCAGGTCCGCCAGGCATGAGGCGACACAGGAGGCAACAGACTCGCTTCCCGCGAAAGTCCGTCCACTTCGACTTGGACGCTCACGACCTCGGCATCGCCGGACCAAGCCTTTCCACGAACCGCCACGTGGCCTTTTCGGACGGCCTCCCCATCCGATGGAGACACGATGAGAGACCGGACGCGCATGGTGCGAACCGGGGTGGGTGACTTGTCGTCTGCGTGATCGAACATGTACCTCCGGATCTGGTAGTAACCGCCGAACGGCTCGGCGAGTGCTTCAATCCGTTCCAGCCACTTCAC
>Ga0209161_10000759_pt1 | contig 26423 bp, 25 predicted proteins | sample GraSoiAngelo_155_FD_186169 | JGI IMG/M metagenome (GOLD analysis project Ga0209161, IMG submission 186169) | Grasslands soil microbial communities from the Angelo Coastal Reserve, California, USA - 14_1009_13_30cm (SPAdes) (version 2) | ecosystem: Environmental > Terrestrial > Soil > Grasslands... | reverse complement strand
CGCCGCCGAGGACGCGTTCCGGCTGCTCCCGATTCACTGGGCATGGTGGCCGGCGATCGGCGGCCTCGTGATCGGTCTCGGTGGCTTGGTCTTCCCCCAGGCGCTGGGCGTCGGCTACGACACGCTCGACGCCCTCATCCAGGGGCGCGTCTCGACGCGTGTCATCCTCGGCATCCTGCTCGTGAAGTCGACGATCTGGGCCGTGTCGCTCGGCTCCGGGACGTCGGGCGGCGTCCTGGCGCCGCTCCTCATGATGGGAGGCGCGATCGGCGGTCTCGCCGGGACCCTCCTGCCGCAGGAGGGCGCGGGGTTCTGGGCGCTGATCGGCATGGGCGCGATCATGGGCGGCACCATGCGATCGCCGTTCACGGGTGTCGTCTTCGCGATCGAGCTGACCCACGACGTCAACGTGCTCTTCCCGCTCCTGGTGGCGGTCGTCCTCGCCCACGCCTTCACGGTCCTCACGATGAAGCGGTCCATCCTCACGGAGAAGGTGGCGCGACGGGGGTACCACCTCACGCGGGAGTACGCCTGCGATCCGCTCGAGATCCTCTTCGTCCGCGAGGCGATGCAGACCGGCGTGACGGTGCTGCGCGCGGGCAGCACCGTGGGAGAGATCGCCCGGTCCCTCGACGGCGGCCCGGGCGCGCGCGGCCAGCGGCTCTATCCGGTCGTGGACGGGGACGGCGCGCTCTCCGGGGTCAGCCGGCGCGGCGAGCTCGAGCGGCTGATCCAGGAGACGCCGGCCGGAGGCGCCCGCCGGCTCGCGGAGGCGGTCGAGTCGAAGCCCGTCGTCGCGTACCCGGACGAGCCCCTGCGGGTGGTCGTGTACCGCATGGTGGAGACCGGCCTCACTCAGTTCCCGGTCGTCGCGCGCGGCACGCCGTCGAAGCTCGTCGGCCTCATCGCGCTCGACGATCTGCTCCTGGCCCGTCAGAAGCATCTCGAGGAGGAGCGCCGACGGGAGCGCGTCCTCCAGCTCCGGCCCCCCTCGGCCTGGCGCGCGGCGCCGGGCGCCGACCTGGGCGTCGCCGACCGGTCGGACTGACGCGGCCCCGGCCGGCTCGGGCCCGCCGTCCTGTGCTAGGGTGGGCCGCGAGGGGCCATGCACTTCGACCTCACCGCGGACCAGCGGCTCGCGCAGGAGATGGCGCGGGCGTTCGCCGAGAAGGAGATCAAGCCCCGCGCGGCGGAGATCGATCGCACCGACGAATTCCCGCGGGACCTCTACCGGCGGATGGGCGACCTCGGGCTCCTCGGGATGACGGTGCCGCCCGAGCACGGCGGCGCCGGGGCCGATACGCTGACGTGGGCGGTCGTGCAGGAGGAGCTGGCCCGGGCCTCGGCCGCGGTCGCCGACTCCCAGCTCCTCGTCAAGCTGATGACCGACATGCTGCTCCACAACGGGACCGAGGCGCAGCGGCGGGCGTACCTGCCGGCGCTCGTGCGGGGCGAGAAGATCTGCGTCATCGCGCAGACCGAGCCCGGGACGGGCTCCGACGTGGCCGGCGTCCAGACCTCCGCGCGGCCGGCCGGCGACGGCTGGGTCCTCAACGGGACCAAGCGCTTCATCACGGCCGCGCATGTCTGCGACGTCGCGGTGGTCGTCGCGACGACGGACCGGCAGCGGGGCCGGGAGGGCATCGCGCTCTTTCTGGTGGAGGCGGGCACCCCCGGGTTCTCCCGCGGGGCCAAGGAGCACCTCATGGGTGTCCGCGGCTTGGCCACGGGCGAGCTGATCTTCGAGGAGTGCCGCGTGCCCGCGTCGCGCCTGCTCGCCGCGCCCGGGGACGGCTTCAAGCGGGCGATGGCCTCACTCGACACGGGTCGGATCGGAATGGGCGCGGAGGCCGTTGGGATCGCCCAGGCGGCCATGGGGGAGGCGATCGGCTACGCTCGGCAACGGAGCGCCTTCGGCCAGCCGCTCGCCGCGTTCCAGGCGATCCAGTTCATGATCGCCGATATGTCGGCGTCGATCGAGGCCGCGCGCCTCCTCGTCCGAAAGGCCGCCTTTCTGAAGGACCAGGGGCGATCGGTCACCCGCGAGGCCGCGGAGGCCAAGCTCTTCGCCTCCGAGACGGCCGCCCGGGTCACGACCGACGCCCTCCAGGTCCACGGGGCCTACGGCTACTCGAAGGAGTTCACGATCGAGCGTCTCTACCGCGACGCGCGCGTCTACCAGATCTGGGAGGGGACGAGCCAGATCCAGCGGTCGGTGATCAGTCGCCGGCTGCTCGGCTGATCAGCGGAACGAGAAGGTCTGCCACGCGGTGAAGCGGGGCCCGCCGGCGGCGGTGGTCTGGGCGACCCGCCAGCGCCAGTACTGGTGCGGGGCCGCCCCGAGGACGTCCGGGGAGACGGCGTACGCGACCGAGAGCCCGGCGTTGCCGGTGACGTCGACGTCCTGCACCTCGCTGAACGGCCCCTGCGCGCTGATTCCCCGCTGGAGCTCGACCCGGTAGTGGGCGCCCGCGCCCCCGCTCGAGGTCCAGCGGAGTTCGACCTGAGCCTCGCGGGGGCTCGCCAGCACGGTCCCGTTCGGCGGCAGGAGGGGAGTGGGGGCCCACGCTCGCGCGCCGTCGGTCCGGGCCGGCGGCCCCTTGGGCTTCTGGCGCAGGTCGCCCACTCCGAACCACGGCTCCGTGAACGCGGATCGGACATTCACGACCGTATGGAGCCGCGTGCAGCGCAGGCGCTCGCCGGGCGCCCACGGGTTTCGGGCGCATCGCACCTCGAAGGCGTTCGTGGCTCCCCCGCGGTCGGGAAAGACGACGACCTCGGTGGCGCGGTTCGTCCGGTCGTTGTAACTGCCGTGGATCACGATCCGCGCGCCGCCGCAGCTGCTCGCCCACTCGTAGCGCGCCCCCCCCGCGTCGAGCACGGCCCGCACGGTCCGGGGCGGCAAGGCGCAACCTTGCCCGGCCCCGGCCCGGTCGACCCCGAGGACGAGGAACGCCCATCCGGCGGCCACGGCGCAGACGAACACCCGCATGATCGATGTCTCGATGCAACGCGGGTGCCACTGAAAAGTGTCGGCGGCGGTGGCGCTTAGCGCCCGGCCGCGGGGAAGCGTCGGCCGGCTGACGTCGGCGCCGTGACGCGGCTCGGGGGGCCCGCGCCGCGACCTTCAGCGCCCCGCCGGGTGGCGGCCGAGGAAGCCGAGGGCGACCTCGTTGAACGCGGGGGCCAGCTCGATGAAATAACCGTGGCCGCCTCCCTCGAGCATCCGGAGCTCCGCGCGCGGGATGCGGTCGCCGAGCACGCGCGCGAAGCGGGGGGGCACGAGGATATCCTCGGTGCCGACGGTGACCAGGGTCGGGCAGCGGATGCGGTCGAGGCGGTCGAGCGTATCGTGGCCGGCGACGGCCCCGGCCTGCCGCGCGAAGCCGACCTGAGTCGACGGGTAGGGATTGGCGAGCACGTTCTGGACCGCATCTTCCACGAACTCGGGGCGGGTGGCGAAGGTCGCCGGCGCGAAGAGCCAGAGGGACATCGCGCGCGTGAACGCCTCGCGCGACAGCGCCGCCCGCATCTCGAGCCACGTCCGGCCGAGGGCCAGGAGGTAGGCGTCCGGACGCGCGAGGGTGCAGTGGAGCTGGAGCGAGAGCACGCGATCGGGATGGTTGAGCGCCAGCTCCTGGGCGATCATGCCGCCGAGCGATACCCCGCACACGTGGGCGCGCGGGATCCCGAGGGCGTCCATCAGCCCGACCGTGTCCTCGGCCATGCCGCGGGTCGTGTAGGGCAGATCGGGCTGGTCGGTTTGCCCGGCGCCGCGGTTGTCGAAGGCGATCACGCGGTAGCGCTCGGCCAGGACCGGCAGCTGGAAGCCCCACGCGGTGTGGTCGCCGCCGAGGCCCATGACGAGGACGACGGGCTCGCCCGCGCCCGCCTCGACGAAGTACATGTTGATGTCGCCGACCTGGACCTTCATGAACCGTCACTCGGCGGGGCCCGGGGGCCCGCCCACCGGCCCAACCACGGCGCTCGCGCTAGGCGCGGACCTGGCACGCGACCCAGTGGCCCGGCGCGACCTCCTTCAGCCGCTGATCGGTCTCGGCGCAGGAGGGCACGCGAATCGGACAGCGGGTATGGAAACGGCAGCCCGAGGGCGGCCGGATCGGGCTCGGCACATCGCCCTCGAGCAGGATGCGGCGGCGTCGCATGGCGGGATCGGGGATCGGCACGGCGGAGAGGAGCGCCTCCGTGTAGGGATGCTTGGGGTTTGTGTAGAGCTCCTTGGCGGGGGCGACCTCGACGAGCTTGCCGAGGTACATCACGGCCACGCGCGTCGAGATGTGCTCGACGACCGAAAGGTCGTGGGCGATGAAGAGGTAGGTGAGGCCGAACTTCTGCTGGAGCTCCTCGAGCAGGTTGATGATCTGGGCCTGGATCGAGACGTCGAGGGCCGACACCGGCTCGTCGGCGACGATCAGCTTGGGGCTCACGGCGAGCGCGCGGGCGATGCCGATGCGCTGACGCTGGCCGCCGGAGAACTCGTGCGGGTACCGTCGGAGGTGCTCGGCGGAGAGGCCCACCGTCTCGAGCAGCTGGACGACCCGCTCCTCGCGCTCCCGACGGCTCCGGGCGAGCTTGTGGATGACGAGCGCCTCGCCGATGATCGATCGCACCGTCATCCGCGGGTTCAGGGAGGCGTAGGGGTCCTGGAAGATGATCTGCATCTCCTTGCGGATCTGGCGGAGCGCCCGCTTGTCGAGGGCGGTGACGTTCCGATCCTCGAACCAGACTTCGCCCGCGGTGGGCTCGACGAGGCGGAGGATGGTCCGGCCGGTCGTGGACTTGCCGCAGCCCGATTCCCCGACGAGCCCGAGCGTCTCGCCCGGCCGGATGTCGAACGACACGTCGTCGACGGCGTGGACGCGCGCCACCTCCCGCGAGAACAGCCCCCCCCGGATCGGGAAGTATTTCTTCAGGTGCCGGACCCGCAGGAGCGCCTCGGCCATCGGAGCCTAGTACAGGAAGCAGGCCACCTTGTGGCCGGGCCGGACGTCCTTCAGCGTCGGGTCGTTGTCGAAGTGCGCCGGCCGGGCGAACTCACAGCGCGGCGCGAAACGGCAGCCCGGCCGGGCCTCGCCGCGGAGCGTGGGCACGGAGCCCGGGATCGTCTGGAGCCGCCGCCGCTGGGTCGCCGCGAGGTCGATGCGCGGGATCGAGCGGAGCAGTCCCTGCGTGTAGGGATGGAGGGGCTCCTTGAACAGCTCCCCCACCGAGGCCTCCTCCACGACCTGGGCCGCGTACATGACGATGACCCGCTGGGCCGTCTCGGCGATCACCCCCATGTCATGGGTGATGAGGAGGACCGCCATCCCGAACCGCGCCTTCAGCTCGTTCAGCAGCTCGAGGATCTGGGCCTGGATCGTCACGTCGAGCGCGGTCGTGGGCTCGTCGGCGATGAGGAGCTTGGGGCTGCACGACAGCGCCATCGCGATCATGACCCGCTGCCGCATGCCGCCCGAGAGCTGATGGGGGTACTCGCGAACCCGGCGCTCCGCGTTCGGGATGTGTACGAGGCGGAGCATCTCGACCGCCCGGTCCAGCGCGTCGCGCCGGTTCAGGCCCTCGTGCAGGCGCAGCGCCTCGGCGATCTGCTCGCCCACCGTGAAGACCGGGTTGAGCGACGTCATCGGCTCCTGGAAGATCATCGAGATCTCCTTGCCCCGGATCTTCCGCATCTCCTTCGGGGGGAGCTCGAGCAGGTTGCGCCCGTTGTAGTCGATCCGGCCGCGGACGATCTGGCCCGGGGGCTGCGGGATCAGACGCATGATCGACAGCGCGGTCACGGTCTTGCCGCACCCCGACTCGCCGACGACGCCGAGCGTCTCGCCCTTGTCGACGTGGAAGCTGACGCCGTCGACCGCGCGGACGACACCGTCGTCCGTGAAGAAGTGAGTCGTCAGGTCCTTCACCTCGAGGAGCCGCTCGGCCATCGGGCGCCCTACCAGGCCCGGGTGATCTCGGCGAGCGCCTGCACCGCCCGGTCGACGTCCGCCTCGTCGACGTCCTTGTGCGTCACGCACCGGATCGAGGTGGGGCCGACGGCGTGGATCTTGATCTTGCGGGCCGCCGAGCCCGCGACCAGCTCCTCGACGCCGCCCGGCCGATCGACCGCGAACATGACGATGTTGGTCTGCACGCGGGCAAGGTCGAGCCGGATCCGCGGCAGGGCGGCCACGCCGCCCGCGAGCCGGCGCGCGTTGGCGTGGTCCTCGGCGAGGCGGTCGATCATCTGCTCGAGGGCGACGATGCCGGCGGCCGCCAGCACGCCGACCTGCCGCATGCCGCCGCCCAGCATCTTCCGCAGCCGGCGCGCGCGGGTGGTGAAGTCGCGGGTGCCGCAGACGACTGAGCCGACGGGGGCGGCGAGCCCCTTGGAGACGCAGAACGTCACCGAGTCCGCGTCGGCGGCGAAGTCGCGGGCGGGCCGCTTGAGCGCCACCGCCGCGTTGAAGAGCCGCGCGCCATCCAGGTGCACCGGCACCCCCGCGCCGTGGGCCACCGCCGCCACCGCCGAGATCTCCTCGGGCGCACAGAGCGTGCCGCCGTGGCGGTTGTGGGTGTTCTCGACGCAGACGAGTCCCGTCGCCGGGACGTGGATGTTGCGCGGCCGAATCGCCTCCGCGACCTGCGTGGGGGAGAGAAAGCCGCGCTCGGTCGTGATCGGACGGGTCTGGACGTGTCCGATCACCGCGGAGCCCGCGACCTCGTAGTTGAAGATGTGCGAGTCGGCGTCGAGGACGAGTTCCTGTCCCGGCCGCGTCTGGGCGACCACGGACACGAGGTTGCCCATGGTGCCGGACGCCACGAAGAGTCCCGCCTCCTTGCCCATGAGGTCCGCCGCCATCGCCTCCAGACGCTGGACCGTCGGGTCCTCCTCCCACACGTCGTCGCCCACGTCCGCCCGCGCCATCGCCTCGCGCATGGCGGGGGTGGGAAGGGTCAGCGTGTCGGAACGCAGGTCGACGACGTCGTGTGGCACCGGGTCACCTGGCGACCGACAGGCGCTGGGCGGCGCGCCTTCCCCACTCGGTGTAGGCGTACTCGGCGGCCAGCCGGCGGAACAGCGCCACCGCCTCGGCGGTCCGCGCCTCCCGGAAGTTCACCTCGGCGAGGAGGAAGAGCGTCTCCGGGATCACGAGCGTATGCTGGTAGTTCCTGAGGATGCCCTCGAGCCGCTGGCGGGCGGCGGCGGGGTTGTCCTGCTGGTCGTAGTAGTAGTGGGCGATGAACAGCTCTTTTTGGGCCAGGCGGCCGCGGCAGATGTCGATCTTCGCCAGCGCGTCCGACGCGTAGCGGCTCTGCGGGTAATCCTTGACGAGCTTCTTGAACTGCGCCAGCGCCTTCCCGGTGAGCGCCTGGTCCTGCTCGACCGGCTTCATTTGGTCATAGTAGCTCACCGCGAGACGGTACTGGACGAGATCGGCGATCTGGTGCTGCGGGTAGAAGGCGAGGAACGCCTCGAACTCCTTGACCGCCTTGTCGAACTCGCCCTCGCGGAAGTAGGTCTCGCCGATGAGGAAGCGCGCGCGCGGCGCGTAGGAGGAGTCCGGGTGGCGGGCCACGATCTCCTTGAACCGGCTGCGCGCGTCCTCGTAGCGACTCCGCGCGAGGTCCTGCTCGCCGAGGCGGTAGAGCTCCTCGGCCGGGAGGACGGGCTGCGGCCGGGCGCTGAGCCATGCGCAGCCGCCGAGCAAGAGGAGGGTCGCGAGGCAGACCGTCCGAAGCCGGGACAGGTGTAGGCCCATTTGAGCGGTCTACGTATACCGGCCCGGGCCGGCAAAAGTCAAGCGGAAACGGGCATTTCAGGCTTGACTTGGCCCCGGCGTCGTCGTATATGAGCGCTATGGCGCTCCCGAAGATGGTCCGGGTCCGGCAGCGGTTCTCCCGTCCCGTGGTCAGCGACATCCCCGCCGCGACGCGCGCGACGCTCGGCGCGTGCGGGCACCCGATCCGGGGGGGCGACGTCGTCGCCATCGGGACGTCGAGTCGCGGCATCGCCAACTACGCGACGATCGTCAAGGCGACGGTCGACCACCTCAGGGAGCTCGGGGCCAAGCCCTTCATCTTTCCGGCGATGGGCAGCCACGGCGGTGGCACGCCCGAGGGGCAGCTCTCCGTCCTCGACCACTACGGGATCAGCGAGAAGACGATGGGCGTGCCGTGCCGGGCGACGATGGAGGTCGTCCAGGTCGGAGACGCGCTCGGCCTGCCCGTGTGGCTCGAGAAGGGCGCGGCCGGCGCGGACTGGGTGTGCCTCGTCAACCGGGTCAAGCCGCACACGGACTTCAAGGGCTCGATCGAGTCTGGCCTCTTCAAGATGATGACGATCGGGCTCGGCAAGTACAAGGGCGCCATCCAGTACCACCGCGCCAACGTCCGCCACAGCTACGAGACCGTCATCACCGAAGTCGGCCGCGAGATGCTCGCCAAGGCGAAGATCGCCTTCGGGCTCGGCATCGTCGAAAACGGGTACGACGAGACGGCGCACGTCGAGGCCTTCGGCGCGGCCGACCTCGAGGCCGGCGAGCGGCGGCTCCTGAAGATGGCGAAGGAGAACCTGGCCCGGCTCCCGCTCTCGGCGTTCGAGGTGCTGATCGTCGAGCAGATGGGGAAGAACGTCTCGGGCGCGGGCATGGACACGAACGTCATCGGCCGGCCCTCGAACCCGCACGAGCCGTTCCCGAACGATCCCCGGATCCTCTGGATCGTCGCGCTCGACCTCACCGACAACACCTACGGCAACGCCACCGGCATCGGCAACGCGGACTTCACGACGCGCAAGCTCGTCGAGAAGATCGACATGAAGGCCACACTGATCAACTGCCTGGCCGCCTGCTCGCCGGGCGGCGCCAAGCTCCCGCCGGCGTTCGACTCGGACCGGGAGGCGATCGAGGCCGCGCTCTCGTGCACGGGCCTGCTCGTGCCCGAGCGGGAGGCGCGGGTGGTCCGGATCAAGAACACGCTGATGCTCGGCGAGATCGAGGTGTCGGAGTCGCTCCTGCCGGAGATCGCCAAGCGCGGCACCCTCACGATCCTCGGCGAGCCGGCCGAGCTCCGCTGCGACGCCGCGGGGACCCTGCTCCCGCTCTGAGCCCCGGCCCCGTCAGCGGGCCGGCTTCCAGGCCTTCGCCTCGGCGCGGATCCTCCCGGGGTCGAGGCGGTTGATCTCGGGGATCAGCTCGTTGGTGACGAGGTCCGTCACCGGCACCCTCCGCGTGACCACGCCCCACCGGGAGAGGAAGTCCAGGTAGGCGGCATAGTTGGCGGTCGAGCTCTCCCCCCAGCGCCTGACCCCCGACTTCTCGAGGGTCCAGTTCGGGATGCGGGCCTCGAGGACCCGCGCGTCGTCGTGGAGGGCGGTGGCCTCGTCCTTGCCCGTGGGTCGGGTCTCCGGGAACACCTCGTAGAGGATCCGGATCGCCGCCTCCGGGTTGGCGATCGCAAAGATCGTGCCCTTGGCATACCCGCGCCCGAGCGCCACGCAGAGTTGGCGGTCACCCGCGATCGTCTTATCGAGGGCGACGAAGCCGTTGGACGGGAAGCGGTCGGTCCCGTGGGTGTCGAGCCGGCGCAGCGGCACGCCCGCGTTCTCCACCATCGCGTACTGCGTGTCGAACTGGCTGAGCGCGTCGACCTGCCGGCTCCGGAGCATCGCCGCCGTCTGCGCCCCCTCGCCCGCGACGACGATGCTGACGTCGCGGTCGGGGTCGAGCCCGGCGGTGGCGGCGAGGGCGCGCGCGATGATCACGCCGGCCGAGGCCAACGAGGTGACGCCGATGGTCTTGCCCTTCAGATCGGCGAACGTCCGCACGGTGCTCCAGGCGGGCACGGCAAAGCCGTAGACGTTCCCCTGATAGGCGGTGTAGAAGACCCTCGCCTGGATTCCCTGCGGGCGGCCGATCGCGAGCGGCTCCACGCTCGGCAGCGCGAAGGGGAGCTCCCCGGTGGCGACGGTCCGGACGCAGTCCGTGGAGCCCGGGAGCGGCACCAGCTCCACCTCGACGCCTTCCTCCCGGAACCACCCCATCTTCGTGGCGACCGCAAACGGGGTGCCGATGCCCGCGGAGATCGTCCGCGCGCACACGCCCACGCGGACCCGCCGGAGCTCGGCCCGGGCCGACGCCAGCGGCACGATCGTCAGCGCGGCGGCCGCGAGACCGGCGACGGCCAGCCGCCGGCCGGCGCTCATGGCGCGTCGCTCCGACTCTTCACCGAGGGGTCCCAGAAGAGGACGCGCCGGCGAAGGATGGCGATGCCCTTGTTGAGCGCGAGCCCGAGCACGGAGAGGATGAGCAGGACCGAGAACTGCCCGGACACATCCATGGTGAAGTTCATGCTTTGGATCAGCATGCCGAGGCCGTGTTGGGCGCCGACGAACTCGCCCACGATCGCCCCGATGAGGGCCAGGATCACCGCGACGTCGAGGCCGGCCATCACGAACGGCAGCGCGCCCGGCAGGCGCAGCATCCAGAAGATCTGCGACTCGCTGGCCGCCAGCGCGCGCATGAGGCTCACGCGGTCCTCGTCGGCCGACCGGAGGCCCACCATCGTGTTGACCATCAGCGGAAAGAAGGCGACGAGCGCGGCGTTGACGACCTTCGAGGCGAGGCCGAGGCCGAACCAGATGACGATGAGCGGCGCCAGCGCCACCTTCGGGAGCGACTGGAACATCACGATGTACGGGTAGACGAAGTACTCGATGTACCGGCTGCTCGCGACCGCGACGCCGAGCGAGAACCCGAGCGCGGCGCCGAGGAGGAAGCCGAGCACCGTCTCCGTGAGCGTGTAGAGGAGGTGACGGGGGTACAGGCCGCTCGCGAAGCCTCGCCAGAGGGCCACCGTGACCCGGGACGGCGGCGGCACGATGTAGGCGGGGACCGCCAGGAGACGCACCACCCCCTCCCAGCCCGCGAGCGAGACGCAGAGGAGCCCGACCGTGAGGGCGACGTTGCGGGTGCTCGTCATGGGCGGCTCACGCGTCGACTCCCCCCTGCGCGTTGAAGCGGGCGCGGATCCTGGCCACGCAGCCCCCGAACTCGGAGGTGCTCATCGCGTCCAGGGCGCGCGGGCGTGGCAGGCGCACCGCGACGTCGTCCATGATCGCGCCCGGGCGCGTCGTCATCACCAGCACGCGGTCGGCGAGGAAGACCGCCTCCGGGATCGAATGGGTGATGAAGAGGACTGTCTTCTGTCGCTCGAGCCAGATGCGCTGGAGCTCGAGGTTCATGAGCTCCCGAGTCATCGCGTCCAGGGCGCCGAACGGCTCGTCCATGAGCAGCATCGCCGGGTCGTGGATGAGCGCGCGGATGATCGACACCCGCTGCTGCATGCCGCCGGACAGCTCCCACGGGTACCGCCGCTCGAAGCCCTCGAGCCCGACGAGGGCGAGCAGATCGAGCGCCGTCCGCTGGTGACGGTCGCGGGGGAGCCCCTGCACGTCGACCGGGAGCAGCACGTTGTCGAGCACGGTCCGCCACGGGAAGAGCACCGGGGCCTGGAACACGACGCCGATGTCCCGGCGGGGGCCGGCGATCGGCGTGCCGCGCAGGCGCGCCTCGCCGCGGGTGGGGGGCAGGAGCCCGGCCAGGATCTTCAGGAGCGTCGACTTCCCGCAGCCTGACGGTCCGACGACCGCCACGAACTCGCGCTCCGCGACGTCGAAGTTCATGTCCGCGAGCGCCGCTACGCTGGCGCCGCGGGCCGCGTAGCGCATGGCGACGCCCGCTACCGAGATCGCGGTCGCGGGCACTCCCGGCCTCCCCGCGGGCGCGCGGGCGTCAGAGGAGCTTCTCCATGATGACCGTGTCCACCCAGCGGTCGTCGACCCGGCCCTGCTCCCGGTACACGCCGACCGTGCGGAAGCCGAACGCCTCGTAGAGCCGGAGCCCCGCCGCGTTCCCGGGCCGGGTGGCGAGCACCAGCTTGTGATAGCCGTGCCCGCGGGCGAGCTCGACGAGCCGGGCGAGGAGCTGGCGGCCGATGCCCTTGCCGCGCCGGCCGCGCTCGACGTAGATCGAGAAGTCGGCGACGAAGCGGTAGCTGGCGCGCGGACTGAACGCGTTGAGGCTCCCCCAGCCGACGACCTCGCCGTCCTCCTCGGCCACGACGACCGGATGGCGGGTCTCGCGCCCGGCGAGCCACTGCCGGCGTTCCTCGGGGGTCCGGAGCTCGGTCTCGAGCGTGGCGCCGCGGTCCTCGATGCCCTGGTTGTAGATGCGGCAGATCGCGCCGGCGTCGTCGGGCGCCGCCGGGCGGAGGCGGAGATCCACGGTCAGACGCCGAGCTCGCGCGCGTCGAGCCGTCCTTCCGTCCGGAGCCGCGCGAATTCCTCGAGCGTCCGGCGGGTGCCGTCGCGCAGCGATGTCCGGGGGCGCGGGCCGAAGTCGCGCTGGTACCGCGCGTCGTCCAGCGCCTCGGCGAACGGCGTGGGCACCTCGTCGTGCGCGACGAGACCCTGCGCGCCCGGCCAGAGCGTGTAGAGCTGCCGCACGAAGTCGGCGATCGCCACCACCTCGCCGTGGAGGTTGTAGACGCGGGCGCCGTCGAGCGCGGCGCTCGCGGCGGTCAGGAGCGCATTCGCGACGTCCTCCACGAAGATCAGGTCGGTCCGACCCCCGTACGGGATCTTGAAGGATCGGCCGAGCACCGCCGCCTTCATGGCGAGCGTCGGCGCCGCCGTCACGCCGAAATCGCGGCCCGGGCCGTAGACCGAGAGCGGACGGAACCCGGAGGATGGAATCCGGTGCTCCTCCCAGTAGACCCGCGCCGTCTCCTCGTTGGCGACCTTGTAGACACCGTAGTGGGTCGCCGGCCGCGGGGGTGCGTCGTCGGCGAGCGGCCCGGACGGGTAGAGGTGCGGGGGACCGAACACGCCGGCCGAGGACACGTAGACGACGCGCCCGATCTGCCCCGGGCAGGCCCGGACCGCCTCGAACACGTTGGCGGTGCCGACGACGTTGATCAGCGCGCCCCGGGCCGGGTCCTGACGGCAGAGCGGGACCTGCCAGGCGGCCAAGTGGATCACGCGCGTGACCCCGTGGTGGCCGATCGCCTTCACGAGCTGATCCTTCTCGGCGATGTCGCCGCGGACGAACGCGATGCGGCTCATCACGTCCGGGCCGGCGACCATCCGGAGCCGCCAGGGATCGTCGGCGAAGTCGAAGGCCACCGGTCGCTCGCCGGCGGCGAGCAGCCCGCGGATCACCCACGACCCGATGCAGCCGAACGCGCCGGTCACCAGTGTCGTCATGCGGCGTATTATAGTCGCGCTCTGCGCCGACGGTACCCGAGCAGATCCAGCTCGATCTAACCCCGTAGGAACCCGACGACGCGGACGCTCACCGGGTCGGGGCGACCCCCCAGAGGCCCTCAGGGGATTCCCGTGGCCGATTCGGGGGTCCTCCGAGTTTCAGCCTCCCGCTCTCGGGACTAGAGTTCTCCCTAACGCGCGACAAGTGGAGCCGGCGCTGAGACGGAAAACAAAGGTCTCTCGATGGGATCACCGAGATGACCAGAGTCTCCCCGGCGGTCGCGGCTCCAGGCGGCGACCTTGTCAATCTCGGGAGCGTTTCCACCCCCGTCGGGCCGAGCGGTCGCGGCCCAGACGGTCTCATTCGTCGCGTCGAGGCGGCTTGCCGCCGACACCCATCCTGTTCCTCGGGGTCGGCGCCTTTGATGACGATGGAGGGCCGGACGTGGCGGTTGCCAGCGCCGGCTCGAGCGACGTCCCGGTCCTGCGGGGCAACGGCGACGGGACCTTCCCGGCGCCCCAGAATTTCGGCGTTTCACGGATCGCCCAGGGTCCTGGCGGCCAGCGTGGCCGTGGGCGATGTCGATGACGGGGCATGCCGGATCTGGCCGTCGCGAGCCCGCGTGCCCGAGGGGAGGATCCGAGATGAGGGGAAACTCGGCGAAGCGAGTGCTGCTTGTTGCGACGCTGTTGGTTTGGTCGGCGTTCCTTGCCCACAGAGACGCCTCGGCAGGCGCCGGTGACCTGATTTGGGAGGACCGGTTGTTCCTCGGGAGTCACAACACCCTTGAGGCCATCGTCGCCAGAGGGGACAGAGTCTTTGCCGCTGGGGCGGGTCCGTTCACGGGAGGAGCGCCGGGTAGGGGTAACGCTGACATCTTCGTCCGGGCCTACGAAGCGAGGACTGGAGGCCTCCTGTGGACGAGCCGGTGGGATGTCTCAGGCAGGGACGACAGGCCCTCCGGGCTCGCCGTGGAGGGAGACCGAGTCTTCGTCGCCGGGAGCAGTAACCTCAACGTCACTGGAAGGAGCGCGGGCGGGCTCGTCGTCAGGGCCTATGACGCTGACACCGGCGACGTCCTCTGGGAGGACCAATGCCCCGGGAACGACTCCGGGGCGGCCGCGATTGGCGCGCATGCGGGCCGCGTCTTTGTCACCGGCAGGTGCGACACCCTCTCCGTCGTGCGGGTTTACGACGCCCGGACCGGAGCGCTCGTCTGGTCCGCGAGCGGCGTGGGCGGCGCGCTGGCCCTTGAGGGCGACCGACTCTTCGTCACCGGATCCGACGCGTCCGGGACGCCTCTGCTCCGCAGCTACGAGGCGGGGACGGGGACGCTCGCGTGGGAAGTCCGAGGGGTCGCCGGCGCCGTCGCGGCAGAGGGAGGGGCCGTCTTCGTCGCCGGGGGCCAGCACGTCGGGGCCTTCGACGCGAGCACCGGAACGCTCCTTTGGCAGGACGACCCTGGCGATTTCGTCCTGGCGATCACCGCCGGCGAAGGTCGAGTCTTCGTGGCCGGACTCGGGAACCACTTCCTCGTTCGGGCCTACGACGCTGCCAGCGGTGAGCTCCTATGGACGGACCAGCCCGGAGGGATTCAAGGCGGAGGGATCTCGGTGGGCGGGGGACAAGCGTTTGTCGCAGGTTTCTTTCGCGGCACCGTCCGAGCGTACGACGCCGTCGGCGGACAGCTCCGCTGGGAGTCGGACTTTCCCGGTGAAGCCCGCCCGGTGGCCTGGGCGGGTGGCCGGGTGTTTGTGGGCGGGACGAGTCGGCACCCCGTGCCCCCTATCACAGCCTTCGATTGGCTCCTGAACGCGTATGACGTCAGGTAAGCGCCCGGAGCCGCAGGCCGCTGTCGAAGCGGTCGTCACGTTGGCGACGGGCGCCAGGGGACGACGGGGCTGCGTATTCCAGCGATCGGGACCGTCCAGTCGGGGCGAGGGTGATCACGGGTTCGAGTAATCGGTCCCCGAAGGAGGATCCCGGGCACGTCGTCGGATGCTGTCGCGAAGTGTTCCGGTGCCGCTGCCCGCCCGAGCGGCGCCGGGACGAGCGGTCGAGTCCGCCTCCCGCGACGGGGAAGCGGGTCGCAAACTGGTCGCAAACGTCGGGGCGCGCGAGCCACGCGCCCCGGAACGCCAAGGAACTCTGCGAGTCCCCACGCAGACGGATGCCGGGCGCGTATAATAGCGCCGTGTTTCCGAGCGAGCGGTTCTTTCGGGAAGCGTGGCCCACGATCTCGCAGGATTTTGAGTCCGCCGACGATCCGGAGGCCGCGGTGGCCTGGATCGTCGCCAACGTGAAGCTTCCCGACCGCGGGCGCGTGCTCGACGCGCCGTGCGGCTTCGGCCGTCACTCGGTGGCGTTCGCCCGCCGCGGCTATCGCGTGACGGGTGTGGACTTCAGCGAGACCGAACTCGACCGCGCCCGCTCGGCCGTCGCCGCGGCGCGGGTCCACGGCGCGTTCCTCTGCCAAGACATGCGAGACATGGAGTTCTCGGGCGAGTTCGACCTCGCCGTGAACCTCTTCAGCAGCATCGGGTACTTCTCCGACGACGAAGACCGGCTCCTGCTCGACCGCTTCTGGCGGGCGCTCGCACCCGGCGGCACGTTCGTGCTCGACACGCGCAACCGCGACCACTTCGTCCGTCACGTGACCGCGGAGGAGGTCGTGGCCGGCCTGCGAATCGAGAACACCTTCGACCCGGAGACGAGCCGCGTCCGCGGCGTCTGGCACCGGGTGGACGATGGTCAGCGCCTCGGCGAGACCGAGTTCCGTCTCTATGCGGCCCACGAGCTGCGCGCGATGCTTCGCCCGGAGCGCTGGCGGCGCGTCGATCTCCACGGCGGCCTCGACGGCTCGCCGTTCACCCTCGACGCGCCGCGCCTGGTCCTGATCGCCACCAAGTAGCGGACGCCCCCATCGAGAGGAGCGCCATGGCCTCCATCGCGAAACCAATCGTCGTCCTCGCGGGCCCGATTCATCCGGACGGGCACACGCTACTCGAAACCGAAGCCCGGGTCACGGTCTGCCAGGACCTGACCGAGGATGGGGTGATCGCGGCCGCCCGGGCGGCCGAGGGCATCCTGTTCCGCATCCGGCCGAACTGCAGCGAACGCCTGATGTCCGCGTGCAAGCAGCTGAAGGTCATCGGGCGCCACGGCGTCGGGCTCGACACCGTCGACCTGCCCGCCGCCACGCGACTCGGCATCCCCGTCGTCCACGCGCCGGGCTCGAACTCCGACGCGGTGGCCGAGCACGCGATCATGCTGATGCTGGTGGCCGCGAAGAAGACGCTCGCGATTGACCGGGCGACGCGCAAGGGCGAGTGGGTCGAACGGCGGGCCCTAGGCATCTTCGAGCTCAAGGGCAAAACCCTCGGCATCATCGGCGTCGGCAACATCGGGCGGCGGGTCGCTCACATCGCGCGCGCGTTCGGCATGCGCGTGCTCGGCTGCGACCCGTACGTCGCGCCGGACGAGCTCCGGAGGCGGGAGACGGAACCGGTCTCGCTCGACCAGCTCCTCACGCAGTCCGACGTGATCACGGTGCACACGCCGCTGACGACGGAGACGCAGCACATCATCAACGCCGAGACCATCGCGAAGATGAAGGCGGGGGTGGTCTTCGTCAACACCTGCCGCGGCAAGACGCAGGACGAGCGGGCCCTCTTCGAGGGCCTCACCCGGGGCAGGATCAAGGCGGCCGGGCTCGACGTCTGGGAGGAGGAGCCGACCCCCGTCGACAACCCCCTGCTCAACCTCGAGACCGTGGTCTGCACCTCGCATATCGCGGGCGTGAGCGACGAGGCGAACCGGAACATCGCCGTCACGGTCGTCGGCGAGATGCTGCGGGTGCTGCGCGGTGAGAAGCCGCAGGTGCTCGGCAATCCCGCCCTCTGGCCCCGCCTTACCCACCTCAAGTAGGGGTCGCCGGCGCCGACCGGTCCGAGACCCGGGGCGCCGAGGGCTCGTCGACGCCCCGGCCGCGCGCGGCCGTCCCCGTCCGGTTGGCTCCGTCTCGGACCTCGTCGCCAAGAACGTCGCCGAGACGGTCGGCGTGGCGAAGACGCGACGCTCGCAGGAGCAGGGTGTCACGATGCCTTCGCCGCCGGACGGTCTTGGCGGCCGCGTCTATCGGTCTGCTAGACTGGACGCGCCATGGCCGTTGATTCCCGGCACCCGCGGGAGATCCGGGCCGAGATCCGGAGCGGCAAGCTCGCCGGAGTGACGGCCGGCCTCGCTCGCGGCTTCGTCCAGGCGAACCTGGCCGCGCTGCCGCGGGAGCAGGCCTACGACTTCCTGCTCTTCTGCCAGCGCAACCCGCGCCCCTGCCCGCTGCTCGAGGTCACCGAACCCGGCTCGCCCGAGCCCCATGGCGTCGCGCCCGGCGCGGACCTGCGCACGGACCTCCCGCGCTACCGGATCTACACGGACGGCCAGCTCGCCGACGAGGTCATCGACGCGACCCCCTACTGGCGCGGCGATCTCGTCGCCTTCCTGATCGGCTGCTCATTCACCTTCGAGTGGGCGCTGCTCGACGCGGGGATTCCCCTCTGGCACATGGAGCACGGAAAGAACGTCGCCATGTGGCGAACGACGACAGAGTGCCGGCCGGCGGGCCGCTTCCACGGACCGATGGTCGTCTCGATGCGCCCGATCCGATCCGGCGATGTCGCGAAGGCGGTCACGGTGACGGCGCGCTTCCCGAGCGCGCACGGTGCGCCGGTCCACGTCGGCGACCCGGCCGCCCTCGGCATCCGGGACCTGGGCCGGCCCGACTGGGGAGACCCGCAGCCGCTCGGGCCGGGCCAGGTCCCGGTCTTCTGGGCCTGTGGCGTCACGCCGCAGGCGGTGGCGCTCGCGTCGAAGCCGCCGTTCATGATCACCCATAGCCCGGGCCACATGTTCATCACCGATCTGCCCAACTCGGGTCTCGCGGTACTCTAGGCATTCCCGGCTACCCCGAGCCTCGCTTCCTGCCGGCGGGCGACCTGGCGCTCTCCGTCGAGTTCGGCGACGTGATCAGTCCCGAGCTCAACGCGCAGGTCCGCGCCCTCGAGCACCTGATCCGGACGCGGGGGGTCGGCGGCGTCGTCGAGACCGTTCCGAGCTACCGATCACTGCTCGTCTACTATGACCCCTTCGTCGTCGCCTACGGCGCGCTGATCGCTGCCCTCAGGGAGCTCCTCCCGCACGCCCGGCCCGCGGCGCTGCCGCCGCCGCGCCTCGTCGAGCTCCCGGCCGCCTACGGGGGCGATCTCGGCTTCGACCTCGACGCGGCGGCGGGGAAGCTCGGGCTCGGGCCGGACGAGCTGGCCCGCCTCCACGCGGGTGCCGAGTACCTCGTCCACTTCATCGGCTTCACGCCGGGGCTCCCGTACATGGGCGGGCTGCCCGACCGCCTCGCGATCCCCCGCCTCGAGCAGCCGCGCACGGCGACCCCGCCCGGGAGTATCGGCATCGGCGGCGCCCAGTGCTGTATCTACTCGGTCGAGAGCCCGGGCGGGTTCTGGATCATCGCGCGGACGCCGCTGCGCCTGTACGATCCGGCCGCCGTGGATCCCGTGCTGCTCCGGCCGGGCGACCGCGTGCGCTTCCGCATGATCGGCCACGCCGAGTACGAGATGCTCGCCGCGGCGGTCGCGGCGGGGACGTTCGCGCCCGCCATCACTCCTGCATGATCCGCGTCGTGGAGCCGGGGCCGCTGACGACCGTGCAGGACCTTGGCCGGCGCGGATACCTGCGCCAGGGCATCCCCGAGTCGGGCCCGATCGATCGGGCGGCCTTCGTCCTCGCCAACCGCCTGGTGGGGAACCCCGACGATGCGGCCGGGCTCGAGTGCACGCTCGCCGGCCCCCGGCTCGAGATCCTGGCGCCGGGCGCGCTTGCGGCGACGGGGGCTGAGATGCCACTCAGCGTGAACGACCGCCCGGCGCCCCGCTGGCGCACGGTCGCGGTCCGCGCCGGAGACATCGTGTCGCTCGGCCTGGCCCGGCGTGGCATCCGCGGCTACCTGGCGTTCGCGGGCGGCCTGGACCTGCCCCTCGTGCTGGGCTCGCGCGCGACGTACCTGCGGGGCCAGCTCGGCGGCTACAATGGGCGTGCCCTGCGACGGGGTGACGCGCTCAGGCTCGGCGCCGGGCGGCCCGCGCCGGCCCGCGTCGTCCGCGCCGGGTCGATCCCGCGGTACGATGGCGAGGCGGCGATCCGGGTCGTGCTCGGGCCGCAGGCTGACCGGTTCACGCCGGCGGGGATCGCCACGTTTCTCGAAGGAGCGTACGAGATGCTGCCGCAGTCGGACCGGATGGGCGCCCGCCTCTTGGGGCCGAGGATCGCCCACGCGCGCGGCCACGACATCGTCTCGGACGGCATCCCGCTCGGCGGGGTCCAGGTGGTGGGCGACGGGCAGCCGATCGTGCTGCTGGCGGACCGGCAGTCGACCGGCGGCTACACGAAGATCGCGACGGCGTGCTCGGTCGACGTCGGCCGGATCGGCCAGCTCCGGCCGGGCGCTCGCCTGCGCTTTCAGGAGATCACCGTCGAGTCCGCGCACGCCCTCCTCCGGGAGGCGCGGGCGGCGCTCGACGCGGCGATCCAGGAGGAGTGATGCCGTAAACATCGCCCGGACTAAAATCCGGGGCTGTCAGGAGAAAGGAGCCCGTGCGTGAGCCCGAGAGCCTGGCCTTGCGGTTGCAGGTTGACGGTTCGTCGGCCCGCCTGGCTGGGCGGTAGCCTCCCCGTCCAGCACCACCGTCGTTTCGACGGCTGTCTGAGCGGGCCCACGGCTTGGTTATCGCCCGGGCCGCTCGCGGAGCGCGTGCTCAGCTCCAACTGCGGGCGGTGTACCACAGAGATCGGCGCTCCTCCCCGCCCTGAAGGACGGGGGTTCCGCGCCGGGAGTGTCCTATGAGCCTCGACCGGGAACTCGCCGCCTACCAGTCGCGGACGCCACGCTCCCGCGCCCTCTATGCGGAGGCCGCGCGCGTGATGCCCGGCGGCAACAGCCGGACGACGACGTTCTTCGATCCGTACCCGTTCTATCTCGCGCGCGGCGAGGGGGCGCGCGTCTGGGACGCGGACGGCGTCGAGCGGCTCGACTTCAACGGCAACTACACGAGCCTGATCCTCGGGCACGCGCCGGCGCCCGTGGTCAAGGCGATCCAGGAAGCGGCCGCGGCGGGGGCTTCGTTCCCGGGCCCGACCGAGCACGAGGTCCGGCTGGCGGAGGCGCTCGTGCGGCGTCTCCCCTCGCTCGAGACCGTGCGCTTCACCAACTCCGGGACCGAGGCCACGCTGAACGCGGTCCGCGCGGCCCGGGCCTTCACGGGCCGCGGCAAGATCGCGAAGTTCGAGGGCGCCTACCACGGCACCCACGACTCGGTGCTCGTGAGCGTGGCGCCGGACCCCTCGGCGGCGGGGAGCCGGCGCCGGCCGAAGCCCGTTCTGGCCTCGAGCGGGATTCCGGGGGAGGTCCTCAAGCAGGTGATCGTGCTTCCCTGGAACGACGCGGAGGCGTGTGAGAAGATCATCGCGAAGGAGGCGGCGCAGCTCGCCGCCGTGCTGGTCGACCCGCTGCTCGGCATCGGCGGGGTCCTGCCGCCCGTCGACGGCTTTCTCGAGCGGCTGCGCGCGGTGACCGCCCGGCACGGGATCGTGCTGGTCTTCGACGAGGTGATCTCGTTCCGGGCCGGCGCGGGCGGCGCGCAGGAGCGCTACGGCGTGCGGCCCGATCTGACGACGCTCGGGAAGATCATCGGCGGCGGGCTCCCGGTGGGGGCGTTCGGCGGACGCGCGGACATCATGAGCGCGTACGATCCGCGCACGGGCGGCGCCCGTATCAGCCACGGCGGGACGTTCAACGCGAACCCGCTCACGATGGCCGCGGGGCTCGCGACCCTGGCCGAGCTCGGGCCGCCGGCGTACGCACGGCTCGACGCGCTCGGGGAGCGGCTGCGCGCCGGGGTGACGGCACTCTTCCGGACGCGGAAGCTCGCGGCGCAGGTGAGCGGGGTCGGGTCGCTCTTCTGCCTGCACTGGACGGGCAAGCGCCTGGTCGACTACCGGTCGAGCCGGCCGAACGACCCGGCGGCGCCGCTCCGGGTGTTCATGGGGCTCCTGAACGAGGGGGTCATCTTGAGCCAGCGCGGCCTGGGGGCGTGCTCGCTCGCGATGACGGAGGCCGAGATCGACCGGTTCATCACGGCACTCGACCGGGTGCTCGCGAGGGCGGTGGCATGACCGCGCGGCCGATCGACCTCAACTGCGACATGGGCGAGAGCTACGGGCGCTGGACCCTCGGCGCGGATGCCGAGATCATGCCCTTCATCACCTCCGCCAACATCGCCGCCGGCTTTCACGGCGGCGACCCGCATGTGATGCGGACGACGGTCGAGCTCGCGCTCCGGCACGGCGTGGCCGTCGGCGCCCACCCGGGGCTGCCCGACCTCATGGGCTTCGGCCGCCGGCGCCTGGACGTGACCCCGCAGGAGGTGCGCGACTACATGGTCTACCAGACGGGTGCCCTCCGAGAGGTGGTCACGTTGGCCGGCGCGGCCCTCCAGCACGTCAAGCCCCACGGCATTCTCTACAACATGATGGAGGCCGACGAGGAGCTGGCCGAGGCGGCGGGGGCGGCGTCGATCGCGATGAAGCTGGTCCTGATGACGGCGGCCTCGGGGAAGTTCGAGGCGCGCTGCCGGAAGATGGGCGCGCGTGTGGCCGGCGAGGGCTTCGCCGACCGCGCCTACCAGGTCGACGGGAGGCTCGTCTCCCGGAAGGCGGCCGGGTCGTTGATCACGGATCCTCGGGCGGCGGCGGCACAGGCGGTTCGCATGGCGGTCGAGGGCCGGGTGCGGACCCTCGACGGTGTGGACATCGACATCTCGGTGCAGACGATCTGCTGCCACGGCGACACGCCCGGCGCGCCGAGTATCGTCCGGGCCGTGCGCGAGGCGCTCGAGAAGGCCGGGTGCCAGGTGAGGCCGCTTCGCGAATGGATGCCGCGGTCATGACGCGCGGCCCAGCCGGCCGAGCGCTCGCCCTCGCGGCGACGGCGGCCCTCGCCGCCGGGTGCGCGGCGGCGCCGCTCCCGTCGATGCGCCCGCTCGCGCACCAGCGGGCCCAGGAGCTCGCGTGGGATTCGCGCACGTGCGCGTGGGCGGCCCAGGACGCCTCCGGCTACTGGGCGGACCTCTCGCCGCCGGAGAACGCGATCATGGGGGCCTTCACCTGGGGGCCCGCCCGGGAGCGCTCGGTGACGGCGCCCGCCCCCGTGGCGACGCCGGAGACGGTCGGGCCGGCCGCGCCGAGCCCGTCCCACCTTGGGCAGGGCGGGCGGCAGACGTTCGAGGACGTCTATTCGCGGTGCATGCAGGGGCGGGGCTACGAGCCCGCGACCCGCGCGGCGGAGGAAAAGACCCGATGAAGCGGATCCTCGCGACGAGAGCGGGAAGCCTGGCGGCCCTGGCGCTGCTCCTGGCGGGATGCGCGACCGGCCCGGCCGCGCCGCCGACCCAAGCGGAGGTCGGCGTCTATCCGGCCAAGGGTCAGTCGCCCGACCAGCAGGCCCGGGATACCCAGCAGTGCGCGGCGTGGGCCCAGCAGCAGACAGGCTACAACCCGGGCCAGAGCGCGGCCGCCGGCGCCGGAATCGGCGCGGCCATCGGCGCCCTCGGGGGCGCGGCGGCCGGCGCCGCGATCGGAGCCATCACCGGTAACGCGGGCACGGGCGCGGCGGTCGGCGCGGTGGCGGGCGGGGTCGGGGGCGGCGCGATCGGCGGCACCCACCAGTACCAGACGTCGAGGCAGGGCTACGACAAGGCCTTCGCGGCCTGCATGGGCGGTCGCGGCTACTCGGTCTCCCGCTGAGCGGGGCGGCGACCGTGCGGCTCTGTGACGAATTGCTTCAGGGCGCGATCGACCTGCACCAGCACGCCGCGCCGAGCCTCTTCGAGCGGGTCACGGACGACATCGGGCTGGCGGCGGAGGCGCGGGCGCGGGGCATGCGGGGTGTCCTCCTCAAGGCTCACGAGCAGGACACGACCGGCCGGGCCGCGCTGGTCCGCCGCCAGGTGTCCGGCATCGAGGCCTACGGCGGCATCGTCCTGAACCACCACACGGGTGGGCTCAACCCGGCCGCGGTCGATAACTCCATCAAGCGCGGCGCCCGGATGGTCTGGATGCCGACGCTCTCGGCCCAGCACCACATCGACCACTTCGGCGGAAGCCACTTCGGCAAGGCGATGAAGGGTCGGACGGAGACGCGGACCCCGGCCCGCGGGATTGGCGTCCTCGACGCGGCGGGCGGGCTCGTGCCGGCCGCGCGGGAGATCCTCGAGCTGATCGCGGGCGCCGGCATCTGTCTCTCGACCGGCCACCTCTCGCCGCGCGAGATCAGGGCGCTCGTCCGCGAGGCGCGCCGGGCGGGGGTGACGCGGATCCTCGTCACCCATCCGGACCTTACCCTCACGGGGCTGACGGTCGAAGACCAGAAGGAGCTGGCGGCCGAGGGCGCCGTGCTCGAGAAGGACATCATCGTGATGATGCCCGCCTGGCAGAGCCTGAGCCTCGAGCAGATGACGAAGTCGATCCGCGAGATCGGCCCCCAGCACTGCGTCCTCGCCACCGACTTCGGCCAGCTCCACCACCCGATGCCGCCCGAGGGCCTGCGGATGTTCGTGCAGATGCTCCTCGAGCAGGGGATCGGGCCCGACGAGATCCGAACGATGATCGTCGACAATCCGGGTCGCCTGCTGAACCTGATCTAATCAGATCCGCGCGCCGCGCGCGGGGGCCCGGGCGAATCGGGGATCAGAGGGCGGTCGGGGGAGCGGGTCCGGTCGGCCTGACGAGCCGGGTCTTCGCGGTGGGTGAGGCCGACCCGCTCGCCCGTCGCGCGGCCTTCCGGTAGCGGTTCGGCCCTCGCCGGGGAGACTCGGGTGACGGCCTCAGCGGTCGAGCCAGGCGGCCATGAGCCGCCCGCCGTAGTCGTGGCCGAAATTCGGCCCGAAGTTCCTGACGTGCCCCTCCCACGCCGCGACCGCGACCGGCGAGGGGCCGTACAGGTAATAGACCTGCTGGGAGAGGTAACGCTGGATGTCCCAGAGGATCGCCCGCCGCCTGCCGACGTCGAAGGTCCGGCGCTCGAGCCGGATCATGTCGGTGAGCCGCGGGTCGTTCACCCCGCCGGCGTTAGTGGGCTGGCTGGGCAGGTAATAGCGGGCCAGGTAGCTGTCGGGATCGGTCCACGCACCGAAGAGCCCGGCAGCCATCCCCTCGAACTTGCCGTGGACCGTGCTTGCGAGGTACGCGCCGTACTCCTTGAGCTTCAGTTCGGTCTCGATCCCGACCGCCTTGAGTTGGCGGAGGCCGATCTGGACCGCGTCGATCCAGTCGGGGCCGTAGCCGGGCGTGGTCTCGAGCGAGGTCTTGAAGCCGCCGCCGTACCCGGCCTCCGCCAGCAGGCGCCTGGCCTCGGGCAGGTTCTGCTCGTGGAGCCGCCGGCCTTCGGGAGGGAGCTCGTCGATCGGGATGGACCATTCCCTGAAGGCGGCGGGGACCGCCGGGTTCGGGACGCCGTGGCCCTGGGACCATGCGTTGCTCTCGAGCACTTCCCTCCAGTTGCTCGCGAGTGCCATCGCCCGGCGGACGCGGGTGTCGTGGAACGGCGCTCGGTCGAGCCGCATCCAGCTGATTCCGCCCAGCGCCACCGTGAGCTCCGCCGTCCGGAGCCCGGGCTTCCGCCGCCGGGCGAGGTCTAGATCGAGCCGGCGCACGATCATGTTGTACTCGGGGGCGAAGTCGTAGCGGCCGGCGAGCCAGTTCGCGAAGCGGGAGGCCGGGTCGTTGTCGATCGTCACCTCGACACCGTCGGCGTACGGGAAGTCCGTGGCGAAGTAGTGGGGGTGCCGGACAAAGACGAGGCGGACGTTGGGCTCGTGGCGTTCGAGCATCCACGGGCCGGTACCGATACAGGCCTCGGCCCGCCTGAGATCCCCGAACTGTTCCACGGCTTCGCGCGGGATGAGCCAGGCCGAGGTCGACGCCAGCGCGTCGAGGAACCAGGCGAACGGCTCCTTGAGGCCGAACCTGACAGTGTATGGATCGAGCACCTCGATCTTCGCGATCTGATCGAGGGTTCCCCGGTTCGGATTGCCCGGCACGGAGAGAAACCGCTCGTAGGTGAACTTGACATCGTCGGCGGTCAACTCGCGCCCGTTGACGGGGGGCTTCGGATGCCAGCGGATCCCTCGGCGAAGCTTGAAGATGTAGGTGACGTCGTCGGGCCGGGTCCAGGACTCGGCGACGTCCGGCTCGAGCGGAAGGGTGCCTGGCCTGACCGACGGGCCCGCCTTCACCTTCACGAGCCGGCTGTGGGTGAAGGAGAGATTCGTCATGGTCCTGAAGGAGACGCTCAGCTGCGGGTCAAAGCCGAGCGGATCCTCGCCGCGCAGCCGAAAGACGCCGCCGCGCTTGGGCGTGTCGGCGCCGGCCGGCCGCGGGCCAAGGTCGACGGCTCCGGAGGCGGCGGCCACCGCCGCACCGCCGAGCTTGAGCACGTCGCGTCGCTTCATGCTGATCGTCCTCCTCGGGCCGGAGCACGTCGCCGGCGTGAGCGTAGCGCCGCCACCAATAACGGTCAAGGCGATCCGTCGAGTTGCGGCGGTGGGGGCGCGGCCCGACGCGACGCGACGGCCGCGAGGAAGCGAGGTGAGACGTTTCGTTGTAAGATGACCAAGTTGTGAGCGAACCGCTCAGGCGCACGCCGCTCTACGCCGCGCACGTCGCCGCCGGCGCCCGGATGGTGCCCTTCGGCGGCTGGGAGATGCCCGTGCAGTACGCCGGCATCCTCGAGGAGCATCGCACCGTGCGCCGGGCCGTCGGTCTCTTCGACGTGAGCCACATGGGCGAGTTCGAGGTCACGGGCGCCCGGGCGGTCGCGACGCTCCAGACGCTGACCACGAACGACGTCGCCGCCCTCGAGGTCGGGCAGGTCCAGTACTCCCTCCTCTGCGATCCCGCGGGTGGCATCGTCGACGACCTCACCGTCTACCGGCTCGGCGGTGACCGGTTCATGCTGACCGTGAACGCGTCGAACATCGACACGGACTGGAGGTGGGTGACCGAACACGGCGAGTCCGGCGCCCTCTGGCG
>Ga0209161_10000756_pt1 | contig 26461 bp, 19 predicted proteins | sample GraSoiAngelo_155_FD_186169 | JGI IMG/M metagenome (GOLD analysis project Ga0209161, IMG submission 186169) | Grasslands soil microbial communities from the Angelo Coastal Reserve, California, USA - 14_1009_13_30cm (SPAdes) (version 2) | ecosystem: Environmental > Terrestrial > Soil > Grasslands... | reverse complement strand
CAAGATCGGGGAGGTTTACGCTCTTTCCGTCAATGCCTTCGACAATGGTGGCTGGTTTGCCCCATTTGCGCATTTCCATTCGGACCTTTACGGTCTGCTGCTCCATGCTGATGGTGCTGCAAACGCACAGGTCTTTTGGCAGGCCGCAGGTCGAACAAACATCGGCCATTCTAGAAGCCTGAGACTCCTTTTTGGTCGTCCACGGGTAAAGATGATGTTCTTGCGTATTTAAGAGTGCCTTCAAGCCTCTCGGATCAGATTCCTATCGAAAGGAAGAGCATGAACCAGACTAACCAAGTTCCGAGGAGCATAAGGAAAATAGTTTGCCTTTCTTGCATCCTGACTTCTGATGGCTGTTCCTATTTTCAGGGCTAAAATCGAGCTTGTTACTAGCGACGGGTGGCGCAAAGCACGAGTCGGAGCGTAGGTTTCGGTATTCTGCGTGAGTGGGAATAAGGAATCCACGGAGTTCCGGAGATTGCCGCAGGCTTCCAGAGTTTGCTGAAAGAAGGAGGAGTGTCGGTTCCAAGGTATAGTCATAAATATTCAATACTAGCATACCCAGAAATGCTTTAAAGTGGGAGAATGAGCGAACGCATCTCCGTTTCGATTGAGCTGGAGTTCTTCAACAAGTATCTGTTCAACGCGCTGAAAAGGAGCCTTTCAAATGCAACACCAAAGAGGAAGTTGGACATTATCTACTATTACTCGCGCGATCCTCGGGTCAAGTTCTCTATAGCTCTCAACGGATTTAGCAGCGGAGCGGTTGCTGCGCATCCGCAGTGGAGCACTGTCTTCAACAACGTTCAGAACATGCGTCAGTATCTTCGCTAAGCCTACTTTCCATCAGGCGGGCAGTCCAAGGGAGTCCTTTAGGCCCTTGTACCGATTTCGTACTGTGACCTCAGTCACATTTGCTATCTCCGCGATTTCCTTCTGAGTCTTCTTCTCATTCTCTAGAACGCAAGCGACGTACAACGCAGCCGCGGCCAGGCCCATCGGGTCCTTGCCCGCCACGACACCTTTCTTCCTCGCATCTTTCAAGACTCTGATCGCTGATTGCTGAGTCTGCATTGAAATTTCGGCTCTACTCGCGATCTTCGAAATGCATCGAATCGGGTCTTCGACAGGCATGGACATTTCGAGTTCTCGCAAAAGCAGCCTGTAGCATCTGGCCACATCCTTCTTCTTGATTCTGCTGGCGGCAGCTACCTCCTTTAATGTCCGAGGGGTTTCGGACGATCTACAGGCGGCGTAGAGAGACGCTGCAGCAATGGCGGCAATAGATCTGCCTCTTACTAGTCCATTATCCAAGGCCTTCCGGTACACAACAGCTGAGCTCTCCTTCACGTTGGCGGGCACGTGTAGCTTGTCGGTAAGGCGATCCAGCTCGGCCATCGCTTGCGCTAGATTTCTGTCAGACGACGAATGTACTCGAGTACGGATCTGCCATTTGCGAAGCCTGAGCATCTCCATCCTGGTCTCCATGGGAAGTTGCCGGCCAAACGCGTCCCTATTGACACGGTCTATGACTGTGGAGAGACCTTTGTCGTGAATAGAAAATGAAGTGGGTATACCTACACGTCCTCTCTCGTCCTTCTCCTCTTTTGTGAATGCACGCCACTCTGGCCCGCGACTCATCAGATTCTGAGACAGCACGAGCCCACAGTCTTGACAGATCGTCTCCCCTTGGTCGAAATCCTCGATGAGATTTACACTACCACATTCCGGGCAGACGTGAATTCTCGAAGGGTTTCTACCAGGAACTGTTGGCGTGGTCGTGAAGTTCGCTCTCCAACTTTCCCAAGCCTCGGTCAGAGAGTCGAACCGCGTAAGTCTGTCGCGCCGAAGGCTCACGTTAGGAAAGTGAAAGCGTGGACAGCGCATGTCATATAAGCCTTTCGACAAGTATATAGGGAACCTCTGGTTCTCACGCGGAAACCCCTTATGAATATCGGGCTAGAGCCGAGCCTTCGTAGCCCGGTGGTGTAGTGGTCTAGCATAGCATGGACGTTAGGGGCCAGACATGCAAGCGTCCCTAGTGGGCTCTGGATCCCTCACGGGAAGGGGGTAGGAGTCACCTGCTGACGGGAGTTCGAATCTCCCCCGGGCTACCTGCGATGCAAGAGAGGGTTGATCTTTGCGGCCCTAGTGGATTTTTGTATGAATGCAACTTAAACATCTGAGAATGAACGTGAGGGTTCCCTTCGTCCTGAGTGACGAGCAAGAAGTGCAATGATGTGCCGAAAACGCGATGAGTGTGATTTTCTCGCAGTCTGTGAATTCCACACTCGATATGGTTTGCTGTAGTCCATAGGTTGCATATGGATATTGGTGTACTTTCTACCCTCCGACCAAGACAAAGTAGAGGAACCTGCACCCGACGTTTAAGGGAACCTATAGTTGACTTCCTACCGGGGGTTCGGAAAACTGGAGGGATTAACCATGGGCAGCTATGTTTTATTCCAAAATTCCTTTGATAGTGACACTTGGACGGGTGTCGCTCTGTCAAAAACGAGGTTTCGATATCGAGCAGTCGCGGTGGGAGGCACATTCGACATTCTGCATATTGGTCACGAGAAATTGCTGGCCAAGGCCTTCGAGCTTGGGGAACTTGTTTTCGTCGGCGTGACGGGAGATCGGCTGGTTTCCAAGCTTAACAAGGATCATCCCGTGAGGACATTCGCCGTTAGAAGACGAAATCTCCGGCAGTTATTGAAAGCGTACGGCTGGCTTGAGCGAGCTAGAATCACAGAGCTGAAGGATTCGTTCGGACCCGCGATCCGAAGGAGACGACTCGAGGCTGTTGTAGTCAGCGAGGAAACTCGAGAGAACGGGTTACGGCTAAACCAGTTAAGGCGGAACCGTGGACTGAAGCCTCTTCGGCTCTACGTGGTCCGGATGGTTAGGGCTGAAGATGGAAAGGTAGTCTCTGACAGCAGAATTCGACGCGGCGAGGTTAATCCGCGAGGCAGACTAAAGAAGAGAGTCCGTACGAGGATTCGGTAATCCGTTTTGGCTGGTCAAGTTGCAACTTAAGCTAATTGATATCTTAGTCCGCTTTCCGTCGAGTATACTGTGAGCATCTGTTCGAGTTCTCGGAGGAAGCCTCCGCTTAGATGCCACCTCGAATCCTTCTTCTCGATGAACCCGGCCCCCACTAATCCGTGGATCATGTTGTAGAACTGACCCACGCTCATCCCACGCTTGCTGATCCAGTCTTTCCACGCTTGGATTGGCAAGCCTGCCGGTTCAGCCTGCTTGACCTCTTGCCAGAAGTTGTAGGCCTCCCCAGCTAGAAAGTCACTCTTCCAGAAGACTCGACGAAAGAGCTCGTCCGGGTTTGCTGGAAGATTGCCCGCCTTGAACAGAATGGTTGTCTTCTGTTTCGGCGGCCCACGAGCAGCTCTGCGTGGCATCGAAGATTCCCTTGAATTCGCGAGAACTTTGGTTCTGCCTTTAATCCTTATGGTGGGCCAGTGCGCTGTCTAACTACGGGTTTTTCACGGTGACGCCGCCAAGGATATTACGTAAGTAAAATCGTAGTTGAATGGCGATCAGATCGCGATGATGACTACGGCGACATTCGCTTATGGCGTCTCGGGGCACAAGAACCTGCTTTTCAGTACTGCCCATTGCATGGGACCTCGTTCGGGACTGTCTAGGTGCCATCGAGGAGCTGTTTCTTCTCTTCAAGAGAGAGTTCCTCAACATAGACTGCCGTGGCCCTTAGGTCTTTGTGTCCCATGAGGCTCTGAACCTTCCAATAGTCCCGGCCGGTTTTCCTAGCCCAATAAGTCCCGAAATAGGCCCGTTGCCGGTGATTATGCAGACGATCCCAGTTAGGAACGCCCGCGAGTTTGGCGTATTTTCGTAGAATGTTTGTGGCATGTTGTTCTGTGAGAGGAATGACTCTCTCGCCTTTGCGAACCTTCGATGCTAGATCCTGTGCAAGTCGAAGCCATTTCTCTCCAGGATAGTCGGCCTCTGTTTTTCCTCCCTTGAAATGAATCATGATCGTTTCGTGGCCGACATCCTCTTTCCTTATTCCGGGCAGGTTCACTATGCAGATGGCTCTCTCTCCTGTCCTCTTCCTCGTGTACGAGACTTTATTGTGGCAGCCAACTATGCTTCCAATTCGCCATCCTCGCTCAAGCTGTAGTCCTAAGAGTAGGTGATCTCGTGGCACAGGCTCTGCCAACTCCAGTATCCGATTCTTGTGCAAGTCGCTTAGCCGGGTTTCTCCCCGTCCATCTCTGATGCGCAATTGTGAAGTCAACCCAAGATGACTGGTAACTGTTGCATAAGCTTGGAAGGAATTTGTGTAATATGGCTTACGTTGGCAGTGTTGTCCACGCCCGATGGAGGGGCAGAGCGTGTTAGCACGAAGATCCGAACTGGCATAACCTCGGGACCAGATGTTGATTTCTAATTGAACAGTATGCCTGTTGATTGACCAACATTGGAATATCGGCGAAGATACTTAGTACGTTCCCGCAATTTAGTCCATTTGTCGCTCTTGCTAAAAGTGCAGTTTTAGCAAATACACGTGCGTATTAGTGCTGATCCTGAAATGCCGCAGATGAACGTCTAGAGCTCGTGCAGAAGTCCAACCATACTAACATGCGTTGTGAATAATCGGTGCCTTGGATCCTCGCCCAAAGATCATTTTTGTGTCGGGAGAACAATTTGTTTTCGATATTCTTGGGCTGGTAACGTATTCGGTAACCGTTGATGGTAACAGAATGGTGGGGGAAAAGGCTGGTTTTTGGCCCAAGATGAGTTTGAACGGCTGGGAAGTCAAGCGCTCCAATTTATTGGAGGAATTCAGTCTCTCCAATTTATTGGAGACCGTCTGTTATTCGAGATCTCAGGTCGTATATCTTGGTTCTTTCCTTTGGATGGGCTGGGTTGGAGGTGTTTCTGAGGGGAGGCCGATTGGGGGCAGTGGAGGTGGGATTCCGAGGCTCTTGGACATGATGATAACCTCTGCCATGGCGATGTTTGAGACTGCCTGGATTACTGTCTGTGGTGGTGGTCTGTTCTTCTTGTGTTCCTCAGTCATCTGGACAACTTCGGATCGGTCACCAGTTACCTGAGCTTTGCCCTTGACGCTGAGCTGCGCAATCGAGGGGGTGTAGCTTACAGTGAAAACGAAGGGAGCTTCGACCGTAGACTCAGTTTTCTGGTCGAGGCCAACTATATTGATGTTCACGGCGATCTGCACTTGGGACGGTAGGGGTGTATCATATGCCCAGTAGCGCTCCCCGCTCAGATTTGTTACTTGAATCGCAACTCTTAGCACCGTACAATCAGCTGAGGAGGAGGTTGTTCCCCCTCTAATATCATTACTTCTTGCCAGGTTCGCCAGCGCCGTTTGGCTGGCCGATTGATCTCCGCACCCTTTGTATCAAAACTTTGCGACCATCAACCTTCACCGAAAGAATGTCTCCCTCTTTGAACGGGAAACTGGAATCATCAGTCAACTTCGTAGGGAGGTAGATTCTGGGCGATCTATACACATTATCTCCATTGCTAGCCGCCTTCTTGGCCACCGCGAATCTAGTTAGAATCTTCTTGACCAATCCCCACCGCTCGCTGAGGCATCTTTGCGAGGAAGTATATCTGCGTTTACTTAAGTAAAGCTTTTAGAATTTGCTTGCGTCGAACTCCATCGAGCGAGGTTGGATTCCCTCGTCAGATTTTGGCAGTACGCATCAGAACTCAAGAGCGAGCAAAGGAAGGGATGGCAGAAGAAAGTTGATGAGAGAGTGGAATCGGTAGCAGATCATTCCTATGCTGTGGCTTTGCTAGCCTTGTACGAGGGAGAGCGCCGGAGCTATAATCTGGAGAGAATTCTGAAACTTGCGCTAATTCACGATCTTGAGGAGGCGATCATGGGGGATCTCACGCCTCAAGACAAGGCGCGTCTCGGGCCGACTAGGGTGAAGAAGGATCGAGAAACAGCGATCCGAGAATTGTTGTCGAAACTACCAAGCAAGAGTCGTGCATCATATCTCAAATTATGGACAGATCTGAAAGACAAGCGGAGTAAGGAAGCTCGCCTGGTTCACCAGCTGGACAAAGTCGAGATGGCGTTTCAAGCCCACAAATATGGAAAGAGAACAGGGCAGAGAAAAATGCTAGACTTTTACGAGTCCGCGACTAGGGAGACAAACGATCCGATATTGAAGCGCGCACTAGCGACAATTGTCAAGAACTAGATCAGAGGAGCCAAGGGGACCCGTTCTTTAGCAGACTTCGCCAGCTCATCCTTATGAAACACATTCTTGAAATCACGAGTGAGGATGGTGACGTAGTCAGCGATCTCCTCCTCGCTCATAAACTGGAACATGTACCCACCGTTGTAGGGAGAAGGCTCCCCCTCCCTCTTCAGGAATTCGATGTGCATCAACGGGTCTCCACGCTTGATTGTAATCGGCTGCCGCTCGTTACTTAGGTTGACGAGCTCTAAGGCGAGTCTGCCAACGTAGCCGCTGTGTACCTTCGCGGCGTTCAGAAACGAGAGCCCCATCCTTCCGTACTTACTCTTGGCAGTGAGATGCGCGACAAATTGCGGGGGAGTGAAAACTACCTCGTTCGACACTAGGTTCTGGTGCTCCAAGTAGTGGAGTGTTCGCTCCTCCTTGACGGTCAGAATGTATCCATCACCATCCAAGAGACTGTAGTCAAACGGGTGAATGCACTTGTAGCTCCGTATGAGCTCAGTGAGCTCGTTCTTACCGATTACACACATACTCTCGACTCCATTACGGGCTGAATTTGACGGTTTCGGTCAAGGATGGCTAGATCGCCTCAAACTGCGGAGGTTCGGATTAGAACGAATGAGAGAGAGGGAGGGCTGGAGAGGAGCGAAGAATAGTCGAAAGCGACGACTAGCAGAATGTCTCCGATCCCGCTCGGAGGAATCGGCAAGGTCACGTTGCTGCCAATCATGGGTGGTGCCGGAATCGGAATAGGCTGGTGCCCTCGGATGATGACAGTGGAGTTTGAGAAAGTCACTCGAACCTCGTCGTAACGTCCGGAATGAATTGGTGCAGAGGTGACAGTCGGAGGAATCAGCGGGTTAGATATCAGATCGACGGTAGGGAAAGACTGAGAGATCGTTATCCAACCGCAGGTGCCACATATGCTGCTGTTGACATATCCAACCTCGTGGAGCGCGATCTGAGTAAATCCAACATAGATGTGGCTGATGACGCTTGGAGAGGACAGGCTGGAGAATCGCAGAACGAGCGTTCCTTGAGTTGTCGCAGGGGCGAAAGCGATTACGATGATGACCAATAGTACGGCCACGAACAGGATCCTCCTCCACGCGGCGTATGGGTAATTCATCGTATGACCGTGGTTGGGCTGATCGCATCTATTTAACAACAAGACTGAGGCGGTGACCCTGACGCACCTTGTCGAGGGATGACGATGTTCTACTCGCGCATGGTTGAGACCTATCAGGAGATCGAGGCGACGACCAAGCGCCTCGAGATCACAAAACTGCTCGTTGATCTTCTCAAAGAGACACCTTCCGAGATTGTCGACAAGGTCGTCTACCTCACCCAGGGCAAACTTTACCCTGACTACCTCGGAATCGAGATCGGTATCGCTGAGAAATTGGCGATCAAAGCGCTCGCAATCGTTACTGCGGCCAAAGAATCGAGAATAGCTGACGAGTACAGACGACGAGGCGATCTCGGGGATGCCGCCGAGACCCTACTTGCCGGCAAGACCCAAGTCGGCTTGAGGAATGAACGACTCACAGTGGAAGAGGTCTATGGACTCCTAGAGCGGATCGCAAAGTCAAGTGGACCCGGATCTGTCGAGTCCAAGATTCGACAACTGACATCGTTGGTAAGCAAAGCCTTGCCGATGGAGGCGAAATACGTCATCAGAACAGCGCTAGGCAGACTCAGACTAGGCGTGGCTGACATGACACTACTGGACGCTCTTGCGCACGCATTGGCTGATGGAAAAGAGTCTAAGCCTCTGTTGGAACAAGCCTACAACCGCTCTTCCGACCTAGGATTCGTCGCGAAATCTCTCGCAAGCGGCGGAATTGACGCGATAAGGTCGTTCAAAGTGACAGTTGGCAGACCCATCAGACCGATGCTTGCCGAAAGACTCTCCGATCCCAAAGAAATTCTAGAAAAAATGAACGGTAGAGCAGCCGCAGAATACAAGTATGATGGGCTAAGAATCCAAGCACACCTTTCAAATCGAAAAGTTACGCTCTTCTCAAGACGTCTCGAGAATATCACTGACCAATTCCCCGACCTCCACACTCTTCTGAAGGAGGGAATTTCCGATGACGAACTTATCCTTGAAGGAGAGGCCGTTCCCGTGGACCCTTCAACAGGCGAGCTCCTACCATTCCAACTGGTCTCGCAACGACGCGGACGCAAATACGAGTTGGAGAAGACTATCCAGGAAATACCTGTCGCGCTCTTCGCCTTCGACCTGTTATACAATGGGGGTGTAGACTACACTCAACTAGAGTTTCCGCGCAGGCGAGAAGCCTTAGCAAAGCTGATTCGGCGCAACGAAAGGCTCGATCTTTCACGTCAGATCATTATCACCAAGTTCGAGCAGTTGGACGATTTCATGCAACAGGCAGTGGCAGATGGATGCGAGGGATTGATGATAAAATCGATCGGACCAGATTCGATCTACAAGGCAGGGGCGAGGGGATGGGGTTGGATCAAATACAAACGAGAATACAAGTCTGAGATGCAGGATACAGTCGATCTCGTAGTTGTAGGAGCGTTCGCTGGGAGAGGAAGAAGGGGAGGAACCTATGGCGCGCTTCTCCTGGCGGCTTACGATGAGAAAGATGACGTGTTCAGAACCGCGTGCAAGTGCGGGTCCGGGTTCAAGGATGAAGATCTGGCAAAGCTTCCCGACATCCTAGAGAAGTTCAAGATCAGTCATCGCCACCCAAGAGTAGATTCCAAGATCGTCCCTGACACTTGGTTCGTGCCCGGCTTGGTGTTGGAGGTTATCGGAGCCGAAATAACTCTGAGTCCGATACACACATGCGGGCTAAACTCGATTAGGCCTGGAGCCGGGTTGGCGATCAGGTTTCCGCGATTTACGGGAAATTATAGGACTGAAAAGTCACCAGAGGATGCGACGACAACTAGGGAAATCGTAGAAATGTACAGAAGCCAGCTCAAACAACTGAGCCAGACACAGCCCGTGGAAGCGGCCTAGACACTGAGAATTGCGAAGTACCGGTTTCCAAATGGAATGCGGATTTCTTCGCTTAGTGAGAGGAGAGAATTCTACTCACACGAGTTTAGCCTCACCAAGATACGAGACTGGTTCCCCGGATGGCGCTCACCTGTAGTCTTCGCGGTCGTGATCGGAAGGCACACTGGTATTTCTCCAGTGAAATATAGTCGCGAACGTGCCCGGACTATAGTCATCGACGAGTACGAGAACCTATCCGAAGTGAGAAATTATTTGATTGATTTCATGCCAGAATCAGCGTATTATGATCGCAATGTCTACAAGAATTGGGGACAGGCAAGGCACATGGAGAACGATCCTACACAACTGGGCAGCTCATTTGGCCAAGAGCTAGTATTCGACATTGATCCTGAGAATTTCACCTGCCCGATTCACGGAACTCTTGAAGAGAAGATGCGCAGGCATCAAGGATTGTCGTTCTGTAGGCTGGAATTTCAATTGGCTCAAAAAGAGGCGGCTCAGCTCATCGAGATTCTGTCTAGAAAGTTCTCCGAGATCAGTCTCGTTTATTCGGGTCGAGGATTTCACGTCCATATCAGAGATGATGAGACCCATTTCTGGAGCCGAAAGAAACGTTTAGCCCTCGTTCGGTCGCTCACAAAGCGAGGGTTGGTAATGGATGAATGGGTCCCTTCTGGCGGAATGAGGCTGATTCGCCTACCCTACTCGCTAAACGGCCTGGTAAGCAGAGCTGTGATTCCATTGGCTAAGAATGAACTTGGAGTCTTCGATCCAATAACCGACGAACGCACAATACCGAGATTCTTGTAGGCTAGACTGCTATTTCTTGCGCTTCTTCTTACCCTTAGGCTTAGTCTTCTTGGTCTTGGAGGACTTTTTCGCGACCTTCTTTGCCTTCGATTCCTTCCCAGCGTAGTAATAATAGGCCTTTCGCTTCTTGGCTTTGGTCGAAATTTTCTTAGCTGCCATTTTGGGTTCTACTTTGCAATCTGTCCGGTCTTAACGCTTCCGATTGCCGGATCTGTCTTAGCAATAGCAGAAGTTAGACGAGACTAACAGGTTTCGAGTGCAGATAGTATCCGGCTGTGGGTTCCTTCCACCGTTTCAATGCCTGTGTTCAAGAGTATGCAATTGACCTTGAACGAAGAGATCATTCTACGGAAGAATTCTTCCTGACGCGCGTGGTCGAGGTGGAGAAGGTACGGGTTGAACCAAGGTTCGTAGCTTATTTTTCCCCATAACTCCTTGGGTCCGGCTCCGGGACGAATCATGTACTCGCCCTTACGAAGGACTTGGATCGCCTCATCCGAGTTCAGCCTGACCTCCTCCGGGCTCTTCTCGTCACGTCGTAGCAAGACCAAGAGCCGGATTTTGGCCTCGTCGGCCACTTTGTCCTTGCCGAACAATTGTTCTCTCGGAACGAGAGCTCTGCTGTTACCGAACGCATAGTAGCACCACTGATATCCATCGTCGAAGACGCAGCGCTGATTGGTGAGTTTGCATCCTGTCGGACCCTGTGTGAACTCGCAGTTCTTCTTGCTCATTACGACGTTCTCGCATTTGCTCTCGTCGAAGATTTCTCTCAGCCAGGGCTTGTTGAGCTGTGTCTCGGTCCGCATGTAGAGACTCTTCTCAGGCTGTTTGCCCACTAAGTAGCCAAGGTGTTCGCCTTCAGTGTGGTCGATGTTGACCCAGTCGTCTCCGACTATCCTGCCTTCCGGCAGTTCCATGAGTTTGAATGCCTGAGTTGTTTTGCCTGTGCCGGTCGGGGCTACTATGATGACTCCCTTGCCCCCAACATCCACACACGCGCCGTGTATCGAGTGGGTGTTCTTCGTCTCTTCGAGGATTGCGGCCGCCATTCCGAGCGCCCAGCTCTTGCATTGGCCATAGTATTCAGTGTTGAAGAAGAGGGACTCGTGGGTCTCGGGGCAGTAGAACGCCGAAGGCTCCTGACCTTCGACGCCGATTGCAGAAATGACCCTTGAATGAATAGGCGAAGATTGTGATGCTTGATGCCAGTTGAGGGTCCAGAAATCGTACTGATGCTTGCTGTTGCCCTGGAATTCAATGTTGACTCCGTTCAGGTTCGCCGTTGACCGGAAAGAATGCAAGCTGAGTTTCTTCTCTGCGGCTTCTCTTAGACGGTCGAACTTGTCCTTGGGGACATTCTTGTCGCCCTTGACTCGCGTCGTTGAAGCGGTGATGTAGTTGTCTAGGGTCACTTCGTAGGGCTCCGAGAAGATAGTGCTGCTATCGCCTCGAATATGACCTTTGCACCCACGGCAGTGGTCTGTCCAGAATCCAACTGGGGAGAGACTTCGACGAGATCGAGACCCATCGTGTTACGGTTCATCGCGGCTTGGACGAGGGTTAGCAGCTCATCGGTCGTGATGCCATCCGGTTCTGGATTCCCGACTCCGGGGGCGTACGCTGGGTCAAGGACATCAATGTCAACGGTGAGGTAGCTGTGGGTGAATCCTGAGAGGAATGTCCGAATTCTCTGCCCGGTCTTGTCAAGCGGATTTTTCCTGATATCTTGTGGAGTGATGATTTGTAGGCCGGAATCGTGACAGTAGTCGAGCTCGGGTTTCGAGAATGCTCGGATCCCTACTTCCATTACATGGCTCGGACCTATCCGTTCTGCGACTCTTCGCATGAAGGTAGCGTGGGATAGCTTCTCCCCCAGAAACTCGTCCCTCAAATCAAGATGGGCGTCGAGATTCACAAGCCCAATGTCGGTTGGGAGGGCGTCGATGGCGGCTTTTGTTACCGTGTGCTCGCCGCCTGCCATGATAGGAATCTTGCCCGTAGCGCTTAGTTCTTTCCAGACAGCAGTAATTCTCCGAAGGGTTTCATTGAGATCTTCTACTGTGTCAATGTCTCCCGCGTCGTGCACCGGGATTTTCTCAAGATCCAGATTAGACCGGATGCTGTAGAGTTCCATGTTGGCTGATACGTCCCTGAGGGCGGAAGGCGCAAATCGGGATCCGGGCTTGTAGGTGCTTGTCCGATCGAATGGGACGCCGAAGAAGACAAAACGGGACTTTTCGAGAGGGGACGATATTCCGGTGAAAGCTGGTCGAGGGGATAGATAGAGTTGAGAGTGGCTCAAGGTCTCTTCGAGTCCCTAATGGTATCGAATGTAAGGCTTACTTAGTTCGGGCTAACCCTAACGTAATAATTCGAACAATTGCCGGCCACGGAGTGTAACCGAGCCTTAATGGAGTCTGTAGTCGAACGACCTACCATTCGAGATTTAGGGGTGGAGGCATAGGACCCGTGAAACGGCTGATGTGGACGTGATTGTAGCATTTGTGGACGTTATGATGGAACTGATATCTGCTCCCGCTGCGGTCGTGGTCGCAACTATTGCGTTTGTCTCGGTGACGACCGGACTGGATGCATCCATGATGTGGCAGTGGGGAGAATTCCCATCGGCGTCCAGCTTCAACACGAAAGCGTCGGTGGTGTCAGAGACTCTGGGGTTGGTCTGAAGATATCCCGAGACTATGAAACCACCATCAGAGGTTTGCTGTATCGAGCCGAACGCATCGTAACCGAGTCCCTCGAAGGTTCTTTCCCACGGTGGACTACCCTGAGCGTCTATCTTGAGAATCCAGCCATCGTTCAGCCCCTGCCCGGAACCGCTGGCGTCGGCCAGGGCCTTTTGGCTTGTGCTTCCGCATCTTGCGAAAATTCTCTTTGGGAGTTCGATGGGTTATTCCTTTGGGCTCCTACTGCACGACCATGTACTTGGAGACGGCTACAATCCTGGCATCGCCTGGTTCACATGGATCCCCAACCATCTTGACAAGGGCTGTGAAAGAGTTTGACGTGCTTGTGGAGGACTCACTGCCAACATAGTATGGCAGGGTCCAGGAAGCAACACTTGCCGTGTCAGTATAGCCCAGTGGATAGCTTACGGGTGACTGGCTGGTCTTGATCAGATCATAGGAAAGCCGTACAGAGAGTAGTATATTCCCGCCCGGCATCAAGGCATGTCCAATCGACGTGGCGGTCAAGTCGGTTAGCGTCAGATGGACTACCTCAGGGTTGCCTTGGGATACGGTTATGGTGGAAGCGCGAGTAATCTCCTGATTAGTCGTTAGACTCGTGCCATTACCATGGTAGACGTGTACTCCCACCTTTGCCGGCATCCACGGCGGGTTAATCGTCCAGTCGAGTGGTAGCGTTTCGTTCAGTACGAGTGACTCTATCGGTATGGATCCAATGTTGGTAACGTTCACCCAGGCTAAGACCTGACGGGGACTAGTGCTCTCAACAGTACCCTTGGCTAATAATATGTTCACTGTCGAATTACCGTTGTTGTCCAAAGGTAGGAGGCTGAGGCTGGAATCCGTATAGAACACGGAGACCCGGAGTGATTGCGGTGGAAAAGTGACCGTCACGAATCGAGTTAAGAGCGAGAAGCACGAGCTTACGCAGGCTGCCTTGCCCAATGATGCTACAATGTAAGCCGTATCACCACTCGTTGAGTAGGAGCTGGTCACCCACATGAAATCATTCCCCGTACCAGTGCAATTCGTGGGCGAAGATATGGTGCAGTAGTAGTAAGGTCCTTGGGGGGTCAGTCGAATATTTTTCGCCCATGAAATCCCATCATACGAGTAGCTATAGTACATATCGGCCAGAGTATAATTCCCTCTGTTGTTCCTCCAGTCGAGCCACCCAACATCCAGACGCCCTGTCTGCTGCGATATACTAAGATCCCACATAGAATTCACCTGATTTGCCACGTGAACATAGTCCGGAGTAGTAATATCATCAATCCTAGCGATTGGCGACCAGCTTCTACCGCCATCGCGGGAGACGACACTATACAAGCGCTCACCTGTCCCATTGTCGCCGTAAACGACAACATAGACAGTGTTTGCACTGACAGCAGCCACTTCGACGCTATTTACGCCAATAGTAGGAATGCTAGGGCATATCTCTTGGAAGCTTCCACCTCCATTAGTCGACTTCAAGACTGCGGCGTCACCTAGTGCTCCACAATAGCCCAGCCCGGACAGGAACACAGTTCCGTCGGGAGCCACCGCCATGCCCCTATTGTCAGACAACGCAAAATCACTTCCAAAATAACTCGGCCCCAACCACATCCCGGATCCCCATGTCTTCCCTCCATCCGTGGACCTTTCAAAGGCCGTTCCAAACTCACACGTGGTCGGATTGAGACGCGCACCCGTTCGTACCAACACGTAGACATTGTTCCGAAGCGGGCTGGTGGGATACGGGTCGGCTATTACTGCGGGATAGTCTCTGTAAGGAGGAAGGCCTTGATTGCAAGGGTGAACAATTGCTCCTGTTGGATAGACTAGGAGATCGTCACCTAGCGTGAGGAAGGGACTGGTTAGGAGGAAACTGTTCCCACCATCTGTGGACTTGAATAACCAGTCCATCGTTCCATTGTCGATGGTGCCAACGTAGGCGTTGCCATCCGCGTCGAATGTTCCAACCGGATCAATGAAAATCCATCCAGTCTTTACGACAGAGTCGACGTAGGCGAATGACGCGTTCGCGATACTCCATGATCGTCCACCATCCGAAGATACGCGTGCGACTCCCTGACCCGACTGACCCCCTGTAACTATCATGTTGGATGGATTAGTCGGATTGACAACAACACTAGTCTCCAATCCACGCCCAATCAGGCTCATATTTACTGAGGGAACAAGCTGGGGTATTTGGACAGCGGCCTGTATCGTCAAGTCTTTCGGTGAAGCAATAACAACCGTTACAGCCGACATGCCTGCCAGAGCTGTCAGCAGAAGAACCCCGACACATTGTAGCCAATACGCGAACCGCAATCGAATCATCCTATGCAGAAGCGTATATCAACGACACTGCACCGATTCTCATTCTCTCTTACTGATCTTCGCGAGCTAGTCAAGAATCGACTCCGCTACAACATAGCTCGAGCGTGAATATATACTACGTCCCAACATGCAGGCACCCATCGACGCCTTTTGTTCAAAACATGTCTAAATGAGGCCTCGGCATGCCTGGTGCCATATTCATATATACCAATAGGAACCTTCGGATTCTTGTAAATTTCTCTAGGAGTCGGAAAGTAGCTCTGAAACAGTATAAATGTAGTAAATTGACTATTTCGATCTTTCTCGTGGTCTTATCCTTTACGGGAATTCTTGTAGGAGTAATGGCTCCGCCTGTACACGCCCAACCCACTGGACAATACTTCGACCACATCGTCTTTATCATCATGGAGAACGAGGCCGAATGCGCCATCCTTTACAACATCGTCCAAGGCTGCTCAGGTACTTCTCCGCCAGCTCCATACATGGATTCACTGTATCAAAATTATAGTGGTGCTACTCATTATACATCTTTGGACGGCACCGCGATGTCTGGAACGTGCGGTACAGAAATTACCAATAGTCAGCCAAACTACATAGCTCTAACCTCTGGGCAAGTGCCCTGTACAATGCCTTGTAGCGCGGGTAGTAATTGTCAGTCGCCAGGTGCTGACTGTTCTCCAGGTGCTACTACATGTAACATGGGAAGCACTACGAATATTGTTGATCGTCTTGAGAACGCCGGCCTGACATGGTCTGCGTATGCTGAAGACTATCCAGTCTCCTCCGGATGCTACACTAGTAGTGACACTGGACACTTTGCTGGTAGGCACTTCCCGTTCAACTACTACACCGACATAACAAGCAACCCTGGAAGATGTAGCAAGCTAATGCGAGCCAACTCCGGGAGCAACGGCTTGCCCGATGATACCTTCGTTAACGCTTTAACTTCTTCCGCACCCAACTTCATCTGGCTCACGCCAAACCTCTGCGACGATATGCACGATAGCTGCTCCTCGCCATACAATAGCAACCGGATAGCACAAGGAAACAACACTCTTTCCACTCTGGTTCCACAGATCTTGAACAGCCCATTGTTTCTGAACACCCGAGCCGCTCTTTTCATAACATTCGACGAAGGCACGAGGTCGTGCCCAAGCAGTCCGACTGCGAACGATTGTGTCTACGCCGTAATCTCAGGTCCCCAGGCAAACAAGCAATACCACTCCTCTACGGTTTACAACCCCGGCCATTATTCTTGGCTTTCAACAATAGAACACAACTGGCAATTAGCATGCCTCGTTTCCGTGAACACTTATAATGATTGCAATCGTTCCCCTATGTCGGAGTTCTTCATTCAAGACTTTTCTATGTCCGCCAACCCGAATTCGTTGTCGATTCCCCAGGGAGGCTCGGTGAATACCTCTATCACCGTCTCCAGTCTTAACCTGTTCAGTAACACGGTGACTCTTTCTGCTGGTCTGTCGCCGCAGAACAGCCATTTTTCAGTCTGCTTCAATGGTTATTCGTGTACCAGCACAGCCTCCACAAGTGTCGTGGTCCCAAGTGGTGGATCGGCTTCCGCTACTCTCACGGTGAATGCGGGTTGTTACGCCGTACCGGGCTCGTATAATGTACAAGTCAACGGGACATTCAGCAGCCCGTCCATCCTCCGCTCGATCCTCATACCAATGACGGTCACATCGTTTACCTGCTCTGTCGGTAGCGTCGGGGCGGGCACTCTGATCACGTTGGCAGATAGGACCAGTATTCCAGTTCAGAACCTGAAGGTGGGAATGCGACTTCTCTCCTACAACATGACCACACACCAGTACGTCAATACTACGACTACTCGGTTCGTGACTGTCGTCACCTACAACCAGATGGTCATCAGCACCAGCACCGGCAAGCCGCTCGTAGTCGACCAGAACCCGGCGCAAAAGCTCTACGCTCAGCTACCGGACGGGACGGTGTCGTTGGTGTCTGTAACCGATCTTCAGATGGGTTACAAGCTCTTCCAGCCACTGTCCCAGACATGGGTCTCCATCATCAACATTCAATACCAGAACAGTGGCATCCATACAATGTACGACATTTACACCACGGCACCGGGAAACTATATCGCAAACAACTACCTGGACCCACTCAAAGACGGGCCACATTAGCGACTTCCCGGGCCAAGGCCAACCGATCGTTATGATCTGGAAGACCCTCGAATGTCTTGGTGTCAAGCAAGATCTTCAACTTCTCGAAATCTGAAGAGGGCAACATCGACGTATCTCAACACTCTACGTTATTGAGTTGGGCCCCCTAGGTGTGAAACAACCCAGACCGGAAAATTGGTTTGGTAATTCGTCATCATCTTCATCGCCTTTTTTGAAGGTGGGCATAGTCGGAAAACGGTGAACAAAACTCGCGCCCGAGTTTCGAAACCAATTCAATCTCCACCCTCAACTGGCGTTCAAGGTTTGGTTCGATATCGAGCTTCCTCGAAGGCGGCTCCTTCCACGGAAGACCTCGTTTCAGAAATTCCTCTTTGAGCCTTCTATTTTCGCTCTGCCATTCTTCCCCGAGCTGTTTCTTCAACTCGAAGGCGTATTGAGCGAATGCTCGGCAGAGAGTTCGTCGATGTTTTAGTAGGTATGGTTCTCGGGAGGTAGGAAGCCAATCGTTGGGAGTACCGTTAATCGCGCTTATTGGTTCCCACAAGTTGCGTTTCGTTACTATCTGGAGGGTATTCCCATGCACTGGGGTCGTATGCATTCATTCCCCCCATCTTGGCCTTATACTGGAGTAGAACGTGCTTCAACAATTCGTTGATTTGGACATCCACACTCACGTAGAACCACTCATCATATAGCTAAGGCTTATTTTGGGAGGTTGCGGGGGGCCTGCGCCTGATTCGAGAGATGTCCAAGCAGACGCCCAAGCAAGAGGCAAAGGAGGAGACCGCGGGGGCGACGAGTTTTAGGCCGGTTGGGCTCTCGATCTCGTCCTTCTTCTATGCTCTATCGGGAATCTACTACTTGGCCTTTCCGATTGTGGCACAGGACACTGGCGCATGGCACTTGTATGCGATCGGCGCCGCATCCCTGCTGGGAAGTTTTGGAATATTCAGGATGGCAAGATGGGGTCTCTGGTTGGGGCTGCTTCTATTTCCTCTCCAGATCGTCGCCCCTTCTTCTACGCTAGTGACAGTGATATCTTACCCGGGGGTCTGGCAGCAGCCGATCGCTATCGCCTTCGTAGCATCCTTGTTCGTGCTGATGTTCTTCGCCTCTCTGACATTTCTACTGGTCCTTGACAAGAGACGCAGCTTCAACTAAGTCATCCGTAGCCTGCCGAGAAGTCGACGGTGCGGCTGGGGTAGAGGATTCTGTCGCATTCGCTCTTGTCTTGTTAGAGTAGCATCGGGCGCAAGAGGTCATGGGTCTCCGACCCTTCGTTCTTGCTTGTACGAGTTGGAATCCGCAGATCTTACAACTGGTGCGGGTTATGGAGAGATTTCCGAATTGGGGAAGAGGCAAGGTGAATCTGCATCCTTTCTCATATCCCGTGCAGCCGATGAATCTCTTGCCGGAGGTTCGGCTTCGAATAATCTTCAGTTGTGATCCGCATTGGGGACATGGATAGTCGAAGGTGAGGCTGGCGATTCTCTGGGATACCACAACTTCTGCCAGCTGGGACCCTATCTCGTCCTCTCTCGCGATCAGATCGAGCATTATTGGTCGGAGATGGTCCAGAGTCTCGGCTATGACGTGGCTTCTAGTGGTCTGGAGTGTCTGAATGTTGTCCATCGAGGTTTCAAGTCTGGCTGTGAACACAGGGTCGATTATCAGCGGACAGTACTTGTTGAGGAGGTTGATGATCTTGAGCGCGAGGGGAGTTGCTTCGATCCGGATGTTCTTGATGTAGCCTCGTCGATATAGAATCTCGATGATCTCAGCTCTCGTAGCCTTAGTCCCGATGTTCTCTTCCTCCATTTTTCGTAGAAGGCTGCTAGGATTGTATCGGGGGGGAGGCTCGGTGAACTTCTTAGTGGCTTGGATTTTTGTGATCGGTATCTTGTCGCCGACTTTGAGGTCCGGGAGTTCTTGGGACTCGTCTGACGCGTAGGGTTTGTAGAATTTGGTCCAGCCCTCACGGACGACACTGGTTCCTCGGACGAAGAATCGGTGCGGCTCTTTCCTGAGAGTTAGCTTTGAACTCTCTCGAAGGCTGGGCTCCGCGAAGGCCGACATGAACCGTTTGATGATTAAGTCGAGGAGATTTGCTTCAGGCTGGATGAGACGCCGCTTGAGGGATTCTCCGGTAGGATAGACTGCTGGGTGTGCGGGATCATCCTTGGGACCTTGATTGGGGCGGAGTGAATTGTTGAGAGTCAGCTTCGATGCGAGGGATCGGTACTGAGCCATGTTCGCTATGCCGCGAAGAATCTCCAAGTATCCGATGTCGGGAGGCAGCTTCTGGCTCGAAGTACGTGGATAGGAGATTAATGCCTCGAGGTACAGCTTCTCCGCTGTTGCGAGGGTTCTGGATGGGGTGTATCCGAAGTGTCTGTAGGCTTCCGACTGTAGATTGGAGAGATCGAACGGATAAGGCGGGCTCTGCTGTATGTTTCGAGAGTCCGCACTCTCGACTTCGAGAACTGCATTCCTACAGTCATTTACGACCTCTTCTGCTTCGGCGATGGTGGGGATTTTTTCCTTCTCATATTCGAGGACGAAATTCTGCCCGTTCTGCGTTACAGTTGCTTCAATCGTCCAAAACGGCGTGGGAGTGAAAGATTGGATTTCCTCATCTCTGTCCACGACGAACTTGAGCGTCGGGCCCTGCACTCTGCCAGTGGAGAGCGTGGAGTAGCCGTGATTCTGCTTAAGCGCCGATTCTGTTAAGAGTCGAGAGAGGTTGATTCCATAGAGCCAGTCGAGTTCGTGTCGAGTGCGCCCGGCCTCGACGAGTTGTATGTCGAGGTGAGGTGAGAGGGTCCGATAGGCTGATCTGAGTTCTTTTTTGGTCATGGTGCTGAACTTCATCCGCTGAGCCTTCGAGTCAGCGCCGTGACAGGCGTATCGTAGGATTGTGTATCCGATGAGCGAGCCTTCGACATCATAGTCGCAAGCGTTGATGTAACGGTCAGCCTTGCTGGCGAGTGAGCTGATGACCTGGATCCATCGGGCTAGTCGAGCGGATTTCTTGTCTATGAGATGCTTGGGTTTCCAGTCGAAATCCCAGATCGGGTAGTAGCGTCGGCTGGTGTGGGTCTTCGAGTCGACCGCGTAGAGGTGGCCTAGGGCGGAACAGACGAGGATTGTTTCCTTTCGGTTCCTAGACTCATAGATGGGGACGCCTTGAGTCTCTGTTCTCCGCGGGTCTCCGTCCTCGTCGAGCGCTCGTGCAACACGCGCGGCTGCATCCGGTTTCTCGCATATGATGAGTGTCTGCATCACTTCCACTTCTCGAGACGCTGCTGAAGGAACTCAATGATTTCCCTAGCATTCTTGCCTGTTCCTTGCTGTTTGGCAACGCGCTTGAGAAAGTCAGCTCGGCCGATACTGCCGAACGCTTTGGTCCAAGCTTCGTAGGCCTGCCTTACGCTGTCGAGCGCCCGAGCATGGGTCAAACAAAGATCGGCACTGGCCTGTTCAGTCGCCTGACCGCATACGAAACAACCCAAGGGTGATGCGTGTTTCTTGATTACAATCCGCTATGTTTCACGCTTTCGCTCTGGGTTCACCGTCTCAATTTGCGCTGTTCTGTTTTCCCTTGTGGGTCTTCGGGACTTCGAACACTATGCCTTTGCTTGGATGGATTCGGGTTTTTACTGGCCGATTATCAAACTTGCGTCCGCGCATCTTCTTGACTGTGAGCTGGGTGAACGGTCGTCCAGACTGGAGTGCTGTAGAGAGCTCCAGGACACAGTCTACTGCTCCCTCAAGTTCGGCCAATACTTGTTTCGGTGCACCTCCGTTGACCGCAAGGAAGAATCTGCCTTTCTCCTCTCTCAGGTTCGCGGCGGTTTCTTGAATCAGATTCGTTAGGCCGCGTGTGCTTGCTCTCTCGACAAGTTGGTGAGAGGAATCGACAATGAGCGTGGGTTTGCCAACGGTCACCTCTGCAAGCCCAGAGGATATTGCCATATCCAGTACGGTCGTGTCGTAGAAGTTTTCTAGGACCCCGTGGCTGTTGTCCATTCTTGGCGTCTTCGTTATCTCGCAACCGACGAGCTGGAAGAATCCCTGCGCTTCGTCCTTTGAGGTATCAAAGTGCATGTTCTTCATCGCTTGCTTGACCAGGTCTGGGTTGTCATAGGTCAAGAATACAACCGGACGGGCTGACTGGAGGGACTTGTAGGCGACCTCTTCGCAGAACGTCGTCTTGCCAGATCCGGTTTCGCCTTCGATGAGGACGCTGTCGCCGTCCCTGAAGCCTCCTGAAGCTAGTTTGTCCAAGTACTCGAAGGGTTCCTCGCGGAACGGATGCTTGATCCTGTAGAACTCTCCGTATCCCAATGCTCCTCCAACGGCTACACCGAGGAGGATCCAGCCGAGAGACTGAGTGACCCATGACGCAGGTGCAGGGTTGAGCTGGATGTTGTTGCTAGAGTTCTGGGACAGGTCGAGAGTGCTCCTAATCGTCTGTGATTGGCTATTGACAATCACGATGTACTGACCCTTGGGGAGCGAGCGGAAGACTAGGACTCCGCTGTTTCCGGTCGTGTTCTGAGTGAATGTTTGGCCGCCTAGGGTTAGGGTGACTGCTGCTCCGGAGACCGGTTGGCCGTTCTGGTCCTCGACCGTAACCGTGAGGTCGTATATCTGAAGCTTGACGGGTGCGAGTCCATTCCTCGGGTTGAAGGGGATCGACGACGCGGCTACGTTGACTCCTCTCCACGTAACGGTAGATATTGAGTATGTTCCGGCAGGAAGTAGGTAGGTGCCCCCTGGGTTGAGGCTTCCGATAGTGCCGTTTGGATAGGAGAGTTGGATGGTTGACGGCGGCTGGGGCAACTGGTTGGCGTTACCATCCATGAACTTGTTGCTAAAGTCTAGCTGATAGACTGAGAGGTAGAGTGGAATTGTCAGAGAGGAGCTTGGCGTGTAGGGGGCTGTCTGGTTGACGATGGTTCCCTGCAGGTAGGCTTTGATGCTGTATGAAGCGTTGTCAAGTAGCATAATGTTCTGGGGTGCGACCCAGCCTGAACTGTTGGAGACCCCGTTGTAGATCGCGACGGCTCCGTTGAATAATGTGATTGAGGCTCCGGGGACCGAGACGGGTGTTGGATCGAGACTGACGGCATGAAGGTTGAGAAGCCATGACGCGATGACTTTGAAGGTTAGGGTCGGGGTCAATGAGATTCCGTTATTGTCTGTAACCGCTAATTTCGAGCTGTAGCTTCCACTGAGAGTGTTTGTTGTGTATGTCCAGTTGATCGCCCATGTCCCGGTAAAGTTTTGCCCGGTACCTTGCACACGCGTAAGGGGAGAGTTCGATAGAACTGTAGACCCGCTCGGCGAGGTGAGGTTTGACCGTGCGGAGGCTATGTCGTATAGGCCCAGAGCATCGAATACTGAGGCTCTGAGGGTGACCTGCCGTCCCGGGCCGGTCCAGTTTCTGCTGAAGAAGCTCGTCTGAAGTCCGGTCTGGTTGAAGCTCGAGTAGAAGTTGATCCCAATTCTCTGCTGGAATGTAGCAATAACTTGGCTGGGCCACGCCGCTCCGTCATATAGAAGACTGATGGTTCGGGTTGTTGTTCCGGTGATGGTGATGGTGATCTGGAAGTTGAGGATTGCACCCTGTTCGATCTGGTAGCTGCTGCTCGTTAGGCTAATCGTGTATGCTGTGAGAGTCGTGGAAATTGATGTTCCTGACAGGCTGCCGACAGCCAGAGGGACGACTGTACCAGCAGAGGTGATCTTGTTGACGTTTCCGGTTATCACGGTGCCTCCTCCCGTGCCCGAAGAGGAGATTAGGTACAGAACGAAGGTCACGGGTCCAGTGAAGGTTACGTTGCCAGCCATCGCTGGCTGGGAGTAGTAGTTCCAGACTCCAGGGGTACCGCTGACCACATTTCGTGATTCAAACTGTGCCCCGCTCGACCAAGTTTGGCTTGTATTCGCCCAGAGATATGTCGAAATCGTGTTCAGAGTCTTAGTAGCCTGGTTGTGAAAGTAGAAAGTGGACGGCTGTAAGCTGCCGGAAGCTACCGCGTTGGGCAGGTGGTTCGGGACCAGGACTATGGCGAGTGCTAGGAGTGTAATCAGTACTGCTTTTGATCCCGAGCTTCCTCGCATCCCTGAAAGTTTTGGCTCTCACAGACTCGGCTGGAATCGCGTACCAAAGCATACCGTCACCAAAACCCGGGCTAATAGGTAGCGGAATCGCTCGGGAAACAATCGCGAGGAGCCCGGTGACCGATTATCTCTTTGAGAGTTGTGCTAAATCTGGAAAGTCTGGTTTAAGGAAACTTGCCGATTATTGCCAATATCGCGGATGATGCCGGCCTCAGTGAGTCAGGGCGGACAGTCTAAGTAAGAATTTGTCCGTCCTGATTTCGAGGGGTCCCCCCTTGGAGGGGGGTCTTGGCGTTGATTCTTCGGATTCAGGCTTGGTCTGCGCTTTTGGGGCTATTTTTGAATCCAAAAGGGCGTTTTTCAGGGTCCGGGAACGAGCAGGAGCCGCAAGGATAACGAGCAAATTAGCGGGCACTTATCCCTAACGCAAGGACGGTTTTGAATCGGCAGGTTTTCGCTTGCCTAGTTCGACGGCCTCTCTTGCCCAATAACTAGATCCGGGTTCCGAATTAAGGCTAATTCGTCTTGACAAGGATTAGGGGCCTTCCGCTTCTCCGCCAGCTAATTGGCAAGGTCCGGCTCGAACTGTTTGCTCCGTTACCGATGCCAAGTCCAGGGTTGACGCGTCGAAGAGTGACGCAGAAAGGTGTCGCGCCAGAAGTCAGGACTCGAGTCGTGACTAAACTCGTCGAGGCTATCGACGAAGCGGAGCGTCTCGCGAAAGGATCAGGGAGGAGAAGCAGATCTGGTGGTGGAGGAATCTCATCAAAAGAGCACTGGTACCTGGTGATGGTGATGGGATAACTTGCCCAGGTTCTCGATGGCGTTCTCAAGAACCTCGACTTGGAGACTGTGAAGGAGAAGATGGATCAGATGGAGACGACATTAGATGAGCTTCAAAGGACGACTCCGACGGCTGGATGACAAACTGGGAACGGGTCAAGGCCGTTCGAGGCCGAACCAAGGAATGGCCCGCGGACCCGCGCCCACATTTGATTTGAGAAGGCTGCGGAGAAGGATACTGAGCGTCTCAGTGTCCAGCTTGTGATTGGTCACCAACTACGGAAGAAACATGATCTGGGTCCTGCACGAGTAGAGGCGCAAATTGTCGCGAACATGTGGCGGCGAAAAACTCGAAAGAGATCCCTTGGAATGGCGTATTTCTTTAGACAAACCGAATGATATTTCTACGGGTAAAACGATGAGGAGTATTGACCGGCGCTCGAAATGCCACGACATCCAAAGAGCCCCAATAGTCAGAAACCGATTAACCCGAAGAAGCGGCCTGTCCAGACTCCGCGCAAGCGGGAGAGCCGAGGAAGAATCTACCTAGCGATTGTCGTTATCATAATCGTAGCGATCGGGGTCGGCTGGTATGTATACTCGTCAGCCCAGGGACCGCCCGACTTCGCAATCGCTGCCCCAACTGGCGTAACGATTCACGCGGGGAATCCGGTGACGTCGAGGGTTAACGTCACTGCTGTGAACAACTTTGGCGGTACCGTTCAGCTGTCCGTCACCCCCTCGACGGGTCTGACTGCAAGCATTAGCCCAGTGAACGTTACAGGCTCTGGAACCGCGACTCTGACAATGTCAGCAACAGCTAACGGCACTTATACGGTAACGGTGACTGGGATTAGCGGTAGTCTGAAGCATTCACTGACCCCTGTAGTCGATACTCCCGTATATGCTACTCTCAACACAACCAATGGAACCGTAGTCGTCGAGCTCTACCGAGCGCAAACTCCCCAGACCGTCAACAACTTCGTGAACCTCGCCAACCAACACTTCTACGATAACCTCGTCTGGCACAGACTCTCCCAGAACCCCCCTGTAATCCAGACAGGGGATCCGAATACGAGATACGGCAACACGAGCAGGTCCACATGGGGAAGCGGGGGATCTCCTCAGACGATTCCACTTGAACTCGACAAGTCTCTTCACAACAGCCTGGGCTATCTCGGCATGGCCCGCGGCCCAGCACTGGACAGTGGAAGCTCCCAGTTCTACATCAACATGGCCAACAACAATGGACTCGATGGTTCATACACAGTTTTCGGAAAAGTAATCGGACCAATGACGGCAGCCAACAAGATTTGGATCACCCCGACCTACGGCTCCGCCTATCCAGAACAACCGCTCAATCCAGTCTACTTGATCAGCGTAACGATCTCAGCAAGCTAGCAACCAAGAGGCTGGCGAATGGGGCGGGCAAACGAAGATCTGAGCCCTCAAAAGAGGGGACTAAGTCTACTCTTGTAGTGGAATCCCGCCGACGAGAGAGTTCGTCAACATATCACAAGACACCCCTAGACTAGGCAAACACACCCACCGTAGATCGGATAGGGAAAAGGAGGACTAGCGGGCTACTAAGTCTAATTTCTCATGGAGTAGGGCGTTCTTCGAGAGGCGTGTTACGTCGTAGGCTACTCTAGGAGCACTCTTATGAGAGACAACACGTCTACTAGTGATAGTCTTAGAGATTGACGGCCATACAGGCTGTTGAACAGGCAACTCAGTTAGCCATCGATTTTGTCAGGAAGTACTACTCGTTTGTCTATCCGATCGCAGCCAGAAAGGAGAATTCTCAGTGGCTAGTAGATTTGGACATTTCGTACTTCAGGCCCAGCTACGTTAGAGTGAAAATCTTCGCTGAAACCGGGAGCCTTGAGGACTTCATAGTGACTCTGGGTACACTCTTGTAGTTTGGTCGCCGCGACCCGAAAAACTCGATCCCATCAACTGTCTTTTTGTAGAGATTTCTATCACGGAAGCTTACAAACACAGATGGAGGAATTTCTGAGAGAGGCTGACTTTGTTGCTCGTTTTGATCAATTCCTAGCATTCTTAGTTGTGATCGAGCGCTTGTATTGACATCTTCTTTCTTCCCCGAAAAACAGATTGACACGCTGGGCCATTCCGGAAATTCTGGCTGAATTGCGCAGCGCCGCAGAAGTCAATTTCTTCACGCTTGTGGGATTCATGGGAAAGCGTTTTAACCCTATTACAGTAAAATGGTCGGCTACACGGTTTCAGAAATGGCAGACAAGAGAGCAGTATTGATCGTCGTCGATGGAATGGGCGACAGGCCACTCATTGACCACG